>FTKD01002310.1_pt1 | contig 92239 bp, 79 predicted proteins | sample 1658191 | NCBI WGS metagenome assembly FTKD01 (sample SAMEA3914808, study PRJEB12502) | metagenome | biome: forest; material: soil | place: Canada | collected 2011-08-03 | depth 0.3 m
TCTTACTGTGTCAATAAAAACATGGCACTATACGCATCTCTTCATTCTTCACGTGAGGAACGATGGGTGCAAGCGAGCGGTTTGATCGGTACATGAACCATTTGGCCGAAGGGCTGGGACATTTGGACCGTCACGCAGGGCTCAAGGGCTACTGCACAGGGCTGATGCTGCCGCTCGCTCGCAAGAGCGTGGAGCCGATGGCCGCGCGGGTCGACCCCCTGCACGCGAGCGCCCGGCATCAGTCGCTGCATCACTTCGTGGCGAAGGCTGAATGGTCCGATTCGGAGATGCTTCGGCGGGTCTGCCAATGGGTCGTTCCGCAGATGGACTTCAGCCGCGGCGGCTGGTGGATCATTGATGACACCGGATTCCCCAAGAAAGGCACGCACTCGGTGGGCGTGGCTCGTCAATATTGCGGGATGCTGGGCAAGCAGGACAACTGCCAAGTGGCGGTGAGCGTGTCACTGGCGTGCGACCAGGGCAGCGTGCCAGTGGCATGGCAACTCTACCTGCCCGAGGAATGGGCGGCGTATCCTGTGCGCCGGGCACAGACGGGCGTGCCCGAGGAATTGCGTTTCGCCACCAAGCCCCAGATCGCGCTGGCCCAGCTGCGCGCCTTGCTGGCCGAAGGTGCGCCGCGCCACTGCGTGTTGGCCGATGCAGGCTATGGCGTGGACAACGCGTTTCGCCAGGCGCTGAGCGACATGGGCCTGCAGTACGCAGTCGGCGTGACCTCGGCGGTCGTGGTCTGGCCTCCAGGAGTCGCGCCGCTGCCGCCCAAGCGCTACAGGGGCAATGGCCGCCCACCTGTGGTCCCGCGGCGCACTGCGCGGCTTCAGCCGTTGAGCGTCAAGGCGCTGGCCCTATCGCTGCCCGAGCAGGAATTCCAGACGATCACTTGGCGCGAGGGCACGAACGAGCCGCTCAGCGGGCGCTTTGCCGCGCTGCGCGTGCGGCACGCCGGCGGCAACGTTGGCAAAGCGCGGCTGCGACCGCTCCAATGGTTGCTCATCGAATGGCCGGCCGACCAGGCAGAGCCGATCAAGTACATCTTGTCCACGCTGCCTGATGACACGCCGATCAAAGATCTGGTCAGCGCTGCATACCAACGCTGGCGCATCGAGCGCGACTATCAGGACTTGAAGCAGGACTTCGGGTTGGGGCACTATGAAGGCCGTGGCTGGCGAGGATTCCACCACCACGCCAGCCTGAGCATCGCGGCCTACGCGTTCCTGCTGACCGAGAGACTCATCGCCGACAAATCAGTCGGTGGCAAAAAAAACTTCATCGAACGCCAAGTGCCTGCCATTCCCAGCGATTACATCTCGCGGGGCAGCCCTGCGCGCGCAGCGGCACGTGGATCACTCGATAACGACACTCCGGCTCAGCTTGAGCTACGCACTGATCGCGCGCCTCGGCGAGTGCCCCTGTTGCGGCAGAGCAAGCGGAAAACTACTCTTGTGACACAGTAAGACTAGGGATGTGCTGATCTATTCAGTTTTAGCGCCGGCCCAAGTCATCGTCTTTGCGCCGGGGGATCTTGGGGCAGTCGATAAGGTCGATTTTTCGATGATTCGAGTGTCGCCTTCCCCATCAAGACGCACTGACCCCAGCGAGCCTCAACAACGGCCTCTTGGCGATCACCAGATTTGCCAACGCGAAGAGGCTGTACATGCGGGCCCGGTTCTTCGCCAGGCCCTTGTAGCTGACCTTCTTGTGGCCGAACAGATTCTTGACGATGTGGAACGGATGCTCGACGCGCGCCCGGATCTGCGCCTTCTGGCGCTCGAGCCTTACCGTCAAATCCTTGAGCAAACCTTCGGCCATCGAGACGATCTTGCCGCGCTTGGCAACCACGTACCAGTCGATCTTCTTGCGAATTCGACCATCGGCTTGCGCCTTGACGATCTCCTCCCGTTTGGCTACGCCCGTATAGCCCGAGTCGGCGTGAACGCTTTTCTCCCTGCCGTGCAGCAAAGCGTGTGTGCAGGCAATGTCACTCTCATTGGCCGCCGTCATGTGAAGGCTGTGCACGAGACCCGATTCAGCATCGGCACCGATGTGTGCCTTCATGCCGAAGTGCCACTCGTTACCTTTCTTGGCCTGGTGCATCTCAGGATCGCGTTCTCCGCCCTGATTTTTCGTCGAACTCGGCGCCGCGATGATCGTCGCATCCACCAGCGTGCCCTCGCGCATGAGCAACCCCCGCCGACCCAAGAGCGCGTTGACCTTCTCGAAGATCGCCTTCGTCAGCTCATGCTGCTCGAGCAGGCGCCGGAACTTCAACAGCGTTGTCGCGTCGGGCACCTGTTCGCGCGCGAGATCGATTCCCACGAATTCGCGCATCGCCTGGCTGTCGTAGGGCGCGTCTTCCAGCCCCTCGTCGCTCAGGCTGTACCACTGCTGCAGGAAGTACATGCGCAGCATCCGTTGCACTCCGATCGGCTGCCGGCCGACGCGCCCACTCTTCGGATAGTGCGGCTCGATCAACGCGACCAGCGCCGCCCACGGCACGACACGTTCCATCTCGCCCAGGAACTTCTCACGCCTGGTCATGCGCTTCTTTCGTGCGTACTCCAGGCTCGCAAAGCTGGTCTGTTTCATGCCATCGATCATCGCGCGCGTTGCGTTCGTCCGCTATTCTGGTCCGCCCGAATAAATCAGCACTTCGCTAGACCAATGCCGGCTCACTTTGGCATCGACGCCAACCCCTTCAATCTGGAAACCGTTACTAGCAGATCGAGCGGCTTGGTCCAGTAGTCCGCGAAGCCCAGGCCTCGACTGCGCCGCACGCTCGCCGGCATCGCGTCTGCGCTGACCGCCACCACGGGAATGTCGCGCGTTCGTCGGTCGAGCCTCAAGCGCTGCAAGACTTTTTGTCCAGTCATGTCGGGGAGATTCAAGTCCAGCAGGATCACGTCGGGTCGTTGCCGAACAGCCTCGGTCAATCCGGCCGCACCTGTCATTGCCACTGCCAGGCTCCAATCGGGCTGAGCTGCAAAGAGATGGTTCATCAGTACCAGATTGACCTCATCGTCCTCGATATAGAGGACTCGGAACTGCTCGCCGCCCGCCCACTGGGAAGGCATATCAAGTGGGAGTGTCTCGACGTCTTCGGCCCGAGTACTTCGCGCCCGCGGCAGCGTTACTCTGAATCGAGATCCCACGCCCACCTCGGACCAGGCGTGCATCGTGCCGCCCATGGCCTCGACCAGTTGTCGCGAGATGACAAGGCCGAGCCCTGTGCCTTGCACGTTGCCACGTGCAGCGTCCAGTCGGTTGAATGGCTCGAACAGCCTCGCCATCTGAGATGCCGTCAGGCCAGGACCGGTATCGTCCACTGTGATCTCGCCGCCTTCCTCTGCCCGATAGCGAAGGGTCACCCTCCCTCCGTTGCGGTTGTACTTGATGGCGTTGGATAGCAGGTTGACCAACACCTGCTCCAGCGCGTTGGAGTCGGCCCGAACTGCGGCCGTGTCAGATCCCGCAACATCGATCTGGATCGCCACTTCGCGGTCGGCGGCCATCGGGGCCAGCGTATCGACGCAACGTCGCACCAGCGAGTAGACATTGACGGCCCGAGGATGCAAGGAAACCTTGCCCTGCTCAATCTTGCCAATCTGCAGAAGCTGGTCAACCAGAGAAAGTAGGCGCAGTCCGGACTGATGCAAGATCTGCAGACGCTCCTGCTGCTTGCCAACCAGCGGATCGTCGTTGTCCATCGCCATGATCTGAGCAAATCCCAGGATGGCATTTAGCGGTGTGCGCAATTCATGGCTGACCTGCGACATGAACGCGCTCTTGGCCAGGCTCGCTCGCTCCGCCGCGATCCTTTGTCGACGTACTTCCTCAATGTTCTGCGCCTCGGTGACATCCCGGCAGGTGCCCACGATCTGTCCGCTGTCGGAATCGACTCGAAAGGCGAACTCGAGCGTCGATGGCACTTGTCCGACCGGCCATGGAAGGCGCACGGTCAATTTCTCGGTGAGATTCGATTGCACGACCGCATTCACAACCGCGTGCATGCGCAGTCGGTCTGCTTCGGAAAGCAAGCCCAACCAGAAATCCGATGTCATCTCTCGCGGCTCAGGCGGCGACAGGCCATGCAGAGTGACGGCTAAAGCATCCAGCAGTACCTGGCCGCGCCCGAGATTGATCCGAAAAGTGCCCAGCCCATTGATCACTGCGACCATCCGCCAATGCGATATCGAGTCGAGCCATGTGTCACCCACCCGCCCGGCGCTCGGATCCCCGCATTGAACCATTGCTTCAAGCCGCTCGCTGCTCATGGCACTCCTTCTCCTTCGTGTGCAATACCGAACAAGAAGTGCAAATTGTTGGCGCGCGCGCTTCCAGCTTACTAATACACGCTGCCCTAAACCGGGCATCGCTCCTGACGGCCTCTATCGAGGCGCTTTGCAGCGTCCTTCCCGATGACTGCCCAGGGCCTTGCTCACGGAGGAAGTAGGGAACTTTTGCGGCATTCTGGCCAGACGAACTTGGCATTTTGATTTGCGCTGAAAAGTCTGCAGGAAATTCAATGACCATTGCAGGTCAACGAGCGTCGAGCCTGCTGCCGCTTACTAGACTGGGTGACCCATGTCGGCCCCGACTCGTTGTTCGCATATGTTCGCCGCAGCAGGAGAAAGCCTAGGCCGACGACCCGTAGACGATCTCGCGCTCGCCCTCGGCAAACGAGGACAGCGTCTGCACCCAGCGCTGATCCGGCCACAGCAGCTCCACGCCGCCGCTGCGCGGCCGGTAGACCGCGCCGTACAGCGTGCCGTAGCCGCGCAACCAGGCTGACTGGAACAGTGGCTCGCGCAGCAGTACGGCGCTTGCCTCTGCGAGCGTGCCGGGCGGCGCGTCGATCTGCGCCTGCAAGCTCGTCAGGCGCTCGACCGCGTGCGTGGCGCGCGCGTGCTCGGGCCAGTCGACCTGATGCTGGAAGTTGGTGACGACCTTGCGGCGCGTGACCTCGGTCGGACGGTCGGGCGCGACGAACACGGTGGCCCAGTCGCCGTGGCGATCCAGTAGCGTGATGCTGTAGCACATGCTGACCGGCACGCGCTCGAGCAGCCGCACCGCCTCGGCCGTGTTATGCGCCACTTCGAGAAGGTAGCGAAGCACGAGCGGAATGCCGAAGCCGGTGCCCGATACGGTGCGGCCGCCAAACGACAACGAGGCCGCCAAGCCCGCTTCGTTCAGCCCGTCGAGCGCGCCCCAGATACAGTCGCCCATCGCGGCAACTCGCTGGCCGCGCCACCTCGTTGCGACCCAGGTTCCTTCGAGCAGGCCAGGTGCGAAGTCGTAGTTGCGCAGCAACGCGGGCTCTTCCTTGCCGTGCGGGTCGATCCACACCGCCTGCGAGCAACCCGCGATGTAGGGCGGCGGGCACCACAGCGACAGGAAGCGCGACTCGACGTCGCCTCCGCCTGCGAGCTCGACAAGCCGCTCCCACACCGCCACCAGCTCCGGCATGTGTTCGCGAAGCGCGCGCCGGCTCTCGAGATAGCTCGGCCGCGTCACCACGCCGCTGCGCAGGAACCACGAGCGGTAGCCCGGCCAGAGCGCCTCGAACAAGGCCTTCCACTGCGCGCCGGGCGCGTCCTCGATCAGCGTGCGGAAGGCGACCCGGATGCTCATGTCAGAGGATCTTGAACGATCCCGGCTCAGGAGCCGATTCGTGCTTCGTCGTCACGATGGGCTTGCCATCGTAATGATTCTTGATGCCCCGGATCCAGTCGCGCGCGCGGATGTTCAGGCGGAAGTTGTCGTCCATCGAACGCCCGCGCGTGATCAGGATGCCGAGGTCCGCACCCTCGTAGCGGTAGTCGCCCGGGCCGGTGATGCGCATGAAGAAGGCCTCGCGCTCGTTGTCGATCGCACGACGCTCGTGGTCATAGCGCTGGTAGCCAACGCTTCCGTCCTCGCCCATCTTGTAGATGCCGGTGGCAGGTGCGCGCGTGACCTGATCGACCTTGTCTTCGTTATACTTGATGACGACCTGCGACCACGAATCGATGAAGTGCGGCTGCGCCCAGCGCTCGTTGATCTCCTTCACGTTCAGATCAAAGGGCACGCCCGAGAACTCGAGCAGATGGAACAGGAAGAGCGGCGCGTCGGCATACGCGAACGCAGCGTGGTTCGTCATCGGGCTCGCGCCGCAGATGCGCGGGTTCAGCTCGCCCAGGTAGACCTCGCCGTTGTCCTGGTCGATCAGGAAGTCCAGGTCGAAGTATCCGCGGTAGCCCTCGGAGAGTAACTGGTTGCCGAACCTCTCGGCCATGTCGCGCGCCTTCGCACGCACGCCTTCGCTGAATGCACCGGGGAAGACTTCGTTGCCGCACCAGCCGCCCTTGTAAGGCGTCAGCTCCTTCGCGCCGACGACCTCGGTTAGCAGCGGCCCGACCAGCGTGCCCGACTGCGTGGCACACGCTTCAAGCGTGGCGCCACGGCAGTTGATTCGCTTCATGATCTTGACCTCGGGGTCGTTGACGATCTCGTCCTTGTGCTTGTCGAACTCCGCCTCGTTCGAGATGAAGAAGGTCGTGTGGCCGGAGTCGCCGAAGGCCGATTGCACGACCAGGTCACGCCCGAGCTTGTTGCGCTCGGCGATCTGCATCAGGTGCTCGAAGCTGTCGACCTTCTCGAGCGCGTTGGGTACCGAGACCACGCCGGCCTTGTTACCGATACGCACGGTTTCCATCTTGTTGTCGCAGCGCTGGCGCAGCTTGGCAGGCGGGAACCAGATATCCAGGCCGATCTCCTTGGCCAGGGCCTCGGTCTTCTCGTCGAACATAAGGAACGTGCCGACCGGCTTGCCGCCGCGGCGCTCGATCAGGTCGATCACTTCCTTGTGCTGTAGCAGGTAGTTGTTGATGTCCTCGATCGACTGGAATTCGTCGTGCGGCGATTCGCTGGGCACGAACACGTTCGGGTGCCGGCCGTCGAAGCAGTCGATGTAGCTGATGTAGCGGAAGCGGTTCACCCAGCGGTCAATGCCCAGCAGGTTGAAGTTGGTCGCACTGATGAAGTAGATCGGCCGCTCGTTGCGGTGGAACATCAGCTGCAGATCGGAAACTGATTTGACTTTGTTCGTGCTCATCGCGGGCTCCGTGGATCAGGACACTTGGGGCTGGGACTTGGGCGAGGCCGCATCGGCCTCCTTCGGCTTCGCGGCGCGACCCGACAGCGCGAGCGTCGCCCGCGTGGCGATTGCCTGCGCGGAGCGCGCGATCGCCGCGTCGTTCAAGATGCGAAAGGCCAGCTCAAGGCGGAGTGAAGACGTCAGTCGGGCTTTGTCAACGGCCCCAACGTTTGCAGGAAGGCGCCGGCGTCGCTGCCGCGGCGGTAGACGTCGAACTCGACTTCGCGATCGCGGAAGCTCTTCAGCGGCTGGCCGAGGTTGCTGCGCAGACCCTGCTCGCGCTCGCGCCGCACCTGCGCGAAGTCGACGACGATCGGGATGATCTCCGCGCCGACCTGTGCCTGGTGCAGCACGTTCCCCGACGAGTCGCAAACGATCGAACGGCCCACGCCGCCGTCGCCCACGCCGTTGATGTCGAAGAAGTAGACCTGGTTCTGCACCGACGAGGCGCGCGCGATTGCGAGTTCCACGTCGCGGTCGATCGTGTCGGTCATCGTCGGATGCAGGATGACCTCGGCGCCCATCGCTGCCAGCGTGCGCGTGGTCTCGGGGAACCACATGTCGTAGCAGTTCGAGATGCCGAAGCGGCCCGCGCCGGGCACGTCGAACACGCAGAACTCGGTGCCGCCGCTGGTGTCTTTCTCGTACGGGCGGAACGGGAACATCTTCCGATAGCGCTCGATCACCGCGCCGGTCGGGTTGATGATCGGCGAGGTGTTGTAGAGCCTGCCTTCAGGGGTGCGTTCGAGCATCGAACCGGGGATCAGCCAAAGGCCGTTGCGTTTCGCGATCTCGCACAGCCGCGCCTCGGTGCCGCCGGGCATCGCCTCGGCCTTGTCGTGGCTCGGCCCGAGCGGGCACAGTTCGCTGAACAGCACCATGCGAACCCAGGGAAAGCGGGTGCGGATGTGCGTCACGTACGCACCCATGCGTTCGACGTTGTCGTTGAACGCCGAGACAGCCATCTGCACGCCCGCGACGCCGAAAGTCTCTATCGTCGAACTCACTTGTCGAGACCCCCGAGGCACACGTACTTGATCTCGAGGAAGTCGTCGAGGCCGTACTTGGAGCCTTCGCGGCCCAGACCCGATTGCTTGACGCCGCCGAACGGCGCCTCAGCCGTCGAGATCAGCCCGGTGTTGACGCCGACGATGCCCGACTCCAGCTTCTCGGCCACGCGCATCACGCGGCCGACGTCGCGGCTGTAGAAGTACGCGGCCAGGCCGAACTCGGAGTCGTTCGCGAGTGCGAGCACTTCGTCCTCGGTGTCGAACGCGAAGATCGGCGCGAGCGGGCCGAAGGTCTCTTCCTTCGCGAACAGCATGTTCGCCGTCGCGCCGCCGACCACGGTCGGCTCGAAGAACAGGCCGCCGAGCGCGTGGCGCTTGCCGCCAGTCAGCACCTCGCCGCCCTTGGCGCGCGCGTCGGCGACGTGTTCCTCGATCTTGGCCACCGCCTTCGCGTCGATCAGCGGCCCCTGGTTGACACCGGCGTCGACGCCATTGCCGACCTTGAGCGCCTTGACCTTCGCGACCAGCTTGTCGGTGAAGGCCTGAAGCACGCCGCGCTGCACGTAGATGCGGTTGGCGCAGACGCAGGTCTGGCCGGTGTTGCGATACTTGCTGATCATCGCGCCGTCGACCGCGGCGTCGATGTCGGCATCGTCGAACACGATGAAGGGCGCGTTACCGCCGAGCTCGAGCGAGAGCTTCTTGATCGTGTCCGCCGACTGGCGCATCAGCGTGCGGCCGACTTCGGTGGAACCGGTGAAGGTGAGCTTGCGCACGATGGGGCTGCGCGTCATCTCGCCGCCGATCTGCGCGGCCGAGCCGGTCAGCACCGACAGCAGGCCCTTGGGCACGCCTGCGCGCTCGGCGAGCTCGGCAAACGCGAGTGCCGAGTATGGCGTCTGCGTCGCAGGCTTGACTACCATCGAGCAGCCCGCGGCGAGCGCCGGGCCGGCCTTGCGCGTCAGCATCGCGGTCGGGAAGTTCCACGGCGTGATCGCCGCGGTCGTGCCGATCGGCTGCTTAAGCGCGATGATGCGTTTGTCGTCTGCGGTCGCGGGGATCGTGTCGCCGTAAATGCGGCGCGCCTCGTCGGCGAACCATTCGATGAAAGACGCGGCGTAGGCGATCTCGCCCTTCGCTTCGGCGAGCGGCTTGCCTTGCTCGCTGGTCATGATCAGCGCGAGGTCGTCGACGTTCGCGAGCATCAGGTCGTTGAGCCTGCGCAGGATTGCCGAGCGCTCCTTGGCCGGCACCTGCGCCCAAGCGCGCTGCGCGACGTCGGCGGCGGCGATCGCGCGCACCGTTTCGGCGGTGCCACACATCGGCACGGTGCCGATCTGCTTGCCCGTCGCGGGGTTGGTCACGGCGACGGTCTTGCCGTCGTCGGCACCGGCCCACTCGCCCGCGATGTAGGCCTGCTGCCTGAACAGGCTCGGGTCTTTGAAATTCAACATCTGCTGCTCCTCGTCTCAGCCGGTCACGGCTACCTTGGCCAGGATTCGGCGCCTGCCGATCACGCTCGCTTCGGCGCCGCTCTCGGTCTTCGACGTTTCATTGCGGGTTTGAATCCGCGACGAACTTTCGAGGCCCGCCCAGTGCTCGCTTACGTTGCGCACCGCATGGTCCCGCCACAATTCGGAATCCAATTAGCCAAACTTTGCCATCACATGGCGCGGACAAGAATAGTCCTCAAGCGCATAGATGGACATGTCTTTGCCATACCCGGATCGCTTCAGCCCACCGTGTGGCATCTCGCTGACAAGCATAAAATGGGTGTTAATCCAGGTGCAGCCATACTGCAATTCGGACGCTACTTTGAAGGCCCGGCTCACGTCCTGCGTCCAGACTGAACTTGCTAAGCCGAAGTCAGAATCGTTAGCCCATTTGATGGCTTGGTCACTGTCGTCAAAGCGAGTGATCGACACCACCGGGCCGAAGACCTCGCAACGCACGATTTCATCATCGTTGCGTGCGCCTACGATTACCGTGGGCTCATAGAAGAATCCGCCGCCGGCCGACGACTTGCCCCCCGTCGTTACCTCGATATGTCGTTCGCCTGCAGCTCGCTCGACGAAGCCGGCGACACGACTACGCTGCCGCGCCGATATCAGCGGTCCCATTTCAACGCCCTCTGCGTTTGGCCCACCGCAGCGGATCGATCCGACTGCGGCGCTGAGATCAGCAACCAATTTCTCGTAGATCTTGGGTCCCGCGTAAACGCGACAGGCCGCGGTGCAGTCCTGCCCGGCGTTGTAGTAGCCGAAGGTGCGCAACCCGGCCACAACCTGTTCAAGGTCGGCATCGTCAAAGACAATGACTGGCGCCTTTCCGCCCAGCTCCAGGTGTGTACGCTTGATTGACTTAGACGCAGCTTCAAGGATGCGCTGGCCAGTCGAGACGTCGCCTGTGATAGAAATCATCTGCACCGCAGGCTGCGAAATCAGTGGTGCGCCAACGGTGTCGCCACGGCCAGTCACGATGTTGATCACGCCGGGAGGGAAGAGAGCGCTTACCAGTTCAGCCAACTTCAGCGTTGTCAGAGGCGTTTGCTCGGACGGCTTGAGAACCACAGTATTTCCGGCTGCAATTGCTGGGCCAATCTTCCAGGCCGCCATCATCAACGGATAGTTCCAGGGAGCAATGGAGGCCACGACGCCGATCGGGTCGCGTCGTATCAAGCTGGTATAGCCGGGCAGATATTCCCCGGCGAGTTGACCCTGCTGTGTGCGGCAGGCTCCGGCGAAAAAGCGGAAGACATCTGCCACCGCTGGAATCTCATCGTTAAGTGCGTTGAGATACGGCTTTCCGCAGTTGAGCGACTCAAGCGTTGCAAATTCGGCGGCCTGGGCCTCCACGGCGTCAGCCAGTTTTAGTAGAAGGCTTGATCGTTCCTTGGGTGTTGTACGCCTCCAACCGTCGAAGGCGTGACGTGCCGCATCGACGGCTGCCAGCACTTGAGCCAGCGACGCTTCTGGCACCTGGGCGATTGTTTCGCCGGTGGCAGGATTGAGCACACACTCGACATTGCCTTCGCCTACTTGAAAGGAGCTTCCAATCAATAGCTTGGTTTGCATCACTGAATCCTGATTGTTGATGTCATATTGGAAAGAGTCCGAGCGGTGACGCGCAGGGTGCAAGCGCACCGCGGCTTCAAAGGTTTCTGATGCCTACGGAAAAACGAAAAGCGTGGCGCTTCCTTTGACTTTCAGCGCCAAACAGTTGGTGTCAGCAGTTCGTTCGTGCTGTAGGTACTACGCCTGTGAACATGAGTAATATCCAAAAGGCCTACGAACGGTGGAACCTATGCCACAAGTTACGGCCATCGTAGTGGCAGCCTTCTTCTGTGGCTTGCACGTTGGCGCACCGGCTTTTATCTCTCAGCGAATTAGGTCCGGTTGCAGGCCTCGCCATCTGCGCTCCAAGAAAAATCTTCGTTCGCTGCGGTGATAGAGGCGAGACGCCTTACGCTCTAAAAATAAGCGGACTAGCACGGCACGGCGTTCATCAAGTGCTTCTGCTGCGCGCGGCCCCACAGTGCTGCGGGCTCGGCTGAACGCGGTCGTTGTGTGCGGCATGAGATGGTGAGAATTTCGTCCCCACCGAACCCGCGCGACATCATTTAGTTTGCTCTTCAGGAGAGATGACAGTATGCATCGGCGCACTAGCGAAGACCGCCTCTCGGAATTGGCCGAAGTATTCAATAAGCGCTTCAATGCCAGGTTGCGCAAAGACTTCACCGATGAGGTGGCGCGCGCCTACATCGCGTCTCCACTCGGCCCACATGACGACAAGACGGCCAGGGTCGTTCGTGCATTGGGTTACGCGTCTGTCGCGGGCAAGGAGATCGTCGTCTCGTTGGGCAACGACGGCCCATGGGGCATAGGTCGCATTGTCGTCGGTAAGCCCGGAAATTTCGAACGAATTGCTGGCCAGTATCAGTCTTACGAAGACGCGCTTAGGGCCGTTTTTTCCATTCGGCGCGGTGCCTTTGCGGCCAGCTAGCCCGCGTTTAAGCCGCTAGATAGAAGGATCAGGAAGCACACGATGAGTAACCAAGCGAAAGCCTCCGAGAAGATCTTTGGCTATGCCGACCGATTTTCTGCACGGCATGGAGAGGAACTTTCCTTCCATGTCAGCTGCGAAGGCGCGGCTACATACACCGCAAGCCTTGTACAGCTGCACCATGGGTACACGGGGGAAGCCGGGCCGGGCTTCATCGAGACGACGGTGCATAGCGCCTTCGAGGGCAGTTACCCTGGCCTTTGGCACGCCTGTCAGCCAGGCTCCTATGTTGAAGTCGACGACGATCTGGGCGTGCTAGCCACACCGAAGGGCATGCTGATTGAATTGCATGTCTATGCAACGTTGCCACAGGGTACGCGGTCAGGAAACTTCGGCGCCTACCACGTGACGCAAAACTCGTTCCTGGAGCAGGACGGAATCCAAACCGTTCTCGGAAATTGGTGCGCCATCAACCAGACCGGTTATGCGCTGATGCTGGAGGCAGGTCGACCGTGCTTCATGTGGTCAGACGATGGAGGCGTGCACAAGCTTTTGCTCAACGGGGCGTTGGCCCCACACCATTGGTATCGGCTGACAGTGCGTGTGTCCGACGACGAGGGTCGAATCTACCTTGAACAGTCGCCGGTCGCGAACATCATGAGCCGGCACGCCAGCCACAGTGCAGAAGTGGTCGCCGAGTCGGCCAGCCTGGAAGTGAATGGGTCGTGGTCGATTGGTCAGGCACCGTTTCGCATTGGCTCTTCTGCCATGCGTGACCGCGAGCGCTGGTTGGCAGCTCATACGTTCAACGGGAAGGTGTCCGGCCCAAGGATACGCAGGCTTGAAAACGGTGACCTGACGGATTTAGCGGCTTGGCACTTTGGCCGCAGTTCCCGAGCAGACGCCTTGTTGCTGAGCGACGTGGTCGACGAGTCACCCAACAAGCTGCACGGTCGCTGTTACAACGCCCCGACTCGAGCTGTTGCTGGTCATGAGTTCACCGGTCTGTGCGATGACTTCCGTCTCGCACCCGGTCAGTACAACGCCATACATTTTCATGACGACGACATCACTGATGCTGGTTGGCCGTCGGCGTTCTCCTTCAGAGTGCCACAGGACCTGCCCAGTGGCGTATATGCCGCCAAGCTCAAGTGCGGCCTGGTCGAACACCATGTTCCGTTTTTCGTGCGCGCAGGCTTGCAGAAGAACAAGGTCGCAGTGCTTTTCTCGACTGCTACCTACTTGGCGTATGCCAACGATCGCATTGCATTCGAAGCCAATGGTGCAGAAATCATCGTCAGCCGAACACCCATCATCGATCAGGCCGACCTGACCCTTCAGGACCATCCGGAATTCGGTCGCTCTTGCTACGAGATCCACAACGATGGCTCGGGCGTGGTGTATGGCAGCGCGCGTCGACCCATCTTGACGATGCAGCCAAAGCACCGGGCATGGTTTCAAGCTGAAGGGATGTGGGGCCTACCAGCCGACCTTTGCATCGTGCACTGGCTTGAGACCCTAGGCTGCGGATTCGATGCGATCACCGATGAGGACCTCGACCTGGAGGGATATGAGCTGCTACGTGATTACCAAGTAGTCATCACCGGCAGTCACCCCGAATACGTGACCCGTAGCGAGATCGAAGCTATCGAACAATTCACGAGCCACGGCGGCCGGCTGATGTACTTGGGGGGCAACGGCTTCTTTGCTACTGCGTCGTTTGACCCCGAGGAGCGCCACCTGATGGAGGTGCGACGCTCCAGTGCTGGCACCCGCCCTCACCAATCACCTTTTGGCGACCAGCGTCACGCAACCTCTGGCGAAATGGCTGGTCTCTGGCGAAACAAAGGGCTGCCCCCACAGCGCCTGGTTGGCGTGGGTTTTGTGGCCCAAGGCTTTGACCGGTGTACCTACTACGAGCGACTTGCCGATAGTCTCGATCCATTAGCCGCGTTTGTCTTCGAAGGCATTGGCGAGAAGGAGCGCATTGGCGACTTCGGGATTATGGGAGGGGGTGCTGCCGGCGCCGAGGTCGACTGCTACAAACCCGACCTCGGCACTCCTCCAGCTGCGCTCGTGCTTGCCACCTCGGGACCTCTTTCAGACGGCTACCTCTTGGCCGCCGAGGAGGTGTACGAGTCCGTCCCCGGCATTGGGGGAACCGAAAGGGGCATTGTGCGGTCCGACATCGTGTTTTGCCCGATCACCGGCGGTGGGGCATTCTTCTCAGTCGGTTCAATCGCGTACACAGGCGCTCTTTCGCACAATCGATACGACAACAACATTTTTCGTCTCACGTCCAATGTCCTGCGGCGGTTCTTGAAGCCTGAGCACCTGGACATGGTTGTCTAGGCGAACTTCGCTTCGCAACGATACAGGCTCGCGTCAGCCGAGACGTTCGTGCGCTTGAAAGGAAAAGCCCGTTCCTCGTGGTGAAAGCCGACGCGTTCGGTTCTACCTAGCATTGACCTGAACAAATGGCCAGACCGAATGCGGGTTCGGGTCGGTCTTCAACTATAGCCAGCCCTATCCTGGCAGAGGCACGTTACACGTACGTGACGGGCACAAAATGATCGAAAGACAGTAGCAGTTCTATAGCTGGGCCATCCAACTCGCTCATGCAAGTGTGGGACGGGCGGGTCGATTTGCCGCAGCTACAGCGTGACAAGCAATACGAAGACGAATGCCTGCGGCGTACTCTGGAGTGGATGTGGAGGGCATGGTGCGCAAAGTTTCTTACTCACTGGAGATGTTCACATGAAGGTCATACCGTTCACGGCTCTATCGATGGCCATGCTGTGCAGCCTCGCGGCGCGTGCTGAGCCTTTCGACCTGGGATCGTGGAAAGGCTCGCTCGACTCTCAATTGACGTTGGGCCTCGGGCTACGCCTCAGCAATCCCTCATGCTCACTGGTGGGCGACACCACCGGCAGCTGCGGGGGGAGCGCCAACTACCAGGCTTGGTCGGCCGGTGATAACGGTGATCTGAACTACAAGAAGGGTGGCGTCTTCACGTCATACGCCAAGCTTACAAGCGAGCTGTCGGCTCATAACTCTGAGATGGGCATCGATGTTCTTGCCCGTGCCACGGGCTTCTACGACGCGGCGGCCGCGGATACTCATCGCACCCAGATGTCTTCCGATGCCCAGGGCCAGATGGTGAGGAACTTCCAATTGCTCGATCTCTGGGTTGGGCACTCGTTCGACCTTGGCGGAAAGCAATGGCGAGTGCGAGCGGGAAACCAAGTCATCAATTGGGGCGAGAGCGTGTTCCTGCCTGGAGGCATCAACGCCTCCAGTGCGATCGACTACCAGAAGTCCCTAATTCCCGGGACGCAGATCAAGGAATACGTGCTGCCTGCCCCGCTGGTGTCCGTCGCAGGGCAACTTGGCAATGGCTGGAACGCAGAAGGCTACTACCAGTTCACCTGGAACAAGAACAAATTCCCGGCCATCGGAAGCTATTGGTCAACGGCTGACATCTTGGGGCGCGGCACTCCGGATGTGGTGACATTTGACGGCACCAACTTCAATGCAACTGGCGTCGACGCGGCAACCATTGCACGTCTTCAAGGCGTCAGTGGCCGTATCCCGAGCAGTACGCTTGCCTCGATCAATCAAGGCTTGATCGACGGCGCATATGTTAGCGCCCCAGGAATCCCCTCGGTCTATGGCGCACGCGTACTCGGTGAAGTTCGACCGCGCGACGGCGGCCAATTTGGCTTTGCCTTGCACAACAAGGCGGAGGGGTCTGTGGTCGACTACGGCTTCTACTATTTGCGCTATCACGACAAGTCGCCAGTGTTCAATTTGGTGGGGGATAAGGCATCTAGCGCTGGAGTCGACTATCAGGCTGTGTACCGTGAGAACAGAGATCTCTTTGGGGTCAGCACGAATCTTCCACTTGGGCCTTGGGCAATTGGTGCGGAATTGTCATATCGACCACGCGACGCCGTTACGCTTTCCGGTTGCTTTACGCCGGGAGGACCCATCGATGCCAACGTCAATCCGAATCCGGTTGCGAGCGGCGACTGTCCGCTGTGGAAAGACATGAAGAAGGTTGAGGCGCACGTCACTGCGGCGTTGACGCTTACTCCGAGCGACAACCCGATTGTCATGAACGTCTTGAAGGCCGACTCGGCGACGCTGACTGCAGAAGCTGTATTTACAGAATACCCCGGCCTATCGTCGCAGATGACGCAAACCGTCGAAGGCGTAACGGTAACCCAAATTCCTCAGGCGGGAGGCATTACCTGGCTGACAGGCGACGGCAAGCCGAGGGCGGTCGGTACCGCGAGTTCGGCTGGCGGGATCGTCGACTTCAATTGGACTTACGACGGCACGATTCTCTCCGGTTGGCAAGTCACTGCAGGTGCAACGTACTTCAGAGCGGTGATGGGCAACACCCCAACTCTCTCAGCGAACTATCTTAAGGGCGCGCAGTCGATCAATTACTACCTCTTGCTGAACCAGAACCCTACCGTGTGGCAAGCGGGGTTGAACGTTGCCTACTACTTCGGCGGTGCATTGCCATCTTCTCAGGTGTACAAGGACCGAGACTTCATCGGTGCGTTTGTCACACGCAATTTCTGACCGACGCCAAACGACTCGAACTTTGACAGGTGATCCTATGAAATCTGTTTCTCGCAACCTGAGCGCCGTCGCATTGGCGCTAACCCCCTTCCTCAACGCCTATGCAGGTGTTACGGCTGAAGATGTTGCACGCCTCGGCAGCACGCTGACTCCGGTAGGCGCCGATCCCGCGGGTAACAAGGACGGCAGCATCCCCAAGTGGAGCGGCAGCACCGACAAGCCGCTGGCTGGGTGGAAGTACGGCAAGAACCGCAAGGACTATTGGAAGTACAAAGATGAGAAGTCGCTGTTCACCATTGACGCTTCAAATGTCGAGAAATACAAGGATCATCTGACCGCCGGTCAGATTCAAATGGTGTCGCAGGTGAAGGGCTATGAGATGCGTGTCTACCCGACGCATCGGGACTGCTCTTATCCAGACTTCGTGCTGGAGAACACTGTCAAGGGTGCATCGAAATCAAAGTTGGACGCGAACGGGTGGTCGCTTGCAGAAGCGTCCCTCCCGGGAACTCCGTTCCCGATCCCGAAGTCTGGAATCGAGGCAATGTGGAACTACCTGATGCGCTACCAGGGTGTTGGCGTTGTCTGGCCAGATGCGTATACAACCGTCTCGCCCAAGCCAGGTTCGACGGCGGGCATCGTCACCCGTTGGGATCAGTTGGCCTACTATCCGTGGGCTCGCAAGGGAACCCAATCACCCGCCCAGGTCAAGCAGATCCAGCAGGGTCTTTACTACGGCTTCACCGAGCCGGCGGCCCTGGCGGGTCAGAAGTTGATTCAGACCTACTTCTTCGAAAAGGACGTTGAATCCTTCTATTACTTCACTGGTCAGCGACGGGTACGGCGTCTACCCTCCTATGCATACGACGCGCCCCTGATTGGATTTGAGAATCAGTACCCCAACGATGGCCAGATCATCTTCTATGGCAATCCCGACCGCTTCGAATGGAAGATCGTGGGCAAGAAGGAGATCTACATTCCTTACTCGGCCTTCGGCGCGATCGACGTTACGCATAAGCCGGTGGGCATGGGTCCATTCGTCGACAACGATGTGCGGCGCTACGAGCTTCACCGCGTCTGGGTGATCGAGGGAGACCTGAAGGCCGGCGCTCGCCACAGCACGCCCAAGAAGGTCATCTACCTGGACGAAGACACCTGGCTGGCCACAGCTGCCGAGGACTACGACTCAAATGGCAAGCTTTGGCGTCATAAGGAGATCGGAGTGGTGCCGGCCTGGGAGATCGGCGCCTGCACGAACGTGACGCTGCTGTACTTCTACGATTTCTCGAACGGGCGCTACGTTACTGATATGAACGTGCTCGGAGGCAAGGACGTCAAGTACTTGGCCGACGAGAAGGACGACCCGCGTCTGACCATGGACTTCTTCACGCCCGAAAACCTGCGCAGCATCAGCGAGCGCTGAAGGCGTAGGCCTAAGGGTCCGGACGACTGCGACGGCCGGACCCTCTACCAGAGATGCTGAAGATGAACCTCAAGAGTCTTGAAAATTTTCTCTTCGCGCGACGTGCCGCCGTTCTAGCAGTGCTGGTTCTGCTGACTCTCGCACTGAGCGTGTTTGCGAGCCGCCTCAAGATGGACGCGGGCTTTGACAAGCAACTGCCGAGCAATCACGAATACATAACGACATTCCTCAAGTACCGCGACGATCTGTTCGGTGCAAACCGTCTCACTGTGGTCGTGAAGGCGCGCAAGGGTCAGATTTGGACTGTTGACGGTCTTAAGCGACTCTACGATACGACCCAGGCCGTGACCTTCCTGCCCAATGTCGATCGGTCGGGAGTGCAATCGCTATGGACACCCAACAGCTTCGTCAACGAGATTACCGAGGAAGGTTTTCGCGCCCAACCAGTAATCCCAGGCACAGTGACCCGGGAAAGTCTAAACGCTGAAACGATTCAAGCGATCCAGCGCGCTACCAGCGAAGGCGGCTTCGTTGGCACGCTGGTTTCGCACGATCAGAGTAGCGCCATGATCACCGCGGAAATCGGTGACGTCGACAAAGACGGGAAGCGGCTCGACTACGTCGCATACAACCACATCCTCGAGGAGAACATTCGTAGAAAGTTCGAGGATGACAAGTACGAGATTCAGATTACCGGCTTTGCCAAACAGGTTGGTGACATCGCTGAAGGCGCGTCTTCGGTGGTTTGGTTCTGCGCAATGGCTCTGCTGCTGACGACGCTAGCGGTGTACTGGTACTGCCATTCGGTGCGGTTGACTCTGCTGCCGATATTGTGCTCGTTGACGTCATTAGTGTGGCAGTTCGGCACCCTGAGACTTATGGGCTATGGACTCGACCCGCTAGCCGTATTAGTTCCATTTCTGGTCTTTGCGATCGGTGTCTCACATGGTGTTCAGCAAATAAACTTTATCGTTCGCGAGATTGCTCACGGCAAGTCGACGTTGGACGCTGCGCGAGCAAGTTTCAGCGGATTGCTTGTGCCTGGAACGCTTGCGCTGACCACGGCGCTAGCTTCATTTCTGACACTGCTGCTGGTTCCAATTCCGATGGTCAAGGAATTGGCAATCATCTCTTCAATCGGTGTTGGCTTCAAGATTGTCACCAATTTGATCATGCTCCCGCTCGCCGCCTCGTGCTTCGAATTTCACGCGGAGTACGCCATGGCTGCCATGCGCAAGCGTGAACAGCGGTCGAAATGGTTGCGTCATCTTTCTCGCGTGGCAGAGCCTCGCAATGCCGTGATTGTGGCTCTCGCTACATGCGTCATATTTGCGATCGCTGTGTGGCAAAGTCGCGATCGCGTCGTGGGAACGGTGCAGCCAGGCGCTCCAGAGTTGCGCGAGGACTCGCGCTTTAATCGCGATGCCACCTCGATCGCAGCTGCCTACGATCTAGGTTTGGACTGGTTGACTGTGGTCTTCGAGGCACCCCCAAACTCCTGCCAGAACGTAGCGGTCGGTAAGTTCCAGGACGACTTCATCGCCGCCGTTGAACACACTGAAGGCGTGCAGGCGGTCAAGTCCTTCGCTGACCAGTTGCGAAGCTACAACCAGGGCTATAACGAAGGAAGTCCAAAGATGAACGTGGTGCCGCTGGATGGCGGCAACTACGCCGGCTTGGCGACCGAGATCGGTCGCACCCGGGGCTACGTCAATACAGACTGCAGCATGTCGGCCGTGCATCTGTACTTGGTTGACCACAAGGCCACAACCATTCAGCGCGTCATCGCCGCCGTGAAGGCGTATCGTGCCAGCAACCACCTCGAAGGTGTGTCCATTCGCCTTGCGTCGGGTAATGCTGGCGTGCTTGCTGCAATCAACGAAGAGGTTGAGCGTAGCGAGTTGCCGATGATGCTGAACGTCTATGCAGCCATTGCAGTATTGGTGCTGATCGCATATCGCGACCTTCGCGCGGTCGTCGCCTGCTGCCTGCCGCTCACGGTATCGACGTTCATCGGTTACTGGTTCATGAAGGAAATGCAGATCGGCCTAACGGTCGCTACTTTGCCAGTGATGGTGCTAGCGGTGGGCATCGGAGTCGACTACGCCTTCTACATCTACAACAGACTTCAAAGCCATTTGGCACGCGGCGACACGATACGTGACGCGCTGGAGGCCTCGATTCTGGAGGTCGGAATGGCAACGATCTTCACCGCGATTACGCTGTCAATTGGGGTTGCCACTTGGGCCTTCTCCGCACTGAAGTTCCAGGCTGACATGGGAAAGCTGCTCGCTTTCATGTTCTTGGTGAACCTGGTGATGGCGATGACGGCGCTCCCTGCTTTCGCTCTGCTACTTGAACGGTTGTTCCCACGCCGTGGCCCGGTGCGCAAGTCTGCGCTCTTTGATCATTGAGCGACAGGGTCTATGTCCATGAACACTCTCTCAAGCGTGCTGAATCGTGGTATCCGTTCGGCGGTGTTGGCTAGTCTCTTGTGCGTAGCACTTGCGGATCAGTGTCTGGCCCAAGCCGTCAAGTTCGGCGACAGTCTAGGTAAGCTTCCGGCGGCATTGATGCCGCAACCTACTCACGGATTGTTGCTGGGCGCAGCGCGCGCAGGCAATCGTGTAGTCGCAGTGGGGGATCGCGGCCTGGTGATCTACTCTGATGACGACGGTAAAACGTACAAGCAGGCCAAGTACGTGCCTACCAGGGCCACACTGACAGCTGTCTGGGCAGCCGATGCGCGTCACGTCTTTGCGGTGGGACACTGGGGCGTCATCCTTGCCAGCCTCGATGCTGGAGAGACTTGGAGCCTGCAACGTAGCGACTTTAAGGTTGATCAACCGCTGCTGACAGTCTGGTTCAGGGATGCCCGCCACGGCGTTGCCGCCGGCTTGTTCTCTCTGCTCCTGGTGACGCAGGACGGAGGCACAACTTGGCAGCCAACGCACCTGCCCGCACCCCCGGGCGCCAAAGGCGATCTGAATTTGTATCGACTCTTCCCCGGCGCCGGAGATGATGTGTGGATCGCAGCTGAACAGGGAATGGCCTACAGCTCGAGCGACTTCGGACAGACGTGGCACCTACACATCACTGGTGCCAAGGGCACGCTGTGGGCTGGAGTTGTACTGCGAGATGGCAGTGTCGTAGTCGGCGGCGTGAGCGGGCACGTAATGCGTAGTACGGATAGCGGCGCGACTTGGAGAGAATCTGACAGCGGCGTCAAGAGTTCGATTACCGATTTGATCGAGCTGCCCAGTGGCAGCGTACTCGGAGTGGCTTTAAATGGCGTCTCGTTGCTAAGCGACGATGGTGGCATTGTCTTCAAGAGTCGACAGCTCGTTGATCAGCGTTCGCTAACGGCTGTGGCTGTGACTAGAACTGGTAGCCCCTTGATCTTTTCGCAGAGCGGTGTTGTACACGAATCCGTGATTCCTTGACGACTTAAATAGCTTGCAGTGGCACTGCGCGATAGGCCATCGGCGTTTGGTCGTGATAGGAACAAGTCGATACAACGCGGAGCAGTGCTTAAGCCTAGTCCTACCCTTCGACAGCACTGGCGGTCGACGAAGTTCGCAAAGCGACGTGCGCGTTTATCGCCAGATCATCTGAGGCGTATCAGCCGCGTTCGAACATCCGTCGGTCGAACGGAAGGGTCCAGGATTGGTCAAGCAATCGCCTCTCAGCAACAGGCAAGAGAGCCAATCTTTCAATTGGAGAATCGTCTATGACGCAAGCAACTTCCAGCCAAACTGAATACAACCAAAGTCTAGACCCAGCATATCTGACGGGCTCCAATGAAAAGTGGCTGCAGCGCAAAGACGCCGCCACTCCTCGCGGCGTGAGCGTTCTCAGCGACTTCTTCGCGGCGCGCGGTGAAAACGCAGAGTTGTGGGACATTCAAGGTCGCCGTTACATCGACTTTGGTAGCGGCATCGCTGTTCTAAACACCGGACATCGGCACCCGCGCGTCCTCGCGGCGGTGAGGGCCCAGTTGGATCAGTTCATGCATACCGCGTATCAGGTGGTCCCTTACCCTTCGTACGTCGCCTTGGCAGAGAAGATCAACAGACGCGCTCCGGGAGACTGGTCAAAGAAGACAGCGTTCTTTAGCACCGGCGCCGAGGCGGTGGAGAACGCGATCAAAGTCGCTCGGGTTGCGACCGGCCGATCGGGCGTAGTCGCCTTTGATGGCGCGTTTCATGGCCGCACCTACTTCGGCATGGCGCTCACTGGAAAGGTGTCACCTTACAAGGCGGGCTTCGGCCCGTTTCCTGGTGATGTGTTCCATGCTCCATTTCCAAATCAGCTTCACGGCGTGACCGTGGATCAAGCCTTGGATGGCGTGCGTCGATTGTTCAAGGCCGACATTGACCCCGGGCGAATACGGGAACGTGATCCGCTTCTTGCACCCACTGACCACACCAGACAGCGTCTTTGACGAGGCCCTCGACATTATTGATGCTGCTCTTTTGGGATTGTGAAGCCGATTGTGACTACTGAATTGGCGACATTGCGAGAGAGGCTGCAGGATCCGAAGTTCTTGCGTCAGCGGGTAGAGGTGAAAAGCGAGTGGCCTGATGCGGACGACAGCGAGAGGGCAGCGGCACGGCTCGGGTTTGCGATCGAGGCCGCTCAGGAGTCTCAGCTCGCTTGGCGCAATGAGCGCCGGACAGAGCGCTCCGCGATTATGCGAAAGCTCAATGACCTTATGCTTGCGGACGCCGACGACCTTGCTCTGATCATGACTTGCGAACACGTCAGGCATCTCGCTGAGGCAAGGGGCGAGATCGCCTATACCGCGTCGGACGCCGGCGCCAACGAGCTCGCTTTAACGGTGCAATCGCGCAAGTTCAGCAGTGAAGTCGACGCCGGTGTCATCCACGAGACGCATATCGACGCTAGGCCGGTCGCGAAGATCGAGGAGCAGATCGCCGACCCTTGCTTTGAGGCCGCACCTGTTCTGACTGGCGGTAGTCACCGCACACTCGGCAGATTGCACTTCGAGCCGACGGTGAGCGGAGGAGACAAGGCAGGCATACCGCTTACGAAAGAAGAGCCTTTTGGCCCACTGGTGCCTTTCTTCGGATTCAACGGGGAAGTTGAGGTGATCGCTCTCTCGAATAATCTGAGTTTGGCCCCGACGCATACTGCTATCGTGCGATGTGAGGCTAATGAAGCGTGTTCACGCCCTTGTGGAGCGCTGCCATTCAAATCTGGAGCTGTGAACGAGCATGAATAAATCCATCCCCGTAGCCGACGCGCCGATCTTGGCCAGATCATTATCCTTGCTGGACGTGATTGTATACGGCCTCCTGTATTTCGTGCCTATTGCTCCCGTTTCGGTTTTTGGCGCATTGCATAATGCGGCAAATGGGATGACTGCCCTGACGTATCTCCTGGCGGCAATCACAATGATATTCAGTGCGATCAGCTACAGTGAGATGGCAAAGAGGATTCCTCTGTCAGGATCTGTCTATTCATATGTGAGCAGCGGCACTAACCCATTTTTCGGATTTTTGGCGGGTTGGGCACTACTTCTGGACTACCTTCTTCTGCCGGCCCTGCTTGCTATATTGGGCGCCGCTGCCCTCGAACCTTTGTTCCCAAATATTCAAAAGCCGGTGTGGCTTTTGATTTTCGTCTTCGTCCCGTTTGTGGTTAATTTGTTTGGAATTACGGTCAACGTCAAGTTCGGAAAAATTCTTCTGATAATACAGCTGCTCGTACTTTCCGTCTTCTTTTACTTTGCTATAGGAAAAATCTTCGCGCAAGGTGTCTCTGCTGACGCATTGCTGGCTCCGCTCTTTAATCGAAAATTGTTCAGCATAACTGCTGTCTTTGGCGCGATACCTATTGCGGCGCTAAGCTTTATCGGGTTCGACGCTGTGTCAACCTTGAACGAGGAAACGGCAGGCGGAGGCGAAACTGTTTCTCGGGCCACGCTCCTGCTACTTGTAATAGTTACCTTGCTCTTTGTCGGCCAGGTATATGTTGCTTCCGTATTCGTGCCAGTGAATAGTAGATTTGACGCCAATTCGGTCGATACGGCCTTTTACACCGTTAGCAGTGGGATAGTAGGACATTGGTTCCTTCCTGTAATAACGTTGACAAACGCGCTAATCGCGCTCTTGGCAAATGCGCTGATTTCCCAGGCAACGACGGCAAAGGTTATTTTCTGCATGGCGCGCGATAAGCAGTTGCCGCATCGGCTCGCTAAATTAAATAAGAGGGGTGCGCCTTCGGCTGCGTTGCTTCTAGTCGCTATTGTTTCAATCGTTATCTCCTTGTTAACAATGAATAAGATTGAGGTTGTGGTCACAATTGTCACGTTTGGCGCGCTTTGTGCGTACGTGATGTTGCATGTGGCGGTTTTGATCTATTTTCGGCGGGACGGGAATAAATCAATTTTCCTGCACGTTATTTCCCCAATTCTTGGTGCCGCGACACTAAGCTATGCGTTGTTTAATGCAAATCCGCATGCCCAAGTCCTGGGATTGATTTGGTTAGGCATCGGGCTTGCGGTCGCGCTGTTCATTCGAAAGCGAGGAATTTCCAACATTTCGATGTAAATTGCTGCAGGGGGGGGCGTTCGGCGGAAGCCGCACATTTGTGGCCCATGCCGGAAAGATACTTTCGATGTCATGCGGACCGAGTCGAATTGGGGGTCGCGTAGGCATGCAGGTTGCTTCCCGTCTGCCACACAGATGCGTATGTGTAGGATTGCGGCATGCGACTCCTTGCAGCGCATGGCCGCATACACGTTACCGTCGGCTTCTCTGCAGTTCGAGTGCCCGTAGGGAAGATGTGATCTGGATCCACGAGTGCCCGAGTTCCGCACGTTGATGCAAAAGCTCCTTGGTGAGCAGCAGTCCAAGTCCCTCTTGACGTAGCCCATCAGACCTTGACGACGTGGCGCAACAGCGGGAGGTCGCGCGCCAGGACTGCTTGTTGTTCGTGACGATCGTCGCCGTGCGCCGGCGGTGGGTCTTAGGGCCTGCCCGTGTCGCCGGGCGTCGCCACGGCGGCCTCGATCGAGAAATAGGGGTAATCTGCCGCAGCTTCGACGAGACGACCTCGGCGGCGCGCTCGCGCGACGCGGTGACGACGCCTGCCGGCACTCCGGCCTCTTCGGCCAGCCTGGCAGGCGCGAGCGAAGTCAGCGGGGTGTCTTCCGCAGGCTTGCACACGACGGTACATCCAGCCGCGAGAGCCGGCGCGATCTTGCGCGAAATCATTGCCGCGGGGAAATTCCAGGGCGTGATCGTCGCGACGACGCCAACCGGCTCCTTCAGCACGAACATGCGCCTTCCGACCACGGGCGCGGGGTCCACCTTGCCGTTCGCACGCGTCGCCTCCTCGGCGAACCATTCGACATAACTGGCGGCATATGCCACCTCGGCCCGGCCCTCGGCAAGGGGCTTCCCCTACTCGCGCGAGATCTGCCGGCCCAGGTCTTCCTGACGCGTAAGGATCAGGTCGTTCCAACGCTTGAGAATCTGCGCGCGCCGCTTGGCCGGCACCCGCCGCCAGCTCGCGAAAGCCGCATGGGCGGCATTGACGGCGGCTCGTGCGTCAAGGGCGCCGCTGTCCGGGACGCTTGCGAACACCGCGTCCGTGGCTGGGTTGACGACATCGAAGCGCCGGCCTTCGGCAGCCGGAGCCTACCCAGTTGCGGGCGGGAAGCAGGCCTTCGCGATCGATGGTCAGCAGGATCTCACTGTCCTCCTACACGGTCGGCATGACACGAACGATGTCCTCGGTATGGGCGTCCCCGCCGACGTTCTCCTCGCGTTGAGGGCTGCGACGTTCAGCAGTAGACGCGTTGGCCACCGGTGCCGCGGCGTAGCCTGCGCGTACGGTACCCTCATGGGACAGCTTGAACACCGCCACGGCCTGCACCAGTTGTTGCGCCTGGCCCCTCAGGCTCTCTGCAGCAGCGGCGCTTTCTTCCACCAGTGCGGCGTTCTGCTGCGTGGCCTGGTCCATCTGGCTGACGGTCTCGCCAATCTGCTGCACGCCATTGCTCTGCTCGGCGCTGGCCGACGTGATCTCGGCCACGATGTCGCTCACGCGCTGAATCGAGCCGACGATCTCGCCCATGGTCTTGCCGGCCTGGTCGACCAGCGCGGTGCCTTGCTCGACCTGTTCGACGCTGCGGCCGATCAGGGTCTTGATCTCCTTGGCAGCTTCGGCGCTGCGTTGTGCGAGACTTCGCACTTCGGAGGCTACCACCGCGAAGCCGCGACCTTGCTCGCCGGCGCGGGCGGCTTCTACGGCTGCGTTCAGCGCCAGGATGTTGGTCTGGAAGGCGATGGCCTCAATGACGCCGATGATGTCGCCGATCTTGCGGCTGCTGTCGCTGATGCCCTGCATTGTGGTGACGACTTTGCCAACCACATCGCCGCCTTGCGCGGCCACTGCGGAGGCGTCCAGTGCCAGCTGATTCGCCTGCTTGGCACTGTCGGCGTTATTGCGCACAGTCGTGCCCAACTGCTCCATCGTCGCCGCGGTTTGCTGAAGGGCGCTGGCTTGCTCTTCCGTGCGGCTAGACAAGTCCTGATTGCCGTGCGCAATCTGCGCGCTGGCCGTGGCTACGCTCTCGGAGTTCTGGCGTACGCCGGACACCACTTGCTGCAGGCTCTGCTGCATGCTAGCCAAGCGCGACATCAGGCTGGCGTGGTCGCCTACCTTGACGACGATGGATTGAGTCAGGTCGCCCTCGGCAATGGCTGAGGCAATGCGCGTGGCTTCGGCGGGCTCACCGCCCAGCTGACGAACAATGCTTCGAATCACCAACCACGCCAGACCGATTGCCAGGGCGATGGACAATGTAGCTCCGACTATCATGGTGGTGCGCGCAGACGCATAGACTTTGTCGCTGTTCGCGCCCTCGCCTATAGAAGCCTTGCGATTGAGCTCGATGTCCTTGAGCAGAGTCGCCGCGGCGCTGTCATAGTGCTTTCTGGACTCGCCAAACATCAACTGCGTGGCTTCGTCGTAGTCTTGCTGGCGCGAGAGTGCAATCACCCGGTCATGCACCTGCAGGTACGCCTTCCAATCGGTTGCAAAGGCGTCGTAGATCTTGTGTTCCTCATCGCTGCTGATCAGTTTGACGTAGGACTCACGGAGCTTTTCGAGCTCGGCAAGCTTGACCGCCATACGCGACTCCATGTCAGCCTTTCCCGCTTCGTCGGTCGTCAGGTTGTGCCGCAACTCATAAACTCGGAAGTCCGACTTGACAGTATTCATCTGTGCAAGCACTTCGACGCTTGGCAACCATTTCGTGTTGATCGCCACGGTGGAAGCTCGCATGTTGCCCATGCTCCACAAGGCAATGCCAGCAATGGCAAGCAGCAGCGCGACTAGCGTTCCAAAGCTCAGCAACAAGCGCTGTCCGACTTTGAGGTTAGCAAACATGTGATACTTTCTTGGGTGGCTATGATCGTTGGTGCCGACCAGCTGGGGTGGCGGCTCGCTTGTGCTGTAAGTATTGCCAGGCGGTTTCATGTCTCAAGTGCAACGGACTTGATCTATTGAGTTGAGGTTGACGCGGGATGCGTCATGCGAGCATCCGGGCATCCGGGCGAAGACGACCAGCGGCGATTGGAAGCCGTGTTTGGCGCGAAGCCTGGTGTTCAGGCTATCGGGGATAGCGTCGAGCTGCACTTGGCTGTAGCCGCTCAAGTCCGTGCCCGTGGGCAGGTACTGGCGCAGCAGGCCGTTTGTGTTCTCGCGGGTGCCGCGCTGCTGCGGGCTGTGCGGGTCACAGAAGTACACCGCGACGCCCGTTCGAGCCGTCAGATCCTTGTGGCGTGTCAAGTCCTTACCCTGGTCGTAGGTCAGAATCTGGCGCATCGGCGCAGCAATTGAATTCAGCTTATGAGAGAACCCGGCCAGCGCTGATTCTGCGGTGGCATCGTCCATCTTGGCCAGCAGCACAAGGCGACTCGAGCGTTCGACGAGTACGCCGACCGATGACTTGTTGCCCGCGCCCATGATGAAGTCGCCCTCCTAATGCCCGGGCATGATCCTGTCGTCCACCTCGGGCGGGCGCACGCGAATGCTGACCATGTCAGGGATCTGGCCGCGTCGATCGACTCCTCGCGTTCGCGGCATGCGCGCGCTGCGCCCATGGCGCAGGCAGGCGATGAGTTGCCGACGCAGTTCACCTCGCGGCTGGGAGTAGATGGCGGTGTAGATGGTCTCGTCCGAGACCTGCAGGTCGCGATCGTCTGGGAACACGAAGGGCAGGGTACTCGCGACGTCTGCTGGGGCGACCACTTCGCCTTGAGAAACGCCACTACGACGCCACGTACACCGAGCTTGGTCTCCGCGCGACCGGCCGGGCGGCGAGCCACGCACTGCAGCTGGGCAGTACGCGAACCGTAGAGCACCACACCGGGATTGCGACCGACCTCGCGGCTGATTGTTGACGCCGAGCGGCCCAGTGCACGGGCCATTGGTCGAACGCCGCAGCACTGTTGCGTCATGCTCGCAATCGTCATTCGATCCTCTGGCAGGAGCTGTTGGTACTTCGTCTGTTCTTGCATGTGAACACCCTACGCTATGAGGTGTCGCACTTCAGATTTGAGGCCGCCCCAATTCGGGTGGGCGGGAATGCCGAAATAGGGCCGGCTATAGTTGAAGATCGACCCGAATCCGCGTTCAGTCTGGCCATTACCTCAGGTCGATGCTAGGTAGAACCGAACGCGTTGGCTTTCACCACGAGGAACGGGCTTGTCCTCACAAGCGCACGAAAGTCTCGGCTGAAGCGACCCTGTTCATTGCGAAGCGCATGCCGCCTGGAAGCTAAGGCTGCACGTTTATGCGCCTTCTGCCTGGAAAGTTCCTTGGTCATCATCGAAGGGTTCGTGACTGCGTAACCGCCGCCTGAGCGCTGCAGTCCGCGTCTACGAGCCTCGTGAGGTCGCGCAGTCGAGGCCGATTTGCGACCGAGAATGGTGGTTGCCTTCCTCCCGCCGCACAGGCCCCGTATGTGCTGAAACTGCCGCATACGGCTCAGGCGTCGAGTCATGACGCAAAGCGCTCGTGCGCAAGCAGATGAGGCACACGCAGCCGCGAAACGTAGCGAAATCTCACCTACCAAGTAGACGGCATCGGCGACCGTGATGGGCCTGGGCAGGAACGGCTTTGGAGTGTGCCCAGCAGGGCGTCGTAGGCGTGCAGCCGGTCCTCGGTGATGTGTTGCCCTGCTCGATGGCCTTGATCACGTAGGCAGCAAGCCCCGTAGCGGTCGATGTGGTTGAACCGTTCAATATACGCGCTCTTGTATGGCCCGTGGGGGGGGGCGATGTCGTTCAAGGCAATGGGCTTGGCGGCAACCCACTCGGTGAAGCTGGTCATCTCCAGCCCGTTGGCCATGTGGAGGCTCAGAGACGGCCGTGTCAATCGATCAAGCACTTCAGCGCTCTGATGAGCCTGGCCGCGGGAATCGAGGCACCGATCTCGATTGCCAGAGCCTCGCGGTTGGCCTCCTTCGACTGAAGTCAGGTCGATTCAGGGTGCACGAAGCGCAGGTTGCAACGTGCGAAGTATCGTGACATCGACGGGTACGTCTGCAACGGGTGCGGTCGGCGCCTGAAAGGGATCGTCACGGTAGATGACGCGAGCACCTCCCCAGTGCAAGTCCTGGTTCTCGGCCGCCCAGATTGGTGGTAATTTTCCAACTTTGGGTCAATGCGGCTCTAAGCTGACCTAACTTCCCGGCCTCCGACCACTGTCGAGAGAACTGAAGGTGGGTGGCCCGGATCTTGCGGGGAGGCAATGCCGCGTGAGAAGTTGGGGGAACTGGTCATGATGCCATCGTCGGAAAATTCGCTTTTCACTACATGCCACCTACCTCCGAACACGCGTCTTCAGCACTGGCAGGAATACATGTCAGACGTGTACTATCCGATCGAGGTGGTCGCTAAGTCCCCGGAGACGTTTAGCGGCTCCCTGGAATCAAGCAGACTAAACCGGGTTGGTATCTCGCATTTCAGCGCAAACGCCCAGATCGCGACCCGCCATAGAACAGCGGGCGTCGATGACGATGAATTTGCGATTGTCTTACCTACGCGCGGCAAAGAGTTTTACGAACAGCGCGGCCGACACGGAGAGGTTGCTCCCGGGGGTTGCCTGATCCTAAGTTCAGGTGATGGTTATCGGATGGAGATACCTGATCAAACCCAAAACGTCACGCTGAAGATCCCGGCAGACTGCCTGCGGGAAATTTATCCTAGGATAGATTCTACTTGCGCCCGCGGCGACATCGCCAACTCGCGGTTTGTTCCAATCGTCGCCCAATTTGCGCTAGAAGGCCTTCGCCTATCACCACAATGTTCTCAGGAACAGCGTGACCGTGCGGAGCAAGTGCTACTTGATCTGCTATACCTCATGTTGGACGTTCCCACCGGGCTCGATGTTGCAGCGTCCCAATCGGTCTCTGACCTCCTGTTTCAAGATTTGATGAATTTTATCGCCTGGAATTTTCATATTCCTTCGTTAAGCCCGGAAGATGCAGCAAAAGACCGAAGGGTCTCAACGCGGTACGTGCACAAGCTGTTCAAGGCTCACGATACAACCTTTTGCAGGGAACTATTGGTGGCGCGTTTACACCATGCTCAAAAGTTGCTGCTAGACAGGCAGAGGGGGCAATCAAAAATGAGAACCATTGCAGAAGTCGCTTACACCTGCGGTTTTTCTAGCCAGTCACATTTTTCAATTCGCTACAAGGACGAATTCGGTCGATCACCAAGGGACGCTGGAGGTTGACTTTGCGTGCTTCTCGAAAGCGAGGTGTGCGCGGCGGGCTTCCTAGCCAGCCTGGATGGCCCGGGCAGAAGCGCGACGCCGCAGGACGCGTGTGACCGAGCGCATCGCGCGATCCCTGCCTTCGGCCTGCAGCAACTGCTCGATCAACCGGCGCGCGGAGTCCAGCCTTGCGTACCGCCAGGATGCGCTTCACTTCACCGTTGAGACGGGTCTCGTTCGACACGATCAGCGAGCGCTTCGCTGGGATGTCCACGAAGGCGACGGGCATGCCGATGTGCACTTAGACGGCCGCCGGCAACTCCGCACCGACCGCCTGGTCGGGCACGTTCTCCAGACTCGCGATGCGCAGTGCCGGCTACAACCGCCGACCGAGCGCAGGCGCTAAATGCGCGTTCTGTTCAGGCGGGAGCGCTGGCGGCCCGCGACCGCGTGTAGGCCCAGGACTGCACGCCTTGCAGGATGGGCTCGATCAGAACCGACACCTCCTGCGAGTACGCGTCGACTGCTGGTGCATTGGCGGCGCAGCACGCGTCCTCGAGGGCCATGGCGGCTTGCCGCAGTCCATTCATTCCTAGCGCGCCAGCGATCGACTGGAGGTCGTGTGCCATCCGCCGCGCCGCGGCCATGTCGACTACCGTCCGGGTCGAGGCGAAACGCCCGACGAAATCGCGCTCTGCATCGAGGAAACGTTCCAGTATTCTCGCAAAGAGCGATTCATCGGAGCCCATGCGCGCCAGCGCGGCGGCAACCTCGATTCCCGGCAGCGATCTGAAGTCCGTGGCCGCGCCGTTCGTTTCGGTGGTCTGCACCGTTTGCTTACGCGGAACCAGCCATTTGGCCAGCGTGGAAAACATCTCGTCGATGTCGATTGGCTTGGTGACGTGGTCGTTCATGCCTACATCCAGTGCGGCTTCGCGGTCGCCGACCATGGCGTTGGCGGTCATCGCGATCACCGGCAGCGCTCGCAAGTGCGGCAGTTGGCGCAACGCCCGAGTCGCGGTGTAGCCGTCCATAACAGGCATCTGGCAATCCATCAGCACTGCATCGAAGCGTTCGCGGGCCAGCATGGCCAGCGCCTGCTTCCCGTCGCCGGCGACCCTGACGGCGACACCTGCCCGGCTGAGCGGGTCAACAGCGAGTTCTTGGTTGATCGCGTTGTCCTCCACCAGCAGGATGTGGGCTCAAGCCAGTGCCGCCCGATGGTCGAGCAAGGCCTCCTTGCGCCGAGCGTCGCGGGTGAGGGCCAAGGGCGCGCGTCCGAGCGCCGTGGTGCAGGCATCGAGGAGAGCGGAAGGCGTGACCGGGTTGGCCAGCAGCGCACCGACCTGCAGCTTGTGCTCGGCCAAGCGCAGCTGCATCTCTTCCCGGCCAAAGGCCGCGGTCGTCACGACGACCGGTGCGGGGCGCCGCAACATCTTCCGTTCGGCAAGCGCCTGTACGCAGGCCACCCCGTCCATGCCAGGCATCCTCCAGTCCAACAGCAGCAGCTGGTAAGGGGCGTCGCCCGCGTCGGCTTGTTCCACGCGCCGTAGCGCCTCTTTGCTGCCCGCGGCGGTGTCGACCCGCAGACCCAGCAACTTGCTCATCGCCGAGAGCACGACGCGCGCGGTGGCGTTGTCGTCCACGACCAGCGCGGGGATGTCGCGCAGAGCAGCGTCGCTCCACCGTTGTGGCTGCTCGGCGGAGCCCGGTTGCAGTCCAAAGAGCAGGTCGAAGTGGAAGCAACTGCCAAGGCCAGGCGCACTCTCCGCGACAAGTTCACCGCCCATCAGATGCACCAAGTGCTGACTGATCGCCAGCCCGAGCCCAGTGCCGCCGTAGCGCCGGCTCGTCGAGGCATCTGCCTGCATGAAGGGCCGGATCAGCCTCTCCTGCTGTTCGAGGTTCATGCAAATGCCGCTGTCGCGCACCTCGAAACGCAGCCGGGCGGATGCGACGTCCTGTTCGAGCGCCTGCACCGTAACGACGAACTCGCCCCTATCGGTGAAATTGACCACGTTGTTGCCCAGGTTGAGCAGCACCTGACCCGGCCGCGAAGGATCGCCCACAAACGCCGTAAGCGTCTGGTCCGGGATGTTGAGCAGCAGTTCCGGGCCCTTCTCCTCGGCTTTCATGCTCAGTAGGTTGAGCACGTTTCCAACGCGTCGCCGAGCGCGAACGGAATCGACACTATGTCGAGCTTGCCGGCCCTGCGAACCTTCGCTCCCGACCAACTCACCACTGCTGCCGAAGCGCACCGTCGGTCACGAAAGTGGAACCCCGTCCTGAACCGCGCCCGATCGAGCAACCTGATCCGGTTTTGGGCACCGTCAGTGAACCAGTCTGCCATCCGCACCGAACGTGACGATGTCCACGTAGCGCAGACCAGGCCTGTCTCGATCAGCGAGAGGCACTTCGAGATTCCCGATTCGCGCTGCGCGATTCCAACGGAACTCGCTGAGCACACCGGAGCGCGAGAAGTCCGATGTCTTGCGTTTCAACGCTTCAGCGAAGACGAGCGGCCCCAGGCACCCTTCCAATCCGCCTGGCGTACGCAATGCCGGATTCGCCGTTGTTGCGGCCTGATAGATCGACACCAGACGGTGCCGAATGTCAGTGATCGGCGGAAGGACTTGCGACACGGCAAGGCCTCGCGCCGTCGAACCCAATGTCTCAAGGTCGCGAGGCGTCGCGGCAAATGAGAGACCGTAGATGCCAGACATCCCGCGCCCACCTCGGTCCCAATGTGCATTGATACTCTTCAGGATCGCCAAGGTGGCTTCGCCGGAGGTCGCCAGCACAATCGCTTGGGGCTTGGCCGCAAGGACCATCTCCACGGCGTTGCTGATGTCTTTCTGCGTGAACACGGCGGGGATGTCGATCGTCCTCGACGAGTCCACGCCCGCCACGGCCATCGACTCCTCTAAGGCCTCCAGCGCTCGGCGGCCGAAATCGTTCTCCGAATAGACTTGTACGACACGCATCACTCCAAGCGCGACGATATGGGCTGCGAGTTTCTGCGCCTCGGCACTATGGTTCGCCGTGAGGAAGTAGGCCGTCGTCCATTCTTTCGATCGCGATACGACATCCCCTGAATGCGGCCCTACGACGAGAACCTGCGCGCGCGTTGCCCAATCGAGTAGCGGCACCGTCACGGCCGGCCCCATCGGGCCGAGCAAGGCAACGGCCCCGTCTCGATCCATAAGCGACTGCGCATTCGCCACGGCCCGATCGGGCACGCCACCATCGTCCTTCGTGATCAATCGGAGTCGCCTGCCGGCGACTCCACCCTGCTCGTTCACCCAATTGACGCAGGCTTCGCTGCCCGCTTGAATGTCGCGTCCCAATTCGCCTGTCGTGCCACTGCTGGAAAGCACTTGGCCTAGCACGATGTCTTGGGTGGCAGCGACAGCATTCAGGCAGGCCAAGGCGAGCACCGCGAGCCCTGCGATACGTTTGACCAGATGAGCCATCATATTGATTCCCTTCATCACTTCACAGTGAAGGAGCCCATGCACGCCGTCAGCAGCGCCAGCGCGACCAGCACCCAGAGCCGTCGGCCGAACAGAAAATCTTCGAGATTCTTGATGATCATTTCAACTTCCAGAATGGCCCGTGAGGGCGGAGTTGGATAGGCGGATGCCCGTTCCGGGCGTGAGCTGCGTATCCCACGCTCCCTTCCACGAATCGGTCTCAAACGGCGCAGCATGCGCGGGGAACGCGAGCCCCAGCGCCGCGGGAAGTTCGGCCAACTTGATGAACGCAACAGTTCTTGATGTCATTGCTTCTCTCCTTTTGTTGACCGGAGGATGGCCGGGGCTGGTGCGGCGAAGGGCTTGTTCAGCCGTTCACGGGCTGGTCAAGAATGGCTCGATGGCGACGGCTCGCTGCGCGCCTGCGGTTGCACGACCAGCATGTAGAACAGGCCGGTGCTGACGACGATGACCAGCGTCAACGCCATGCCGTAGTTGAGGTACCGCGGGTCGGTGGGCGAGCGCGCCCAGCCGAGGTTGACGATGGCGCCGAGACCGAAGATCGCGGCGATGATGTTCACCGGCAGGGCCCACGCGCCGAGGCGGAATGCACCCGTTGGCTTCCAGCCGCGCCAGCGTGCGAACAGCGCACCGACGACGATCATCTGGAAAGCCACGTAGATGCCCATCGAGCCGAAAACGATGATGGTCTTGGCGGCGTTCTCCATGAACAGCCCCATCAGCACGATCGCGATCGGGATCGCGCCGGCCAGGGCGAGCGCGTTCGACGGCACGCGCGTGCGCTCGGAGATGCGCGAGAGCCATGTCGATCCGACGATCATTCCGTCGCGCGCATAGGCATGCAGCAGGCGGCTCGCCGCGGCCTGCAGGCTCAGCAGGCAGGAGAAGAACGACACCAGCACGATGGCGACGACGACGCGAAATCCTGTGTCGCCCAGCGCCGTCTTGAGCGCGGTGGCGACCGGGTCGGTGTCCTTGCCGGAGATCGCCGCGGCCATGTCCGGGATCGCCAAAAGCAGCGCCAGGCACACCAGCATCGCCGCGGCGCCGCCGATGTAGATCGTCATGATCATGGCGCGAGGAATCGTGCGGCTCGGGTTGGGCGTCTCCTCGGCCACGTCGCCGCAAGCCTCGAAGCCGTAGTAGCAGAACGTCGCGCCGACCGAGGCCGCCAGCAACGCCGGCAGGTAGTCCGCGCCGTGCCCGAAGTGGTACGTGTCCAGCAACACGCCGAACTCCTGGCGACGTGCGAACAACAGCAGGTAGATTCCCACTGCGATGGCGCCGATCAGCTCGCAGATGAAGCCGAACATCGCGACGCGGGCCAGCAGCCGCGTGCCGCGCAGGTTCAGCACTGTCGTGACCGCGATGGCCAGTGCAGCGATCGTGGTGGTTGCGCCGTTGCTGATGTTGATGCCCAGCAGTTGCGCGACGAACGGCGCCCCACCCGCCGAGACGGCGGCGATCGACGTCCACAACGCCCACATGTAGATCCAGCCCGCCATCCATGCCCAGCGCGTGCCCACCAGGCGGCGCGCCCAGGGATAGAGGCCACCCGAGATCGGGTACTGCGAGACCACCTCGCCGAACACCATGCAGACCATCAGCTGGCCGGCGCCCACCAGCAGGTAGGTCCAGAACATCGGCGGCCCGCCTGCCATCAGCGCAAGCGCGAACACCGAATAGACGCCCACCACCGGCGAGAGATAGGTGAACCCGAGCGAGAAGTTCTCCCACAGGCTCATCGAGCGCTCGAAGGTGGTGGCGTATCCCAGTGCGGCGAGTTGCGCGGCGTCCTGGTCGACCGTGGACGTTTGATTGCTGTCCATGCGCGCTCCTCTCTGTTGACTCAACTTCCGCGTCAGAACTTCACCATCACGTGGCGCGCGCACGTGTATTCCTCGAGGGCGTACATCGACTGGTCTTTGCCGTAGCCCGACTTCTTCATGCCCCCGTGCGGCATCTCGCTGGTCAACATGAAGTGCGTGTTGACCCAGGTCGTCCCGTATTGCAGTTCGGCGGCCACGCGCATCGCCTTGCTGATGTCCTTCGACCAGACCGACGAGGCCAGACCGAAGTCGGAGTCGTTGGCCAGCGCGATGGCGTCTTCGATGTCCTTGAACGGCGTCACCGAGACGACCGGGCCGAACACCTCCTTGCGTACGATCTCGTCGGTCTGGCTCGCATGGGCGACCACGGTGGGCTCGTAGAAGAAGCCGCGCCGCAGCGCAATCTTGCCGCCGGTGACGATGTCGATGTGCTTGTTCTCCCGAGCACGCTCCACGAAGGCCGCAACCCGCCCGCGTTGGCGTTCGGTGATGCAGGGGCCCATCTCGACCCCCTGGTCGTCCTGCTCGCCGATGCGGATCGTCGACACGGCCGAGGCGAGGTCGGCCACAAAGCGGTCGTAGATCGACTGGTGCGCGTAGACGCGGCAGGCCGCGGTGCAATCTTGGCCCGCGTTGTAGTAGCCGAAGGTGCGGATGCCGTCGACGGCGGCCTGCAGATCGGCGTCGTCGAAAATAATTGCCGGCGCCTTGCCCCCGAGTTCGAGGTGGGTGCGCTTGATGCCGCGCGAAGCCGCGTCGAGCACCTTCTGGCCGGTGGAGACGTCACCGGTGAGCGAGATCATGCGGACGGCGGAATGGTTGATCAGCGGCGAGCCGACGGGCTCGCCCCGGCCGCAGACCACGTTGATCACACCGGGCGGAAAGAACTCGGCGATGAACTCGGCCAGCTTCAGCGTCGATACTGGCGTCTGCTCGGACGGCTTGAGCACGATCGTGTTGCCGGCGGCCACCGCGGGACAGATCTTCCACGCGGCCATCAACAACGGATAGTTCCACGGCGCGATCGAGGCCACGACGCCGATCGGATCGCGGCGGATCATGCTCGTGTGGCCGGGCAGGTACTCCGCCGCGGCCGAGCCCGTCATCGAGCGGGCCGCACCGGCGAAGAACCGGAACACGTCGGCAATCGCGGGGATCTCGTCGTTGATCACCCCGGCCAAGGGCTTGCCGCAGTTGGTGGACTCGATGCGCGCTAGCTCGAGGTGGTGCTGCTCGATGCGATCGGCCACCTTTAGCAGCATCCGTGCACGCTCGCGTGGCGGGGTGCGGCTCCAGGACGGGAAAGCCCGGTTGGCGGCGTCTACCGCAAGGTTGATCTGGGCCGATGATGCCTCGTTGACCTGCGCGATCGTCTCGCCCGTGGACGGATTGACGATCTGTTCCGGGGCCTCTTCTCCCGCGACAAATTGGCCGTCGATGAATAGCTCGGTTCTCATTGTTGTGTTCCTTGTCCTGGCTGTCGTGGAGGGATTGGGTGTGGGCGCTACTTGAGCGCGCCTTCGGCCCCTTCGGTGCCCATCGTCAGGCGATAGGCGAAGGTGATGGGCAGCGTGGTGGCGAGCGTGACGAGCAGCGCCACGACATTGGTAATGGGCATGTCGCGCGGCTTCGCCAACTGGTTCAGCAACCAGATCGGCAAGGTGTGCTGCGGCCCGGCGGTGAAGGTGGTGACGATGATTTCGTCGAAGCTGAGCGAGAAGGCCAGCAGGCCGCCTGCGAGCACGGCAGTGGCCATGCCGGGGACGACGATGTGGCGGAAGGTCTGGAACGCGTTCGCCCCGAGATCCATCGAGCCTTCAATCAAGCTCGCGGGCATGCGCCGCAGGCGCGCCACCACGTTGTTGTAGACCATCACGACGCAGAAGGTCGCGTGGCCGATGACGATGGTCAGCACGCCCGGCTCGAGGTCGAGCAGGCGCAGCGACGACAACAGCGCGATCCCGGTGATGATGCCCGGCAGCGCGATCGGCAGGTTGAACAGCAGGTGCAGCGTCTCGCGGCCGGGGAACTGACGGCGGTAGACGGCCAGCGCGGCCAGAGTACCGAGAACGATCGCCAGTGCGCAGGCGAGCGCCGCCACTTCGAGCGACAGCGCCACCGACTGCAGCATGTCCGTGCGGGCCAGCGCCTTGGCAAACCACTTCAGGGTGAAGCCCTTGAGCGGAAACGAGAACGCGCTGCTCTCGTCGTTGAACGCGTAGAGGGCGATCACGCCGATCGGCGCCAGCAGGAAGGCCAGCGCGAAGGCGACGGCGATCTTGAGCGCCCAGGGCGCGCGGGGTGCGGCCATGTCAGAGTGCATCGAAGGCCCCCAGTCGCCTGGCCAGCCACAACCAGGCACTCACGACGACGATCGGCACCACCGTCAATGCCGCCGCGAGCGGAACGTTGCCGATCGCTCCCTGGTACTTGTAGACGGCGGTGCCGAGAAAGTCGCCGGACGGGCCGACCAGGGTCGGGATGATGTAGTCGCCGAAGGTCAGGCAAAACGCGAATATCGAACCTGCTGCCACACCGGGCAGCGACAACGGCAGGATGACGTTGCGGAAGGTCTGTCCCGGGCTCGCGCCGAGATCGGCCGACGCGTTGAGCAGGCTGGGTGAAATGCGTTCGATCGACGCCTGGATCGGCAGGATCATGAACGGCAGCCACAGGTAGGTGAACACCAGGCAGCGCCCCAGATGGGAGGTGGCCAGCGTGTTGCCGCCCACGCCGGGCAAGGCCAACAAGGCGTCCAGCACGTCGTGCAGGCCGCACGAATCGACTAACCACATCGCGATGCCTTCTCGCGACAGGATCACGGTCCACGCGTAGGCCTTGACGATGTAGCTGGCCCACATCGGCACCATCACGGCGACATAGAGCGCGCCTTTCGTCCGACCGCTGGCGTAGCGCGCCATGTAGTACGCGACCGGGTAACCGAGCGCGGCGCATGCGAGCGCCACGACCAGGGAGGTGGCGAAGGTGCGCAACAGGATGTCGACGTGGGCCGGTTCGGCGAGCAGGGCCCTGAAGTTGTCCAGCGTCAACGCATGGCTGACCGTCATCGAGAATTCGTCGAAGGTGTACAGGCTCTGCACCAGCAGCGCGAGCAAGGGCAGCACGTAGAACATCGCGAACCACGCCAGCGGCGGCGCCAGCAGCAGCCACAGCGAGGCGTTGGGGCGTGCGTACAGGGCGCTCGCCAGCGAGGCGAACGGGCCACGACGCGTCGAATGAGCGATGGCAGTGGCGGACATCGCTCAGCGCTCCAGCGCGATCGTGGCGGCGCGCGGCCACGCGAGGTTCACGCATTGCCCTGGCTCGGGCATGCCGTGGGTCTGGCCGCCGCGCTGCGCCACCGCCGCGATCACGAGCTGCCCCTGCACGTCGACGTGGTAGCGCCTCGTGGCGCCATGGAACTGGATGTCGACGAGCACGCCTTCCATCTGCACATGGTCGTCGTCTGATCGCGGCGGTGGCCCGATGGCCACGCCCATGTCCTCGGGCCGCACGGCGGCGATCGGCGCGGCGATGCCGCAGGCCGATGCCAGGCCGGCGCGCAGGACGTTGGCGCCGCCCACGAAGTCGGCCACGAAGGACGTGGCGGGCCGCTGGTACAGCGCGCGCGGCGAATCCACCTGCTCGATGCGGCCTTCGGCGAACACGGCGACACGATCGGACATCGACATCGCCTCGCCTTGGTCATGCGTCACGTAGACGAAGGTGATGCCCAGTTGGCGATGAAGCTTCTTGAGTTCGACCTGCATCTGTTCGCGCAGGCGCAGGTCGAGGGCCCCGAGCGGTTCGTCCAGCAACAGTACAGAGGGTCGGTTCACCAGCGCGCGCGCGAGGGCCACGCGCTGGCGTTGGCCGCCCGAGAGCTGCGCGGGTCGGCGTCCGTCGAACCCGTTCAACGCCACCTGTTCCAGCGCTTCGCGCGCCCGGGCGCTGCGTTCGATGCCTGAAACGCCCTTCATGCGCAGCCCGTACTCGACGTTCTCGAGAACGGTTAGGTGCGGGAAAAGCGCGTAGTCCTGGAACACCGTGTTGACGTCGCGCTCGTACGGCGGCGTGCGGGTCATGTCGCGGCCATTGAGCAGCACGACGCCGCTGCTGGGCCGCTCGAAGCCGGCAATCAGGCGCAGGCAGGTCGTCTTGCCGGAGCCCGACGGGCCGAGCATGGAGAAGAACTCGCCCGCCTGGATGGCCATTGACACCTGCGCCACGGCGTGGACGCTGTGGTATCGGCGACTGACTGACCGCAGTTCGATGGTGGGCGGCATGGGAGTCGGCAACCTTGACGGCTTCATGATCGGCAAAGGGGGCGCGAGCGGCCGGGATTCCCGGTCACTGGCAACGATCGACGACGGGGGCGACGGCTGTGGGACGCGCTTCGTCCGCAGCCGGGGCGGCGGGGGCGGCGCTAGCGGCCGCCGATGATGGCGATGTAGTCTGCAGTCCAGCGACTGTAGGGCACGCAGGTATCGGCGGAGCCGATGCATTTGGCCTGCGGCGTCTTCCAGAAGGCGATCTTGTCGAACTGGTCGTAGCCGTTCGTGGCGCAGGGATTCGATTTGCCCGGGGTGACCGCCTTGCAGGCCGAGGTGGTCACCGGGTTCGAGCCGAACCACTCCGCCAACGGCGCCTGCACCTTGTCGGACAGCGACCAGTTCATCCAGGCGTAGGCGCATTTCGGATGCTTGGCCTTGGTGTGCAACATCGTGGTGTCGGCCCAGCCCGTCATCCCTTCCTTGGGAATTGCCGAGGCGATCGGCTGCTTGTCGCCCTTGAGCAGGTTGACCTGCACCGGCCACGAACTCGAGGCCGCGACGCCCTCGCTCTTGAAATCCGACATCTGCACGTTGTAGTCGTGCCAGTAGCGATGGATCAGCGGGTGCTGCTTGCGCAGGAGCTCCAGCACGGCAGCGTACTGCGCGGCATTGAGCTCGTAGGGGTCCTTGATCCCGAGTTCCGGCCGCTTGGCCTTCAGGTAGAGGGCGGCGTCGGCGATGTAGATCGCGCCCTCGTAGGCCTGCACGCGACCCTTGTTGGACTTGCCGTCCGGCAGCGTCTGCGGCTCGAAGACCACCGACCAGGAGTCGGGCGCCTTCTTGAACACCTGGGTGTTGTACATGAGGACGTTTGGGCCCCACTGGAACGGCACGCCATAGGTCTTACCGCCCACCACATACCAGGGCGCATCCTTCAGGCGCGGATCCAGCTTGGGCCAGTCGGCGATCTTGGACGTATCGATCGGCTGGACACGGCCCGCCGCGACCAACCGCAAGGACGCATCGCCGGAAGCGGTGACCACGTCGTAGACGCCCTGAGTCATCAGCGACACCATCTCGTCCGATGTCGCCGCAGTCTTGACTGTGACCGTGCATCCCGTGTCGCTCTCGAATCGTGACACCCAGTTGTAGGCCTTGTCGGTCTCGCCGCGTTCGATGTAGCCGGGCCAAGCAATGATGTCCAGCTCCCCCTCACCCGCCCCCGCCTGAACTGACGCCACTGACGACAGCAGCGCCGCGCCCAACAGGATGCCGAGCGCCGACTGGCGAAACTTGATCGAGGAGCACTTCATGCCATGAGTCCCATTTCAATCCGAGTTCTGACACACGATAGCCACCGTTGTCGGTTATCAGCGCATTCATGAGTTCAGCCTAGCTCAGCAATAACGAACGAGAAATACCGATAATGTTATAGTTTCAATCGGATTTTCCGATACCTTGGCTTGAGTGAGCCATGACACTGTCACTTCGCTCCCTTCAATATTTCAACGCGGTTGCCGAAACCGGGGCCATTTCGTCGGCCATGCAAAGCCTCAATGTGTCGCAGGCGGCAATTACGGAATCGATCAAACGCCTGGAAACGCATCTGGGCGTGCTGCTGTTTCGTCGCCACGCCCGCGGCATGGCGCTGACTCACGCCGGTCACGAGTTCTGGCGTCATACCCGGCGCATCCTCGCCTCCATCTCGGCCGCCGAAGACGCACTGGCGGCTCGCCCCGATTCAGTTTCCGGCGAATTGGTGATCGGCACCATCGGTCCGCTCACGGGCTATTACCTGCCTGGGCTGCTCGAGCGCTACCGGCGCGCCTTTCCGCGTGTGATGACGCGCGTCTTCGAGGACGCCGGCCACTTCATCGAACATCACCTGGTGAACGGTGAACTCGATTTGGCGCTGACGGTCACCTCGACGCTCGAAAATGCGTCCGCGTTTCATACCTCGATCCTCGTACGCTCTCCGTGGAGACTGTGGGTTTCCGCACGCCACCCGCTTGCCGACCAGATCAGCGCGTCGATCGCCGACATCAAGACCGAATCCGTGATCGCCTTGCGCAACGAGGAACTGGAGCGCGCGACGAGCGCCGTCTGGAACGTCGCCGGCGTGCGCCCACGCATCATCACCCGCACCCGGTCTACCGAGGCGGTGCGCAGCCTGGTCGCGACCGGCTACGGCGTCTGCGTGCTGCCCCAGGTGCTGTTTCGGGCCTGGTCGCTGGACGGCGCGCAACTGGTCGGCGTGCCACTGATTGACGAGATTCCACCCTTGGAGGTCGGACTGGCCTGGCGACGCGGCGCCCCAGTCAGTCCCATCGCATTGGGCTTCATCGCCACAGCTCGTGAACACGGCGGATCACCGGCCGAGCCCAACTCGTTCCGTGCCTGACCTGCTGCCCGCGTGAATGCCCCGGGAACCACGCCACCGGCGCCGGGGCATGGGTGGCGCGGTACACGAACAGCCAGACGGGAGGTCGCACAAGCGCGCGCTGGGAGCGTTCGACCACCTTGTCCCTTCAGATCGCTTCGGGGCCGCCAAGACGACCGCAGACGCCTGGTTCAAACACCTCGGCGCAGGCGGTGGCGCGCAGGTGGTCACAGTGAAGCTTGCCTGCGAGAGTGACGTGAAGCACATCCGCGATCGCAAGGGAAGGCTACGACAGACGTCCTCGGAACATCCTTGGTGCCGTTCTTAAAAAACATGCCGCAGCTAAAAATCTACAAGGGAGCCTGAGCACCGACGAGCACACCGCTTACACCGGACGCCACTTCATGGACTGCGTGATTCGACTCAACGGCTCGGTCTATGCGTTGCGACGTGTTCCTGTCACGGTGCGCGACGTTCAACAGGTGGCGCGCAATCCGCCGCGGCCCACCTACACTCGACTGCGCAGCTTCATCAAACGTCGCTGACAGCGCAATTTCTCATGGCGCGAGCCTGCAGACCTCGCAGCTCTGTTCGATGAGCTCTCAACCGACTTTTAGCGATGCCCGGACGAAGGCCGCGCCAGCGCTTGGCGAACATGGGCACGAATTGCGGGGCGAAGCGCATGAACTGCGGCGTGACGTCCACGCGTGCGCGGCCGCTGATGGCCAAGGCGTAGCGTCCGTCGTTGCGGCGCGTGACGGACACGTTCGCGCTCACCACGGCAGCCGGCAAGCGATGCACCACCGGCGACACGCTGAGGATGGATTGGCGGATCGAGGCCTGCGGAAAACGGATGCCGAGTTGACGGCAGAACGAGGAGGCCCACGCGCCGCATCTGCCCGTCGATCCAGTCGGCGGTGGTCTGGCGCGGGGTGGCGCAGGCGAAGGTGTAGTTCGACGCGCCGAGCACGGCCACGAAGATCTGGGCCCGGGTGATCTCGCCGGTGGTGGCATCGACGATGGGCACAGTGTCGCCGGCGTAGTCGACGAACAACTTCTCGCCGGCCACATGCACCTGGCGCATCGAGCGCTGCTGGGCCTTGGCGAACTCGCGGTACTTGACGCAGAAGCTCGTGTACTTGTAGGCCAACGGGTTGGCGCTGGCGTACTCCTCCCACAGCAGCATCAGCGTCACGCCGGGGCGCTTGAGCTCCTGGTGGACGACGCCGAAGTCGGGTGCCAGCTGGTAGCTGGAACGGGCCAGCGCCGGCCGGTACAGCCGAGCCTCCAACTCGTCGTCGGTCAACCCGTCGGCCACGGCGCAGTCGACACCGGCCACCCTGGCCAGCGACACGTACTTGCCGACGACCCTCTTGGAAATCTTGAGGACGCGGCCGACCTCGTTGTAACTCAGATCGCCCTGCAGGTGCAGGCGCAATGCCTCTCGGATACGGCGCATGGTGACTCTGTTTGTTGGCATCGGTTCGGGCCGCAAAAAGCAGCCAGCCTATGCCGGTCAGAAGATCACCTGCGCGCCACCCCCGTCGTCCACGATGACGCTGAAACAGCGTCCACGATCAGACTGAAACGCCGTCCACGATCACGCTGAAATACCGTCCACCATCAGGCTGAAATGCCGTCCACGATGGGCTGAAATACGCACTGTCGAAGCCAACATCCGCGGCCAACGGGCCGAGGAGCGCCGACGACAACGCCCGGCGCGTGCCAGGCCATTGCTCGATGAGTTGCATGCCTGGCTCGGTGCGATGGTAAGGCGCGTGTCGGCGAAGTCCGAGCTCGCCTCGGCGATCGGCTGCGCGCTCAGGCGCTGGCGAGCGTTGACGCGTTTTCGAGACGACGGCCGCATCGAGGTCGACAACAACACGGCAGAGCGCGCGCTGCGTGGCGTGCGCCTGGGACGCAGGACCTACCTCTTCATGGGCTCGGACGCTGGCGGTGAGCGCGCTGCGTCGATATACAGTCTGGGGGCGACGGCCAGGCTGAACGGCCTCGACCCCGAGGCCTATCTGCGCGATGTCCTCGAACGCATTGCCGATCCTCCTCCCATCAACCGCATCGACGAGCGGCTGCCGTGGAACCTCGGCGCGCGCGTCGACCAACACCGACAAGCAGCATAGAGCATGGCCACCCAGCAACCGTGCTCCCAATCGATCAAGTCCGTCCTGCAACTGCACATCGAATTGAAGGGAACGCGGCAAAAGGTGTAGTGTCGCGTGCTCGTGACCGAGACGATCAAGCTGGAGCTATTGCACGTCGTGATCCTGCGAGCGTTCCGCTGGAGCGGTGGGCACCTGCACGAGTTCGTCACCAGCGAGGGCAACCGGTACGGCAGTTCCGACCCACTCGACGACATGCCGGGTGTCATCAACGGGGCGAACGTCAAACTGTCAACCGTGCTGCGCACAGCGACGGTGCAGTACATCTACGACTTCGGAGACTACTGGGAGCACCGGATCCAGGTCGAGAAGACCCACAGAAGGACACGTCGACGCTGCGAACGGCAACAATGGGAAGACCGGGCTTGTTTCCTCCAGATTGGTCAATCGACTTCGACGGCATCGAGGGAGGTCAACCGCAGCGGCGGAATCGACTTCGGGGCTGATGGTGTGAGATGGGTTGGTGGCATACCGCCACATTGGCGGAACCACCGCGTGCCAACGGCCATGGAAACACCCGCAGCCGCCGCAACCTCCTCGTTGGCGAGCCGTCGGACGATCCGCCTGCCAGAACGGCCATCTCACTGTGCGATGCAACACAGTCGGCCGCCCCGGTCACCGCCACTTCGCGCCGAGGGATCGACTCTTCTTCTTCGCCTTCACGTCCATCTGGATCTCCACCGGGGACGTGTCGCGACGATGGGTTGAACCCGCCCGATTCAATGGCCACGAGTGGCAGATATTCCTTCGCGAACACAACTTGCCCAGCAGCATGAGCCGTCGTGGGAACTGCTACGAAAGCTTCTTCCAGTTGCTGAAGTGCGAACGCATCCGGCGCCAGATCTACCCCACGTGCGAAGCTGCAAGGTCGGATGTCTTCAACGACAGATCGGTGCCCCGATGCCTACTGAAGATCATTGCGGCTTCTTGGGTGTCTTGCTTTCAGATGTCTCGCTCGCACTGTCCTTGGGCTTGTCCTCAGAATCCCCACCTACCTTCATCTGCACGGTACCGTCAGCATTGACCTTGAACAGGGGATCTTCCTTTTCACAGAGGTATTCGGTGATCTCGTATTCGTTGTTCCGCTTGTAGCCAAAAGTAAACCGATAGGGCTCCAGCAGCACCTTTGGATCCTCAATGACAATCTGGTTTTCCAGATAGCCAGGCTTGGTGAGACGGATCCGCTCCGTGATCTTCATTTCCGTGCTGTGAGGGATCTCGAAGAATTGGGTATCTTCGCGCACGCCGAGCGTGGTGACGACCAACGTGTTGCCTTCCCAGCGGCCAATAGAATAGCCAAAGTGGGACGGGGTGACCTCTTCCACTGGAGGCATCTTCTTGTTGAGCAGGATGCGCCGGGTCTGGCTGAGGAACTCCTCCAGCACAACGACTTGTCCCGGAGTCTGCAATATTTGAAGCGGGAAGATTGCGCCCATCACCGACGGCATGCCTTCAGGCAGGCAGAGCGTCGAGGGGTCAGCCAATGGCGTACCGGCCTTCAACATGGCATTTCGTTTGTCACGATGTGCCTTCCATTGGGTAGCGTAGGGCTCCCGCAGTTTGGGTCCGCCGGCCGGCGGTTCGAGTTCGACGAACGTGTTCGCGTCGCCAGCGAACGGGTCCGGATAGATCTCCCAAACCCCTGTAATGTAGGGTACTTGTTTTGTTGAGCGAGCGGCAGGTCGCTGGTCAGCAAGAGCCTGCGCAGGCGTTGGGGCAACCTTGGCCGATACCGGCTCCGGCGTCGCAGCCTGCACCATCGATGACAGGGCAAGCTGGATCGCGGTGGCCATGGCCGCCAACATTGTGATTTTCATGTGCTTCAACTATTTTCCCATCTACGATTGAAGCCACGACGCGCTGAGCGATCCGTCGGAGGTCATCTCGATCACGAATTGCTTGTCGCCGGCCGTGGCCGCCTTACTTCTTACTACCAAGCGCTGAGCGTTTGTCCGTTGGGAAGGGTGACGGTTTTCAACATGCCGCCGTTGTTGCCATTGCGCAGTGGGTAGTAGGTAGCCTTCACCTTGTCTCCCGCCTTTAGCGTATTGACCTTCCAGCCGGCGTGGCTCATCATGTTGACGCTACTGCATTCCAATAGATAGTCGACGCCGTTTTCGGTCAGAACCACGGAAGAATGTGGATTGGCCCAGGAAAAATTTCTAACGGTTGCGTCATTCAGGTCCAGTATCTTTTCCTTGTCGAACATCGCAAAGGAATGATGTGCAGCCGCCGGCATGACTACAGCAGCCGCCCCAAGTGCCACTACCAACGCTAGTTTTTTATTCAAAGTCATCTTGAAACTCCAGTTGCGCATGAAATATCTGCTTGAAAATCTGCCTCAGCATTCGACCTGACGGCCCATTCAGATGCTTGCTTCCCTATTGCCACATCGGCGATATGCGGTGCGGCGAGGCTGCACGGGTCGGAAACGTCGGCTAAAACGACAGCCGATTGGCGCCGAGGCCCCCCGGCGCATGAATGTTTTGCGAGTCCATGGTCCATCGCACGAGGGCGGACGAATTGAAACGCGAACAGCGAAAACCCCGCTGCCATCGCCTGGCGCAACTCTTCGTTGTGCACGTTCGCGATCCTGAAGCTTCGTTTTAATTCGGCAATTGACATGCGCTGCCTGAATTGGATTCGATTGAAGGTCATGAGGCTCGCATCGTCGTGAGATGGGCCCAATTCACGGAGACACGGACCTACGGGATGAGTCTGTCCTAAGTCGATTCAGGATAGCGAACGGCCTCACCAAGCCATATTGCTATTTTATCCGAAAAAGCTTCATTTCGGGCCAAGATTGCCTGAGCACAACCCGCACAAATCGTCCGCTCCGTGCTCGCACAGGCAAATCTGTTCGGCCGCTGCGCGCCATCCCTGACTCTCGGGAAAACGGCACAAGGTAGGGACGGTACGCTCAGATCGAGACGCCCGTGGCCACGCTGCCGCTGGCTTCAGCATGCCGACGCGCGACCGGCTCTTGCCTGCAGATCATGGACCGACCTTCATGGCGGGCGATGACGCCGCACGAGGCGATGAGCCTTCAGGAATCCGGCCTGCGCGAAGTCTCCGCAGACTGGCATGGCCAAAAATGTAAATTTTCAGGAGACAAGGGCAATACCGTCAATTGTGCCTGCTTGGTAGTCTGCGGGAGGTCTTTAAAAAGGTGACCACCGCGCTTGACGGCGCCAAAGAATTAGCCGTTTGTTGACGCTTTCGATAGATTCAATACGCCCAAGGCCTTGATACCGACCTACTTTCGGTAGTCGCACAGAAATTTGGTGTATTGGGGTGTCGGTGACCCCGCGCTCCTCGAAATGAAAGCCATGAATCGAACGGATACAGCCATCAAGGCAAGTCGACCGTCGATGAAAAGTCTTGAAGGCCAAGCTCAGCACCTCCCTTCGTTCTCACGAGGCAGCTTCAATTCCTGAGAATCAGCGAGGCAATCGGGTTGCGCACTCAAAGTTCTCGGGCGTCGAAGAATTCATCCTCATTCGAGGCTTCGTAAACTTAGTGACGCGACTTCTACATCGTTATAGCCGAAAGCCGTTCAGGTGGAGACGCAGGCAACCGAGGTATGGCAAGCGCACCTGACCCGCTTCTGGCGCGGCGATCCGGGGCCGTTGTCACGGCCCTCTCTTTCAAGGACTTCAAAGACATGGCAGACAACACTCTCGAAAACGACTTGGGCTTGATCAGCGAAACGAGTCGAGCCTATCTTTCGCGCAAGCATCGCCTGCTGATTGGTGGCGAGTGGGTGGAAGCAGCGAGCGGCAAGACGTTCGACGTCATCGACCCCACCAATGGACGCGTTCTGACTTCCGTGCCGGAGGGTGACTCTGCGGACGTTGATCGGGCCGTCATTGCCGCACGAACCGCCTTGAAGGACGGTCCGTGGGCAAAGTGGGGACCGGTTCAGCGCGAACGCGCGCTGTTGCGCCTAGCTGACTTGCTGGACCGGGATGGCCCACTGTTGTCCGAGGTGGAAAGCGTCAACGGCGGTCGCATCATGCAATCGACACGGATGCTCGACGTTGAGCTTTCGGTTGACTACCTGCGGTACATGGCCGGATGGGCAAGCAAGATTACTGGCCAGACCATCGAGCCTTCTCTGCCCAGAAATGACCGAACTCGTTTCACGGCGATGAGTCTGCGTGAACCAATCGGCGTGGTGGGCGCCATCACCCCATGGAACGTTCCGCTCGGACAAGCAGTTTGGAAACTTGCACCCGTCCTGGCCACGGGCTGCACCATGGTTCTCAAGCCTGCCGAGCAGACGCCACTGACGGCCCTCAGACTTGGCGAGCTCGTGCAAGAAGCTGGCATCCCGTCTGGTGTATTGAACATCGTCACTGGCTTCGGCCCAACTGCTGGCGCCGCGCTTGTTGGACATCCAGGTGTGGACAAAATTGGTTTCACCGGCTCGACCGAGACTGGGCGCCAAATCGGTATGCTCGCGGCGTCTCGCATGAAGCATGTCACCTTGGAACTGGGCGGCAAGTCGGCCATGGTCGTCATGGACGACGCCGATCTCGATTGGGCGATCCCTGGCCTTGCTGCGGGCATTTTTTCCAATCATGGACAAAACTGCTGCGCCGGGTCTCGCATGTACGTGCAAAGAAAGGTCTATGACAAGGTTGTAGAAGGCGTCGCCAAGATCGCTCGCTCGATCAAATTGGGCTCTCCGCTCCAACCCTCGACGCAAATGGGTCCTCTCGTCTCTGCAAAGCAACAGGAGCGAGTTCTCGAGTACATCCGTAGTGGGGTTCGGCAAGGTGCCACGGTTGTGACAGGAGGTGCCGCTGTGGCTTCCGCGGGTTGCTATGTGCAGCCCACGTTGCTCGCAGACGTTCGACATGACATGCGAGTCGTGCAGGAAGAAATCTTTGGCCCGGTGCTCGGCATCATGAGTTTCGATGATTTCGACGACGTGATACGGCGGGCCAACGATACGCAGTTCGGCCTGGGCGGCAGTATTTGGACGACCAACCTGAATCGCGCCCATCGGTTCATCGCCGAGTCGGAGTCGGGCATGGTGTGGGTGAATACGCATGGCGTGCTCGATCGATCGGTGCCGTTCGGTGGCTTCAAGCAGTCGGGCATCGGACACGAACTGGGTGAAGAGGCTATCCACCACCATACCCGCCTGAAGTCGGCCATCATCGCGCTGGATAGTCGGGTTTGATGCGTTCTCTAAGAAGCGATGAGCGACATTGGGGTGAATGCAGGTCGCATGCAATGCTGATTGCACTCGTTCCTCGCTAGCACGCTGCATTTCTTGCGCATCGCGCGTGCAAGACGCACACGTTTGTACTTCTGGCTTTGAGCGATACCTTCAGGAAAACATAAATGTCGAACCGGCGAAATGTCCTAAAGCAGATCTTGGCAGCAGGGGGTAGCTCTGTTCCACTTTTTCATGCGACAAGCAGTGCGGCCGCCACCTCGGGTACCAAGGCGGAGAACGTCGGCATACGAATGATCGTAAGACGCGATGACCCAATTTTGAAGCTTGGCGGTATTGGCGATGGCTATAAAATGAGTTGGGGCGCATCGGATCAGCAATATATCGTCGTCAATGACGGGCCGGGTTGGGCCGCCCCCGCTGAATCCTTCTTCAATACGCGGCTGTGGACCGTTGACGGCGCCCCGAAGGATTCACGCTTTCGCGAGGTCGAAGGCTATCCAGACCTCAACAGAGGAACTCGCCCCGAGGACGCACCGAACTACTACGGCCACGGCCTTCTGGCGGTACAAGGTCGAATTTATCAATTCCTGAGCACACTTGATCGGGCAAAGGACCGACCACGACACTGGAGTGGTTCCAAGTTGATCTACTCCGATGACAGTGGACGCAGTTGGCACAATCAGGACGGCAGTACCCCCGTGGTGTGGGAAAACTGGGGCGAACAGTCGCGAAAGCGCTTTGTGTTCTTCAGTGAACCGAATGGCTGCTTCTCACTGCTCTCAGTTTTGCAAATGGGCCGTGACTACCAGGAAAATCGTGACGGCTATATCTACGTCTATGGCCTCAATGGCAACGTAGACGGGCTGATGAACGAGTTGGTGATGTTTCGCGTGGCCATCGGCAAGATGCTCGACCGCACCTCTTACGAGTTTTTCGCCGGGCTGCAGACCAGTGGTGCGGCACGCTGGGCGAAGGATATCGCCGCGCGCAAACCAGTGCATCGCTTTCCGCGTGGCTGGGTGAATTCTACCAACCTGGTTCCCGACGATCTGGTGGTCGAATCATGGTCGCCAAGTGTTGTTTACAATCAAGCGCTAGGCCTTTACATGATGTCGAGCGCAGGCATCGGCTGCGCGCCCGATGGTACAGAATTTGGCAAGCCCAGTTATCTTGGCTTTTGGGTTTCCAAGACACCGTGGGGGCCTTGGCGACGGGTACATGAGGAAACTGCCTGGATGCCCGCGGGCGATGCTGCCTCCCGCGCCTATGCTCCACAAATTGCGCCTAAATGGATTTCGCCAGACGGAAAGTCGTTTTGGCTGGTCTGGGCGGATCTCAAAGGTATTCGCGAATTCGGCCGCGACGAAACATTGATGGAAGCTGCGCTCGCCAAAGCCAAAACACCGCAACAGCGCAACGCAACGGAAGTTGATTTCATCCGGCGCTACATGCCCGGATTTTCCTGCAGCACCCAGCGGGTGGACCTTGTCTTCGACTGACCGGATCTACAGCGGTCTCAACACTGTCCCGCCGCCGAGGTAGCGTCTGGGTTTGGAGCTTCCGGTCCAACCAAGTGAAGCTGCTCGGCCGTCTGTGCGATGTCGGAATGGAGCTTGATCGGCTCAATTTGCAAAGAAACCCTCGGCGGAGCATTCCCTGGCCAACGCCTCGTCCCCCTCCCAAGGGGAACTACCGATGCAAATCAACGGATTGCCCGCTGGCTCGAGGCGAATGTCGGCTCGACACGTAGGTTGGCCGATTCCGCAACACCTTCTTCCCGCTTTGCAATTTCCGCACCGCCGGGCCGGGGTATCATTCATTTGTAACTATTCAAGCTGATATTCCCAAGGAAGCGGCATATACCCGGTTGCGATTTCAAACTTCTTTCGAAGATTGCGGGCCGCTACCGGCCAATCAAGTGCTGTTGGAATAGGCGGTCAGTGAATGAAGGGCCGCCTTCTGGCTGAGGGCTTCCGGCGAGAAGGCTCGTTGGCTTGGCAGGATGACTGCTGAATAACAAAGTGATCTGGAAACACGACATGTGGGCGCAACATCTTATCCAATGGCTCTATGAAACTCCTCTCAGCCATGCCATACGTGAGGCCGTATGGATGGTGCCAGCCGTACAGAGCCTGCACTTACTGGCCATCACCGTGGTGCTTGGATCTGCGTTGATCTCTGATCTTCGTCTGGCCGGTCTTTTCGCGACCGACGTGCCGGTCCACACCGTTTTGCGACGTTATCTGCCCTGGTCATGCATCGCGCTGGCAGTGCTGCTGCTGACGGGGCTCACCCTGTGCATCGGCGAACCGGACCGGGTGCTGGTGAACCAGACCTTCTGGTTGAAGATGGGGTTGGTCGTAGGCGTCGTTTTGTTGACATTCGGTTTGCGCCGGCCCTTCTTTGACCCTGGCTTTCGGCCTGACAGCGCCTGGCAGGGCCGCCATGCCAAGGCACTGGCATTGCTGTCTCTGTTGTTGTGGGTTGCCATCCTGGTATGTGGGCGTTGGATCGCCTACAGCCTCTGATCTGTCCAACAAGCGCTCGCGTCCCCCGCAACAACAGAACGGCAAGGTAGAGCCCTATGCTTCAAGAAATCTATGACTCTTCATTGGGCACGTCCATCCGTGAAGTCGGCGTCCTGTTCCCGGCGCTTGAATCACTGCACGTGATTGCCATCACGCTGGTGGTGGGCACAATCGCGGTTGTCGATTTCCGCTTGATTGGCGTCAGTTCCCATCGTCGCAGCACGAATCAGCTCATCCACGAGTTGCTGCCGTTCACGTGGGCAGCCTTCGCCCTCGCTGTTGTCACGGGCGTGCTGCTTTTCACGTCCAAGTCGATCGACTATGCAGCGAACATCGCGTTTCTGTGCAAGCTGGCCGTGCTCGCACTGGCGGGTGTGAACATGGCGATATTCCACCTTGGTGTGCATCGTCGCATCGCATCGTGGGACTTGGCTCCCACCCCCCCTCTTGCGGCCCGCATGGCCGGATTGTTGTCGTTGATCCTGTGGACCGCGGCGATCGTGCTGGGTCGTTGGATCGGATTCTTGTAAACCGCCTGACCTGCAGGGGTTCATGGTATGCAGCACCGGAGACGTCAGTGGAAATAAAAGTCGCACAACAGAATCACAGTTCGGGTTTGCCCAATGGAATACTGGGGACGGGCGACATTATTTTCATGATCCTTGCATGCGCCGCACCGATGGGCGTTCTCGGAGGCGTGATTCCGCTGGCGTTTGCGTTCGGCAATGGTGTGGGTACCCCTGGGACGCTTCTCCTCGTCTGCACCGTGATGCTGCTGTTCGCAGTCGGCTATGTCCGGATGATTCCGCACGTCCGCAACGCGGGAGCGTTCTATGCCTACATTGCAGCGAGTATGGGCAAAGAAGTCGGTATCGCGGCCGCGTACGTTGCGATCATTTCTTACGTGTGTGCAGCCACGTCTACCTTGGGCGCCATGGCATTCTTTTCTTCCGAGCTCGTTTCGCAGGCATTTGGCGTGACGACGCGGTGGGAGATTTGGGCGGCTCTCGGTGTCGCTTTGGTTGCCTATCTGGGATACCGAAAAATCACGCTCACAGCGAAGGTGCTTGCCATTCTTCTCATCTTGGAAGTGGCGGTCATACTGGTGCTGGACATTCAGATTGTCTGGGCAGCGGGACTTAATGGACTGGATTTCAGCAGTTTCTCTCCGAGCAAAATCTGGGCTCCCGGTTTGGGTATTTCTCTGATTTACGCGATCAGCGGATGCGTCGGTTTCGAGGCCACTGCGATCTACCGAGAAGAGGCTAGAAACAGTCTGGTGACAGTTCCGAGAGCCACTTATGGATCAATTCTCATCCTAGGAACGTTCTATGTCTTTTCGTCGTGGTGCCTCGTCCTAGCCGCGTCGCCCTCGAAACTCCAGGCGATTGCAGCAGTAGACCCCGGAGGCCTGCTGATCAACGTCGGACAGCGGCATCTTGGTGAACTCGGACGTCATGCAATCAATCTGCTCGTTGTCACAAGCCTCTTTGCCGCTTCACTTGGTTTTTCCAACAACATCTCACGTTATATATTTGCGTTGGCGCGAGATGGCCTGATTTCTCCTGTTTTCGGGAAAGTGCATAAGCATCACGGCTCGCCTTACATCGCCTGCCTTCTGCTGACCGCGATTTTCGTTGTTGTGATTGGCGCCTACGCCATAGCTGGACTGGATCCTTTGCTTCACTTGACGGCCAGTTTATCTTCCATGGGCGCGGTAGGACTCATGTGCTTGTTGACAGTGACTTCGTTCGCTGCCGCAATTTTCTTTGCAAAGCGCGGTGAGTTTTCAATCTCTAAGACAGCAGCACCTTTGATCGCAGGGCTGTTCTTGGCTGTTGGTACTGGTCTCGCTCTGCTGAACTACAAGGCTCTGACCTCCACGGAGTCCGTTGTTATCAACAACTTGCCCTACCTCTTTCTGCTCGTGATCTGCTTTGGCTGTCTGCACGGGCGTTGGCTCAAGGCCAAGCGCCCAGCAATTTTTGCCCGAGTGGGCTCCACACGTGTAGAAGAAGAGGGCGCGCATTCGCTCAGCGGTCAACCTGGTCTCAGCGGAATTGGCGGGAGCAAGTCGGGGAATGGTGGCCCCATCAGCATCGCTTCAGGCGCTGACGTTCTTCAGGCGCGCCGCCCTTGATGATGCGTTACAGGCGATTTCGGAATTCGAACACATCTGCGCCTGCGTTCAGGCGAAATCCGAGAGGTGGGTATCTATGATCGTCTCAGTATTGGAAGTGTTGCGCCGCGCTCGTTCGAGCAAGAGTGAGATGTCGTCCGCCGTGATTGGCGAGTCCTGCGGTCTCACGCGCGCCAGTTTTCTCCGCTTTGCTACGATCGGTGGCATCACCCTCGGCGCCGGCAAGGCTTTCGCCGCGGAACGCAGCCGGGTTGCGCCCGTCGCTGATCTTGACCAGGTCTACGATGCTTGGCAGTCGCGCTTCAACGCTGCGGACATCGAAGGCATGGTCGACCTCTATGTTGCCGACGTCACGTACGTCAACCCGGAGGGCAAACTGCTCAGTGGCAAGGCGGGGGTTCGAGCGGACTTCGCAGAAGCATTCAAACTGAAGCCGCGGATCAGCATCAATGATCGCAAACACTTGGTCTACAAGGACATTGCGCTGACCACCAATCATTGGACTTTGACGCTTACCAATCCCGACGGAACCCACCAAACCCTGACCGGTGGCGGCATTGAGGTGATGCGCCAACAGGCAGACCGCGGCTGGCGCTACATCATCGACGATGCGTCGCGTTCCGCTTCATAGTCGGCGCTGACCGATGGCCTGACTCTGCAACTGGCATCTTGGCGGCGCGTTCAGTCCAACGCGCCCTTCAGCAGGTTGTGTCCAACTAACCCTGGTTTTTAGGTATGTGACGGGCGGTTGGATCGCAGGACCGCTTGATTACCGCCTTCAGAATCGCAATTTGCGAGGAAGCCCGCCGTCAGCGGAGTGCTTCTTGCAAATGTTGCGCGGTTTGTCGGCGGAAATATCAATTCACAGCAACAACTTGCGTGTTGTACCTCGCCAACTATCGACTCGTGCATCGACGTGGCCTATTCCGCCAAACGGCCTTCCCGATTTGCAATTTCCCCGACCTGGAGGCAGGCGCAGAATTTACTCATGCCTATTTGCCTCCAAGAAATGAGATATGACCCAATCGACAAGGATTGACTTCCTATACCTCTCAGAAGCGGATATGGTTCGTGCTGGTGTCATGAACATGGCCCGTTGCGTGGACACCATGGAAGAGATGTTCAGGCTGCTCTACCGCGGGGACTATCGCATGGCGGGGGCCGAAAATAACTCGCACGGCGCAATCATCGTGTTCCCCGAGAACTCGCCGTTCCCCGAAATGCCGAAAGCAACCCCTGACCGCAGGTTCATGGCAATGCCAGCCTATCTCGGCGGGAGCTTTCGTACTGCCGGCATGAAATGGTATGGGTCAAATCTTGCAAACCGCGAGAAAGGCCTCCCTCGGTCAATACTCACGTTTGTGCTGAATGACGCTGACACGGGAGCGCCGTTGGCCTTCATGTCCGCCAATTTGCTCTCCGCCTATCGCACCGGCGCCGTGCCCGGCGTTGGCGCACGTCACCTTGCTCGCAAGGATTCGAAGGTGGTCGGGATATTGGGTCCCGGAGTGATGGCGAAGACTTCCCTGTCTGCATTTATGGCTGTGTGCGATCAGATCGACACAGTCAAGGTCAAGGGGCGAGGACAGAAGAATCTGGACACATTTCTGACCTGGCTGGGAGAGACTTTTCCGCAGATCAAGACGGTTCAGGTAGTCGATACCGTCGAAGCGGTGATTCGGGACACAGACATCGCAACATTCTGCGGTTCCGGGGCAGTAGGCGATCCGTCCGCTTACCCCACAGTCAAACGAGAGTGGGTCCGCCCGGGTACCTTCCTGTCGATGCCTGCGCTTTGCAACATCGATGAGGGCATGGAATCGCCAGTCGTGCGAAAGGTGCTCGACCACACCGGATTGTATGAAGCGTGGTACGAAGAAAACGAAAAGCCTGTGCACGCGTCCGTGCCTGCCGTAGGAATGCGATTCATGGACCTCATCTACGAGGGGCGAATGCAACGCGACCAACTTGAAGATCTCGGGAAGATAGTCGCCGGGGAAGCGCCTGGCCGGCGGACTGATGAAGAGATCATCATCATGTCTGTCGGAGGTATGCCCGTTGAAGATGTTGCTTGGGGCACGGTGGTTTATCGAAACGCGTTGGAACAAGGGATTGGCGTCAAGCTGAAACTGTGGGAACAGCCCGTTCTGCGCTGACCAGCGCCGGCGACGGCCCCCAACCAATCGACAGCATAAAACAGCGTGTCAAGAGACCACCATGACCAATGTCATCAAAGTGAAGACCGGAAACAAGTTCGAAGAACTGGGAAGTTACTCCAGGCTCGTCGCCGTCGATAACCTGATCTTTGTCTCCAACACGGCCGGCCGCAACCCAGCGACAAAGGTGATCCCGGAAGATCTCACCGAACAAACCCTGCAGGTGCTGATCAACATCGAGACTGCATTGAAGGCGGTCGATTCGTCTCTGGAGGACGTCGTGGCTGCGCGGGTCTTCATTCAATCGCCCGATGACGTCGAGACCATCATGGCCGTCTATGGTCAGCGCATGCGCGGGATCAATCCGACTCTGACGATGACTTGTCCGCCGCTGGGATCGGCTCAATACAAGGTGGAGATAGAGGCCACGGCCTATCGCGGGGCCTCGAAGGCTGACATCAAAGAATTGAAGATTTGACCGCCGAGTATTCGTGGTCGTGGCCGATCGGACCGCATGCTGCTGAGTCGATCGACCAATGTTTTCGACCAGACGGAGTCGTGACGTGGCACCTGTAATCTCCCCTGTTCTGACGTCATCCGACCTCCCCGCATCGACCTCCATCTTGGTCATCGGAGGGGGCATCGTTGGTTTGACCGCCGCGTTGTCATTGGCAGAGCGCGGCATCCCTGTGGTCGTGCTGGAGAAGGGGCACATCGCTGGCGAGCAGTCGTCGCGCAATCTTGGCTGGATCCGCAAGATGGGGCGGACCGCTCTCGATGTCCCGCTGTCGGTGGCGTCAGATCGACTCTGGGAGACCATGCCGCGTCGAATTGGCGCGGATGTCGGCTACCGGACGACGGGCATCATGTACATCGCCCGTACCGAGCAGGAGATGGCACGTCATGAGCGCTGGCTGGACACCGTCAAGAGCTTGGAGCTCGATTCACGCCTGCTCACTCCTGCCGACATCGACAAGCTCGTGCCCGGTGGTGTCGGACGCTGGGCGGGCGGCATCTATACCCCGTCTGATGGCCGTGCAGAGCCCACGCTGGCCTCAAGCGCAATCGCGCGCGCAGCAATCAGCCGTGGCGTTGTCATCGTTGAACACTGCGCGGTACGGACACTGTCGATGGCGGCAGGGCGGGTCGTTGGCGTGGTCACCGAACGGGGCGAGATCCGGTGCGATCAGGTTCTGTTGGCAGCAGGCTTGTGGTCACGACGCTTCCTTGGAAACCTGGGTGTGCAATTGCCGACCCTTCCGCTCGTTGCTTCAGTGGTCCGCACGGCGCCGATGGAGGGGCCGACCGACATCGCCGTTGGTGCGCCCGATTTCTCGTTCCGCAAGCGCTCCGACGGCGGCTTCACGATCACACAGCGTGGTGCACTTCATGCGCCCTTGACGCTTGACAGTTTCCTAATCGGAGGTCGCTACCTGGCGACTCTGCGTGATCAATGGAAGAACGTCAGGATATCTATCGGCAGGGAAATGCTCGCGGACCTCACGTTGCCACGCCGCTGGAAACCTACTGAGATTTCGCCCTTCGAGCATGTGAGGACGATGGACCCGCCTACCAACCGCCGGCTCAATGTCGAGGCGATGACCAACCTCACCGTAGCTTGGCCGGTGTTCAAGCACGCGGTCGTCGCCCAATCCTGGGGCGGCATGATCGATATCACGCCTGACTCGTTGCCTGTAATCGGTTCAATCGCAAAGATTCAAGGGTTGACCGTCGCAACCGGCTTCTCAGGTCATGGGTTTGGTACTGCGCCTGCCGCGGGTCAACTCGCAGCTGACTTGATGACAGGCAGCGCGCCCATCGTCGATCCCTCGCCTTATCAATTCGATCGTTTCACGCGTCGGAACTAGGCTCCGGGCCGCCCATCGAAGCCGGGGGAGCTGATCTGACGCATGGGCGTGGTCGTCAGTCCTGAAGAGACGGACTTTGACCCTGCATCCCGACTCTGATGATCTTGCGGTGGGCTCTCTCATCCGCAATGCGGCGAACAGGTATCAAACGGGTTCTGTTGCAGTAAGGTGTGTCGGATCAAGCCAAACTTGGCGCCGCAACTGGTGATCAGATGGCCAGCGTGTGGAACGCGCCTTGCGAAGGACGGACGATTCGAGCTGAGCGTGTCCCGGTACCATGGGCCGTATCGTGCCGACTTCGGCTTATTGCGACAGAGCCGACGCGGCCAGTCAGTTCTACTCGCTGGCCTTCTGAACTCCAGTTTGCACACCGCATCACTGACGCGGACTCCACTATTGCAACAGAACGCGGCGCGCGCCGTTTAACCGGACAGTGCTGTGGCCAATTATGTACTTTCTGTGGCCGGATATGTTCTTGCGCGGGTCTGGCATCAGGCGTGATTATTGTCAATAGTGAACGACAGTGAGGGATGGTCTGCAGAAATGCCGATTAGGCGCGCTACACGTTGCCGGAGTTTTCAACGTCCACGGTACGGAACAGCGTTGCGGCGCTGGTTGAACTGCGCTCGCCATAGCTGTTTGTCCGCCGCGGTGCGCATCCCCAACGATTAATTTGCATCAACACAACATATCGCTGTACGTCCGCTTTTAAATATTTGACAAGCTGTGCATATATTCAGAAACGGTTGCGCTTGGTTTTCGATACCGTAATAAAATTTCAGACTGGAGTGCTCGTGAATTTCCTTGAATTTTCAGTGCGGACCCCGCTGCTGCGCGGTATAGCGTGCATGTCTCTCGCTACCACCCTGTGTGCAGCGTTGCCCATCACTGCCCATGGTGCTGAAGAAGAGGTGGGCATCGTGCCGGTACAGGTGGGAGCGGGACCTTACTATTTCGATACCGCCGAGCAGCATGACATTCGTGTCGACATTCTGGCTCGTGGTTTGGCTCACGCGTACAGCCTTGCTTTCCTGCCAAATGGCGATGCATTGATCACTGAGCGTGGCGCCCGGCTGCGTCTGGTGCGCCATATCACCTCGGCCAAGCCGTCGCTGGTCGATACGCCAGTCGCAGGCTCGCCTGATTTCAGCAACATCAAGGATATCAGCCCAATGGATGTATTCGGCATTCAGGACATCGCCATTCATCCTGATTTTGCCAAGAACCAGTTTGTTTATTACACGTTCAACCGGCCTGTAAAGTTCGATTCAGCCACGAAACGCTGGCAATCCACGACGGTATTGGCTCGCGCCAAACTGCGAGGTCAGAAGCTTGTGGATGCGCAGGATCTGCTGGTGGGTGAAGCCGTGCAGGACACGGGCGGTTCGCGTATCCTGTTTGGCAAGGACGATATGGTGTATGTCTCGGTAGGCTCAGTCAGTGCGGGAGACGTCAGCTCCGCGCAGCGGACCGATAATATCTACGGCAAGGTGTTGCGTATCAAGGATGATGGCAGCATTCCGACTGACAATCCGTTCGTCAACGTGAAAGGGGCACGTGGCGAAATTTATTCGTATGGCCATCGCGATCCCTTGGGACTCACCCTGGATGTGAAGTCCGGCGATGTCATTGCGTCGGAACACGGGCCACAGGGTGGGGATAAAATCAATCGAATTCTGGCCGGCCGTAACTACGGTTGGCCTATTTATACCTACGGCACGGAGTATGGCGGTTCACCAATGCCAACCACACCTGTAGGCCCCAATACTGAACCGCCGCTCATGATCTGGTCCCCAGCCATCGCGCCGAGTGGCACCACCTTTTATGAAGCGGACAAAGTGCCGGCGTGGAAGCACAATCTATTCGTGGCAAGTTGTCGACACGGCGAAACCAACGGCTCGGGTGCGCTGGTGCGCGTAGTATTCAACGACAAGCTGCAGGAAAAAAGGCAAGAGTCATTGCTGCAGGAGTTGCATCAACGCATTCGCGATGTGCGTCAGGGTCCGGATGGACTGCTGTATGTGTTGACTGATGAAGACAACAGTGTATTGATGCGCATCAGCCCGGTGCCGCACAAGGCGCATTGACAGCAATGGCAGTAGCTTACGTCCTGAGGCCGCGGCCATACAGGATTTGGCTGCACTCGTGCCTTGATCGCCGGCATCGAGACCATGCACACGGTCAAGAAGGGCCAACTCGCCGCGATCAAATATCGAGCCGCATCCGGGGCCAATCAGTTCTGCTCGCTGGCCTTCCGAAGGCCAGGCGGCATACCTCGTCGCCGACGCCACTATTGCAATACAACTCTTCAGCCTCGCCGCCGAGAAACGCCGATGCAAATCGGCAGGTGACGCGCTGACTGAGGGTGGCTATCAGCTCGCCGGGCGAACTGGCCTACTCCGCAAAAACTTCATCCCGCTTTGCAATTCCCCTGCTCCTTCGGCGAGGGGAATACTCACTTTCATTCTCGCAGCCGCGATTTCCCGAGGAAACATTCAATGCCTGTTCTTGATTGCCAGCCAATGTTTGGTGAGGGTCACCGCACCCCTGTTCGTCATCGTCTGCTGCCCATCTGCGCTGCGATCGGCGTGTTGCCTCTGGCGGCATTTGCGCAGAGTCCTGCGCCAGCCAGGGCCGCGAGCGCACCAAGCGTCGAACAGGCCGCCTCTGCCGCCGCGGCGTCGCCAGCGACGAGCGACGTCATCGAGGTGGTTGTCACGGCAGAACGGCGCGGCTCGACGGTACAGAAGACGCCCATCAGCATGACAGCCGTCTCCGGAGAGGATATGAAGGAGCGCGGCATCACGAACGTTGCCGACTTGATACGCGACATTCCGGGCGTCGGCGCAAAAGCAGGTGGCAGTGGCCAGACCGAGTACACGATCCGCGGCCTGTCCAGCGCAGCGGGTGTCGCGCCCACGGTGGGTTTCTACCTGGACGACGTGCCGCTGGGCACGCCCACCATTTCGTCGGGCGGCAAATCGCCGGTGGATCCTGATCTCTACGACCTAGCGCGGGTTGAAGTCTTGCGGGGTCCGCAGGGCACGCTGTACGGCGCGAGCTCCATGGGGGGCACCATCAAGCTGGTCCCCGTGTCTCCGAAGTTCAACGTCTTCGAAGGCGACGCGCAGGTCATCGGATCGAAGACCGAAGGGGGTGGTCTGAACGCCACTACCAATGCGGCGATCAACATTCCTTTGCAGGAAGACGTGGCCGCCATGCGCGTTGTCCTGACCGAAAAGCGACTGAGTGGCTGGCTAGACCGCGTGTCGTCCAGCGCGATGCCGCTGGACAATCCGGATGGCACCCGCGGCAATGTCTCAGCGGCACCGCCGGACCATATTTCACGCCGAGTCAACGACACTCGCTTGGATGGCGCGCGTGCCTCGCTCGTTGTCAACCCCACCAATCAGCTCACCATCACGCCCACCTACCTGTACCAGGGCGTCAAGCAGGGCGGACCGGATACCTTTGACGCGGATCCGGGTTGCTGCGCACACTATCAGCCGTTCAACGTCGCCGAACCGTTCAAAGATTCGTTTGGCATCGGAAGTGTCAAGGCCGAGTACGACTCTGATACCGTGACGCTCACGTCCGTCACCGCCTACTCGAAGCGGACGAAGTTCCGAGCGGAAGACGAGACCGAAATCGATCAGGTATCTTTCCCTCAGCAAATCCCAGCGTACTCCATCGCTAATGGCGGCCTGGGACCGGTGGTCAACACCGAGTTCAACCTCACGCGCCAGTTCACACAGGAATTCCGACTGAGCTCCGACAGCGAGGGCCCGCTGCGTTGGATCGGTGGTGCGTTCTTCAGCCGGATGGTTTCGACGTATCGAGGCGCCACCGAGGTCGACGCAACTGCTGCTACGGCGGCGTTCGGCACGCCCGACCTCTTCCATCAGACCCTCGAAGACGTGCTGGTACAGAAGGCGCTCTTTGCCAACGTGAGCTACGACATCACGAAAGCCCTGAAGATCACCGGCGGGACGCGGTACTTCATGTCCACTGCACGCGACGTGGCGATTTCTGTTGGGCCCCTGTCGGAGGGTGCGAACCAGGACCAGCACGCAAAGTCGGCGGGCTCCACGCCCATGGTCAACCTGTCGTACAACCTGAGCCCCACGTCCATGGTGTACAGCAACGCGGCGAAGGGCTATCGCGAAGGCTCGGCACAGCCTGGCGTCGCAGCCAGTTGCGCGAGCGATCTGGCTGCGTTCGGGCTGAGCGAGGCCCCGTTGCGCTACAACCCGGACACGGTCTGGAGCTACGAACTCGGGAGCAAGAACCGTTTCTTCGGCAATGCGTTGACCGTCAATGCAGCGGCCTATATCCAGAACTGGTCGAAAGTGCAGCGATTCATCGTGTTGCCCACGTGCGGATACCAGTATGTTGACAACGCTGGCGGCGCAGAGGCCAATGGCTTCGAACTCGAAGCCGGTTTGCGCGTCGCGCAAGGCTTGTCCTTGAACTTCGCTGTCGGTCATGTGAAAGCGGTGTACACGAGTGACGACCCTCGCACCGGTACGACTCGGGGCCAGAAGCTGGACGGTGTTTCCGCCTGGTCGGGATCCAGCTCCATCCGTTACGAAGCGCCGGTCAACGACAGCTATCGCTTGCTCGCCAATCTGGGGCTCAACTACACCGGGCGTTCGAACGTCACCAACTCCGTACCCAAGGTACTGCCGGGCTACACGCTGGTCGATGCACGCATCGGTCTCAAGTCGAGCCAGTGGACGCCGATGTTGTTCGTGGACAACCTGACCAACCGTCGTCCGGTCACGGGCATCGTGAGTGCGCTGACCTTCAACCCGCCGGGACTGGACCGTTATGCGACCGTGCGTCCGCGCACGATCGGCATCGACGTGTCCCGCGACTTCTGACCCTGCGTCCACCGCGCTGCCCTGTTCGTATGATCAACCCAAACGACTTCAGGGCAACGTCCCCCCATGGTACCGGTACACATGCAGCTCGAATCGTCCGCCCTTCGTAAGATGCTTAAGAGGCTGCACTACCCGCTGTGAGAGCATGGTGGTGTGCGTGCGCTGGTACGCGGCCTACTCGCTGAGCCTGCGCAACCTCGAAGAGATGATGGCTGACCGCGGCGTGGTCGTCGATCACGCCACTGTCCATCGCTGATCTCTGAAGATCCTGTCGGTGTTGGCCAAGGTATTTCGCGGCCGCAAGCGTCCGGTCGGGCGCGTTGGAGGATGGACGAGACCTACGTCAAGGTGGGAGCGCAGTGGAAGCATCTGTATCGCGCCTTCGACCGACTCGGCCAGACGGTGGATTTCCTACTGACGGCCCATCGTGATGTGGTTGCGGCACGCCGGTTCTTCGCGCGTGCCATCGACCTGCATGACGTGCACGAGAAGATCACCATCGACAAGAGCGGTGCCGATATCGCGCCCGTCAACGCGTTTGTGAGCGACAGCGGTGTGACCATCGAGCTGCGCCAGTCCAAGTACCTGAACAACCTGGTCGAGCAGGACCCCCGGGCGATCAAACGGATCGCGCGGCCCATGCTCGGCTTCAAGGACTTCCATGTAGCCGCCAAGACCATCTCGGGCATCGAAACCATGCACATGATCAAGAAGGGGTAGTTCGATGTCCCCGAAGGCCAAGCCTTGTCCGCTGCCGACCAGTTCTACTCTCTCGCCATCTGATCACCAATTGCGGCGCCAGGTTTGGCTTTGGCCCTTACTGCGACAGAACCAGTTCTCGCTCGCTTTGTCACCCATTCAGGTGAACGATCTACCTTCAGGACCGATGCGGTGTACTGATGTATTGAATCGGCACACCTGCGATGCGTTACTCCTGAATCGGCGCCAGCCAGTCATCGACTGGAAATATATCCAGATTTCCAATCTTGCCGTTCGATGCGTATCCAACATGTACATCAATGATTCCTTTGTCATAGCGGCCACGATACGTATAAACCAGATCATCACCCAAGGTTGTGCGCCTTATCAGGGCCAATTCCTGAAGTGATCCCAACGGCGTCACCATCCCCTGGTATACCGCCATCAATTCCGTGAAGTCCAATTCGGCAAACTGGGTGAAGTCGCCATGGGCGACCTTGCCCTGGGCAATGCTCGACAGAAGAGTTTTTACTTGGGACGTACGCTGCGGTTCGCGATCTTCAATGGGTGTTGCAGGTGCCTGCGCAAGCTTGGGATCAATCATCGCAGCGACCCATCGCGAAATCTTGGCGGGATTGCCATTGCCACCATTGATAAGTGTCACGATGGTTAGTCCGTCGCCCAGGTAGCGAATGATGGAGGTTTGAAAACCTTGCCAGCTACCTGTGTGACGCCACACCTGTTGACCGGCGCTTTGTTGCAGATACCAGCCGAACCCATATGGATAAGTGATGCCACTTGCAAGACGAGCGGGCCGACCGATTTCCACCCATGTTTGCGGATTCAGAATGGCATGTTTGACGATGCCGGCTTCCCAAGCTGCGTAATCCAGCGGTGAGAGATACAGCGACCCATCGGCGGTTGAGTTGGCAGTTTGAGATACCCACTCCGCATTGAGTAGCTCGCCGTCATGCAATTCATAACCTGCAGCGCGATTGGGTATCACGGCAAGCTCGCTGATGGGGCGCGCAGAATTCATGCCTAATGGCTTGAATATTCGTTTTGTCATCAGGTCGGCATAGTATTCCCCGGTGACTCGTTTGATGACGAAGCCGAGGGCCACATAGTCAACGTAGCTGAAGCGCCAGCGTGCCCCGGCGGGAAAATTCAACTCTTCTTTATAGAGGATATCGAGAAATTCAGCCTCAGTGTAGTCGGTGCGAAAGTTGCCATTCGGAGTGGCCGGCAGGCCAGATGTGTGATTAAGCATTTGCCGTATGGTGATCGGCTGCCAACTCTTTGGGGCTTCCGGTAGATATTTGCGGACTGAATCATCCAGCGTCATTTTGCCGTCTTCTACCAACAGCATGACTGCAGCAGCGGTGAACTGCATGCCAACAGCGCCGGACTTGAACAGCGTGTAGGGATGTATCGGGACGGCATGTTCCAGATTGGCCAAGCCGTAGGTTCGTATGCTTACAGGCTGGCCGTACTTTGTGATGACCAACGCGAGGCCAGGAACACGTTGGCGTGCCATTTCAGTCTTGATGTATTTGTCGATGGCATCCACTCGCCGATGTGGGTCTGCTGTTTCGTTGCCAACGTAGTCATCCATGGCATGGGCCAGGGGGCTGCCGACAACCGCAACGGCACATAGCATCAGGGTCGTGATTTTCTTGATCATGCTCGTCTCCCGAACGGTCAGACATGGCTGTCCACGCGCCGCAGGATGGCGGTGGTGGGATGAGTAGGTGCGCAGCACGGCAACGCGGCGGTCAGGCAACATCTGTGCGATCACGCGGGCGATTCCTCGCGCGGCGGACATTCGCAGCGCTCGAGCTTGGCCGCATAGCGCACGCAGCTGGACGTTTTTGCCGGCCGCGCCTGGCTGCAATTGGTGATCCAACAATATTGAAGCCCGATGCCGGAGCAGGGCAAGAACATTTCAGGTCACATAAAGAACACATCCGGCCAGGCATTCAGTCGGATCGCGCTAGGGGCGCCCATTCCTGGGCGCCCCCCGCACAGATCCTATCGTGCGCGATTCACGCAATGGTCTCCTGCCTCGGGTGACTGACGCCGAACCGACGCTGCGGCCAGGTATGAAGGATTCAGGGTGGCGGGAGCCAAGCGGCGGAGAGCTTCACCATCCTGTTCCACGTCAAGGCACGCTTCTGCCTGCGCCGCCGAAGCGTGCGTCTGCAGAGGTCGGTGACGTGATGGCGGAATGCCAGCTCTGGCATTCGTGACAAATCGAGCGGCATCGATGGTGGATGGACAAGCCCGCCGCTCAGACAACGATGGGTGATGGCTGATGCGGCGACGACAACCCGGCGGGGCCGCTGTTGCCGACGAAAATAGTATACAGTATGCTGAATATCCATTTCGGCAGGACACCGCCGTATCGGCCCCGACCCCTCACATTGCGCCAAGCCATGCTCCACTCGTTTCCGCTGCACATGCCCCCGGACGGGCGCCACGTGATCGTCCTCTTGCGTGAACGCGCTGAGCGCGCGCCCGCCGCCCGGCTGCTCAGCCACGGCAGCCAGCACGCCAGCGCAGAGAACCTGCTGGCGGCCGGCGCCCGCCGTGCCGCTGCGTTCCAGCGGGCTGGCCTGGTGCCAGGCGACCGGGTGGCCGTGCAGTGCAGTAACCGGATCGAGTTCGTGGAGTTGCTGGTAGGCTGCGGCTTGGCCAGGCTGGTGCTGGTGCCGATCAACACAGCGTCGCGCGGCGAACAGCTGGCCTACTACCTGCGCAATTCGCGGGCCCGGGTGTTCGTTACCGAGCCCGCGCTGCTGGCGCAGCTGCAGAGTGCACACGCCATCGACGCGGCCAGCATTGATGCCGTGCAGAACCTGTGGTCGCTGGATGCGTGCGACGTGCCAGCGGCCATGCCCCGCCTGGCCGGTTTCCCGCAATGGGAAGCCGCCGAGCCGCAGCAATTCACGCCCAGCCATGCCAGCGAGCCGGCCATCGTGATGTACACCTCGGGCACCTCAGGTCCCTCCAAGGGCGTGATCTGCTCACACGCCCAGCTGTACTGGTGGGGCCACCATTCGCTGGTGAACATCGGCATCGACGCGCACGATGTTCTGTACACCTGCCTGCCGCTTTTCCACGTCAACGCGCTCAACACCTTCTTCCAGGCGCTGGTCGGCGGCGGGCGCATGGTGATAGGCGGTCGGTTCTCGGTCACCACGTTCTTCCAGGACCTGGCCCAGGCGCAGGCCACGGTTACCTACCTGCTCGGCGCCATGATCCCGATGCTGCTGTCGCGCGCACCGGACGCGTCGGAACGGTCACATCGGGTGCGCGTGGCCCTGGCGCCCGGCGCCCAAGTAGCGCACTACGACGCCTTCGAGGGCCGCACCGCCATCCCCGTGCTCGACGGCTTCGGGTCCACCGAGTCGAATTTCGTCATCAGCAGCGGCCTGCACGAGCGGCGCCCGGGCTGGATGGGCAAGCTGGCTGAGGGCTTTCAGGCCCAGGTGGTCGACGACTTCGACAACCCGCTGCCCGATGGCACGCCTGGCGAGCTGGTGCTGCGCAGCGACGAGCCATTCGCATTCAGCTCGGGCTACTTCGAGATGCCGGAGAAGACGGTCGAGGTTTGGCGCAATCTCTGGTTCCACACCGGCGACCGCGTAGTGCGCGATGCGGACGGCTACTTCCGCTTCCTCGACCGCATGAAGGACAGCATCCGACGCCGCGGCGAGAACATCTCGTCGTTCGAGGTCGAGCAGGCGCTCGGCAGCCACGCCGCGGTGGCACACGTGGCGGCCTATGCCGTGCCTTCAGAACTCGCAGACGACGAGGTGATGTGCGCCGTGGTGCCGCGCATTGGCATGGAGGTGGACCCGCTGGCGCTCGTCCGCTGGTGCGAGCAGCGGCTGCCGTACTTCGCCATCCCCCGCTTCATCCGCGTGATGGCCGACCTGCCAAAGACCGAGAACGGCAAGGTTCAGAAATACAAGCTGCGCGCTGAGGGTCGCAGCGCCGACTGCTGGGACCTGGCGGCCAGCGGATACCAGGTTCGGCGGTGAACGCAGCGCTGATCCGTGGCGCGGTCGAGGTGCCGCACACCCGCAGCAGCAGCGATTCCACGTCGCAATGGCTGGCCCGGGCCTTCGACGCCGTGCTGCGTCAGCACGGCCTGTCGGCCGACGAGGTCGATGGGCTGGGCGTGGCCTCATTCACGCTGAAGCCTGACCGCTGCATCGACCTGGCCTGGCGGCTGGGGCTACGGCTGTCGTGGTCGATGGACGACAGCAATGGCGGAGTCAGCGGGCTGAACCTGCTGCAGCACGCGGTGGCCGCTATCGAAACCGGCCAGGCGCGTCACATCGTGTTGCTGGCCGCCGATGCCTTCCAGGGCCAGGACTTCGCCGACCTGGTGGCGAACTACAACCGCACCACGCAGCTGCTGCTGCGGCCACTGGGCATCGCCAACCCGAACGCGCTGTTTGCGTTGCTGACCCAGCGCCACATGGCCAAGCATGGCCTTGAGCGCGCCGACTACGGCCGGCTGGTGACCCTGCAGCGTGGCCACGCCATGCGCAACCCGCTGGCTGTCTACCGCGACCTGATGAGCCTGGACGACTACCTGGGGGCCCCGCTGGTGGCGGAGCCGCTGGGCCTGTACGACTGTGTGCCGGTGGTGGCCGGCGCCGACGCCATCCTGTTGAGCCGTGCCGATGCCGTGGCCGACCGCCACGGCTGCGTGCAGGTCAAGGCATTCAAGGCCATGCACAACGCCGACCGGCATGCCGGCGACGGCCTGCGCACGGGGCTGCACGACATCGCGTCTGCGCTGTTTGCGCAGGCGGGGCGCGGCCCGGACGACATCGACCTGGCCTGCGTCTACGACGACTATCCGGTGATGGCCCTGGTACAACTGGAGGACTTGGGCCTGGTCGGCGACCGCGGCGTGGCGCACTTCGTGCGCGACGACCTGCCGTCAGGTCGGCTGGCCGTCAACACCTCCGGCGGGCAACTGTCGGTGGGCCAGGCAGGCTGCGCCGGTGGCATGCACGGTCTGGTCGAGGCGATCCGGCAATTGGGCGGCCGGGCCGGAGAGCGGCAGCTGGCGTCCGCACGCACCGCCGTCGTGTCGGGCTACGGGATGGTGCAGTACCGCTACGGCATGTGTGCCAACGCGACCATCCTGGAGGCCGTCTCGTGAAGCCACAAGCCAGTCTCTGTCTCGGTTGCTCGGCGCTGGACTTTCCACCGCGGTTGCGATGCCACCGCTGTGGCGGCATGCAGTTCGCGTCGCGCCTCATCACCAGCGCCGAGGTGGCGGGTGTCAGCCGGGTGCACCGCGGGCCACCCGGTTGTGTCCATGAACACCTGGTCGAGCTGTGGGCCGATGGCGGACTGCGCCTGCTGGCCGTAGCCCGATTCGCGCCGCCCCTCGGAAGCCGTGTCCAGCCCGTCAGTGCGGACAACGGTGCCATTTTCATTTCCGATCCTGAAGCCCCCGAACCAAGGAATTCCAATGACTGAGTTGACTGCCATCGGCACGCAAGGCCTGGGTGCCTATGTGGCCCGGCCACCGTCCGGCCACGGCCCGCTGCTGCTTGTGCTGCAGGAAATCTTCGGCATCAACCGCCATGTGCGGGCGTTGTGCGACCTGTTCGCCGAGGAGGGCTATGTGGCGGTGGCGCCCGACCTGTTCTGGCGTCAGGGCCGGGGCATCGACATCGACCCGTTGGGCGATGGTGCGATGGCGCGGGCCCTGGCGCTGCTGGACGGCTTCGATGACGCGCAGGCGATGGACGACATCCGCGCCACCTTGGCCTTTGCCCAGGTGCAGCTGGGCTGCATCGGGCCTGCCGCGGCGGTCGGCCACTGCCTCGGAGGGCGCCTCGCGTTGCGGGCCCTGCACGACACGCCGGTGCAGTGCGCCGTGTCGTACTACGGCGTCGGCCTCGAAACCCTGGTGACCCAGCCACTGCCGGTGGGCAAATCGGCCCTGCTGCACGTGGCCCAGGACGACGCCTACAGTCCGCCGCCTGTTCAGGCCGCGATCCGTGCACATGCGGGTGGGGCGATCAAGGCCTGCTTCTATCCGGGCTGCGACCATGCGTTCGCCCGCGAGGGCGGCGCGCACTTCGACGCCTCGGCCGCCCGGCTGGCCTACGACCGCACGCTGACCTTCCTGGTGCCTCGCGTGGGCCCGGCCTACGACCTGGAAGCGCTGTGGGAGAAGCATGTGGACTACGAGTTCACCACCCGCAACGTCGATCTGACGATGGGCACGATGGTGGCGCAGCCCTACGTCAACCACATCCCCACGATGACCGGCGGCGTTGGCTACCGGGACCTGCGCCGGTTCTACGCCGACTACTTCATCGGTGCCAACCCGGACGACGCGATGCAGGTGTCGGTGTCGCGCACGGAGGGTGCGCGCCAGCTCGTCGACGAGCTGGTGTTCAGCTTCACCCACGACCGCCGCATCGAGTGGCTGCTGCCGGGGGTGGAGCCTACCGGCCGACATGTCCGCTTCGGCCTGGTGGGCGTGGTGCGGTTCCGCGGCGACAAGCTCTGCCACGAGCACATCTACTGGGATCAGGCCACCGTGCTGGCTCAGGTGGGCCTGATCGACCCCAGCCGGCTGCCGGTGCTGGGTGCCGAGGCCGCCGACAAGATCATCGACAACAGCCTGCCGAGCAACCGGCTGATTCGCAGCTGGTGAGTGCGGTGGCCGAGCACTACTTCTACGAGCCGCGCCAGGGCCACGGCTTGGCGCACGACCCGATCGCCTCGATCGTCGGGCCGCGGCCGATCGCGTGGATCTCCACCCGCTCGCCCGACGGCCGGACCAACCTCGCGCCCTACAGCTTCTTCGGCATCTTCAACTACACGCCGCCGATCATTGGTTTCGCCAGTGACGGCTACAAGGACACCCTGCGCAACGCGCTGGCGCAGGGCGAGTTCGTGGTCAACGTGGTGACCGAAGCGCTGGCCGAAGCGATGAACCTGACCAGCGGCAGCTCCCTGGAGAGCGAGTTCACGATGGCCGGGCTGGAGAGCGCGCCGGCGCAGCGGGTGGATTGCCCGCGCGTCTTGGCCTCACCGGTCGCCCTGGAGTGCAGGGTGGTGCAGCACCTGCCGCTGCGCGACAGCGCGGGAGAACTGGCCGGCAGCGTGCTGCTGCTGGCCGAGGTGGTGGGTGTCAGCATCGACGCGGCGCTGGTGGCCGGCGGCCGATTCAGCTGGGGCGACGTCCGCACCGTGGTGCGCGGCGGCGGGCCGGCCGACTATCACCGCATCGGCCGCGACAACCTGTTGCAGATGCAGCGGCCGGCCTGAACGCAGACGGCCGGCGACGCTCAGGCTCGGCCGGCCAGACGGGATGGCGAAACCATTGCACCACGTCATAAATACTACAGTATACTGAATACTAAGAATGAAATGGAGCTGCCCAGTGCGGCGCCACCAGGAGCAGCAGCTATGCACGAAGACAACCGCTACGACACCTACCGCGAGCCCGTGGCCGGGCGGGCCGACGTCGAGGACACGCCCGAATTGGTGGCGTACTACCAGGCCCTTGAGCAGTTCGAGGCCGGCGCCCTGTGGACGGTGGCCAACAAGATCGAGCCCTGGCAGCCCGCGTCGGCGTCGGTGCCGGTGATCTGGCGCTACCAGGACCTGCGCGAGACTGTGCTGCGCTCGCTGGCGCTGGTCACGCCCGAGAAGGCAGGCCGGCGCGTGATCTATCTGAACAACCCGGGCCGGCGTGACGTGTCCGCCGCAGTGGGCTGGCTCTACTCCGGTCTGCAGGTGATGAATCCCGGCGAATGCGCCTCCACCCACCGCCACTCAGCCAGCGCGCTGCGCTTCATCATGGAAGGCCGTGGTGCATACACCATCGTCGACGGCCACAAGATGACGCTGGGCGCAAACGACTTCGTCCTGACGCCCAACGGAACCTGGCACGAGCACGGCGTGGAGGCCTCGGGCAGCCCCTGCATCTGGCAGGACGGTCTGGACATCCCGCTGGTCAATGCGATGGAGGCGAACTTCTACGAGGTCCATCCCGACCTGCACCAGGCCGTCGGCCACCCGGTTGACGATGCCACGGCGATCTGGGCAGGCACTGCGCTGCTGCCCCACCAGCACGGTTGGAACAAGCCCTATTCGCCGCTGTTCAAGTACGAATGGGGCCCGACCTACGAGGCCTTGCGCCGGCTGGCCGGCTTGAACGAGGGCTCGGTCTTCGACGGTGTGCTGATGCACTACACCAACCCGCTGACCGGCGGGCCGGTGATGCCGACGATCGGCGCCAGCATGCAGTTGCTGCGGCCAGGGTTCGAAGGGCGGGCCCACCGCCACACCGGCAGCTTCCTCTACCAGGTGGCCAAGGGACAGGGCTATTCGGTCATCGGCGGCCGGCGCTTCGACTGGCGCGAGCGAGACATCTTCTGCGTGCCGTCGTGGACCTGGCACGAGCACGTCAACAGCTCGGTGACCGACGACGCCTGCCTGTTCTGCTTCAGCGACCTGCCGGTCATGCAGTCTCTGCACCTGTACCGCGAAGAAGCGCTGCAGGATCACGGCGGCCACCAGCCCGCGCTGACCACACTCTGACTCCCAGCCACAGGAACTACCCCATGCGCCTTGTCACCTACCGTGCCCACGTCGATGAAGCCGCCCGGCTCGGCGTCGTCCAGGACGGCGAGATCATTGATGTCCAGCGCCTGGCCTGCAGCCAGGGCCAGAAGCTGCCTGCCTCGATGCTGGAGTTGATCGACCTCGGGCCGGCCGGGCTGCGCACGCTGCGCCGGCTGCTGGACACCGTGCCCGAGGGCGCGCCGGCTGGTTGCGCGCTGCCCGCGGCCAACGTGCAGTTGCTCGCGCCGATCCCGCGGCCGCGCAAGAACATCTTCGGCATCGGCCTGAACTACGTGGAGCACGTGGCCGAGTCCAGCCGCACCCTGGACACAGCGAAAGAACTGCCCAAACAGCCGGTGATCTTCTCCAAGCCGCCCACCACGGTGATCGGCCCCGGCGAGCCGATCCGCCACGATGCGCGCATCACCCAGCAGCTGGACTGGGAGGTGGAGCTGGCCGCAATCATCGGCACGCGGGCGAGCCGGGTCAGCGAGGACGAGGCGCTGTCGCATGTCTTCGGCTACAGCGTGATGATCGACATCAGCGCCCGCGACTGCCGCCGCGCCGGCCAATGGATCTATTCCAAGGGTCAGGACAGCTACGGCCCGTTCGGCCCCTGCATTGTCACCGCCGACGAGATCCCCGACCCGCACTGCCTGGAGCTTTGGCTCACCGTCAACGGCGAGCGCAAGCAGCATTCCAACACCCGCCACATGCTGTTCAAGGTGCACCAGCTGGTGGCCGACATCAGCGCCGGCATCACGCTGGAGCCGGGCGACATCATCGCCACCGGCACGCCCGAGGGCGTGGGCGCCGGCCGCTCACCCCAGGAATGGCTGAAGCCCGGGGATGTGGTGGTCGCCCATGTCGAGCGTATCGGCCAGATCCGCCACCCGGTTGTGGCCGTCTGACGTCAGGAGACCTGAACATGCTCAACTTCCCGGTATTCAAGGTGGCGGCGGTGCAAGCCGCGCCGGTCTTTCTCGACACACCCGCCACGATCGACAAGGCCTGTCGCCTGGTGCGCGAGGCCGCAGGGCAGGGCGCGGCGCTGGTGGTCTTCCCGGAAGTGTTTGTGTCCGCCTACCCCTACTGGAGCTGGGTCGGCAACCCGGTGGCGGGCAGCCCCTGGTTCCAGCGGCTGTGCCAGTCGGCGGTGGAGGTGCCCGGCCCCGAGATGGCGCGTGTGGCACAGACCGCCCGCGACTGCGGCGTGCATGTGGCTCTAGGCATCAACGAACGCGCTGTGCGCAGCCTGACGACGATCTACAACACACAACTGTTGATCGGCCCCGAAGGCCAGCTACTGGGCCACCACCGCAAGCTGGTGCCCACCTGGGCCGAGAAGCTGACCTGGGCGCCCGGCGACGGCGCCGGCCTGCGTGTACACCGCACCGCCATCGGCCCGATAGGCATGCTTGCCTGCGGCGAGAACACCAACACGCTGGCGCGCTTCGCGCTGCTGGCGCAGGGCGAGCTGGTGCACCTGGCAAGCTACATCGCGCTGCCGGTGGCCCCTCCCGACTACGACATGGCCGAGGCGATCAAGGTGCGGGCGATGGCCCACTGTTTCGAGGGCAAGGTGTTCACCGTAGTCGCCTGCTCGACGATCGCGCCCGAGACAGTGGACCTGATGGAGCAGGCTTTCCCGGGTGCGGGCGCGCTGCTGGCGCGCAAGAACAGCGCCTGGTCCGGCGTCATCGGCCCCGATGGCCGGGTGGTCGGCGCGCCGCTAGTCGACGACGAGGGCATCGTCTACGCAGAGATCGACCTGAACCGCTGCATCCAGCCGCGGCAGATGCACGACATCACCGGCCACTACAACCGCTTCGACGTGTTCGACCTGCGTGTCAACCGGCGGCGGCTGCAGCCGGCCACGTTCCTGGACCCGGCGCCGGAAGTGCTGCCGGATCTGCTGGGTGCTGACCGCCTCCCCTCCACCAGCCCCTCCGGGGAATCGGCATGAGCAAGACCTACCGCATCGGGCAGATCGTGCCCTCGTCTAACACCACCATGGAGACCGAGATACCGGCGATGCTTCTGGCCCGGCAGGCGGTGCGGCCAGAACGCTTCACGTTCCACGCCAGCCGCATGCGGATGAAGAAGGTGGTGAAGGCCGAACTGGAGGCCATGGACCGCGACAGCGACCGCTGCGCGCTGGAACTGAGCGACGCCCATGTCGACGTGCTGGGCTACGCCTGCCTGGTGGCCATCATGAGCATGGGCCCCGGCTACCACCGCCAGTCGCAGCAGCGTCTGCATGCACGCACGATCGAGAACGCGGCTCCGGCGCCGGTGGTCACCAGCGCCGGAGCGCTGGTGGACGGGCTGCACGCGCTCGGCGCCCGCCGCATCGCGGTGATCTGCCCCTACCTTAAGCCGCTGACCCAGCTGGTGGTGGACTACCTCGCGGCCGAAGGCTTCGAGGTGCTGGACCACGTGGCGCTGGAGATCCCCGACAACCTCGAGGTCGGCCGGCACGATCCTCAGCGTCTGCTGCAGATCTACCGCGACCTGAAATGGCAGGGAGCCGACGCCATCGTGCTGTCGGCCTGTGTGCAGATGCCCTCCCTGCCGGTGATTGCAGCGGTCGAGGCCGAGGTCGGCATCCCAGTCGTGTCGGCTGCGGTGTGTACCACCTGGGCCATGCTCAAGCAGTTGGGCCTGGAGACGGTGGTGCCCGGTGCGGGTGCGCTGCTCAGCGGCAAGTATTGATGGGTGCAAGCGAACGTTTGATCGGTAAAATGAGCTAGTTGGCCGAAGGGCTGGGGCAATTGAACCGTCATGCGGGGCTCAAGGGCTACTGCACAGGGCTGACGTTGCCGCTCGCCCGCAAGAGCGTGGAGCCCATGGCCGCGCGGGTGGACCCGCTGCACGCCAGCGCTCGGCACCAGTCGGTGCATCACTTCATAGCAAAGCCTGAATGGTCCGATACGGAGATGCTTCGGCGAGTCTGCCAATGTAAGCGAACGGTCATCCTATCTTGACGAGGACGCCGGTCAGGGCGCGTTGATCTCGTCAGTGGTTTCGCCTTCTCGGTAGTACCGACCGATGGCTCGATCGAGTCGCTTGAGCAGAGCGTTGAGCGTCTCGCCGTCTCGGCGTGCGAGCATGGCAAGAGCGTTGTGTGCGTCGGCCGCGGTCGCTGCGCAACCTACTCCGTCGATAAGGCCCAGGGTAATGTCCCCGCCATCGTCGATCAGGGCTTCGATGTTCTTCATGTACCAGCAGCTTACTGCGTTGCGCCACGCTCCACAGATGCGGCAGCAGTTCAGTGGTCCGACTGGCGGGCTGCGTCGGCAGCCGCTCCATGACGTCTCGCAGGTACGCGTACGGGTCGTGCCCGTTGAGCCTGGCCGACTATGCCGATCGCCGAACTATGCCGAAGGGGCTCGCTTCTCCCTGGATTCTCCGTTGTCGGCGTGTGATCGGGCGCCTGCACGCCTCGTTCTGAGCATCCCAAGCCCATGAATGAGCCCGGCGTTCGCGAAGAAGCATTACTTCGAGTTATGAAGCCCGCGTTCGTAATTCCTGTTTCTTGAGAGCGGTTGCTCACCTGGATTCGTGGCCACGGCTCGCCTGAGGCTTGAGCCGACGCTTGTCCGTCGAGACCGGCATGCTTGACGCGCGTAGCGCTACGCGCTACAATGAAAGCCTCAACCACCCTCGGGAGTCAGCTATGTGCAGTTTCAACAAAATCAGGATGAGAGATGATCAAAAGCTTTCAACACAGCGGCCTTGAGGAATTCTTCAAGTCTGGCTCTAAAGCAGGCATTCAACCTGCTCATGCAAAGAAACTCAGTCTGCAGCTTCTGGCGCTCAACAATGCGACCGGCCCTGATGACTTGGGTGCAGTGATCTGGCGGCTACACCCCCTGCAAGGAAAATACGAGGGGTTTTGGGCAATCAGTGTCAGCGGTAACTGGCGAGTAATTTTTACCTTCGACGGCACGGACGCCGTGTTGGTGGATTATCTCGACTATCACTAAGGAAAATTTTCATGACGCGCATGCATAATCCGCCGCATCCCGGCGAGGTGCTTCGCGAATATCTCGGTGATCTGCCAGTCAACCAGGCGGCAGATCACCTGCGGGTGAATCGTGTCACCCTTTCGCGAGTGCTCAACGGAGCATCGGGGATCTCTGCCGACATGGCGATCCGCTTGAGCCAAGCTCTTGGCACGAGTGCGGAGCTTTGGGCCGGCATGCAGCTCCAGTACGATCTTTTCGTGGCCGAACAACAAGATCGGCCGAAGATCGAGAGGTTCGCGCTCGCCGCGTGAATTGCCTGGCCTATGGACGAACTGAGTCCAGGCCATTGATGTTTAGGTGATGTGGAGTTCACCGAGCTAGCCCCTCGACTTAGAGACGACCCACCCAGCGCAGGCCGGGCGTTTTTCATTGATGGCAGACCACCGCCAACTGGCGGGCTGCGGTCACGCGGACTGATGGCCGCGGCATCGCAACTCGACGGTGACCGATCGGCCATTCTCCGTCCTGATTGCCTGGGGCGGGAAGTGCATGTGGCAGCAACCGCCCGCTGTCTGGCAGACCCAGTCGAGGTACTTGGAAGCGCGCTGCTTCGATGATCCGTCATAGTCCCCTGTGGTCGGCCCGTGTGGTCGCCGCCGCGAAATGGAAGGGTCATGCGGCCACTATCATCGGTGGCCCGGCTTCGGGCTCGCTGCCTAACGTGTCAGCGCCACCTTTCCATGGATGCATTCCACGTCGTCATCGATACCAGCGTTCTGCGACAACCCAAGTGGCGCCCCAAGGTCTACGCCGGGGCCTGAGCTCGGCGTTGTTGGCCTTCTTGTCGTGGTGATGGCTACGTCGGCCTGTTCGTATCGCAAGGCTGCAACATCTTCGCAGATTGACCATGGTGGCCTCGTGTGCAGCCACGGCCCATTCGGGCTCGAACTCGATCGATCTTGCAAGTGCCTTGTGGTGGTCCGACATGACGTGCGACTGCTCGACGGCTTCGCGGTATTCGATTTCTGCCGCAGTTGTGTCGATGGTGGCTTGAAATAGGCCAGCATCATCCAAGCACTCGCGAATCGTCGGGCCTATAACCGCCTCGCACTTGGCGATGACGTGCAGCAGGTATTTGTCGAATGACGCATACGTTTTTGTGCCACTTGGGTTTTGCACCTTCGGTGCCGCCAAGACCATCGGAAAAGTCCCATCAAACTGGGCTGCAGACGTGATATCCAGCCCGCGATGGATCACAGAGTTCCGCAGTTCACGAATGTAGAGGTAGTTAGCCTCGCCATCAGAAAATCCTGAGAACACTAGGCGCGACTTCAGGCGCGCCTCAATGTCGTTGTTCGGTTGCAGCGACTTCGTGTCCCGAACGAGGTCGATGGCCGCGACCAAGTTTTGAAAATAGCCCGAGTAGTGGATGCGCATGTCCGTCTGATCGTTGACGGAAAGTTGCATTCGGAACGACATTGTAGAACGCAACGCTGTTTGTCGCGCCGTCATGTACCACGCCAGCGAGTGCAGCAGGTCGCGGTGTTCGATACTCAAAGTTGCCATCGATGCTCTTCCATTTGGATTTGTGCTTGGCTCGTGCCGGCCTACTTGCCGAGCAGCCCCTTGATCCACATGGACAGGCCGAGGCCACTACTACCAAGCATCGTGGCCGTTGGCGCGACGATTAGCGCCAAGAGCAGCGCGAACAGCATCACGTACAGCGCGCGCTCACGCGCGCGCATCGGTAACTTGCCAAGGATGCTGGCAATGCCGTTCTCACGCGATGTTGATGCCTGCGCGGGCTTGGTCATGGCGTGCTTGACCGCTGCTGCGCGACACGAAGTGAATCGAGCGGCTCCCAAAGACTGGAATTCGGCGGCAACTCAAATCGCCGCGCCTTGTCGTTCTCGAACAGGCAGTACGGGTCAGTGGGCGGGCGACTTTGGGGTGGAGGTGGCCGTCGAGGCGTGTTCGGTTCTTGTGCCATGGCGACTCCGGGAATGCAGTGCTAGCAGCGTCGTTGATATGATACACTATGTATGGTGTGCCAAATCAGGAACAAATGAAAACTGACGATCTGCCGCCCTACAAGGCCTTCGGAGACCTGCTTGCGCGACGACGCGTTGAGGTTGGCTTTGCCAAGCAACAGGAGTTGGCGACGGCCATGGGCGTCAAGCAGCAGTCTGTGAGCCGCTGGGAAAAGGGTCTCGGGCGCCCACGCGCGACGGAAATGCCGAAGCTGGAGAAACTAGTCGGCGCCAAGCCCGGTGAACTCTTGGCTGCAGCAGGCTTCGCTACCGCACCAACTACGGCAACTGCAGCGACCGCCAAGGCCGAGGTCGTCGATACCGGGACGTCTTTCGACAGGGCACTACCGCTGTCGGCACTGACGCCCGAGACCTTCGAGAGCTTCTGTACAGCCCTGCTGGCGCGTCTTTACCGGACGCTGCGCGGTGACGTTCATCGCTACGGTGGCCCAGGCAGCGACCAGCACGGCATCGACATCGTCGCTCGTGGCCCCTTCGGCATCCACTCATTTCAGTGCAAGCGGGTCAACGAATTTGGCGCGCAGAAGGTTCATACAGTTGTTGGCGAGCAAACCTTCAAGGCCGACCTGAAGGTACTTCTGCTGTCCTGCGTCGCGAGTCCAAGGGCACGAGACGCAATAGCGGCTCACGCCGACTGGCACCTCTGGGACCGCGAAGACATTACGCGCAAGCTCCATGAGCTTGCACTCGTTGACCGTATCGACCTGGTCGACAGGTATTTCAGCGGCCAGCGTCTCGACCTTCTCGGCATCGGCGAGGCCGGGCCGCTTCAAAGCGTCGAAGACTTCTACAAGCCATTCTTGGTTTCCGGTCGCTTCTTCAATCACTCGTGGGCGCTCATCGGTCGCGAGACAGAGTTCGCAGAGTTGACCGAGCACGCCAAGAACGAATCGGTGCTGGTCACCTGCTTGCTGGGTGCTCCCGGTGCTGGCAAGAGTCGCTTGCTTCGCGAGGTCGTCGACAAGCTCTCGACCAACGATCGTAGCCTCAACATTCGCTTCGTCTCCCCCACCGAGGAGGTGAAGGCCCACCACCTGGACCAGCTGCGCGATTCGAGAGGTGGTGCAACGCTCATCGTCGTCGATGACGCCCATGAACGCGATGACCTGGACATCTTGCTGAGGTACGTGGCCGACCCTGACAACAAGGCTCGGCTGCTGCTCTCGCTCAGGCCGTACGGAAAGGAGGCGCTCAAGCGCCAAGCGGCCAACGTGGCTCTGCTGGAGCCGCTCATTCAATTCATCGAAATGAGTCAGCAGACTGTTGAGGCTGCGCAGGCATTGGCGAGCTCTGTCCTGGAAGAGTGCGGCGCTCAAGTCGAGGCGAGCGCCGGGATTGCGAGTGCTACCTACATGACACCGCTGGTGACCGTGCTCGCCGCCCAACTCGTCGCACGAGACGAAATCCCCCTGGCACTCCTGAACAACGCGAACGACCTCCGAGACTATGTGCTGGCGCGGCTTCAAGACGTCATCACGGCTTCGCTCGTCACCGGTCAGGACGTTGAGAGGCTTCGGGCGATTTTGCGGGTCGTCGCACTCGTTCAACCAATCATCCAAGATGACCCTGCGCTCCTGGAGGCGTTGAACAAACTTGAGGGTGTCGAGAAGGCCGACGCAAGCCGCCTGATGCGGCTACTCAACGAAGCAGGTGTTCTTTTCAAGCGAGGTCTTCGCTCGAGACTAGCCCCCGACCTTCTTGCCGACGAAGTCCTTCGCGACAACTACATCAGGTCTGATGGCGGTATCAACGAGAGAGGCATCCAGTTCTTCGAGCGAGCCAGTGCGAATCTCTTGAGGAACATGTTCGGCAACCTTGGTCGACTCGACTGGCGTCTGCGCGAAGGCAAGACCGACGAAAGCAAACTCCTGGATAGCCTCGGGCCGTTGCTCAAATGGGGTGACAAGTATCACAACCCGCATGTCGAAGCAGTCGAAGCCGTTGCCTACTATCAGCCCCGCTTCGCGCTCAACTTCGCCAAGAAGCTCATCAAAGATGGTCATGGCGATAGCGAGACCGTTTGCAAAATCGCGCGCAACGCAGCATTCACTTACGACCACCTCGACGAGGCCTGCCACCTCCTGTGGCGAGCTGGGCGCGACGACAGTAAGCCTCTCAACCAAAAGCCCAATCACGGCATTCGCTTGCTGAAGGAGCTCGCTGCGTTCGCAATCAACAAGCCAGTGGAGTACGTCTCGGGCGTCGTGAACTTCGCACTGGCGCTGCTTCAAAAGCCCTCATCGCTTGAAGGCGCGCATACCCCGTTCTCCATCCTCGAAGGCGCACTTGAGACGGAGATGGAGTCAACGAGCTACTCGCGCAACACCTTCACCATCACGCGTTATCACCTCCCGTTGGAGCAAGCACGCGGCGTACGCCAGCAAATCATCGCAGCACTGCTCGACTTCGTCGTAGCAGAGCCTACTCGGCGAGCCTTTCTCGCTGCGGACACGCTCTCCAACGCCCTGCGTTCGCCCATGCACGGCGATTCGACGGACGGGCAGTGGAGTCGTGAACACGTGGAGGTGCTTCGCCGCATTCGCGACCTTCTCAATCAGACCACCGTTCATCCGGTCGTGCTACTTGGCATCGTCAACTCAGTATCGTGGCATGCGCATTTCGGTCCAGATGAAACCAAGCCTGAGGCACTCGAGATTTTTGGGCATCTGGGGCGTGACCTCAGAACCAAGACCATTCGAGTGCTCATCGACGGCTGGGGCAACCAGACCTGGGAACTCACTACAGCGCTCAAGACCGGGGCGCACGAAGAGTACTTGGAACGCTTGGCAAGCGAGCTCATCGCCGCGTTTCCGGAGCCAAGCAAGTTGCTCGATGAGATGGAATCCTGCCTCGCTGACATCAACGTCATCGCTGGCCAAGGACACGGCTCACCGTTCATCTTCATGAACCGGCTCATTGCCAAGGCACCTGGCCTGGCTAAGGAACTGCTCACGCGAGATGTCGACCAAATCCTTGGCAAGAGTTTGACCGCCTACGTGGGACAAGCGCTCAGCGTCGCCATCGATGCCGGTGAAGGCGCACTCGTGCAACGCTACGTCGCACGGTCAGAGAGTTCCGATACGGCACTTAAGCAGGTTGCAGAAGCGTACATCCGGTATACGCCTACTAGGGCCTACACAACGGAGGAGGAAGAACTCTTTCGGCGCATCTTCGAGTCGAAGAGCCCAGATGTGCTCTTCACTGCATCGCACCTCCTGCGCCAGCTCTCATCGAAGAGCCCTTCTCTGGCGCTCGAGCTCGCATGTGCGATGGATTTCCAAATCTGCGTGCCGGCCACACATGACGTCTTCATGTGGCTGCATTCGTCCAAGGAAATTTCGCCCGCGGAGATTGGTGTCAGGCGCCGCGAATTGCTGCGCAAACTCGAGCCCACCGAACGCTTGGACGACTACTGGGTCGTAGCCTTTTTGAAGCAGTCCACCGAACTGGACGCAGCCGCAGTCGTTGAATTCATGAAGGCTCGACTCAAGGTCAGCGGCGACGTCGAACGATGGGCCTACATTCCCTTCGACCGACTCTATGCCAACTCTAGCTTGGACCTCAAATCATCGCCGATGGGGACTCGACTCTTGTCGGAATTGATGGACTGGGCGCTTGTCGAATGCGCAGAGCCGCAAGTAGCTTGGCTGTTCGGCAAGACGGTGTCAGGCCTATGGGGCTCGTACGACCAACCTCTGCTTGACCTTCTCCTCGCGTGGATGTCGGGCGGCACCGAGCAACACGCGAACTTGGTCGCAACCGTTCTTCAGAATGCGCAGCAGACCATCCTCTACGACCACACAGGGTTCGTGAGCGACATCCTTGAAGCCGCGGAGCAGATTGACGAAAAGGCAGCGAAATCCATTCGGCACGCGTTCTCGTCGGCAACCCTTACGGGTAGTCGAAGCACTGCGCCGGGTGAGCCGTTCCAGGAGGATGTGCGGCTTGAAGAGCACTGCACGGCGATGCTCGCGACTCTCAGTCGAGTTGAGCCTGCTTACGAGCTCTACGAGACTCTACTTGAGAGCGCTCGTGACGGCATCGCGCGGCAGCGACAGATGAAGCAAGCGATGGAGGACGAGGAAGAGTAATCGGTGCCTCGTCAGGTCAACTATGCAGGCTACTCTCCCGACGGGTGCACTTCGCCGAAGCTACCAGCCTCTCGAGCAGTCAGAGTACCGATTGAGCAACGGCAGTCTCTAGCACCGACATGCAACCGGCGATGTCGCCTATGCGCCGAACCTGTATCAATGGCCATTGGCACGTACCATCAGTGGACGCTCCCAAGTTGCCGGATATGTGGCGGTGGTACAGAATATGGCCTCATCCCGCAGAGCTAACGGGAGGAACCCTTTGTCAATCAATGGGTTGGATGCCTGGGATTGTTCCCATCACCCGCTCCACTTCAACGGAGGTTGATATGGACGCAAGCGATTGCGATGTCGCCTTCACCGCTTGGACACACTGGCACGGGATCCCGTGGCAGACTGTGCACGAGACGGTTGGTAGGCTGCAGGCAAGAATCGCGAAGGCAGCAAAAGCAGGTGAATGGCGTGACGTCAAACGCCTGCAGAGACTCCTGACCCGCTCCACCAGTGCGAAAGCTCTGGCGATCAAACGGGTCACCGAGAACCGGGGTCGCAAGACTCCGGGGATCGATCGGCAGACATGGAGTACCCCGGACGACAAGCAGCAGGCGCTCGGCTCCTTGCAACACAAGGGCTACAAGCCAAGGCCGCTTCGTCGGGTCTATATCCCGAAAGCAAATGGAGGGCGACGCCCATTGGGCATCCCAACCATGCGCGATCGGGCTATGCAAGCGCTACATCTGTTGGCGCTCGACCCCATCGCCGAAACGACCGGCGATATCCATTCCTACGGCTTCCGCCGTGGACGCTCGACGGCAGATGCGATCGAACAGGTGCGTAACGCACTTGGACGAAAACATTCTCCGCAATGGGTGCTCGAGGGCGATATCAAAGGTTGCTTCGACAACATCAGTCACGACTGGCTGCTCGCTCACGTCCCTATGGACAAGGGCGTGCTGCGTAAGTGGCTGAAAGCGGGGTATTTTGAGGGTGCAACTCTCTTCCCGACTGCAAGCGGGACACCGCAAGGCGGGATCATCTCGCCTGTCCTCTCGAATCTGGCATTGGACGGTCTGCAGAGCAAACTGGCGGAGCTTTTCCGCACGGTGCGCGAAGCACGGTCGGCCAAGGTCAACTTCGTTCGCTATGCCGACGACTTCGTCATCACGGCCAGTTCGAAAGAACTCCTTGTTGAGAAGGTGATGCCGCTCGTGCGGGACTTCCTGCATGAGCGCGGGCTCGAACTCTCGGAAGCTAAGACGCTCGTCACTCACGTGGCGGACGGCTTTGATTTCCTGGGGTGGACAGCACGTTGGCAAGGCAAGACGCTGTTGACCAGGCCGTCCAAGAAGAACATCAAGAACTTCTTGGAGAAGATTCGCGGGACTCTGCGGGACATGCGTGCCGCTCGTCAGGATGACGTGATTGCGAAGCTCAACCCGGTGCTACGTGGTTGGGCGAACTATCACCGAAGCCAGATGGCGTCGCGTACGTTCGCAAAGGCCGACCATCTGATCTGGCAGGCGCTGTGGCGCTGGGCTCGCCGCCGTCATCCCAACAAGGGTGAACGGTGGATCAAGGCTCGGTACTTCAGACGCATCGCAGGTCGTGATTGGCGGTTCGCTGACAAGGACAAGGCGCTGTTGACCCTGAGGAGCTTTCACAAGAAACATCACATCAAGGTTGATGGTCGTCGAAATCCGTACAGCCCAGAAGACGAGGACTACTTCGACGAGCGTCTTGCTCGATCGATGGCGTCCGACTTGAAGGGCCGTAGGAAGCTGGCATGGCTGTGGCATTGGCAGGACGGGTTATGTCCGCGCTGCGCCCAGAAGATCACGAAGGAGACGGGGTGGCGCATCCACCACGTCGTCAAGCGATCGGCGGGCGGGTCGGATCAAACGAGCAACCTCGAGTTGCTTCATCCGAACTGTCATATGCAACACCACGCCAACGAGTCCCGTGGTGCAGGTTAAGCTTTCGCTTAAAAACTTATCTTGCAATAAGAATAAGTTTGGACTTAAACTTGGTCACCGACCCAAGGAGTTCGAAATGCAAAGCTTCCCTGTAGAGGATGATCTGGTCGCTCTCGTATGGGAGCGGGCAAGGCCAAGGCCATTTGAGCAGCTGACTTTCAGTGATGCTCTTCGGCGTGTACTTGATGTCAAGGATGGGAAGGCCCCGAAAGGGCCGGCTCGACCTGCGGTCAGTCTTCCTTCGGGAGACGAACTGTTGGCTGAGTTGGAAGCTTTTCCGACCGAGGGAAGCCGGCAGAGGGCCCCTAAGGCTGATCTTAGGGAACTCGTAAGGCTGGGAATTCTGACCGAAGGTCAGGAGTTGTTCCTCATGGACTATCAAGGAAACGGCGTAGCTAACGGAAAGGCCACTGTCGCTGGCGCCGGGTTGAAGCACAGAGGCAAGATGTACTCAATGAGTCCCCTTGCCACTCAACTTCTCCAGGAGGCTGGGTTCAGATCGACCTCGAACAGCGGAGCTAGGCATTGGGCGAGGGCTGACGGTACCTCAGTCTGGAATCTATGGCTTGAGATTCTTAGAAATAAGAATCAAAAATAAGGCCGATGGGTGGCGCGCAATCTTCGGCGTGTCATCCAGGAATCTCAACACATGCTGCGGTCGCACAGCCAATCCAGGCTGGTGACTTCAGGCTGCTTGAGCCGGATGCGGGGAAACTCGCACGTCCGGTTCTTAGGGGAGCTGCAGCGGCTGACGCACGAGCGCATCGCGCACACGAACCGCATCGGCTCGCTGCTGGTGCTGCACAACCTACGTCCCGGCATCGTGATCGGGGGGCGGGACTGGGCCAGGTGGTGGCAAGCTCATCGCGATCAGGTGCCGACGCTGCTGCGCGCCGAGTTGCAGAGAGAATGCGAACGCCTGAAGCTGGTCAAGGATCAGGTGCGGGCCATCGAAGCGGCGCACCGCGTGGAACTGGCCGAGGGCAAGCAGCCCTTGGTGGACCAACTGGTGCGGCTGCGGGCCATCGGGCCCAAGGGCGCCTGGGTACTGGTCAAGGAGGTCTTCGGCTGGCGGCACTTCGCCAACAGACGCGAGCTCGCGAGCAGCCTCGGTCTGGTACCGACGCCGCACGCCAGTGGCAGCATCGAACGCGAGCAAGGCATCAGCAAGGCAGGCAACCGAAGAGTCCGATCGCTGCTTGTCGAACTGGCATGGAGTTGGCTACGCTTGCAGCCCGACAGCGAACTGACGCATTGGTTCAATCGGCGCTTCGCGTGCTCGGGAGGACGCATGCGGCGCGTGGGCATCGTTGCATTGGCCCGGCGTCTGGCCATCGCGTTGTGGCGCTACATGAAAGACGGGGAGATCCCCGCTGGTGCGTCCCTGAAGCCGACCGTGGTTTGAGCATCAACGCTCTGAACATCACCTCACTCCAACTGAGTGCATCATGATCAAAGGTCAACGCGCCCGAACTGACTGCGGGTCACCTCATCGTGACCGTCCGCAAAGAAGGGGCGCGTCGGTAACCGGGGACTGCCAAGGCGCCTGGCGCGCATGCAGCATGTGGTGTTGAACCTCAGCGTCCTGCACGGATAGAAGCTTGCCCGGGCATTTGCTCGAGCTCTCGACTGTCCCCGACCTCGGATCCACGTTGCAGTTGAACGGCATCGGCATCTCGATTGGATGCTGCCCTCAGGTTCCGCCTTGAATGCTAGCCCTTGACAGATCAGTCCTCATAGAAGCAGTCACTCGCGACGGGCGGCTTCGGGGCACCTTCCTTGAGGAGTTTTCGCTGAGCCGTATGATCAGTGCATGCCGCTTGCGTTGCTATTCCTGTATGCCGTTCCTGCCGCGATCATATTAGTGCTGGGTCGAGGCTTGCTCTGGCTTCTGAGTTTCTTCGGTATCGAGTCCTGGGGCTTGAGCTTCGCGTTCGCACTTGCCCTCGGCGTCCTAGTTAGTCCGACCATGGTTGCGGGTGACGGCGTTGGTTTGCTTCCTTGGATTTTGGCCCCGGGGGACTTGAGCTGGGGGCATCTTCATGTCGCCGGTAACGTGCATGGTTGCGTGGCTGGCGATGGGCCAGCCGTCTCCTCAGTCGCTGGCTAAGCCGGCGGAGGGGTCGGTGCCAGCGCGGGTTGCGCTAGTGTTGAAGTTTCCGGATGACGATCCGGCTCCATGACATTGCGACCGGAACCCCCGGTGCTCCCAGCTTGTCAGGGACGCTGCTGGTCGTGTGTCGGCCAGCAGCGAAAGTTCGCGAAGGTCAGCTCAGGGGTCGGCCCCCTCAGGCCAGTCGAGCCTCAGCGGTAACGAAAGATCTCAAGGAAGGCGTACCAGAACGAGTCGCCATAGCGGACCGCTCCTACGACACACACGAGAACCGAAACCAGCAGGGCGAGGATTGCCTCAGTCGCGCTGAGTGGCCCCCAGCGGAGCCAGAAGCCCGCAACCACCAGAACACCCAGCAATGCCCCACAGACGGCTCGCACGTTCTTGGTGAACGAGTCGAGTTCCGGATCTGGATAGACTCTGGGCGGTGGGGCCATGGTCAGCAATGTAGTTCGTCAGCATGGCCTTGTCACGAACCGCCGGTGGAAGTCAGTGGTCGGCCACCAACTGCCGATCGCGAACTTCGGCTTCCAGGGATCTGACCCGGGCGCGTCCGTTGTACGCGGGACCCTCTGCAGCGTACGATCGCGGTTCAGCCACCTCCCCGTCGCTGCGGAATCCGTCGTGCGGGGATTGGGCAAACGTATCCAATGTGGCGCCGAGTTCGGCAGGCGCCGTGCGCTTCAACGTGATCAACATATGCCAGTTCCAATTCCGTACGTCCAAGCGGCAATCGGCCTGGTTTGCGTCGTCGTCGCTGTGCCCATGATGTTTGGATTCGTTGGCAGGAACCGCTACTTCGGAATTCGGCTCGCCGAGGCCCTCGCGTCCGATGGCAACTGGCGCAAGATCAACTCTTTCGGAGGCCGCCGCTTGGCGCTGTTCGGGATGTTCCTGCTCGTAGTGAGCTACCTACTGAGAGACATCGCGCCGCCGCCTACGAGCGCGTGGTCCCCGGTCGTCCTGGTCGTCCCACTGACGCCCCTGGTTCTGGTCATTCGCTCGATTCAGCGTTTCGCGGCCGGGCTTCCGCCTGCATGATGGACACGGCGTACGCTTCGCATCCCTGCGACCATTCCGGACGCCTGTATGGGCCCTTTGGATACGATTTCCCAGCGTCGCAGACCGGCCAGGTGCAGTCGCTCGCGGTCGTCCGCTTTCTGGAAGGCAGAATCTGACCGATCGCTCGCAAACGTACCAAGCACGTGCCTGACCCGGGGCACAGCCCCCATGCTGTGACGAATTCAGCGAGAGCGCGCTGCATGCTGGAGTTCAAGCTCGAGGCGGTGCGGAAGTCGCGCGGCTGCACGTTCGGCGACTGACGGAGTCGGCAGGCTCCGAACACGTTCGGCCGCCTCAGATGAGGGATGCGTGGCAGGTAGTGACACGTTTCCCAGGCCTAGCAGCGCCAAGGCCTCACGGCGCGCTATGGCAGGCGATGACAGGGCCCGTTGATCACGTTCAGCGGTAGCGTGTTGGCGACCCGGCAGCGCGTGGAGCTGGCGCCATGGAAAGGGCGCCAGCCTGGTGCACCAGAGATCCGAACACGGCGGCGGCGGGGTCTATGCCTGGAAGTCACGCCGCGCAGTGTCGATTGCGCGACGGTGGACAATGGATCCCCGAATTGGTAGCCGCCCACCTCAGCCCCGTCCAAATGCTCTCTTTGCTGCTTCTGGCATTCGTCGGCAGTGCCACCGACGCTGCACTTGCCGGAACGCCGCGCATGGCTCTGCAAGCCGAGTCCCAATGCGACTCGATCTGTCCGGAGCGACCCGCGGCCGCGAACGCGATCCTGGCGGCGGCATCGGCCGGCCTCGCAACGACGGACGAAGCCATCAGCCGCGTGAATCGTTCGCTTGCGCGCTTGAACGCCGTGCGCACTGCATCGGGAACGCATGCCTTGGTACGTTCCCAGGTGCTGTCGCTGTCCGCTTCGCATCATGCTGCCTACCTCAGCAGCAATGGTTTTCGCTCGGCGCCGTCGGTACATGCCGAGACCGCCGGTCTGGGCGACTTCAGCGGGGCCGATCCGTTCATTCGAATGCGTGCGGCGGGATACCGACCGTCGTATGCCACCGAGGTGGTCGGCGACATCGGCTTTCTGGCGACCGACTCCGACTGCGTCGACCATCTGATGAGGACGGTCTACCACGCCGCCTTGATGCTCAGTCGCGTGACCGAGGTGGGCATGGCCTATGGCACCGGGGCAGGCGCCGGCGCCTGCATCATCGATCTCGGCGTACCGCTGACTGCACCGACGACCGAAGCGGTCGCGCCGCGCCAGATCGTGCGCTACCCATGGCCGGGAATGGTGGTGCCCACAGGTTCGCTCCGACTGGACACGGAGAGTCCGCGCCCGTCTCCAAAATTGCTGCCGGATGCGAAAGTCGGCATTCCTGTGCTGGTTGGACTGCGCAATGCAGGCTCCGCGGCCGCGGGCTCTGGCGCCCTCGGTGTCCAGATCCAGGACTTCGAGTTGCGCGACGCCACGGACAGGCCAGTCGCCTGCGTCATCCTGGCGGACGCTGCGATGACCGGACCTGGAATCGCGGCCGATGTGGCGTTGCATGGCGGCTTCGCCGTGCTGGTACCACGCAAGCCACTGGCACCGGGTCGCTATCGGGTGCTTTTGCACGCCACCATTGGCGCGGACGTGATCGAGCCCGCTCCTTGGACGTTCGTCGTCGCGCCTGACGGCGAGCAATAGGGCGCAAGCCATTTCGCAGATCGACACGGCATTGCCGCTGGAAGGCATTGATGGGTCATCGCCTGCGGGCTAACCCGTCTGGCCACGCGGCTGCGACATTTCGTGACGATTGTCACAGTTCAATGAAAAACTGCGTTAGCGAAGATTTCCGAGATGGATTGCGGCTTAGAGTCGCGCACGCAGGCAGCAGGGGTACCTCCCCTGGTATGCAAAAAAAACAGCATTGAGTCGCTCGCTGGTTCGGCCTTCCACGCGCCACGGTGACTGGAGGGATGCAATGGGAACGAACCTGATCATCGCCGCGGTCGTGGCCTCGGCGACCGGAAGCGGCTGCTCCTGGGCCCACCCCGGCGCCAATCCGTATAGAGGCGCACCGCCAGCAGTGCTCGCCGATTTCGCGATGTCGGATGACACGCGCCGGCAGCTGCGCGCGCTGATGACCGAACGCCGCTACACCGATGTCGTGACCATCACGCGCGACCACATCGCCGGACAGCATGCGTACAACAACCTGCGCCAAATGCACAGCGGCCACGGTCAGGTCTGCCACGGCAGCGTCGACCGCTCCGCCTGGAGCGTCACGCATGAGGAGCGAGGACTGGTGTACTGCGTGGGAGTGACCTGCGTGGTCGTGCCGACCATTTGCAACAACGTCTCGCTGGTCACGCGCCAGGCAGATGAAGACCCCTTGCAATCCGGTGCCGACGAGCCGATCGACATCAGCCCGGCGGCCGGCCCGAGACCGCCGTCTTCTGACGCCGTCATCGCGCAACGCCCCGACAGCGGTACGCTCGACTTCACCCCGGTGACGAGTGCACCGACCTCATCGGAGATGCCTCCAGGAGGAGAAGGCGCAGGCGGTAGTGGCAGCATCTTCCCAAGCTCACCCCTTGGCGGCAGCAGCGGCACCGCCTGCTGCGACTCCGGGCCGATTGGACCGATCGGCGCCGGCACCCCGCCGGTTGTCCCGCCTATCTCGCCCGTCCCGGATGCACCCGGGTGGTTGCTTCTGCTCGCGGGCCTGACGCTGATCGGCGGACTAAGCCGCTGCGGCACGGGCCTTTCGCCGTCTCGACTCCCTTGACGCGACAGAACCCGTGACTGACCGTGCGTAGCCAGACCTTCTTCGCCCCCTTCCTCAGCCGGCTGAGGCCTCGACTGGGCCTGCCCAATGGGTATATGCAGGTGGCGTCGCGCTCCTGGCAGGTCGCGCCGGAAAGCCGTTCCGTGGCGCCCGCCGCGATCTACGACGCGGGCGAACTGGCCCGCATCACCGGTGGCTCGCCCGATCGCACCAAGGACGAGGAGCTGGCGTCCATCCACGGCGGCCCGCAGCGGCACGCACCCACGATGGCCTTCGAATTCCGCAACGCCGTCCTGGCGCAAGGCCACCTGTTCACGAACCGGATGTGCTATCCGCTCTCCGCCCATCGCCTGCCCGTCGTGGCGCGGGAGATCGACGCCGAATACGACGAGGCGGTGCTGGTCTCGTCGCCCTATGGCATCAAGTATTTCGGGCACTGGATGCGCGACGACCTTCCGCGGGTGTACGCGGCCCGCGATATCGGCCATCCCGTGAGCGTGCTGGCGCGCCCCACACGCGGCCAGCAGGGCTACCTCGACCTGCTGGAACTCAATACCGATGTCGCGGAGAACGCCTTCTTCAAGCGCATCGTCGTGCTCGAGGACTATGGACACAACCCCTTCAGGCTGGCGCGCTTCCTGAAAATGCGGGAGATCGCGGCGCGCGTGGCGCCGCCGACCGCGGCCAGGGGCGTGATGCTGCTGCGCGGAGCGGTGGGTGAGCGGCGCCAGCTGGAGAACGAGGTCGAGGTCGCCGAGGCCGTCGCCGCACGCGGGTTCCGCGTGCTCGACTCCACGCGTGCCACCGCGCGCGAGATGATCGAGGCGTGCCGCGAGGCGCCCATCGTGCTGGGCGTGGAGGGCAGCCAGCTCAGCAACGGGATGATGTGGATGTCGCGTCGCGGCGCCGTGCTGGTGCTGCAGCCGCCGCAGCGCTTCGTCAGCGTGCACAAGGACTACTGCGACCTCATGGGCATCGGCTACGCCTTCGTCGTCGGCCACGCCACGTCGGACGGCGGCTTCCGCATCGACCTCGACGCGCTCCTGCGGATGATCGACGGCCTCGAGGCGCGAT
>FTKD01000005.1_pt1 | contig 91712 bp, 79 predicted proteins | sample 1658191 | NCBI WGS metagenome assembly FTKD01 (sample SAMEA3914808, study PRJEB12502) | metagenome | biome: forest; material: soil | place: Canada | collected 2011-08-03 | depth 0.3 m
TCGGTGGTCAGGCCGAGGTTGATCTGGGCCGTGGTCAGTGCGGCGATCTGACCCGTCTTCAAGGCCATCACGTCGGCGGTGGTCATGGCTGCGACCTGGGCCGTAGTCAAGCCCTGGGCGATTTGCGAGGTGGTCAAGGCCTGAGCCTGGGCCGTCGTCAGGGCCACCACTTGATCAGTGGTCAGGCCATTCTTGATCTGGTTGGTGGTCAGCGCGGCAACCTGGGCCGTGGTCATGGCAACCAATTGATCGGTCGACAGGCCCAGACTGATCTCGGCGGTAGTCAAGGCCGCCACTTGGGCCGTCTTCAAGGCATCGACCTGGGCCGTGGTCAGGGCCGCCACCTGGGCCGTCGACAAGCCTAGGGCAACCTGCGAGGTGGTCAAGGCGCCGACTTGTGCCGACGTGAGCGAGATGACCTGGTCGGTGGTCAGGCCGAGGTTGATCTGGGCCGTGGTCAGGGCAGCGACTTGCGCGGTCTTCAGGGCGACAATGTCAGCCGTGGTCAGCGCTGCGACTTCCGCCGTGGTGAGCGACGCTACCTGCGCCGTGGTCAGGGCGGCAACCTGGGCGGTGGTCAGTGCAGCAACCTGGGCCGTGGTCAAGCCGTTCTTGATCTGGCCGGTGGTCAGGGCGGCGACTTCAGCCGTGGTCATGGCAACCAATTGATCGGTCGACAGGCCAAGACTGATCTGGGCCGTGGTCAGCGCCGCCACCTGGGCCGTCTTCAGCGCGGCGATCTGGGCAGTGGTGAGGGCAGCGACGTCGGCGGTCGACAAGCCTTGGGCAATTTGCGCCGTGGTCAGCGCGTCGACTTGCGCCGTGGTCAGGGCGACGATTTCGTCCGTCGTCAGGCCCGTGCTGATCTGTGCGGTGGTGAGGGCGGCGATCTGCGCCGTCTTCAAGGCCACGATATCGGCCGTGGTCATGGCCGCGACTTGCGCGGTGCTCAAGCCCAGGGCGATTTGCGCCGTGGTCAGGGCTTGCGCCTGGGCCGTGGTCAGCGATGCGACCTGGTCCGTAGTCAAGCCGTTCCTGATTTGCGAGGTCGTCAGGGCGGCCACTTCGGCGGTCGTCATGGCAACGAGCTGGTCGGTGGAGAGGCCCAGGGAGATCTGCGCCGTGGTCAGGGCGGCGACCTGGCCGGTCTTGAGCGCCGCAACCTGTGCGGTGGTCAAGGCAGCGACGTCGGCAGTCGTCAAGCCTTGCGCGACTTGCGCCGTGGTCAATGCACCCACCTGCGCCGTCGTCAGCGAGACGATTTCATCGGTGGTGAGACCAAGGTTGACCTGGGCCGTGGTCAGGGCGGCGATTTGCGCCGTCTTCAGCACAACGACATCGGCCGTCGTCATGGCAGCGACCTGTGCCGTGGTGAGGGCGGCAACCTGCGCCGTGGTCAGGGCTTGCGCCTGGGCCGTGGTGAGCGATGCGACCTGGTCAGTGGTCAAGCCGTTCTTGATCTGCGCCGTTGTCAGGGCGGCCACTTCGGCGGTCGTCATGGAGACCAGTTGATCGGTGGAGAGGCCCAAGGATATCTGCGCCGTGGTCAGGGCCGCGACTTGCGCCGTCTTGAGTGCGGCAACCTGTGCCGTGGTCAATGCCGCCACTTCGGCCGTCGACAAGCCCTGGCTGACCTGAGCCGTGGTCAAGGCGCCGACTTCGGCAGTGGTCAGCGAAACGATCTGGTCGGTCGTCAGGCCGAGATTGATCTGGGCGGTGGTGAAGGCGGCAATCTGGCCGGTCTTCATGGCCGCCAGGTCGGTCGTGGTCAGGGCGGCGACTTGCGCCGTGGTCAGGCCACCGCTGATTTGCGCCGTGGTGAGCGCCGCCGTTTGCGCGGTGGTCAGGGAAGCAACCTGGTCGGTCGTCAAGCCGGTCTTGATCTGGCCGGTGGTCAGGGCCGCGACTTGCGCGGTGGTCATTGCCACCAACTGGTCGGTGGACAAGCCAAGGCTGATCTGGGCCGAAGTCAGGGCCGCGACTTGCGCGGTCTTCAAGGCGTCGATCTGGCTGGTGGTCAGTGCGGCGACTTCGGCGGTGGACAGGCCGAGGCTGATCTGGCCGGTGGTCAGGGCGGCGACCTGGGCGGTCGTGAGCGCTACGACTTGATCGGTGGTCAGGCCGAGATTGATCTGGGCCGTGGTCAGGGCGGCGACCTGGCTGGTCTTCAGGGCCACGACTTCGGCGGTGGTGAGGGCAGCGACCTGCGCCGTGCTCAGGCCGGCGGCGACTTGCGCCGTGGTCAGGGCGGCGACTTCGGCCGTGGTCAGGCTGGCGACCTGGGCCGTGGTCAAGCCGTTCTTGATCTGGCCCGTGGTCAGCGCTGCGACTTCGGCAGTCGTCATGGCAACCAGTTGATCGGTGGAGAGGCCAAGGCTGATTTGCGCCGTGGTCAATGCGGCAACCTGGCCGGTCTTCAAGGCATCGACCTGGGCCGTCGTCAAGGCAGCGACTTGCGCCGTGCTCAAGCCCAGGCTGACCTGGGAGGTCGTCAGCGCGCCGACTTGGGCGCTGGTCAACGCGACGATTTGATCGGTGGTCAGGCCGAGGTTGATTTGCGCCGTGGTCAGGGCGGCAACCTGGCTGGTTTTCAGCGCCGCCACGTCGGCGGTGGTCAGGGCGGCGACCTGGGCGGTGGTCAAGCCGGACGACACTTGGGCCGTGGTCAGGGCGGCTGCCTGGCCGGTCGTGAGGCTGGCCACCTGGTCGGTGGTCAAGCCGTTCTTGATCTGCGACGTCGTCAGCGCGGCGACCTGGGATGTCGTCATCGCTACCAACTGATCGGTCGACAAGCCGAGGCTGATCTGCGCGGAAGTCAGCGCGGCGACCTGGGCGGTCTTCAACGCGACGACCTCGGCCGTGGTCAGGGCCGCGACTTGCGCGGTATTGAGTCCCTGGCTGATCTGCGCCGTCGTCAGCGCGGCGACTTGCGCCGTCGTGAACGCCTGCAGCTGGTCGGTCGTCAGGCCGAGATTGATCTCCTGCGTAGTCAGCGCAGCAATGTCGGTGGTGGTGAAGTAGGAGTGGATCTGATCGGTGGTGAATGCCGCCAGTTGATCTGTAGTCAGCGCGACAATGTCGGAAGTTTGGAGGGACGCGATTTGCGATGATGTCATCGCCGCGATTTCTGCCGTCGTTAGTCCAGTTACCCAGCTGCTCATGGTGCCACCCCAGTGTCTATATTTACTTATGTCCGCGGGACGGCCCATGCGCATGCGCCACCCTGCAGTCTATTTCTTGCTTGTTGCTTATCGGTGCTTCGCTGCTTGTGCTTTTTTTCCTTAGAGGCTGTTGCGAAATTACCGTGGCGTTGTTGCCGCTCCTCGCCGTACATTTGTACTGTCTTCGTCGCGGCGCCTAGCCACACTAATTTCGCAACAGCCTCTTGGGGTTTCCCTACAAGCTCTATACCCAAGGCACTATATCGCGTCTCAAACGTTAAAAATCGGAGTTTGCAATTTCTAACATTCGAACGCTACACACTAGACAATCTGTAATCGGAATTTGGAGAAAAAAGATCGCCCGAATCCAATGATCGTCCTTCGCTCTATTTTCGGCAGAGCTGGAGGGAAATTTAGGGGTGAATGAAAATATTTAGTAACGCGGGGAAATTGTCTGCAAGTGGTATTGCCGAACTGCGCAATTCGCCATCAAAGATGGGGAAGAAAAGAAAAAAACGGGGACAGGACTTGCATTATCGGCACAAGACGTTATTGAAACGCCATGCTGGATATTTTTACATCGGTGCTTTGTTAAACGCGCGCGAAGGTGTGCGCTAACAATTCGGCTTTTTCGATTGCGGCGATGGCTTGACCGATCACGATACCGGTGTCGCGGCCATCGTTGGCGCATGCCCTGGTGATCATGCGCATGCTGGCGCAAACGCGCAGCGCGGCAACCGGCACGCCGTCGCGATGGCCGCAGGCGACGGGTTGGCCCAGTTGGCAACGCAGTGCGACCAGGCGGCCGATGGCGTTGTCCGAACCGAACATCTTGCGCGTGGAGAGATCGGCTTGCAGAAGTTGGTAGACGCGCAAGGTTTGATCGCGGTCGAGCGCGCTCCTGCCCTTGGCGGCGTTCGGGTAAAACAATAGGAAGGGATGAATCGAGGGGATGTGATCCCAGTTGTCGGCTTGGGCCAGCGAGCCACGGGCGAGCGATGGCAGGGGCAGCGGATCGAGCAGCGGGCTGCGCTGCAATTTGTCCTGGGCCGCCTTGCCGAAGGCGCGCAGAAAAGCGGCGATCAGGTCGTCGCTTAGCGTGCGGAAGGCGCGGATTTCCGCCATTGCCGCTTCCCAGCGCAAGAGCAGGCCGAAGTTGGCGACCCGATCGAGGCTGCCGGCTGCATCCCAGTCGGCCGGCCAGTCGCCGCGCGAGGAATAGGCGCGCAGCGCCGGCGGAATCGGATGGCGGCGCATGCGGCGCGCGCATAGCGGCGGAATCATCAGGGCGCCGCAAAAGGTGGGGCCGGTGGCGAATTTGGAACCGGTGAACGCCACCATGAAGTCGCGTTGCAGGTAGGCGCGCAAGGTTTGCGGCGCGATGCGGAACTGGCAGGCATCGACCATCACGTCGATACGGTCGGCATAACGTTGCTGCAATTGCAGGACGCAATCGGCCGTCGGTGCGATGGCGCCGGTTTTCGAGCCGTCGATCAATATCAATAGCACACGGCGGCCGGCTTCGGCGGCCTGGCTGGCCAGCGCAACGAAGTCGGCGTCGATCGCGGCGTCGCTGCGTGCCATGCCGTTGGCGTCGCGCAGTGCCACACTGACAACTTCGATGGCAGCGGCCTGGCCGATGTTGGCGCCGGACGTGACCGATTCGCCCAGGGCGGAGTGGGAACTGAAATGGCGCCCGGCCAGGGCTGCCGCCACGCCGCTGCCGGTTTCGTTGGCTTCGACCATGATCACCAGCGGCTGCAGCTTTTCACCGCTGCTAAATGCCTGGGCCGCGATGAGGTGGATATCGGTGCCCGAGGCGGCAAACACCACGTCCACGCCCGAACCCTCGGAGATGCCGCACAGCGAGAGCAATTCGCGCCGGGTGCGGTTCATTTCGGCCACATAGGCCGAATAATCGGATGTTGTCCCGGAAGCCAGCAAGCGCGTGCGCAAGCCTTCGGCGGCGATAAAGCTGCGTTCGGAAATGATCGATGCCGTTGAAGAGCCCAGCGCGATCATGCCGGCGTCGGGTAGCGGGGCGCAGCCATATTTATTGAGGCCGGTGACGGCATCGAGTTCGATGCGCGCGTCGCCGCCTTCGGTGAGCAATTGCGCCGTGCCGGGCAATGCCGTCGTTGCGATCTGGCCGGTCAGGTGGGTACGCTTGCCTTGTTCTGCGCTGGAGCGGGTCATGTGCAGCAAGCCTTTCCTTTCGGGATGCATCTGTTGGGGCAAAAGCACCCCGTTCCTTCCATTGACGGCTGTTTTCGGAAAATCTTCACGGTTTTGCGTGTGGATTGGCAATATTTAACAAAGCTGTCGTGTTTGTTAATGAAATGGGTTCTTGTCCGATCGGCATTGTCCGAGGCGTGCCGTCCACCTTCACGCGCTCAGGTGTGGCGTGCGATCCGGTTTACCAGCATGGCGTGAAAGGCGTCGAAGATCTTGCGCATGGCCGGCACTTTGTAGGGGTACATGTCGACCGGGTCCATGTTGTGCACGATCATGTCGCTGTCGGCTTCGAAGATCAGCAATTCGCCGTCGCGCGATTCGGCGCAGTCGAGCCCGACGTAATCGAGCTGCAGCAATTCGTTGACCGACTGGAAAGCGCGCGCATGGCGCAGCGCGAAACCCATGTCGAAGGTCGCCATGAAGCGCGCTTCTTCGGCGCGCTTGGCGGCATTCTCGGCCATGCCGGCGTTGAGGTAGTGGATCATCCAGTGGTCCGAGATCGCCATGTGGCAGACGTAAGGGCGGCCGTCGATCAGCATGATGCGGTATTTGCGGAACAGGCCGTCGACGCTGCGATAGTCGACAAAGCGCGAGATGTAGAACTCGGCGACCGGGGTTGCGGCGAGATAGCCGGCCAGCTTGGCGGCGTCTTCGATCTTGTCGAGATCGTGCCCGGCGTGCGAACCGACCGGGCGGGCGATGATGGGGAAGTCGCCGCCGGGCAAGAGCGAAGAGAGCGCCATCTGGCCCGCCGCGACCTGTTCCAGCAGGGTGCGCGCCAGGCGCACCGAGAGCGGCATGGCGATGCCGGGTGCGTCGTGCAGCACGGCGCAGGCGCCGTTGCGCGTCAATTGGGCGATGCGCTGGGGGGCGTTCAGCACCGGGCAGGCCCACTCGCGGGCACGTTCTTCGAGTTGCTTGAGCAGCGGACGGTTGTGGTCCGATTCGCCGATGGCGATGAAGATCACATCGTGCTCCGGCAGGGTGGCCGGCAGGGGCAGGTCGGTATCGACGTAGAGCAGGTCGAGCGCCACGTCGCTGCCTTCGACGAGGAACTCGACGGGGGTGTTCGCCATCAGATCGCCGCCGGCCACGATGGCCAACAGGCGTATCGTCGCCGGCTTGGTGGCCGTGGCCAGCCGGTAGTGCTGTTGCAGCTTCAGGGCCTGGGCCTGGGTTGCCAGGGCGAGTTCGCGGTTGCCGGTCAATTGCAGCACGGTCGACAAGTCCATCAATGTGTTGGCGTCGCTCGGGTAGGCCTTGGCGCGCTCGACCAGGCGCGTGCCGAAGGGGCGCAGGTCGATTCCGGAAAAAGCCTGGCGCATCAGCGGCGCGAGCCCGATCAAGGCTTGCGGTGCGTTGGCTTGTTCTTGTGCTTGTGCCTGGCTCAAATTCTGCTCCCGGTTCTTTGTGCCCGCTTCAGGCGGCGATGGTTGTGGCTAGCGTCAGCGCGGTATCGATCAAGGCATCGACTTCGGCGCGGCTCGTGCGGTGGTTGACGATGGCGGCGCGTATTGCCAGCCGTCCGTTGACGATGGTGGTGGACGGTGCGGCCTTGCCCGACTCCTGTATCGCCACGGCAAGATCGGCATTGAAGCGGTCGAGCTTCCCGGCATCCATGCCGGGCCTGCCGCGATGGCGGAAACATACTATGTTGAGTGATACGGGGGCCAGGAGTTCCAGTTGCGTGGCAGCTTCGATTCTTTGTTTCATGTATTGCGCCAGGGCACAGGTATGCGAGATGACCTGACCCAGCTTGTCGGCGCCGTACACTTGCAGCGTGAACCAGGCCTTGAGGGCGCGGAAGCCGCGCGAGAGGTCGGGGCCGAAATCGCAGGGCCAGGGGGAGCCACCGGCCAAGCCGCGCGTTTCGCGGCGCAGATAGGATACGGGCGAAGAGAACGTTGCCTGATGCAAGGCGCCGTCGCGCACCATGATGAAACCGGCGTCGTATGGCACCTGGCCCCATTTGTGGAAGTCGAGCGCCACGGAATTGGCGCGTTCGATGCCGGAGAGGCGCGGCGCGATGTCGGGTGCGAGCATGCCGAGTGCGCCAAAGGCGCCGTCGACGTGGAACCAGATTTGCTCGCGCACGGCCAGATCGGCAATGGCGCTAAGGGGATCGATGGCGCCGACGTCGACCGAGCCGGCGGTGGCGGCGATGAAGAAGGGTTGCAGGCCGGCGGCGCGGTCCTTGGCGATTGCCTCTTCGAGCAGTGCCATGTCGATTTCGAAGGCGGCGTTCATCGGAATCACGCGCAGGGCTGCCGTGCCCAGGCCGGCCAGATCCATGGCCTGCGTGATGCAGCCGTGCGCGCCGGCCGAGGTGTAGGCCACGAGCTTGCTGCCGCCGGCAGCCAGCCCTTCCTTGCGCACCGCCGTGCCGAGCATGGCGACGCGCGCGACCCAGAGCGCGATCAGGTTGGCCATCGAGGTGCCGGTGACGAACAGGCCGCTGGCTTCTTCGGAAAAGCCAAGCATTTCGCGCACCCATTGCACGACTTGCCACTCCACATCGACCGGAATCTGGTTGCGTCCGCCAAGGTTGGCATTGAGGCCGGCGGCGAGCATTTCGGCCAACATGCCGACGGCATTGCCGCCGCCTTGCACCCAGCCCATGAAGCCCGGGTGGCTGTTGCCGACGCCATAGGGCAGGATTTCCTGCATGAAGCGCTGATGGGCCTGTTCGAGCGAGCCGGGGCCGCGCGGCAGTTCGGCCTGAAAGCCGGAGCGGATCGCATCGGGGATCGGCTGCCAAACCGGGCGGGTGCGCAAGCCGGAGAGGTAGTCGATCATGTCGTCGAACATGCGGTGGCCCTGGCTGCGCAACTCTTGCCAGTCTTCAGGGTCGAGCGAATCCGGGGCGGTGCGGTGTGGTTCGGGTTTCATTTCGGTTTCTGCGGGGGCGATTGGTTTACCGGCTCTCAGGATAAACCAATCGTTCCTCAGTTGGCGGCAACCACGCGATTCTTGCCGGCGCGCTTGGCCCTGTAGAGCGCTTCGTCGGCGCGCTTGATCAGTGCCGTCTGGTCTTCGCCTGTGCCGCGCAGGGCGACGCCGGCGGAAAAAGTGATCAGGAGCCGCTCGTTGTTGTGCATGAAGATGCGTTTGGTCAGCTCGCGCTGCACGCGGGTGACGGTCTGCATGGCGTCTTCCATGTTGGTGTCGGGCAGCACGATCATGAATTCCTCGCCGCCGAAGCGGGCGATCACGTCCATCGTGCGCAGGGTGTCCTTGATCACGCGCACGAGATGGATCAGCGCTTCGTCGCCGGCGCTGTGGCCGTAGGTGTCGTTCAAGCGCTTGAAGTCGTCGAGGTCGAGCATCGCGACGCATAGCGCGGACTTGCGCCGGTCCGAACGTGCCAGCTCGCGCTCGAACACGTCGTCGAGGCCGCGCCGGTTCAGGCTGCCGGTGAGTTGGTCTTCGCGCACCAGTTCGCTCATCTGTTCCAGCTTCGATTCGAGTTCGACGATGCGCGCTTCGGCTTCCTGCACTTCCTGGCGCGCGCCGATCATTTCGTCGCGCGAGCGCAGGGCTTCGGTCTGTGCGATCTTGGTGTCGCGCATGACGTCTTCGAGGACTTTGTTGAGTTCCTTGATGTCCTTGGCCTGGCCGATCTTCCTGGAATAGAGATCCATCTTTTCGTGGTAGTCGCCGGTCGTGGTGGCTACCGCGCTCAAGCGGTCGATGAAGGTGATCACCATGTTCTTGACCGTGACCTTGGCGTCGTTCAGGCTGCCCTTCAAGACGCCTTGCTTGTAGATCACTTCTTTCAGGCTGCGCGTGGCATCTTTCAGCGCCGCATGATTGATCGGGCCGGACAGCAGGTTTTGCACGGTCGCGATCTGGCCGGAGAGCCAGCTGTCGTTCTCGGCCAGTTCGCCGACGTTCTCCAGCAGCAACTTGAACAGGCGCAATAGCAATTCCTGCTGTTCGGCCAATTCGCCGCTGCGCAATTCGATCTTGAAATACAGCTGCTTCAAACCCGCCGCCACGTTGTTCAACATCGGCACGGTCTTGGCTTCCTTGATCGCGGTGCCGAGCTTTTCGGCTTCTTCGGCCAGATCGGGCGCGCCTTGCAGCAGCGAGGCGATGGCAAAAGTCAGCGCGCGCGCGAGCATGTCGCGCATCAATTGCGTTTGCTGGTCGTCGGTCAGGGGCGGTCCGGAGGTGATGGGAGCGGGCGCGGGCGGTTTGGCCGGTGCCGGCGGCGTGGCCTGGAATTTTTCCACCAGCAGGGTCAGTTGCTTGCCGTATTCCTGCCAGTCCTGGGCCTTGGCCGCCTGCTGCAGGCGCCGGCCATACAGGCCGGTTTCGCCGGGCATGCTGATGATGAAGCTGGCGAAGGCGTCCAGCGTCTTGTCGGGCTCGCGTTCTTCGGCGGCACCGGCGATTTCGAAATAGATCTGGCGATAGGCGTCGGGCGTCGGCGCAATGCGGCGTATCGCCAATTGGCGGAACGCTTCACGTGCGATATCGGCGGGGTTTTGTTGCGGTTTATCACGCATGGTGACGCTCACGGCCTGTCATGGGCAATCCGGAAATGCCATCATGATATTGCATTGCGTCAACCTGCAATGGAACGATTAGGGGCATTAAAGTGTCGTTACTTTATGGGTTAAAGAAGAAAATATCAACCTGATACGCGCCTCAAAACCGAGCGGAAAAAGGGGCGGATTATCCGGTTATTTGCCTCGGGGCATTTGTTGCGGCCGATCTTTACCTGACTTTACATAGTTTGCTATCAGTTCCGGCATCGGGTTCGCCGTTAAGGAAGACAAGGGGTCAAGCATTTTCAGGAGAGCATCATGGTTTCGGCAGTTTCAGCCAGTACCGCATTGTCCGCGGTCTATGCGGTGTCCGGCGGGTCTTCCGCCGCCCAGGTCGCGGTTTTGCAGAGGCAGTTGGCGCAATATCAGAAGCAATTGACCCAGGCCGAGACTTCGCAGTCGGCGGCTTCGGCTGCGACACCGACGCAGGCGGTGCAGTTGCTTGAGGCCCAAATCGCCGCGCTTGAAGCGCAAATTGCGCAATTGAACAACGCCGGCACGGCTTCGAGCGGCACCGGAGCGCAAGCGACCCAAGCCAGCGCTGCGCCGCAGGCCACGGCGACGGTTTCGACGCAAAACACGGCCAATACCGCCAATGCCAATGCGACGGATGTCGCCGCCACGGCCACTGCGGCAAGTGCTGCCAATGCCGCCAATGCGACCAATGCGACGAACGCTGCCAACCGGGCGCAGCAGGCCGCGCAGCACCGTAATGAGCTGACCAATGCGATTACGCCGGCCCAGTCGCTTGGCACGCTGGTCGACATCACCGCCTGAAGCCCGCCGCCGGGGCGGGCGAGTCCCTTTCCACGAGTTCAAGCCGGTATGCAAGCTGTCTGTGCGCAAGTGCGTATAGGTAGATTTACCCCCATGCCGGCACGGTATTTCGGCGCTTTTTTAACCAAACCTTAAGGCAAAATTCCTCTTTGCTGGGCATACTTTTTCCAAGGCGGGCAGCCACGCGCAGGCATGGCAGGCCTTCCGAAAAAAGCCGTTGGCGCGCAGCTGATGCGCAGCAAGCGTTCATGACCATGAGAGGAGAGGGAATTGAAAACCAAAATAGCATTAGGGATCGGCACTGGGGTGGCGGCGGGTTTGCTCGCGGCATGCGGAGGCGGCGGTTCGACCGATTCGCTCAACGCGGCGCAAAAGATGACGCCGACGCCGAGCCAGAAGGCGGCAGCGGGTTGCGGCGCGGTTACGTGGTCGAACAACAACGCATACAAGCAAGGCGCCATCGTCATCGACAACGGCAAGTACTACATCGCTACCCATGCCACGACGGCGGGCATCGATCCGACCATCAGCACCTGGTATTGGAGTCCTTATACCTGCAGCACGCCGACACCGACTCCTACCCCCACGCCTACTCCAACACCTACGCCGACACCCACTCCAACGCCCACCGGTCTTATCTACAGCCCCTATTTCTACTCGGGCGATTACAGCACCACGCAGTTGACCACGGCCGTGACGGGTTCGACGGAAACCTTGTTGAAAGCCATGCCTTCGAAGCTGCAGGCGGTGACCTGGGCGTTTGCCACCGGCAGTTGCGGCAGCGAGAACTGGAATGGCGTCTCGGCGTCTTCGTTTGCCAGCGCCAACGTGCAGAGCTTCGTCAGTGCCGGTAAGAAGTACATTGTTTCGACCGGCGGCGCAGGCGCCAATTTCACCTGCTCGTCGGATGCGAGCTTCACCAAGTTCATCAAGACCTATTACAGCGCCAACATGCTGGGCGTGGATTTCGACATCGAAAACACGCAATCGCAAAGCGATGTGGAGAATCTGGTCGAGCGTTCCGTCACGGCGGAGAAGACCTATCCCAATCTGCGCTTCTCCTTCACCGTGGCCACCGATGGCGGCAACGAGGCGCAGAGCATGGGCTCGTATGGCGTGATGGTGATGAATGCCATCAAGAAATACGGCTTGAAGAACTATACGATCAACCTGATGGTGATGGATTTTGCCAATTCGGGCCAGGAAGATTCCAGCCTGTGCACGCTTGGCTCGAACGGCAAATGCGAGATGGGACAATCCTCGATATCGGCGGCCAAGAGCCTGCACAACTATTGGGGTGTGCCTTATAGCCAGATCGAATTGACCCCGATGATAGGCGGCAACGACAGCATCGACGAAACCTTCACCATCGCCGATGCGAAAACCGTCTCCAGCTTCGCGCTGTCGAACAAGCTGGGCGGTATCCACTTCTGGTCGTTCGAGCGTGACCGCGATTGCGCACCGGCGACGTCCGACAACAATTCGTCAGACACTTGCAACAATTACGGCAAGGCCGGCACGCTTGGCTACACCAATGCTTTCCTGAGTGATCTTGGCTACTGACCGGATCTTGAAGTAAAAAAAAGCGGCCCGGACGTTCCCGGGCCGCTTTTGTCTTACCGGCACGCGCTGAGTTTAATCGTGCTTTTCCTTCTTGTCTTCAGGCTTTTCCGGTTTCTGCTTGTGCTCTTCCGGTTTCTTTTCCTGATTGTCGTTCGGTTTCTGCGGTTTCGCGTTTTGCTGCGGCTGGGGAGCCGGGTGCTGCGGTTGCATCTCTTGATGTTGCTGCGCCGGCTGTGGCTGCTGCGGCCGCTGCGGTTGGGCTGCCGGTTCCGCAGGCTTGGCCGGGATCGGATGCACGGTTTGACGCGGGATCTGATCCTGTTGAGGCTGCGGCCGCTCCATGTCGTGACGTTCCTGCTGCACCGCGGGTTGATTCTGATTGGCCGGCGGCTTGAACTGGTCGCGCTGGTTTTCCTGCGGCTGCGGTGGTGTGGCCGGATGCGGCGCCGGGGCGGGCTGTACCGGTTGCGGCTGCGGGGCCGGATGCTGCGGCTGGGCTACCGCTGGGCGGGGTTGCTGTTGTTGCTGTTGGGGCTGCTGTTGCTGTTGCGGCGCGGGCTGTTGCGGCGCGGGCTGTTGGCGCGGTTGCGGATGCGTCAATGCCGGCGGCACTTCGGCATGGATCGTTTGCGCCGGCGGCAGGCTGGCCGGGGCGCGACCCGCCACGTAGGCCGGTATCGGCTTGGTCGATGCGGGTTCCGGGGCCATGGCCTTGACCACCGGATGCATGGCTGCGGCCAAATGGGGTTGGGCCGGGATCGAGGAGTTGACCGCCTGGCCGGTTGCCGTTGCGCCCGCCGGGGCGACGATGGTCACGTTGGTAATGTTGGTCACGTTCGTTACGTTGGTCACATGCACGTTATTGACCGTGTTGTTGTTGTTCACGGTGATGTGCATGCCGCCGTGAATGATGGGCGGTGCGCTGGTCACCACTGCCGGGGCGGTGCCGATCGGGGCAGGGACGATCAGGCCGAGATGCGAGCCGGGCGGCGCCGGGACGAACACGCCTTCGGGGCCGTCGGGGCGCGGGCCGGGCATGACGCCGGGGCCGGGCATGCCGATGGAAATGTGCACGCTCAAGGAAGGCGCGACAAAAGACACACCCGGAGCGGCCCAGAAACCGTTGACGAACACGACCGCGCCGTTGCGATGCTCATAATAGGGGTTGCACCACGTATAACCGGGGCGCGGCGGCGGCGCCCAGCGGCCGTGCGCCCAGATCCAGTTGCCTTCCCAAACCCAGTAGCCGCCGGTCCAGAACGAACCGGGATAAGGCGCGGGCGGCGGCGTTTCGACCAGCATGGGCGGCGGTGCCCAGCTCACCTGGACCGGGGGCGGCTGATCGATCGGCGGATCGACATAGACGCTCACCACGGGTTGCGGCGGCGGCTCGTCATAGACTACGTTGGATTCCGGGGTATAGGTCTGTTGCGGTGGATAATAGGCTGGCGGAGGCGGCGCGGCGTAGACCGGGCGAGGGGGCGGCGCTTGTTCGACGCAGGCGCTCAACACGGCGCCGGTCAGCGCGGCTGAGAAGGCAATAAGTTTCTTCAAGGTTTTTTTCTCCACATTATTATCAAACGGGTCGATGTCCGCCTTGCGTGCGCAAAGCTGGACAGATTGTTAACGTGCTTATTAACAATCCGTTGACAATCTATAATGTGGGGAAGTTTCCTTGCGTCCGCCGGACGCAAGGAAAATGAAGCGGGGTGACAGGATCAGCTAATGGCGCTTTCCTGCCCGCGCAGCATCAGGGCGCGCATTTCGCGGATGTTCATTTCGCTGACTTCGTGCATGCGGATCAGCATGGTCGGGCCGATGGGCAGCGCGCCGTGGCGCAACTTGCTGATGACGGGCGGCGCAACTTCGAGCAGGCGCGACAGGGCAGCATCGTTTTTCAGGTCCAGTTTCTCGATGATGGCATCGAGAAGGATATTCGGGTCGCCGGGGAAGGAATTGAGTGGAGTTCCGCTATAGGCGGATAGTTTGCTATTCATGATGGTTCATCCAGGTATAAAAAGTTGTCGCCGTTTAGTGATCCCGCGGCGACGAACCCTTCAAGTCCTGCATCTTCCCCTCGAAGAATTCGCGTTGAACCGCCATCGAAGATCTACGGCTTTGAAACGAAATTGACACAATTCATTGTATTACGAAAATGATAATCGGGCGCAATATTCTGCGTGATTTACCGTAGTTTTACGGTATCGAAAACGAGGTGGCCGCCCCCTGCCGTTCATGCTGCCCTGCAATGTGTTGTACCATTGCGAACCACGGCGGCGGCGATCCCGCCCCGTGCAAAATACGATAAACATCGGAGAATATTTACATGAATGTACGTTTGCTGACCGCAGGCCTGATGCTGGCCGCGGGCAATGCGCTTGCTGCGCCGCACGGTTTCACGGTCGAAGACATGGTCAGGATGGAACGCGTGGGTTCCCCCGTGCTGTCGCCCGACGCCAGCCGCGTGGTCTACACGGTCCGCGCGACCGACATTGAAAAGAATCACGGCCACACCGAATTGTGGATGCTGGACTTGCGCAATCCGCACGCCCAGCCGCAACGCCTGACCAATAGCAGCGCCAATAGCGGCGACCCCGAGTGGTCGGCTTCCGGCGACGCCGTTTATTTCCTGTCCGAGCGTTCCGGCTCTGCGCAAGTCTGGCGCCTGGCCATGGCCGGCGGCGAAGCGATGCAGGTGACCGATCTGCCGCTGGATGTGGGCAGCTTCCGCATTTCGCCGCGCGGCGACCGTATCGCCTTGGGCCTGGAAGTGTTCCGCGATTGCGCCGATCTGGCCTGCACCAAGAAGCGGCTCGACGACAAGTCCAAGGACAAGGCAGACGGCAAGATTTACGACCGCTTGTTCGTGCGCCACTGGGACACCTGGGCCGACGGCCGCAACTCGGTACTGTATTCGGCCACGCTCGATGCCGAGCATCACGCCGGCGCGCCGGTCAGCCTGTCCGGCTCGCTCGACGGCGACGTCCCCTCCAAGCCTATGGGGGACAAGGATGATTACCGCTTCAGCCCGGATGGCGCCAACATCGTTTTTTCGTTGCGCGTGGCGGGCAAGACCGAAGCGTGGTCGACCAATTTCGATATCTTTGAAGTTCCGGCTGCGGGTGGCCAGGCGCCGCGCGATTTGACGGCAGACAATCCGGCCTGGGATGGCAAGCCCGCCTATTCGCCCGACGGCCGCACGCTCGCTTACGTTGCGATGGACCGCGCCGGCTTTGAAGCCGACCGTTTCCACTTCGTGCTGATGGACGTGGCAACAGGCAAGAAGCGCACCTTGGCCGAGAATTGGGATCGCTCGGTTGCCGAATACCAGTGGGCGCCGGACGGCAAGTCGCTCTACGTCGGCGCCGACGATATCGGGCAGCATCGCTTGTTCGCGGTCGATGCAAGCAGCGGCAAGGTCACACCCCTGACCGGTCCGGGCATGGTGACTGGCTTCGACGTTCAACACGGCACCATCGTCTATGCGCAAGCCAACCTGGCTTCGGGCGCGCAGCTCTACAAAACGAGCGTCGGCACGAATCAGGCGAATCAGGCGAATCAGGCGACGCAATTGACGCACCAGAACGAAGAGCTGTTGAAGGACGTGCGCTTCGGCCAGTATGAGCAATTCTCGTTTGCCGGCCACAACGGCGACAAGGTCTATGGCTACGTCGTCAAGCCGTGGAATGCGCAGCCGGGCGCGAAATACCCGATTGCCTTCCTGGTTCATGGCGGCCCGCAAGGCAGCTTCGGCAACGAGTGGGGTTATCGCTGGAATCCGCAAACCTATGCCGGCGCCGGCTATGCCGTGGTGATGATCGACTTCCACGGCTCGACCGGATACGGCCAGGCCTTCACCGACGCGATCAGCCAGGATTGGGGCGGGGCGCCGCTGGAAGACTTGAAGAAGGGCCTGGCTGCAGCGGTGGAGAAATATTCCTGGCTCGACCGCGGCCGTGCCTGCGCGCTCGGCGCCTCGTACGGCGGCTACATGATGAACTGGATCGAAGGCAACTGGGCCGACGGTTTCAAGTGCATCGTCGACCATGACGGCGTGTTCGATACGCGTTCCATGTATTACTCGACCGAGGAGCTGTGGTTCAACGAGTGGGAAAACGGTGGCCCGTATTACAAGGTTCCGGCCAAGCACGAGCAATTCAATCCGGCCAACTATGTCACCAACTGGAAGATGCCGATGCTGGTGATCCAGGGCGACCTCGATTTCCGCATTCCGGTCACGCAGGGCCTGAGCACGTTTACGGCCTTGCAGCGTCAGGGCGTGGAAAGCAAGCTGCTGGTGTTCCCCGATGAAAACCATTGGGTGCTGAAGCCGGCCAATTCGCTCTTGTGGCATCACACCGTTCTGGACTGGCTGGATCAGCATCTGAAATAATAGGGATGCGACGGGGAACTGACTGGGCTACCGCAGCCCTACGTTTCCCGCCCTTGCCCGATGGGCGCGCTAGTGCCGTGAGCGATCACGGCGCGACCCTGCCGGCCGGCGCGTTTTACTTGGTTTCCTGCTCCGTGCGGATCGGGAAAACCAGTTCCTTTTTGCGTTCCCTGCGGTGCCTTCTGCCCTGCGCGATGTGCCACCACAATAGCGCCGGCAAACTGAATCCGGCAATCCAGTGTAGCCATTCGGCCATGCCGCGCAAGGCGTCGCCGTCGAAATAATACAAGCCGTATCCGCTAACGCCGACCAGAACCATGCCGGCGGCGATCAGGCTGCCTGCGGCACGGTTGCGTCCTTGTTGCCAGGCGTTGAGGACATGGTTGTGCAGGAAGGTGCCGGAGATGAACAGCATCAGCATGGCTGCGCCGCCGTGCACTTTCATCAGCCAATGCAATGCCGGGTCGGGCAGGCCGTCCTGGCCGGTCTTGCCGTTCAATACCAGCCACCAGGCGCCTGTCGCGACCAACAGCAGCAACAGCAGATACAGCAGGCGCCGCCTTGCCTTGCCGACGCGTAGCGTTGGCGGGCGGTGGGGAATGACGCGCGGTCTCATGGGGTGCCGAAGAATGCGACTTGCGCGCGACGGCGCCCAAGCATGGGATGGCGCGGGTTGCGGCTTGCCAGCACGACCTTGGTCAACAGATCGGCGTCCATGCAGGTGGGAGCAATGACGCTCGCGGCGGAGCCGGGCGGCAGGGCGCGCCGGGTCGTGCCGTCGAACACTGCCGAATGTTGGCCCAGGCCATCGGCATTGAGGCCGCCGGCGCTTGAGCTGGCCAGCGCTTCGTTGTAGAGGCTCACGGCCAGGGGCATGCTGTCGGGTTTGCCGGGTGAGCGCAGGTGCACCACCATCGGCTCGCTGCCGTGGTAGCGCAGATCTCCTCCCGCATTGATCAATATTTCGGTGCAACCGTGTTGCAGCAGGACGGCCAGTGCGCGATCGACGGCGTAACCCTTGGCGATGCCGCCCAGGTCGAGCAGGCAGGGCGCGAGCTTGTGGCAGGTGCTGCCTTCGATGCGCCAGCGTACTTCTCCGGGCGCCGCCGGGCCGGGATGGAAGCCGGCAACGGCGGGCAGCAGGCCGGCGGCGACCAGTTCGGAGGCGACTGTGCAATCGAAGGCGTGTTCGGATTCCAGGGCAGCCGATTGCGCGGCATGCAGCACGGCGGCCGTGCGCAGATCAACCATGGTAGCGCCGCCCGGCGGGCAAGCGTTGATGCGAGCCAGGTCGCTATCGGGCTGATGAAAGCTCATCAAGCCGTGGATGGCGGCGACTTCGCTGAAGGCGGCGTTGATGGCGGCATCGGCGTGCGCTTGCGATTCGGCGATCACGCCGATGTCAACCAGGGTGCCGAGCAGGGGTTTGGCGCGCCGCCGGTGAATCACGGTCAGGCGCCGGGCAAGGCGACTTGCACGTAATGCGTCAGGCGGCGGATGCCGTCGGACAGGTGGGTGCAAGACATGGTGGCGCCGCTGATGTTGGCGATATCGTTGCCGATGGCCAGCGCCGAGGAGGCGTTCTTGCCGACGAATTGGGCGCGCCAGGGTTTAGCGCGCACTTCGCCGCCGTGTGCTTCGCGGTAGGACAGGATTTCGACGTCGCGGATCTGGCCGTCAGGCGCATAGGCAACGGCGTAATTGATCAATTGAAATTTGCCGATGACGGCATCGGTCAGCACGTAGCCCAGCACCTTGTCGCCAGCCTTGGCTACGGTTAGCTGCCAGAACGCCGGATTGACCGGCGTGCCGCTTTGCGCCTCGATGTTCTTTTGCTGCTCCGGGGAGAGTTTCACGGGGCGCGCTTCGAAGGCGCTGGCCTCGGGAAACATCTGCTTTTGCGCCTCGGCGGCCGTCATATAGTCGACCGCGTAGGCGCAGGGCGCGAGGAACACCGCGGGAACCGCCGCCGCAGCCATGACGACGGCGGCAGGAAACACTGGGAAGTATCGCATCTAAGTATTTTGGTATTCGCAGGTATTCGGGTTCTTCTGTAAACCTAGAATTGTAGCCCCATCCCAAGGTCGAAGCGCGAAAAATCCGAGTTGACGCGGAATTTCTGATAGTCGATCTTGAACACGACGTTCGGATTCAGATAGTAGTTCGCGCCGATGGTGCCGACCGTATCGTGCGGAATGGCGAAGGTGGTAAACGTGGTCGGCGCCGAGGGGTTGGGCACCGGGCCGGTCGGATAGGGTGAGAAGCCGGGGGCAATGCCTTCGTAGGCCGCGCCCATGTCGTATTTCTCGTAGCGCGCGAACGGCGCCAGGCGCTGGCTGCCGTTTTGCCAGATGTTGTAGGCGCCTTGCACGAACCAGCCGTCGAAGCGGGCCGGGATCGGATTCGCCGTGCCGGGGTAGAGCGCGTTGGCTTCGGCCGTGTTGGAAATCGTGCCGCGTGCATACAGCGCTTCGAGGTCGAGCTTGCCCGGCTGGTAGCGCGCGTGGGTTTCCCACAGGGCCACGCGTTCGTTGTCGGGAATCGTGGTCGATGCCGGCACGGCTTCGCCGGTGAAGTAGGTGCCGCCCAGCGTCACGCCGGGGATGCCGCGATAGTTGAAGGCGGCGAAGGCGGAGAGGTGGCGCGCATTGGCCAGCGCCAGTTCCTGATGCGTCGCCTGCATCGGCGCCACGCTGTTGTCTTCCAGTTCGAGCGCGTTGGTGTAGGGCGCGTATTCGGGCGTGAAGTTCCATTTCGACAGGTCCAGGCCGGTGGTCAGGCCGACGTGCCATTCGAAGCCGCCGTCGGTCGTGCCGTACAGGGACAGGCCGCCTTCGCGCCAGGTGCTGGGGATGATCAGCGTTTCGACGAAGTTGCGCTGCACGCCGTAGAAGTTGGTCGGCTCGTGGTTTTCATTGAGGAAGCCGGCCGGGATCAGGAACAGGCCGGCCTTCATGCCGGTGCTGTCGGTGAATTTGTGATCGACATAGAATTGCTCGACTTCGAATTCGCCCGGATCGGAAGCCGAGGCGACGGCATGTTCGACTTCGAATTCCGAATTGAAGCGGGTCTTGTCGTCGAACTGGTAGCCGATGCCGAACACGGCGCGCGCCAGATCGGCCTGGCTGGCGCTGGCATCCTTGGGATGCGTGTAATAGATCTCGCCGTAGCCCCAGAGGTTGAGTTTGTCGCGCTCGGCGGCTTGCGCCTGGGCGGCGGCGCTTTGCTGCGCCACCTGCTGCGAGGTCTGGGTCACGGTTTGCGTGGTTTGGGCGATCTCGGCCTTCATTTCCTGCTGGGCCTGGGTGGCCTGCGCCTGCGCGCTCGTGATGCCGGCGTTCTGCTTCTTGATCTCGGCCAATTCCTGTTTGATCTCATCCATCTGCTGCTTCATGGCGCCGACCTGCTGTTCCAGCAGTTCGTTTTGCTTTTCGAGTTTCTTGATCAGGGCTGCGTTGTCGGCCGTGGGATTGGCGGCGTAGGACGTGTGGGCGGCAGTCAGTGCCAGGCTCAGGCATAGTGCGCGGGCGGCGAGGGAGGCGGCGGATGGTTTCATATGCGGTTGTTTTCAGGGAGGGATTGGAATCGGTGGATCAGTTCGAAACGCCGGCTGCGGCTTTGATGCATTGCGGCTGCTGGCGGTAGGCGCCTGGATTGCTTGGGTCGTAACCGTCGGTCAGGGTGCAGAGGAAATTGACGAGCTGGTTGATTTCCTGGGCATTCAATGATGGTGCGATGCCGGGGTTGTAAGGGACTTCGGCGACGTTGACGTTGGCGTCATAGATCGCGGGCAAATCGTTGTAGGGCAGGTCGGGCGTGATGCCGTCGGATTTGCGGTACCAGCGCGTGGGATTGGTGTCGCGCGTGATGTACCAGGTCACGACGTCGTTCAGATTGTCGAACACGCCGTTGTGGAAGTAATGCTGTTTGATCGCGACGTTACGCAGCGTCGGCACCTTGAACTTGCCGCATAACTGGGTTTGGCTGGCGTAGGTGGTGCGCAGCGGGCCGCACAGGCCGAGGTCGTAATAGCGGTAGGGTGCGCCGAGAGCCGCGCCGTTGGCCGGCACGTAGCTCAGGGTTGTATCGTCGGCATTGGCGGCAATCTGCCAGTTGCGCGGAATGCCGACGTTGTCGTAGGTGAAGTCGGTAAACAAGGCCGGTGTGCCGGCCACAGGAACCGAGACATGACAGGCCGTGCAATTGCCTTTGCTCGGATCGTTGAACAAGGCCAATCCTTGCTGCTCGTCCGCCGTCAAGGTGGTCTGGCCATTGATGAAGGCGTCGAACTTGCTCGAGAACGGGCGGAATTCCTGGCCTTCGGCTTCATAGGCTGCGAGGGCGGCGCCGATTGCGGCGAGCGTTTGCGTGGCGTCGGCAGTAACGGTCGAGCCGAAGACTTGCTGGAATTGTGTGAAATAGGGCCGGGTTGCAAGGCGCTGTTGCACCTCGGCGGCGCCGGTATTGGCCATCTCGAACTGGTTGAGGAGAGGCTGTTGCGCCTGGTCGATCAGGCTGGCGGCGCGGCCGTCGCGGAAGAAGCCGCCGGTGGGCGTGCCATCCGATGCCAAGGAAAATGCGGGTGTGAACGAGGCATACATCAGCGAGGGGGTGTTGCGCAAACCCGGCAGATCCATGTTCGGACCTCCCAGCGGCACCGGCAAGCCATCGTTGGCGGAAAACCCCGTGGCCTGGACGTGGCAGGTGGCGCAGGATTGCTTCCCAGACGCAGAGAGTGCCTGGTCGGAAAATATCTGCTTGCCGAGCTGGGCCTTGTCGGACAACGCGGCGACGCTCGCGCCCGGTGTGGTGGTTTCGCTGCTGCCGCCGCCGCAAGCGCTCAGCAGCAATGTGAGCGGCAGGACGACGCGGAAGCCGGATAAACGATGCAACCTTACTCGGTTGGAATCGGTAGAAAGGGCCGCAGTGCCCTGATGTTGGTGTGTATTGATGTGATGGAATGACATGCGCTAATAGTAACGCGAATCATTCTCATTTTCAAGACTATTACGAAAATCTCATCACAAATTGTTGTTTTGCGTTACGGCCTGGCGCTAAAAAGAAAAGCGAACGTAGCAAGGAGCCACGTTCGCCTCGGGCGGGGAGCTTGGCTTATCAATGGCCGATCTGTTTGCTCACGCCGTTTTCCTGCTGGTTCAGCGTCTTCTGTTCCGACTTGGTGATGTGGCCGCCGTTTTGCGATGCCATGCTGCGTTCTTCCTGGCGGATCTGATGGTCTTCCTGGTGCAACTGGCCGGCTTGCGCCTTGGTCATGTTGCCATCCTTGACTTGGTTGTGGATGCGCGCATTCTGGTTGTTCAGGCGGCCGTTGACTTCAGTGCGGCGCGGGTGATCCTTTTGCCATTGGGTTTCGGCGCTGGCGGCAAAGCTGGTCATCAAGCCGATGGCGGCGACGATGGCGAAAATGTTTTTGGTGTGCATGTTGGCTCTCCTTGGGTTGGGTGTGTCGTGATTCGATTGGTCACGTTTCATTAACGCATGGGATATAAAAGCGGACTACGCATATTGTGTTTCGTCTGTAACAGTTCGTAAGAGGCCGTTGCGAAATTACCGTGGCGTTGTTGCCGCTCCTAGCCGTACAGTCGTACTGTCGTCGTCGCGGCGTCTAGCCACACTAATTTCGCAACGGCCTCAAAGTAGTGAGATGTAAGCCATTGTCTATATTTTATCGACCTTCATGGACGCTTCGCTTGCCATGGGGTATATTTTTCCGCTCGATTATGAACCGAAATACTTGCATGAGCATGAGAATTTTCGTCACCCTGGCGGCTTGTCTTTTCGCCTTGCCGTTTCCGGCAATGGCTGCGTCGGAAGCCGTGACGCCGCGCGCGGTGGCGCCGCGTCCGCCCATGACCGCCGCTGAATCGAACGTGGTCAATCTGTTTGAAAATGCCGCGCCGTCGGTGGCTTATATCTTCATTGAAAAACAGGCGCTGACCGGGTTTTTCATGGTGGGCACGGCCAAGGGCGCGGGCAGCGGGTTCGTCTGGGATGCGGCGGGCCATATCGTCACCAATTATCACGTTGTCGAAGGGGCGACCAAGGTGCAGGTGCAGCTCGACTCGGGCAAGCCGATTCCGGCCAAGGTGGTGGGGATTGCGCCTGACTACGATCTTGCGGTGGTGCAGTTGAAGGAGGTGCCGAAGGATCTGCGTCCGATCCCGCTTGGTTCTTCGCATGATTTGAAGATCGGCCAGTCGGTCTATGCCATCGGCAACCCCTATGGCTTGTCGCGCACGCTGACCACGGGCATTGTCAGCGCGCTTGACCGCAGTCTGCCGACTTCGGAATACGCCGAGATCGCCGGCGTGATCCAGACCGATGCGGCGATCAATCCCGGCAATTCGGGTGGGCCGCTGCTGGATAGCGCGGGGCGATTGATCGGCGTGAATTCGGCGATCCGGTCTGACTCGGGCAGTTCGGCCGGGATCGGGTTCGCCATTCCGGCGGATATGGTCAACCGTGTGGTGCCCAAACTGATTGCGACCGGCCGCGCGCCGCGTCCCGGCATCGGCATTTTGCCGGCCGATCCGATGCTGGTGGCGCGTTCGGGTATTTCCGGCGTGGTGATCGCCGGCGTGACGCATGGCTCGCCGGCCGAGCAAGCCGGCTTCAAGGTGCTGGATCGCCGCACCGGCGAGGCGGGCGATGTGATCATCGGCGTCAACGGCAAGCGTATTGATACACTTGCCACCTTCGTTGCCGAGCTTGACCGCGTCGGCATCGGGAACACTGCCGAAATCCGGGTCAGCCGTGACGGCAATGAACGTACTGTGAAGGTTAAAGTGGTCGACGTTTTGCGCTGATCCTATACTGCATTGACCGGGAGAGATTGCCATGAACATGAAAAAAGCCCTGCTGTTTGCCGCACTGTGTTGCAGCCTTGCCGTGACCGGCCACGCCTACGCGCACGCCCATCCCAAGGCCATGATGCCGGCCGCCGATGCCACCGTTGCCGCGCCCGCCGAAGTCAGCATGACTTTTAGCGAGGCACTGGAGGCGGCGTTCAGTTCCTTGGCCGTGCTGGACGCTGCGGGTCATGCCGTGATAAGCGGGAAGGTCGAGCTGGATGCAACGCATACGACCATGCATCTGGCTGCGCCGGGCCTTGCTCCGGGCGTGTATACGGTGCAGTGGGTTGCGGTTTCGCGCGATGGTCATCGCACCAGCGGTAGTTATCACTTTACCGTTAAATAAATGGGTGACGGTATCGAGGCGCTTCAGCCTTGTTTTGCGGCCTTGATCGACCTTGCGCTCGCGGTATGCGTGGGCGCGTTATTGTTGCGCGCATTCCTGCCCGAGCGCGTGCTGATGCGGGTTTTGCGCATGGCGCTGGCGGCCATGGCGGCCGGCCTGTCTGGCAGCCTCTGGGCCGGCACGGCCTCGATGAGTGGAGCGCAGGATGCGGCGGTGTGGCAGGCCATGCCTGTCGTGCTTATGCAAACGAGCTTTGGCCATGCGGCACTTGTCGCGAGCGTGGCGTGGTGCGTTCTTGTTGCGGCTTTCGCCCTGCGTCGGCGTTTTGTTTCATGGGGTGGGGCGGCATGGTGCGCGCTCGCGACGGTGTGTGTTGCGCGCGCCGCTACCGGTCATGCGATGGATGCGGGGTGGGGCAGTTATGCGATCTGGATTCATGCCTTGCATATTGCGGCCGGCGCGGCGTGGGCGGGGACGGTGTTGCTTGCCGCCGGCGTGGCGCAATCCTGGCGCAATTGGGCCGTGCCGCAAAGGCTGGACGTGGCGCGGAAGATTTCGCAAAGCGCAACCCTGGCGCTGGTGCTGGTGGCGGCGAGCGGTGCGGTGAACACGTGGCGCGTGCTGGGAGAAGCCGGGGTTTCGCTGGGCGACCCTTACACGGCGCTGCTTGCGGCCAAGCTTTGCTGCGTCGGCCTTGCGCTGTGCATGGGCGCTTACAATCGTTGGCGCGTCATGCCGCTCTTGATGGAAAAGGGCGCCGCGCGGCGCTTTGCCGGCGTGCTGCTTATCGAAGGTGTGGTGTTGCTGGCTGCGATGCTGCTGGCGGCCAGGCTGGGCGCGACGATGCCACCCATGTAGAGACGCAGAGCCGCTCAGGCGGATTTTTTCTTTGGCTCGCCGCTTCCGGTGCTGCGCTTCCACTGTTCTTCGTAGGCGCGCTGGAATTGTTCGCCGAACAGGAGCTTGTCGTCGTCGCGCGCGGCGTCGCACACGTCCTGAAACAGTTCGCCATACAAGGCCCAGCATTTCGCCTTGCGGTTGGCGGTCATCATCGAATCGATCACGGGACGTGTTTTGATCTGCTCTTCGAGCAATGCCGGATCGAGGCGCGCGAGCACGTCGTAGAGCGTGGCGCGCATGCCGGCCTTCTGCGCTTCCTGATGGGCGCGCAGGGCCGTGTTGGCGTCGTCGATGGCCGCTGCGGCGGTCATGAAGCCGGGCACGGCGGCACCGAACATTTGCAGCATGGCCGAACGGGCGTTGGGCAGCACGCGCAAGGGGTTATTGGTGCCCAGCACATTGGTTGAATCGGGATCGACTTCATGCTTGCGCAATGGTAGTTCGCCCAACTGTTGCAGCATGGTGTGCGTCACGGTAGCGGCGAAGGCGCCCAGCGCTTCCATCCATTCGGGCGTGATGGCGGCGGGCATGCTGTCTTGCGGCAGTTTGGCGCCGCGCAGAAAGGCCTGGGTCAGGGCCAGGGCGTCGGCGGAATGCGAAGGCGGCGCTGCCTTGCCCGGTTCGGGTTTGGGGGCGTCGACGACGAATAGCGAATTCAATTCGGGCACGTCGTCATCTTCCGCGGGTTCGGCCGCTTTGGCGGCTTCGGCTGGCGCTTGCGGCATCGCGGAAGGGGCGGCTTGCGGCATGCCTTCGAGAATGTCGGCGTATTGTGCGCTGTCTTTGGCGTCGAGCAGCGAGAGATCGACCGCCATGACTTCTTCGGGAAGCGCTTCGGCATGGTCGTGGCCTGCACTGACGGCAACCGGTGAGACGAAGGCGCCGGCACGCGCCACGCTATTGATCGCCGGCACGGCGCCGAAGGGCGACTCGGCGCGCAATAGATATAGCCCGACTTCTATTTCGTCGCCGAAGTGCAGGTCGATGTCGGCAGCCAGCGGTGTCTTTTTGCCGTTGATGCGGATCTGGCTGACTTGCGAAAGGTTCATGATGCTATGGCGCATGCCATCGCTCTTGATCGATGCCTGGCGGCGCGAGATGTGGCAATTCGGATCAGGCAGGATCAGCGAATTGTCCGAGCCGCGTCCCATCGAACCGCCTGCGGGACCGAACACGGCCGATAGCGGTTCCTGGACCGCTTGTTTGTCGTATGAGATGACGCTGATCTTAATCATGGGTGAGGCTCGGCTTGATCGGGGGCGACAAGTGGACTGCTTCTGCGCAGACGAATCTGTTAGTTGTAGAGATTCAGGGAGAAATAGTCAATGCCAATATGAACAACGCGTGGCTTTGTCGTTATTGACTGGATTTTATCGTTATTTGTTTGCCAATGGCACGCATTTTGGCAAAACGCTTGAATTAACTATTGTTAAAGCTTTTTTAGTTATTAAAATATTGGCGTACGGTAATATTGCGGCTGTTGAATTTCATACCTAACCGGCCGCAACTATCTCATCGCCCATCGTGCAAGCACAATCGACATCGGAATTGCCGGCAGCGGGCTCGCCCATGAGTCTGCAGCCGCATCGCCTGATGCAAGTGATTTACGCCACGCTTGCGGCGAATGGCTTCCTGGCCTTGCTGAGCCTCGCGGTGCAAAACTGGTGGGCCGGCGTGCAATTGCTGGCGACCGAATTGCTGCTATGGTTTGCCTTGCGCTACGCGCGCTCCGGCCGCACGGTCGCCGCGGCCAACTTGATGCTGGCTACCCTGTTGATTTCCATGAGCATCCTGATCTTCAAGTCGCATGGCTTGCGCGATGAGGCGGTGAGTGCTTTCCCCGGGGTGATGATTTTTGCGGGCATGTTCGCCACCCGGCGCGTGTTCGTCGTCATGTTGGGGTTCATCTTCCTTGTGCTGGGCCTGGTGGTGTGGATGAACATGGCGGGGTGGCACATCAACGAGGTGCCGCCGGTCACGCTGGTTTCCCTGTTTTATGTTTGTACCGTGTTGCTGGTCACGGCGTTTTTCGTGTGGCTGCTGGCGAGCGACTGGCGTGCTGCGCTGATGCGCCTTGAAGTGGAAAACGAACGGATGCGCGAATCGCATGTGCGCTTCGACAAGCTGGCCTTCCATGATTCCCTGACCGGCTTGCCCAATCGCCTGCTGGCGCGCGACCGTTTCGAGCAGGCCATGGCGCTGGCCAAGCGCAACCAGACTTCGGTGGCCTTGCTTTATCTCGATCTCGACGATTTCAAGTCGGTCAACGATTCGCTGGGCCATAGCAGCGGCGATCTGCTGCTGTGCGACGTGGCGCAACGCCTGACCCAGGAGGTGCGCGCCAGCGATACGGTGAGCCGGCAGGGCGGCGACGAATTCCTGATCGTGATGGGTAGCCTGGCCGACGATTCCGACGCGGCCGCGATGGCGGTCAAGATCATCGATCTGCTGACGACGCCGTTCCAGGCCAACGGCCTGGAAGTCTCGACTACGGGTTCGCTCGGCATCGCGCTGTATCCGGCCGACGGCAGTGATTTCGAGACGTTATTGAAGAATGCCGATATGGCGATGTATCGCGCCAAGGAGTCGGGGCGCAACGCCTTCCGCTTCTACGACGCCGAGATGAATACCAACGTCATCGAGCATCTGCACTTGATTTCCGGTATACGTACGGCGCTGGCACGCCACGAATTCAGCCTGCATTACCAGCCGCAGTTCGAATTGAAGAGCGGCCGCATCGTCGGCGCCGAAGCACTGATCCGCTGGCGCCATCCCGAGCTGGGGCTGGTGCCTCCGCTCAAATTCATTCCTGTGGCCGAGCGCTGCGGTCTGATACATGAACTGGGACGCTGGGTCTTGAACGAAGCCTGTCGCCAGGCGAAGGCCTGGCAGGATGCGGGACTGCCCAAACTGGTGATTGCCGTCAATCTATCGCCGGTCCAGTTCCGCCGCGACGACATCGAGCGCGACATCATGAATGCGCTGGCAACAAACAATCTGGCGGCCAATTGCATCGAGCTGGAGTTGACCGAGTCGCTGCTGATTGCCGATTCCAAGGATTTGAACGCCTTGCTCTCCCGCTTGCGCGCCTTGGGCATACGGCTGTCGATCGACGACTTCGGCACCGGCTATTCCAATCTCGGTTACCTGAAGCGCTTCGAAGTCGAATGCCTGAAGATCGATCAATCCTTCGTGCGGCGCATGACGGAAAACACCAACGACGCCGGTATCGTGCGCGCCATCATTGAGATGGCGCACAGCCTGTCGCTCGACGTGGTGGCCGAAGGCGTGGAAACCGAAGCGGTGTTGAACCGCCTGATCGAACTGGGCTGCGAATTCGGCCAGGGTTTCCATTGGTCGCCGGCCTTGGCGCCGGACGATTTCGTGCGTTTCCTGAACGGCCATCAAGCGCGTTGTCCGGAACTGGCGCTGTCCACCTGACAGCTTGCGTTTCACTTCGCCCGTAAAACGAAAACGCCACCGCAAGGTGGCGTTTTCGCGTCGGGGGACGACTTGCTGCGATTACTTGTGTGCGACAGCAGTCTTCGAATCGCTGGTCGATGTCGTTGCGGGCTTGTCGAAGGCGACGAAACCGGTGGGCATGGACGAGTTGTCGGATTGCTTCAGTTCCGCCACGACTTCAGCGCGGGTCTTGCCGGTGGGGATGTTGTTGGTTTGCGCGTGGGCGCCGTTGCCTGCTGCGGCAGCGGGGTTGGTGTTGCCGACGAAGCTGTAGGTACCGGCGGTGCCGTCCTTTTGCGCTTGTTGCAGTTCGGCGATGACTTCGGCGCGGGTCTTGCCCGAGCTGACGCGGGTTTCGTTTTGGTCGGCGAAGGCGGAAGTGGCGGCGGTCAAGGCGGTCAGTGCGGCGACGGCGGCGATCAGTTGTTTGGCGTTCATGTTCATACCCCTAAAGTTCGGTTGAGAAGTAGCAGGGCAGGCGATGCATGAAATGTGGTGCCCGTCTGTCTTGCTGTGAGCCGCATCGTTTCGTTTGCTGCTCACCATGAACGTCACTTTATACGTTGCGCGGCTGAAGATAAACGCGACTAATTGCAATGGTTTGTTTCTGAATATGGAACAATAATTGATCGATCAAATGACTATGTTGTAAGTAAGTGCTTGATTTATCAAGAAATACCGTATTTTCCGACTTTTCTGGGTGCATGATCATGCATGCTAGATACTATCTTCATGCAAGTATGTTTGGAGAGGCCTAATGAATAGCAGGGCCAGGCAAGCCAAGACCATGTCGGCCGGATGGGCATGGGCAAGCTGCCGGCTTGTCGTTAATTCGCCGGCGCGGATATTGTTCCGCTACGCCGCAGCCAAAATCAGGGCGTGCTGCTGCCTGCGTTTTTCTTGGTCCACTCGGCGATCCCGCGCGCCATCGAGACGAATTCGCTCGGCATCATGATGATGGTGGTGGTGTTTTGCTCGGCGCCGACTTCGGTGATCATTTGCATGCGGCGCAGCTCCAGGCCGGCCGGGTTTTCCATGATCAGGCCGGCGGCTTCGCGCAGCTTTTGCGCTGCTTCCAGTTCGGCCTCGGCCTTGATGATGCGGGCGCGCTTTTCGCGAAAGGCTTCGGCTTCCTGCGCCATGGCGCGCTGCATCGATTCGGGGATTTCGACGTTGCGCATTTCCACGCGCGTGACTTTCACGCCCCAGGGTTCGGTAGCCGAATCGATGGTCAGGCGCATGTCGATGCCCAGGCGCTCCTGTTCCTTCAACACGTCGTCGAGCGTGTGGCGGCCGATGATGTTGCGCAGTGATGTCAGCGCTACCTGGATCACCGATTTATCGACTTCGCGCACTTCCACGACCGACTTCACCGGATCGACTACGGCATACCAGATCACGACCGTTACCTTGACCGGCACGTTGTCCTTCGTGATGGTTTCCTGCTGGTCGACCGAGGTGGTGATGGTGCGGATGTCGATGGTTTGCTGCGTTTCGATGGCGGGGATGAGCCAATACAAGCCGGGGCCGCGTATGCCTTGCAGTTTGCCGAGGCGGAACACGACGGCGCGCTGGTATTGCGCCGCGATGCGCAAACCCGAGATGAAGATGAAGATGGCGATGACGAGTAGCGGCAGCAGTCCGATCATGAGGTTCTCCCTGAGAATGGCGCGCTCATCTTAGCACAGGCAATTCCTCGGCTTTATGCGAGAATGAAGTTCCTTCCGACCTTGCGCGCGTTGCTCCCGCCATGCGAATCGTCACCATCATGCATGCATGTGCCGTCTGGGCCGCTTGTTTTTTCGCATTTGCGGCGCAGGCAGGAGAGCGCGCCTGCGCCAAGGTGGTGCTCAGCGGCGACCCGGATTATCCGCCGTTTTCCTGGTATGACGGCCACGCCATGCACGGCTCGGCAATCGAGATCGCACAACGGGCTTTCGAGCATGCCGGCATTCTTTATGAAGTCCGTTACGTCGGGCCATTCAACCGGGTGCTGCAATCGGCGAAGAACGGATCGATCGATGTGATCGCGGAATTGAAGGACACACCGGAGCGGCGCGATTACCTCGCATTTTCCAGGGTCGCGATTTTCAATAATCCGGTTGCTGTTTTCGTGCGCAACGACAGCAAGCTCGCGTTTCACGAATGGAAGGATCTCGCCGGGCTGCATGGCGGCATTACCCTGGGCAACAAGTTCGGCGGCGGGTTCGACGAGTTCCTTGCGCAATCGTTGACGGTCGAATCGGCCAACGGCATCGCCAACAATTTCGCCAAACTCGACTTAGGTCGGATCGATTACTTCGTAAACAGTTATTATCCGGCCCTGAACGCTCTCGAAACTGAGCACAAGGCAGGGCAGTTCAAGGCACTGCATCCATTCGTGACGGAGTCGTCCAATTTTGTCGGCTGGGCCAAGGGTAGTCCTTGCCTGGCGCGGCTTGGCGAATTCGACCGCATCTTGTCCGGCATGGTCAAGTCCGGTGAGGTCAAGCATATCCTTGAATCGAACTTGATACATTTGCAAGATAAAATCGCGTCCCCCTGATGCGATAAAACAAGACTTGACGGGTTGCGTCTTCGGGTTAAAATACACTGTACATAAATACAGTAAAATGACCAAGATCCCGAGATTCCCGTGGCATCAACTTCCTCCCAACCCATGCCGGCAGGCAGCGGGACGGCTCCCCGTCTCTCTGCCGAATCGCTTGCCGCGAGCCTGCCGCATGCGTTGTGGCGTGGCGATGCCATGGGAAATCATCGTACAGGCGGGCGCTCCAGCGGCTATGCCGTGCTCGACCGTGAATTGCCCGGAGGCGGCTGGCCACCCTCGGTATTGACCGAGCTGCTTTGGGCGCAGCAGGGCGATGGCGAGTTTCGCCTGTTGGCGCCGCTATTGTCGCGGCTGGCGGCTGCCGGCGAAACCATCGTCCTGTTGGCGCCGCCGCACCGGGTGTGCGCGCCTGCCCTGGCGCAAGCCGGCATCGACGTGCGGCGGCTGTTGCTGGTGCAGTCGGAAAAGCCGGGCGACCGATTGTGGGCCGCCGAGCAGATTCTTAAAAGTGCCAGTTTCGGCGCCTTGCTGTGCTGGCTGCCGCAAGCCAAGCCCGATCATTTGCGCCGCCTGCAGTTGGCGGCAGGCAGCGGGGAGGGCTTGAGCTTCGCATTCCGTCCCGCCGTGGCGCGCCAGGAGTCGTCGCCTGCGCCCTTGCGCTTGCTGTGCCGTGCCGCGGCAGCGGGGCAGTTGTCGGTCGAGGTGTTCAAGCGGCGCGGCCCGCAGGCGGCTGCGCCTGTCTTGATCGATGCCTGGCTGCCGCCATCCATTGAACGCGCCTTGGCACGGCGTGCTACCCGTCCCGATCGTGAAATTACGCCACACCTTCCCATCAGGCCACCTCATGCTCTGGATCGCGCTATACCTGCCGCGCTTGCCGCTGGATCTGGCTTACCGTCGCTGGCCTGAGGCGATGCGCGAGGGCCTGGAGCACGGTGTGCCCCTGGCGGTCACCGAGGCCAAGCGCATACGCTGGGCCAATGCCTGCGCCCAGCAAGCCGGCGTGGACTTCGCCATGCAGGAGAGCAGTGCGCGCTCGCGCGCGGCGGAACTGGTGCTGCTGGCGCGCGACACCGATGCCGAAGCGCGCGCCGTGATCGAGGCGGCCTTGTGGGCGCTGCATTTCACGCCCCAGGTCAGCTTGCAGGATCAGGGCTTGCTGCTCGAAGTGGCACCGAGCTTGCGCCTGTTCGGCGGGCTGGCGGCCTTGAAGCACGGTTTGCGCGAAGGGGTGCGCCGGCTGGGCTTCGTGCCGCAACTGGCTTCCGCGCCGACGGCAACGGCGGCCTGGCTTTTGGCCCAACATGGTGACGATATCGATACCGACGGCGCAAGCTGTGCCGCGCAGCTCGATGCCTTGCCGGTGAACCTGCTGCAAGCGGCGCAGCCGTATCTGGACAGCCTCTATGCCATCGGCTGCCGCCGCCTGGTGCAACTGCGCGCGCTGCCGCGCGGCGGCATTGTGCGCCGCTTCGGCGCCGCGGTGTTGAGCGAACTTGACAAGGCCTATGGTGCAGAACCCGATGCCCATCTCTGGTATGAGGCGCCCGAGACGTTTTCCGCGCGCCTGGAATTGGCGGCGCGCGTCGATAATGCCGAAGCCTTGCAGTATGCGGCCGAGCGGCTCTTGATGCAGATGACGGGCTGGCTGGTGGCGCGCCATGCCGCCGTGACGCGCTTTTCGCTGTTGCTGCACCACGAATCGGTGCGTCGGCGCAGTGACGCATCAAGCAACATGCCGACCACGGTGGAGGTCAAGCTGGGTGCTGCCAGCCGCGACCTGGCGCATCTGGCCTTGCTGCTGCAGGAGAATCTGGCCAAGCTCAAATTGACGGCTTCGGTGATTGAATTGAGCTTGCAAGCCGATGCGATCGAAGCTTTGGCCGCACCCAACAATGAATTGTTTGCCACCACGGCCGGCCAGGCGGAATCGATGGCGCGCCTGATTGAACGATTGGCGAGCCGCCTGGGTGAGGGGGCAATCAACCGTTTCAAGCTGGTTGCCGATCATCGTCCCGAGCGCTGTTTCACGCTCAAGCCGGCCTTGCATGGCGACGCGGGGCGCGAACGCAAGCAGCAGGACTTGACGACGGCGTTTCCCGCGCGCCCGAGCTGGTTGCTGGCGCAGCCGGTGGCCCTGATGGTGCGCCATGAAAAGCCGTTCTACCTCGGCAGCCTGACCATGCTGGCCGGCCCCGAACGCATCGAGTCCGGCTGGTGGGACGATGCTCTTGCGGCACGCGACTATTTCATCGCCAGAAACGATAGCCAGATGCTGCTCTGGGTCTATCGCGAACGGCCCAGCCTGGGGGAAGAGATGCCGGGCTGGTTTTTGCATGGATTTTTCGGCTGATCATGGTTTCGTTGTTACCTCAGTATGCGGAGTTGCATTGCCTCTCCAATTTCAGCTTCCTGCGCGGTGCTTCGCATGCGGAGGAGTTGGTGGCGCGTGCGCACAAGCTCGGTTATCACAGCCTGGCGATCACCGATGAGTGCTCCTTTGCCGGCGTGGTGCGGGCGCATGTGGAAGCGAAAAAACTCGACATGCGCCTGATCATCGGCAGCGAAATGCGGCTGGCGTGCGGCATGAAGCTGGTGCTTTTGGCGATGAGCCGCGAAGGTTATGGCAACCTGGCCGAGTGGATCAGCGTGGGTCGCTGCCGCGCGCCCAAGGGCCGCTACGACGTGCGGCGTGCCGACGTGGCGCACACGGCAGCGACCCGCCTGCGCGGCTTGCCCGAGTGCCTGGCGCTGCTTGTGCCAGGTTGCGGCCTTGACGATGCCGTGCTCGAAGAGCAGGCCGCCTGGGTGGCGGCAACGTTTGGCGATCGTGCGGCCATCGCCTTGCACATGCTGCAGCATGCCGGTGACGAAGACAGGAAAGAGCGCCTGACGGCCTTGGCGGCGCGCCATCGCTTGCCGCTGGTTGCCTGCGGCGACGTGCACATGCATGTGCGTTCGCGCAAGCCTTTGCAGGATGTGTTGACCGCGGTGCGGCTGGGCCAGCCGGTTGCCGAGTGCGGCATGGCTTTACTGCCAAACGCCGAGAATCATCTGCGGCAGCGGCTACGCCTGGCGCAACTGTATCCTGCCGAGGTTTTGCGCCAGAGCGTGATGCTGGCCGAACGCTGCGACTTTTCGATGGAAGAGTTGCGTTATCAATATCCGGAAGAGATCGTGCCGCCGGGCGAGACGCTTTCCCACTACCTGCGCCGCATCACCTACGAAGGCGCCGATTCGCGCTATCCGCGCGGCGTTCCGGCTGCCGTGCAGGAGCAACTGGAAAAGGAATTGGCGCTGATCGAGAAGCTGTCTTACGAGCCTTATTTTCTGACCGTCTATGACGTGGTGCATTTCGCGCGCAGCCGGCGCATCCTGTGCCAGGGGCGCGGCTCGGCGGCCAATTCCTGCGTGTGCTATTGCCTGGGCATCACCGAGGTCGATCCAACGACGACCATGCTGCTGTTCGAGCGCTTCATCTCGGAAGAGCGCAACGAACCTCCCGACATCGATGTGGATTTCGAGCACGAGCGGCGCGAAGAGGTAATGCAATACATCTACAACAAGTATGGCCGGCATCGTGCGGCGCTGACGGCGGCGGTGGTGATCTACCACCCGCGCTCGGCCTTGAAGGATGTGGGCAAGGCGCTGGGCATGGATTTCGATACCTTGAATCGCTTGTCCAAGCTGCACCAGTGGTGGGACGGCAGCAAGGTCAACGTCGAACGCATGCAGGAAAACGGGCTTGATCCCGATTCGCCGGTGACGCGTAAATTGCTGACGCTCACGCAAGAACTGATGGGCTTTCCGCGCCACTTGTCGCAGCATAGCGGCGGCTTCGTCATCGCGCGCGACAGCCTGGCGCGGCTGGTGCCGATTGAAAACGCGGCCATGATTGATCGCAACGTGATCCAGTGGGACAAGGACGACCTCGACGCCATGGGCTTGCTCAAGATCGACGTGCTGGCTCTGGGCATGTTGACGGCGATCCGCCGCGCGCTTGATTTCATCGGCGCGCGGCGCGGCGAGGTGTTCGCCGTGCAGGACATCCCGCGTGAGGATCCGGCCGTCTACGACATGATCTGCAAGGCCGATACCATCGGCGTGTTCCAGATCGAATCGCGCGCCCAGATGTCGATGCTGCCGCGCCTGAAGCCGCGGGAATTTTACGATCTCGTGATCGAGGTGGCGATCGTGCGGCCGGGGCCGATCCAGGGTGGCATGGTGCATCCCTATCTGAAAAACAGACAAGATCCTGCTTCTGCCGTGTATTACAGCGATGCCTTGAAGGCAGTTCTTGAGCGCACCTCGGGTGTGCCCATCTTCCAGGAACAGGTGATGCAGATCGCCATGGTGGCAGCAGGCTTCACCGGTGGCGAGGCCGATGATTTGCGGCGTTCCATGGCGGCGTGGAAGCGCAAGGGTGGCGTTAGCAAGTTCTACGACAAGATTACGCGCGGCATGGACGAACGCGGTTATCCCAAGGAATTTGCCGAACGCATCTGCAAGCAGATCGAAGGTTTCGGCGAATACGGCTTCCCGGAATCGCATGCGGCGAGTTTCGCCTTGCTGGTTTATATTTCGGCCTGGATCAAGCATTATGAGCCGGCAGCTTTCCTGGCTTGCCTGCTCAATTCCCAACCGATGGGGTTTTATTCGGCTTCGCAACTGGTGCAGGATGCGCGCCGGCATGGTGTGGAAGTCCGGCCGCCCGACGTCGTCATCAGCGATTGGGATTGCACGCTCGAAGAGACGCCGGCCAGTCTGCAAGGACGGGATCAGCCTGCCGTGCGCCTGGGTTTGCGCCAGCTGAAAGGCTTGAGCGAGGGCGCGGCCGAACGCATTGCCGAAGTGCGCGCGATCCAGGCGTTCGATAGCATCGACGACTTGCGCCGCCGGGCCGAGTTGACGGTCGAAGACTTGCATGCGCTGGCGCGGGCCAATGCGCTGGTCACGCTTTCCGGCAACCGGCGCCAGACTGCCTGGCAGGTGGCGGGCATGCACGCCATGCCGGCCTTGCTCAAGGATGCGCCCATCGAGGAAGAGGCGATCACGATAGCGGCGCCGTCGGAGGGGCAGGAGATTCTGGCTGATTATGCCAACCTGAGTTTGACGCTGCGGCGCCATCCGGTTGCGCTGTTGCGTGAGCGGCTGCGCCAGATGCGGCTTGTGAGCGCGGCGCAATTGCAGGCGTCGCCGCCGCACAATGCGGCACGTGCGTGCGGCCTGGTGACGATGCGGCAGCGGCCCCACACGGCCAAGGGCACGCTGTTCATGACGCTGGAAGACGAGACCGGCAACATCAACGTGATCGTCTGGCCGGCCTTGTTTGAAAAGCAGCGCAAGCAAATTCTCAATGCGCGATTGATGGCGGTCTATGGCACCTGGCAGCGTGAAGGTGCCGTCACGCATCTGGTGGCGCAGCACATCGTCGATCATAGCGAGTTGCTGGGCAGCCTGACGGTGGAAGAGCGGAATTTCCATTAAGAGACGCTAACAAAAAGAGCTTGGCGTTGTTGCTAGGGGCGGCCATCCGCATCCTTGCCGTACAATTGCCCTTGCAGGGCGCGTCGGCGCTGGCAGGCGCCGACCGTTTCGCAGGCGTGCGGCATGCCGCACGAAACCCCTGCTACACCTGTCTTCGTCGTAGCCCTTGCACGGCGCGCACCTGCTTGCAGGCGGGTGTCGCTTCGCGGGCAGCCGGCATGCCGGCTGAAATCCCCGCTTCGCCCTAGCCAATCTCATTTTGTTAGCGCCTTTAAAGAGTGGCAATATCGGGCAGGATGCGTGCGGCAGCGGCGCGATAGGCTAAGATGATGGGCTTTCAACGATACGCGCCGCGAACGAACTGATGAAACGAATCGCCAGCCTGATCTGCTGCCTGCTTTCCATTTCCGTCGGCGCCAAGACTCTCGACATCGAATCCCGTTCCGCCACCAAGCAGGAAGCCGACTCGTTCAACCGGTTTTACATGAAGAACCATCCCGCCAATGCAGGGTTGGGCGTGAATTTTCTCATCACCCGCATTGCGCCTAAAAAAACCTGGGATATCAAGGCGCGCGTTCTCAATGATCCGGCGCATGGCTACAAGAACCTGTGCAAGCAGGATATCGACAACTTTGAACTCGATGGCAAAGGCTGGCACGAGGATGGCGCGCGTTCGACCACCCGCATGGTCTGGCTCGACCAGGGCAATGCCTGCAAGGTGGTGCAATATGCCGAACTGGAAACGCCTTTGCCCGATGTCGAGGTGATCGACATGCTCAGGCACGCCGACGCCGTGCTCAAGCAATCGTCCATTCTGTTGCGCGGCAATACCAATTGCAGTTTGATCTATCTGCAAGGCTTGAAACTGGTCGGCATCGGCACGGCAACTGTGGGGCACGAAGAGATGTTTTCGTTCCGCTATCGCGGCGAGCAGAATATTCCGGTGGCGTTATCGGTGCGCCGGCTGGGGGCGGATTATACGACTTGGGATATGCATTGTCCGATTCCTTGATGTAGGACGTGTCGCGCTATTTCACGCGGATTTTCCCGTCAACCGTACCAGTACATCCTTGCGGTAACTACGGCTCATGCGCAGCCGTTGCCCATCGCGCAGCACCACTTCGTATTCCCCGTCCTCGCGCACTTCCAGTGCCTTGATCCGATCCAGGTTGACGATGGCCGAGCGATGGGTCCTGGCGAAGCCTTGCGGTGACAATTGCGCGTCGAGATCGGACAGGCTGCGGCGCAGCATGTGCGCTTTGCCGGCGACGTGCAGCGTCGAATAGTAGTCGGCCGCCTCGATCCAATCGATGTCGGCGAGCTTGACGACCTCGATCGTATTGCCGTTCTTGATGATGAAGCGCCGTGCTTCGGCAGGCTGCAGGTGTTTGGCCTTGACGCGTTCGAGCACCTGGGCGAAGCGTTTGTCGTCGAAGGGCTTGAGCAGGTAGTCGAGCGCGCCGACTTCGAAGGCGCGTACTGCGTGTTCGAGATAGGCGGTGACGAAGACGATGGTGAAGTCGGGGATGCCGTCGAGCCGCTCCAGCACCTCGAAGCCGTCGCATTCGGGCATTTGCACGTCGAGGAAAACGATGTCGGGTTTGTGCGTGGAGATAGCGGCCAGCGCTTCTTCGCCAGAGCTGCATTGGCCGATGATCTGTATGCTGTCGTCGCGCGCGAGCAGGGTGGCGAGGTTGCTGCGCGCCAGTGGTTCGTCATCGACGATCAATGCGCGCAAGGCGATGCGTCGCTCCGTCATGTGCCTTGATAGGGCAGGGAAATCGAGGCCAGCACGCCGCCCGGCGCCTGGTTTTGCAGCGTCAATGCAGAGGCGTCGCCGTAGAGCGCCGCCAGGCGCCGTTTTGCGTTGTTCAAGCCGACGCCGGACTGGTAGTCTTCACGCAACGCGGGGCCGTCATTGTAGACGCGCAGGATCAATATCTCGCCGTCGCGCACCGCGTTGATGCGTACTTCGCCGCCTTTGACTTGCCGCGCGATGCCGTGCTTGATGGCGTTTTCCACCAGCGGCTGCAAAATCAGGTCGGGTACGCGAGCCGCTTTCAGCTCGTCGGGGATGTCGAGATGGCAGCGCAGCCGGTCGGCGAAGCGCACGCCCTGGATGTCGAGATACTTGCCGAGGAAGGCGGCTTCTTCTTCCAGCGCCACGAACTGCCGTTCGGAACGATCCGTTACGCGGCGCAGCAACTCGCTCATGGAGGCGATCATGGAAACGGCTTCGTCGTTCCTGCCTTCGCGGATCAGGCCGGTGATGGCGTTGAGCGAATTGAACATGAAGTGCGGTTCCAGTTGCAGGCGCAGGGCGGCCAGTTGGGCTTGCGCGAGCAATTCGTTCAGGCGGGCGCTGTCGGCTTGCTGTTGGGCCAGCCGGCCGCGCGCGTCGATGATGGCGCGCAGCGCCAGGATGCCGCCATAGAGGATGGCATCGCCCAGCATGCCACCGAAGAAATTGCCGATCCAGACGTCGATGAAGGCGGGCGGACCGTGCGCCGCCTGCCAGGGGTCGAACGTGCTTTCGAGCAGGGCGATCCAGGCCGCTGATAATGCGCCCATGGCCAGGCAGGCCGTGGCGTGGACCAGCCAGGGCAGGGGGCGTATTGGCGAGAGCGGGAAGCGCCGCATCAGTGCATACACACCGGGTGTCGCCAGCGCCCACACGAACCATGAGACCAGACGGACGAAGAATAAAATGGCCCAGGCATGATGCATGCCTTCGGCACGCATGACGAATACGGTTTGCGAGGCGTCGAACAAGGCGACGGCGAGCCAGGCGAGCGCGATGTAGCGCCAGGAGGACGATTTTTGCTGTGCTGCGGATGTCATGGCGCCCATCTTATTGGAAATTGTGGGTCGTGGGGAAGCTTTGCAGCGAACCCACGAAAACCTGCAGGCAAGCGCCTCGCCGCGAAGCGGACATGCTGCGAGACTGGTTGCATTTTCAACGGAGGTTACATCCCATGTGCACTTTCTTTCCCCGTTTCAGCCAGGCAATCCTCGTTTCTCTCGCGTTGTCGTGCGGTGCGGCCCATGCGGCGGACAGCAACCCGCAACTCGATTACCCGGCCGACTACCGCAACTGGATTTTCCTGACCAGCGGCCTGGACATGACGTATTCGGGGGAGCAGATGGCCGGCCATCACATGTTCGACAATGTTTTCGTCAATCCGGAGGCGTACAAGGTGTTCCAGGCCACCGGGCACTGGCCCGACAAGACGATCCTGATCAAGGAAGTGCGCGGCGGGCAGACCAAGGGTTCGATCAATCGGGGCGGCATGTTCCAGCAAACCGAGGTGATGGCGCTCGAAGTGCATGCCAAGGATGAAAAGCAATTTCCGGGGCAGTGGGCGTTCTTTGTTTTCGGCGATACCAAGCCCGCGGCCGCCATCCCGAAGGAAGCGCAATGCTACGCCTGCCATGGCAGCCACGGTGCGGTGGATAACACTTTCGTCCAGTTCTACCCGACCTTGAAGCCGATTGCCGAGAGCAAAAAGACGTTTTCCGCCGGATACATCAAGGATGAGGCTGGGGCGCAAAAGTAGTTTCGTGCTGCGCTAGTTTTCTGCCGCAGTGTTTTTCGTATATCGCGCGATGGAATTCTTCGTTGGCAGGCGGTCGCCGATTCTCTAAGCTATGTCGCTTTTGGATCGGGGGTGGGGACAATGAAGATCGGAATTCTGGCGCTGGTTGCGGCCGGCGCCTTCTCTTTGCAGGTCGATGCGGCGGAGCCCGGCGACGCGGCGCACGGCAAGGAGTTGTATCAATCGCTGTGCAGTTCGTGCCACTCCTTCCCTTATAACGGAACGGGGCCGGCGCACGATGGCTTGTTCGGACGCAAGGCAGGCGGACGTGACGATTATGCTTATTCCGATGCGCTCAAGTCGGCCAACTTCGTTTGGAATGAAAGCACGCTCGATGCCTGGCTGGCCGATCCGGAACGTATCGTGCCGGGCCAGAAGATGGGGCCGGGTGTGCCGTCGGCGCAGGACAGGGCTGACCTGATTGCCTATCTGAAGACGGAATCGGCCCGCAAAAAGGATTGAAGGCCGGCCGGGCGGCCGGCCGTTTCCTCATCCTGCCTGGTGGGCGGATTTCTTGACTTCAGCGTAGACCCATTTGACGAAGCGTTCGGATTGCGCCGGCGTCGCTTGGGGCGTTTGCGCATCGAAATCGGCAGTGGGTTTCGCAGCGATGACTTCATCGAGCGTCTTGCCTTGCTCCACCAGCTTGGTCACACGGTCGCGCACGGCCAGGATCAGATCACGCTGAGCGGTCAGCCCGGTGCGGTCGGCAAGCGGACCGTGGCCGGGAATGACTTTGGTGTTCGGGCCGGCGCGGCCGATAGTGGCACCCAAGCCGTCAACGATGCCGCTCAAGCTGCCGCCATTGTTGAGGTCGACGAAGGGATAGCCGACGCTGCGGTAATAGTCGCCCACGGCGAGGATGTCATGTTTTGTGAAGACCACCAGCGTGTCGCCGTCGGTATGGGCGCTGCGCACCGGCAGCAAGCGCACGTCTTCGCCGTCGAAGTGGATCGTGACTGGGCCGTCGTAGGTGATCACAGGCAGGGCTTGCGCCGCGGCGGGCTTGGGTAGCGTACCGTCAGGCGCCGGATTGGGGTGGGCCAGGCGGTCGCGCAATTGGTCGCGGGAGAGGATGGTGACGCCCAGCTTGGCGAAGTTTTCGTTGCCGCCCGTGTGGTCGCCGTGCACGTGAGTATCGATCAGGTAACGGATCGGCTTGTCGGTGATCTTGCGGATGGCGGCGACCAGCTTGTCGGTCAACGGGGCGAATTGGGAGTCGACCAACAGCACGCCGTCCTGGCCGGTCAACACGCTGATGGTGCCGCCTTGGCCTTCGAGCGTGTAAAAGTCGTCGGCCAGCTTGGTGGTCTTGATCTCGACCTTGCTGTAATCGACTTGCTGCTGCGCGACTGCGTTAAAGGTCGCGGCGATTGCCAACACGATGGCGGCGAGCTGAAGTTTGAATGTCATGACGATAGGTTTGGCTACAGTGAAGTGGACGGAAATTTCGCCGCGCGGCACCTCTTTCCTCCGTCGCGGCTCGCTTTGCCAACAGCAATCGCCATGCCTGGCAAATAAGGGAAAATTGCTGCGGGCGCAACAGGCCGAGCAGAAGCCAGCGCCTTCGCTGCTGCCAACGTAGCAAAATTGTGTTTCTTGAAGAAGAAGCTGTGCCTTAGCGGCGCAGGGTCTCTTTGAGCTTCTCGATCGGGATGGATGAGATGGTGGAGCCGGGCGCAGACGTCGTTCCGCAATTGCCGCAACTGCCGCAACCGTCACCGCACGAGGCGCCGGCTTCGGCTTGTTGTGCCAGGCGCGCGGCCAGGTCGTTCCAGCCGCAAGCTTTGGCCAGGCGTACGGCGCCGATTCGTGCCGCGCGCTTGAGTGCCTTCGGCGCATAACGCCTGAGCACGACGATTGCCGCGCACACGACGATCAGGCTGACGATGATTTGCTGCATCATCACGTGCCTCCCAATATGAAGCGGCTGATCTGGTAGGTGGCGAACGAAGCGAGATAAGCCAGCGCAAACATGTAGCCGGCCATGAACAAGGCGGGCTTCCAGGAATTTGTCTCGCGCCGGACGACCGATAGCGTCGCCACGCATTGCGGCGCAAAGACATACCAGGCCAACAGCGACAGCGCCGTCGGCAGGCTCCAGCTTGCGGCGATCATGGGAGTTAAGGCCGTGCTCAATTGATCTCCCGCGCCGGACAAGGCATACACCGTGCCGAGGGCGCCGACTGCGACTTCGCGCGCGGCCAGGCCGGGGATCAGGGCGATGGCGATTTGCCAGTTGAAGCCGATCGGCGCGAAGACGTGTTGCAACAGGCTGCCGATGTGGCCGGCCAGGCTGTATTGGATAGCCGGGCCGGTCGCACCAATGGGCGGAGCAGGGAAGCTGGAGAGGAACCACAGCAATACCATCAAGGCCAGGATGATGGTGCCGACGCGCGTGATGAAGATGCGTGCGCGCTCCCACAGGCCAAGCGCCAGATTGCGCAGGTTGGGCCAGTGGTAGTTGGGCAACTCCAGCATCAGGGGCTGGTATTGCTGGCGGCCCAAGTGCCATTTCATGACCCAGGCAACGGCCATGGCCGAGACGATGCCGATCACGTAGAGCAGGAACAGCACGAGGCCTTGCAGGTTGAAGAGGCCGACCTCGCGCGCCGGGATGAAGGCGCCGATGATCAAGGCATAGACCGGCAGGCGTGCCGAACAGGTCATCAGGGGCGCGATCATGATGGTGGCCATGCGGTCGCGCGGGTTTTGTATGGTGCGCGTGGCCATGATGCCGGGAATGGCGCAGGCGAAGCTCGACAACAGCGGGATGAAGGCGCGGCCCGAGAGGCCGACGCTGCCCATAAGGCGGTCCAGCAGGAAGGCGGCGCGCGGCAGGTAGCCCGATTCCTCCAGCGAGAGGATGAACAGGAACAGGATCATGATCTGCGGCAGGAAGACCAGCACGCTGCCGACGCCGGAGAGGATGCCGTCGACCAGCAGGCTGCGCAGGACGCCTTCAGGCATGCTGCTTGCCACCGCCTTGCCGAGTCCGTTTATCGCATTCTTGATCCAATCCATCGGCACCGCCGACCAGCTGAATACGGCCTGGAAGACCAGGAACAGCAGCACGGCAAGGAGCACGTAACCGAGCACGGGATGCAGCACGATGGCATCGATGCGGTCGCCCACGCTCTTGGTATCGCCTTCCTTCTTGATTACCGCAGCGAGGATGCGGCGCACTTCATGTTGCGTCGCTTCCAGCGAGGACATGTTGTGGGCGTGGAACTCCGTTGCGATCCCGCTTGGCAGCTCGCCGAAAGCGGCGGCAGTCATCTTTTCCAACTGGGCAATCAATGCGGCGCCGCCATTGGATTCGATCGCCACGGCTTCGATCACGGGGATGCCCAGTTCCTGCTGCAGGCGCGGCACATCGAGCACGAGACCGGATTTGTGCGCCATGTCCATCATGTTCAGGGCCAGCACGGCGGGCCGGTTCAGGCGCAAAACTTCCAGCACCAGGCGCAAATTCAGTCGCAGGTTGGTGGCGTCGGCTACCAGCACGATCACGTCGGGCGGGTTTTCGCCGGATTGGGTGCCCAGGAGCACGTCGCGCGTGACCGCTTCATCGGGCGAAAGCGCATTCAAGCTGTAGGTGCCAGGCAGGTCGACCACACGATAGTGGCGCCCCGAAGGGGAGGCGAATTGGCCTTCCTTGCGCTCGACCGTGACGCCGGCGTAGTTCGCCACTTTCTGACGTGCGCCGGTCAGGCGATTGAACAAGGCGGTCTTGCCGCAATTGGGATTGCCGACCAGAGCCAGGCGTAGGGACGGCAGGGGCAGGTCGCTGTGCATGAATTACAGGAAGCAGCGGAAAAAGCCAGGGGTCATGCCCGGCATCAGGCCTGGGCGGGAGTCACCTGTATCATGGCCGCTTCGGCGCGGCGCAGGGCAAAGGTGGTGTTGCCGACGCGCACCGCCATCGGGTCGCGTCGCGGAAAGGATTCGGCGATGACGCGGATCTTTTCCCCAACGGCAAAGCCGAGTTCCAGCAGGCGCACCTTGATTGCCAGCTGTTCGGCACCTTCGGCCGAGGCAAGCCCGACGACGGTTGCACTATCGCCTTTCTTGAGCATGGCGAGGTGCGGCGTTTGCTGGCTGGACTTGGCGGCTGACATGCTGAACATTCCGTATGCAGGGTCGATACTTGTATCCTAGCACATTTTCGGAATGATAATAGTTCTTAATATCAGTTGCGTACGCAAATAAGGTTGCATTTTTGTAACTTTCTCCGCGATAATGGCGCAAGCGTGATCGAAACGCGCGCAAGGCGGGGTTAACTATGTCGCTACGCTGTCTCGGCAGGCGCCGTTGGATTGGCGCCGTAATATTCCTGTCATCGATTTGCACGATAATGCGCGCTATGCAAACGGACAGCGTCTTTTCCTTATTCGTGTTTCGCCGCGTGTTTCGTCCATGACGGACGACGTGCGCGCATCCGTCGGTTTTTCCTGTCCCGGTCTTCGTTGCCGAGTGCCGGCCGTCATCCCATCCCCCAGGACATCTTCAACCTTGTGCTGTTCGCATCCCGGCATTCAGGGGAGCCGGCATCGATATCGAACGCACGGACGCGCATTCGCATGCATTTAGTTCCGCCGATGCGCGACAAAACAGGCAACACAAAATAGAATTGCGAAAATCACAGAAGCCAATGCCATCATGATCGATATCCTCAAAGAGACATTTGCCAACATCGTCCGCGCGCGCGGCATGGAGCACCATTTCCGCCGCCTGGCAATACTCGATATGTTCCTGGGCGCTCCCGGCGCGAAGGAGGTGTCGCGTTCGCTCGCCGGGGACTTGATCGATGCGTCGCAAGCCGAGCCCGTGACGCTGTTGGCCAAGCTGCATACCCGCATGGATGGTTTGACCGAGAGCGAAGCCGACAAGATCCGCGAGACGTCAGGCTATAACGAAGTCGCCCACGAAAAGGAAGTGTCGTGGTGGATGCACCTGTGGAAGTGCTATGCCAACCCGTTCAACTTGCTGTTGACCGGTCTGGCGGTCGTGTCTTACCTGACCGAGGACATGCGCGCGACCGTCGTCATCGGCCTGATGGTGCTCTTGTCGACCATCCTGCGCTTCGTGCAGGAACGTCGCTCCAACAAGGCCGCCGACAAGCTCAAGGAGATGGTCAGCAATACGGCGACCATCATGCGCCACGATATCGCCGAGGACGTGGCCGACGAAGCGCGCAAGTATTTCCACGCCGTGTTGCACCCCAAGGGGCCGCGCACCGAGGAAATCGCGATCAAGCTGCTGGTGCCGGGCGACATCGTGCGCCTGTCGGCAGGGGACATGATCCCGGCCGATTTGCGCGTGCTCGCGGCCAAGGATTTGTTCGTCAGCCAGGCGGCGATGACGGGCGAATCGCTGCCGGTGGAGAAATTCGTCACGGACCGCGGCGAAAAGTCGGACAACCCGTTGGAACTCGTCAATCTTTGCTTCATGGGCACCAACGTGGTCAGCGGCTCGGCTACCGCCGTGGTGGTATCCACGGGGAACCATACCTATTTCGGCGCCTTGGCCGAACGTGTGACGGCGGTTGACCAGGGCCCGACGGCGTTCCAGGCCGGCGTGAACAAGGTGAGCTGGCTGTTGATCCGCTTCATGATGGTGATGACGCCGACGGTGCTGTTGATCAACGGCTTTACCAAGCATAACTGGCTCGAAGCTTTCCTGTTCGCACTTTCGGTTGCGGTCGGCCTGACGCCGGAAATGCTGCCGATGATCGTCACCTCGACGCTTGCCAAGGGCGCGGTGATGCTGTCGCGCAAGAAGGTCATCGTCAAGCGGCTCGACGCGATCCAGAACTTCGGCGCGATGGATGTGCTTTGCACCGACAAGACCGGCACCCTGACGCAGGACAAGATTTTCCTCGAACGCCATACCGACGTCTTTGGCGAGGAGTCCGACGCGGTCTGGGATTACGCCTACTTGAACAGTTATTACCAGACAGGCTTGAAAAACCTGCTGGACGTGGCGGTGCTCGATTACGCCGAAGGCCACGAGCATTTGCAGGCGGCGAAGAACTACACCAAGGTCGATGAAATTCCGTTCGATTTCCAGCGCCGCCGCATGTCGGTGGTGGTCAACAAGGGCGGCGACAATCACATCCTGATCTGCAAGGGTGCGGTCGAAGAGATCCTGTCGATCTGCACCCGCGTGCAGCACGGCGAAACGGTGGAGCCGCTGACACCGGAATTGCTCTCGCGCATCAGTGAAGTGACCGCTTCGCTGAACGGCGAAGGTTTGCGTGTGGTGGCGGTGGCGGCCAAGGATTCCGATTCGAGCAAGCAGGCTTACGGGATCGCCGACGAGCAGGAACTGACTCTGGTCGGCTACATCGCCTTCCTCGACCCGCCCAAGGAATCGACTGCGCCTGCGCTTGAAGCCTTGAAAGGCCACGGCATCGACGTGAAGATCCTCACTGGCGATAATGAGCTCGTTACCGCCAAGATCTGCCGTCAGGTCGGCCTGGCAGTCGATGGCATGGTGCTCGGTTCGCACGTCGAAAAGATGAGCGATGAAGAGCTGGCCGTGGCGGTCGAAAAGACTACCGTGTTCGCCAAGCTGACGCCTGCGCACAAGGAACGCATCGTGCGCACGCTGCACGATAAGGGCCACGTGGTCGGCTTCATGGGAGACGGCATCAACGATGCGCCGGCCCTGCGCGCCGCAGATATCGGCATCTCGGTCGATACCGCGGTCGACATCGCCAAGGAAGCGGCCGACATCATCTTGCTGGAAAAGAGTCTGATGATTCTGGAAGAGGGCGTGCTCGAAGGGCGCAAGACCTTCGCCAACATGCTCAAGTACATCAAGATGACGGCCAGCTCGAACTTCGGCAATGTGTTTTCGGTGCTGATCGCGAGCGCCTTCCTGCCTTTCCTGCCGATGCTGCCGATGCACCTGCTGGTGCAAAACCTGCTGTATGACATTTCGCAGATCGCGATTCCGTTCGACAACGTCGATCCGGAGTTTCTTGAGAAGCCGCAGCGCTGGAATGCCGACGGCATCGGCCGCTTCATGGTGTATTTCGGGCCGATCAGTTCGGTGTTCGACGTGACGACCTTCGTCTTGATGTGGTACGTGTTCGGCGCCAATTCGGAAGCGCATCAAACCTTGTTCCAGTCGGGCTGGTTCATCGAAGGCTTGCTGTCGCAAACCTTGATCGTGCACATGATACGCACGCAAAAGATCCCGTTCATCCAGAGCCGGGGTTCGTGGCCCTTGATCGGCATGACTTCGCTGGTGATGGCGGTCGGCATCTTCATTCCGATGTCGCCGATGGCGGACTACTTCAAGCTCCAGGCCTTGCCGTTGATGTATTTCGTCTATCTCGTGCCCATCCTGCTGGCATACGCTGCATTGACGCAAGCGATGAAGGGTTGGTATACGCGGCGCTTTGGCTGGCAATAAGCTGGCAATAAGGCTGGCAGGTGAAAGAACGGCGTCCGGCTTGCCGCGACGCCGTTTTTTTATTGGATATTCAAATTGCCTGCAAATCGCGGGCCATGCCTGCCACGACGGCTTGCCAGCTTTCGCCTGCGCCCTGGCGGTAAAGCCTTACCACGCCGGGATACCAGGGGCTGTCGGTGCGTTCGCGCAGCCAGCGCCAATCCGGGCGATGGGACGGCAGCATGATCCAGCAGGGTTTGCCCAGCGCGCCGGCCAGGTGCGCGATGGCGGTATCGACCGTGATCAGCAGATCGAGCTGTTCGACGATGGCGGCGCTGTCGGCAAAATCCCTGATGTCCGCGCCGAGATCGATGACTTGCGGCGGCAGAGTTTCGTGCCGGCCGATTTGCAGGCTGAAGAAGGTCGCCGATTCCATCGATAGCAATGCATGCAGCGCCGAAAAGTCCGGCAGGGAGCGATTGCTGTCGTTGGCGTGGTAGGCATTGCCGCGCCATGCCAGGCCGATTTTCTTTCCTGGCGCGGCCATGCGTTCGCGCCAGCGCGCGCGCCGATCTGCCGGTGTATGCAGATAGGGCAGGTGCGCTGGAATGGAGGCCAGCGTGGTGCCGTCATGGAGCGGCAGGCTCATTGGCAGCGTCCAATAATCGTGATCGCTTGCGATTGTGGAGAAGTCATCCTGGGTCGTCACGCGATCCACACCTTCGAGTGTCTCCAGCAAGGCCACCTGTGCCTTGCGGCACACCAGATCGATCCGTTCCGCGCCCCGGCGCTTGAGCAACGGCAGATAGCGACAGAACTGGATCATGTCGCCATAACCCTGTTCCGGCCAGACCAGGAGACGCTTGCCCTGTAGCGACTCGCCTTGCCACTGTTTTGCGGGAAGCAGAGGGAGTGGCGCGTCGGGCTCGGGCAGATCGGGGTGATAACGTGCCTCGTGCAGGGCCCAGCCTTCTTCAAACCGGCCTTGTGCCAGCAATAGCATGGCCAGGTTGTGACGTGCAAGTTGGTAGCTTGGATTGGCTTGCAAGGCCAGGCGCAATGATTGCTCGGCTTCGGCCTCGCGTCCGAGATCGGCCTGCAACACGCCGAGATTCGAATGCGCAATTGCGGACTCGGGCTTCAATGCAAGGGCTTGCCGGTATTCCTGTTCGGCTTCTTCCGCGCGATGCAATCGCGCCAGCAGGTTGCCCAGGTTGGCATGGATTTCGGACGAGTTTGGCGCCAGTTCGAGTGCGCGCCTATGGTGCGCCTCGGCCTCAGTCCACTTCCCGTCCTTTTCCAATAGCAGGGCCAAGTTGGCCCAGGCTTCCGCGAGGCCGGCGTCCAGCGCCAGTGCTTGCCTGTAGCATTCTGCAGCCTCGGACGGCTTGCGTTTGGCAAGCAGATGGGCGAGGCGCAAATAGGGAAGGGTATGGTGCGGCGCAAGCGCAATCACGTCGCGCAAGCACGCCTGGGCTTCATCGACGCGGCCCGATTCGCTGTAGTAATGCGCCAGGTTGTTGTGCGCTTCAAGCGCTTGCGGGTTCAGTGCAAGCGCTTGTCGCCAGCAGCGTTCGGCCGTCGCGCCGTCGCCCATGGCGATCGCGCATACGCCGATCAGATTGCTGCAATCGGCCTCGGCAGGCGCCAGATTCCACGCTTGCTGCGCTTGCGCCAAGGCCGCGCGCGCGTCGCCCTCGGCCAACAACTTGTTCGCTGCGGCAAATAGCTGTTCCAGCATCGCGCGCACGTTCTCGCTCATAGGTTGATGTGACCGCCACCCAGTTCAATGACACGGCCGCCGATGCGGATGTTGCCGTGCGCCGAAACGTCGAGCCGGATGCGGCAGGGGCGGCCGATTTCGACACCCTGAAGGATGTCGACTTGCCGTGCTATCGGCATGGCATGCATGTAGAGCCAGGCGCCGAGGTTGATGCAAGCCGAGCCGGTGCCGGGATCTTCGCCGACGCCGCTTGCCGACTTGAAGAAATAACGTGCCCGCACCGTATCGCCGCCATCGGCTGCCTTGGTCATGGCAAACAGGAAGACGTTCCTTCGCCCCAGGCCGTTGGCGGGCCAGCGTTCGGCGAAGCCGGCACCCGGTTTGGCTTTTTGCACGGCTTCGATGGAGCGCAGAAGCAAGAGCAATTGTTCCGATCCGGTGTCGAACCACAATGGGTCGGCGGCGACGTCTTCCACTTCGAGATTGAGCATGTGGCACAGCTCGTCAATGCTCAAGGCGCATGGGCGAACCAGCGCGTCGACGGCTTTGCGCGGTGCGGTCAGGTTCCAGAGCGAACCTTCGAGCGAGAGCGCCACCACGCCTGCCCTGGTTTTCAGGGTGAGGGTGTCGCGCCGGAGTCTTTGCCGCACGACGTGGGCGGAACCTATGCTGGGATGGCCGGCGAAGGGTAACTCACCGGTCGGTGTGAAGATGCGCAAGGTGGCGTCGCTAGCGCTGTCGACGCTTGAGGGAAGCAAAAAGACCGTCTCCGACAGGTTGAACTGGCGCGCCAGATTCAACATGGTCTCGTCATCGAGGCCCGTGCCGTCTTCAAATACGCACAGCGGATTGCCGCCGAAGCTTGTGTCGGCAAAGACATTGAGCAGGCGGTAGGAATATTGCGGCATGAAGGAAGGCGTTGGGTAAGTTGGCGATTTGGGAGGCGATTTCGCGATAGGGTAGCATAGCCAATCGAACGCCCAGGCAAAGCACGGGAGGCATCAAAATGATAAGTGTTTCACCTTGAGCGATATGCTTGTGCTTCGATTTAACAAATCGAGATATTGCCGGCAGTCGCATCTTGACGCCGCCCGGTGAATCGGGTTAACTGCAATATCCCTTCGCACGGAATGTCCCATGAGCGCATCCGAATATCGCCATAGCCGGCCAGCCGCCTTGCTGGAGACCGTGGGTGGCAGTTGCGACACGTTCAAGCTGCTGGTCGATATCTTCAAACGCGATACGGAGGACAAACTGGCCAAAATGCGTCAGGCGCTGGCGAATGGCGATCGCGCGCAACTGGCCTTTCAAACGCATGCGCTGAAGGGGACGGTGGGCCCGACCGGCGCCGATGTTTTGCTGCAGCAGTTGGTTGATCTCGAGGTGGCTTGTAAAGACCCGCAAGGTGCCGTCGATGAAACGACGTTCGCTCAGATCGAGCAGCAGGTGGGACAGATTCGGGAAGAGCTGGAATGCTTTGTCGCCACGATGACTTGAGTGGCGGGCGATATCAAGTGGCTGTTGAATGCAGCCTTTAAGGCATTGATGCGCGCATGACCGCCTCCTTGACGGTCTTGGTCACGATACCTGCATTGAATGGCTTGAGGATGAAGCCGGTCGCGCCATGCGCCAGACATTGCTTGACCGTGTCCACGTCGCGCTGGGCGGTCACCATCATCACGACGGTCTTGGGTAATTCCTTTTTGATTTCCTTGAGCAGGTCGACACCGCTTCCGTCCGGCATCAAGATGTCGAGACATACCACATTCGGTTTCAGGCGCATGGCCTGCTCCAAGCCATTCCTGCTATTGCTGGCTTCGCCGACAACCTGGTAACCGTCGGCGCTGAGTATCGTCCGCAATAGCGTCCGTGTCATTTCGTTATCGTCGACGATCAATACGTTCACGGATTGGTCTCTTCATTGCACTTAGGGTTTGATTATATAAAGAAGCACGCAGTACGGCAAAGCACAACATGGATGTATTTTGTTGCTTCATGGTTAGCGGCCATGAAGTCGTGTCAGGTCACCAATTGATGTACCATGCTGGGCCATGGGAGAACACGCATGACTTTGCAGGGCCGTCAACTGGCTTGCTCGCGCGGCGAGCGCCATTTATTCACCGATATCAATTTCGAAATTGCCGGCGGCGATGCCTTGCGTATTGCCGGGCCAAATGGTGCAGGCAAGACGAGCTTGTTGCGCCTGCTGTGCGGGCTGTCCCACCCGGCGGCTGGCGAAGTGTTCTGGAATGAACGCAACATCCACAAGATCCGCGAAGACTATTGCGCCGACTTGATTTACCTGGGCCACGCCGCTGCCGTGAAGGACGATCTGGCCGCATGGGAAAATCTGCAAACGGGTGCCAGCCTCGCCGGCCGGCCGGTTTCGCGGCATGCGGCCTGGGACGCGCTGGATGCGGTGGGGCTGGACGAGATCGGCCACCTGCCCACGCGTATGCTCTCGCAAGGGCAGAAGAAGCGCGTGGCGCTGGCGCGGCTGTGGCTCGATAACGCCCCGCGACTCTGGATTCTGGATGAGCCGTTCACCGCGCTCGACGTGCAGGCGGTCGAGCTGTTGTGCCGCAAGATGGACAGCCATCTTGCCGGCGGCGGCATGGTCGTCTATACCACGCATCAGGAAATCGCCTTGAAGGCTGGGTGCAAGCTGACCCTGGAATTGGGCGAGGCAGTGCCATGCTAGGCGCATTGCTGGCCGTGGTTCGGCGCGACCTGTTGCTCGCATTTCGGCGCCGCTCCGATGTTGTCACAACGGTCTTTTTCTTCGTGATCGTGGTCAGCCTGTTCCCGCTGGGTGTCGGCGCCGAGCCCAACTTGCTGCGCCAGCTCGCGCCCGGCATCCTCTGGGTCAGCGCCTTGCTTGCGTCGATGCTGGCGCTGGGCAGGTTGTTCGCTGCCGACCATGCGGACGGTACGCTGGAACAAATGCTGCTGTCGGCCGAGCCGCTTCCGGTCATCGTGATCGGCAAAGTGCTGGCGCATTGGCTGGTATCCGGCTTGCCGTTGGTGCTGCTGTCGCCGCTGCTGGCAATCCAGTTCGATCTGCCTGGAGATTCGATCGCGGTGCTGGTTGCCAGTCTCTTGCTCGGCACGCCGGTCTTGAGCCTGATTGGTGCCATCGGCGCCGCGCTGACCTTGGGGTTGCGCGGTGGCGGCGCCTTGATTTCGCTGTTGGTGCTGCCGCTTTATATTCCGGTATTGATTTTCGGGGCCGGCGCGGTCGGGGCTGAAGCCAGCGGCATTGGGGCCAGCGCACATCTCTTGCTCTTGGGTGGAGGGCTGGCCGCCTCGCTGGCGTTGACTCCCTGGGCTACCTCAACGGCCTTGCGCATTGCCCTGGAATAATGCGGCAATGAACCCGCCATGCAATAGGCGGTATACACAGCGTGGAATGGATATTGCTCAATGGCCATGCCATGCTGCCAATTCACCATGACAATGTACTTGATCTTAGTCAAGCCCATAGGCGTTATTTGTGAGTAGAATAGCGCCTGCTATAAGGCTATACCCATGCTGTTTAAAATAGATACAGTCAGTATATATTTCTCCGGAGTAATATCGTAGTGTCCAGTCCAGAGAGCATCACGGCTCCCACGCAGCAGTCGGGACGCCTCAGCTTGTTTCACTTCGCTTCGCCGCAGACTTTTTTTCCTCTGGCAGGGAAGATGATCCCGGTTTTTGCCGTGTTGGCGGTCGTCTTGATCGCAGCCGGCTTCTACATCGGTTTTTTCCGTGCGCCGACCGATTTCCAGCAGCATGACGCCTACCGCATCATCTTCCTCCATGTGCCGGCGGCCTGGATGTCGATGGTGATCTACCTGGCCTTGGCGTTCTGGGCCGGTTTGGGCTTGGTGCTGAATACCCGCCTTTCGTCGATGATGGCAACCGCGCTGGCGCCGACCGGCGCCATGTTCACCTTTCTGGCATTGTGGACCGGTTCGCTCTGGGGCAAACCCACCTGGGGCACGTGGTGGGTATGGGATGCGCGATTGACCTCGGAATTGATTCTTTTGTTCCTCTACATCGGCTTCATCGCCTTGCAGGCTGCCATCGACGATCCGCGTCGGGCCGACAAGGCCGGCGCTGTGCTGGCCCTGGTTGGCGTTGTCAATATTCCCATCATTTATTTCTCGGTGAAATGGTGGAACACCTTGCATCAGGGGTCGTCGATCAATTTCAGCGGCTCGTCAAGCATGGCGGCCATCATGTTGTGGGGCATGCTGATCATGGCGCTGGGGTTTTGGGCCTATACCTTTGCCGCGGTCCTAACGCGGCTGCGCTGCATCATCCTCGAGCGTGAGCGGCATACCGAATGGGTCAAGGAATACCTGGAGAAGAAGGCATGATCTGGAATAGCTGGGCCGAATTTTTCGCCATGGGTGGATACGGGCTTTACGTGTGGGGTTCGACCGTGGCCGTCGCAGCTTGCATGCTCGGTGAAGTTGCGGCGCTGCGCATGCGGCGCAAGGCCGTCGTCGAGCAGTTGCGCATGACGCAGCGTGCGGCACAGAAAGGGAACATGAGGGGCGGCAAATGAAGGCGCGGCACAAGCGATTGGCCCTGGTGCTGGGCGGCGTGGCAGTATTGGGCATCGCCGCCTGGCTGATCATGTCGGCATTCCAGAAAAATCTGGTGTTCTTCTTCACGCCGACTCAGGTATTGGCGGGCGAAGCGCCGCAAGGCCGCAGCTTCCGCATCGGCGGCATGGTTGAGTCCGGCAGCCTGGCACATGAGCCAGACGGCCTGACCTGGACCTTTACCGTGACCGACATGGCACACAAGATTCCCGTCTCCTATCGTGGCATCCTGCCCGACTTGTTCAAGGAAGGCAAAGGCGTGGTGGCCGAAGGCAAACTGAGCGGCAGCACCTTCGCCGCCGAGCAGGTCTTGGCCAAGCACGATGAGAATTACATGCCGCCCGATGCGGCCTATGCCATGAAAAAGGGCCAGGAAGCCAAGGATGCGGCGGCCAAGCTTGGCGCCACTACCGTGGCGGCCGACCAATCGAAAGGCGGGAAATGATTCCTGAACTTGGTAATTTTTCCGTCATGCTGGCGCTATGCCTCGCGCTGGTGCTCAGTATTTTCCCGATTGCCGGATCGTTTACGGGCAATACGCGTTGGATGGCGCTGGCGCGCCCGGTCGCGGCGGGCCAGTTCGTGTTCGTGACGATTGCCTTTGCCTGCCTGGTGTCGTGCTTCGTCACCAACGACTTTTCTGTCGCCTACGTTGCAACCAACTCGAATTCGCTGCTGCCGCTGTACTACCGCATCGCCGGCACCTGGGGCGGCCATGAAGGCTCGCTGCTGCTGTGGGTCGAGATGCTTTCGGTATGGACCTTCGCCGTCAGCCTGTTCAGCCGCCAATTGCCGGAACAGACCGTGGCGCGCGTGCTGGGCGTGATGGGTTTGATCAGCATCGGCTTCCTGTGCTTCATGCTGTTCACCTCTAACCCCTTCGAGCGCCTGCTGCCCGGCGCCGTCGACGGCCGCGACCTGAATCCGCTGTTGCAGGATTTCGGCATGATCGTCCATCCCCCTATGCTCTACATGGGTTACGTGGGCTTCTCGGTGGCCTTTGCTTTCGCCATTGCGGCGCTGATGAGCGGGCAGCTTGACGCTGCCTGGGCGCGCTGGTCGCGCCCCTGGACTCTGGTGGCCTGGATGTTCCTGACCTTGGGCATTTTCATGGGCAGCTTCTGGGCCTATTATGAACTCGGTTGGGGCGGCTGGTGGTTCTGGGACGCGGTGGAAAATGCCTCCTTCATGCCCTGGCTGGTCGGCACTGCCTTGATCCATTCGCTGGCCGCGACGGAGAAGCGCGGCAGCTTCAAGAACTGGACCGTGTTACTGGCCATCGTAGCCTTCTCGTTCTCGCTGCTCGGTACCTTCCTGGTTCGCTCGGGCGTGTTGACCTCGGTGCATGCCTTCGCCACCGACCCGCGGCGCGGGCTTTACATCCTGGTGTTCCTTTCCATCGTGATCGGCGGTTCGCTCATGCTCTATGCGTGGCGTGCGCCCAAGGTCGGCCTGGGCGGCAGGTTCAGCCTGATATCGCGCGAATCGCTGCTGTTGGTGAATAACGTCTTGTTGCTCGTGGCGGCGGCGACGGTGCTGCTCGGCACCATGTATCCGCTCTTCCTCGACGCCCTCGACATGGGCAAGATTTCGGTCGGCCCGCCGTATTTCGAAACGGTATTCGTCCCGCTGATGGTGCCGGTGTTGCTGCTGATGGCGGTTGGCCCCTTCGTGCGCTGGAAGGAAGCGTCGTTTGGCGACGTGGTGCGCCGCCTGCGCTGGCTGGCCCTGGCGACGCTGATCTTTGCCGGCGTTGCCGCGCTGAGCTTCGCGCCGTCGCCCATGACCGTCATGGGCGTGGCCTTCAGCGCCTGGATATTGCTGGTGACGGCTTCGCATCTGATCGACCGTCTGCGCCATGCGCCGGCCGGCATGCCGCTATTGCAGCGCATCCGCCGGGAGCCGCGCAGCTATTGGGGCATGATCGTGGCGCATGCGGGCGTGGGTATCTTCGTGCTTGGCGTGACGATGGTCAAAGGTACGGAAGTATCGAATGACGTCTCCATGCATATCGGCGACACCACCACGGCGGGCGGCTACACCTTCCGCTTCGTCAATTTCGAAGACAAGATCCAGGGGCCGAACTACATCGCCAAGCGCGGGACGTTTGAAGTGACGCATAACGGCAGCGTGGTGACGCTCATGGCGCCCGAAAAACGCGCCTTCGTCGTGCAGCATATGGAAATGACGATTGCCGCGATCGACCGTGGTTTCACGCGCGATCTGTATGTATCGCTGGGCGAGCCGGGTATCGACGGCGCCTGGGTGGTGCGCGTGCAGCACAAGCCTTTCGTGAGCTGGATCTGGAGCGGCTGCATCATCATCGCCTTCGGCGGCTTGCTGGCCGCGTCCGACAGGCGTTACCGCCTGGCGAAGAAGCGTGCCGCGCAGCAGATCGACAATGCCGTAGTTCCCGCCTGAGACATAGCATCAATCACATGACATGAAGCGCATCGCGATATTCCTGGTTCCGCTGGCCGCATTCACGGCCCTGTTCTTTTTCCTGTGGCGCGGCTTGAGCCTGACGCCTTCCGAAGTGCCGTCGCCTTTCATCGGCAAGCCGGCGCCGGCGTTCACGCTGACGCAAATGAGCGATCCGCAAAAAAGCTTTTCTCCGAAGGACATGCAGGGCAAGGTGTGGTTGTTGAATGTTTGGGCTTCGTGGTGCGAAGGCTGTCACGACGAACATCCCATGCTGGTCGAATTCTCGCGCCAGAACGTAGTGCCCATCGTCGGGCTCGATTACAAGGATCAGCGCGACAAGGGCGCAGACATGTTGGCCCAGCTTGGCAATCCCTATAATTTGATTGCATTCGATGGCGACGGCCGCGTCGGCATCGACTACGGCGTCTACGGCGTGCCTGAGACTTTCGTCATCGACAAACAAGGTGTGATTCGCCTCAAGCATATCGGACCGATCACGCCTGAAGTGTTGGCCAAGAAGCTGCTGCCCAAGATCAAGGAACTGGAAAACAATGCGTAGCGCACGGCAAATTCTGCTGCTGGCGCCATTGTTCGCATTGCTGGCGATATCGTTTTCCAGTTTGGCCGACGAAGCCAAGCCGGTCGCCAGCGACCCGGTACTGGAAAAGCGCGTGCAGGCCTTGACCAGCGAATTGCGCTGTTTGGTATGCCAGAACCAGACCATCGCCGATTCACATGCCGATCTTGCCATCGATTTGAAGAACCAGGTGCGCGAAAAGCTCGCCCAAGGAATGAGCGACCAGCAGGTGATCGACTACATGGTCGAGCGCTACGGCGACTTCGTGCTGTATCGCCCGCCGGTCAAGAGTACGACCTGGCTGCTGTGGTTCGGCCCCTTTTTGCTGCTTGCTTTGGGCCTGGTTTTTCTGGCCTGGAAGATCAAGAGCCGCGGCAAGACAGTCGAAGCGCAGACGGTCAGCGAAGCCGATCTGACGCGCGCGGCAGAGCTGCTCTCCAATAAGAAAGAAATCCAATGACGGTGTTCCTGCTCTTCGCCGCCCTGATGCTGGCGGCTGCCCTGTTTTTTGTCTTGCCGCCCTTGCTGCAAAAAGAGCAGGCCGGCATGCAGGCGCAGCGCGAAGCGATCAACCTGGACATCTTGCGCGATCAGTTGCGCGAACTCGATGCCGACCGCGAGGCTGAAACCATCGACGCGGCGGGCTATGATGCGGCGCGGCACGAACTGGAGCAACGCGTGGCCGAAGAAGTGCGCCCCGAATTGCACGCAGCTGCCGTGCCGGTGCGCAAGCCCTGGGCAGCACTGGCGCTGGCCGTACTGTTGCCTGTGCTTGCCGGGGCGCTGTACACCAAGCTTGGCGCACCCGATGGCCTTGATCCGGCCAAAACTGCGCCGGAGTCGGCACAGCAATATACGCCTGAGCAGATTTCCGCGATGGTCGACAAGCTGGCACTCGAGATGAAAGACCGCCCGGACGACTTCAAGGGCTGGACGATGCTGGCACGCACCTATGCCAAGCTGGGGCGCTTCCCGGAAGCCTCGCAAGCCTATGCCCACCTGACCCAGTTGATGCCGCATAATGCCGATCTGCTGGCCGAATATGCCGAAGTGCAGGGCTATGTTAACCATCAAAGCCTGATTGGCGAGCCGGAAAAGATCATCCAGCAGGCGCTTGACGCCGATCCGAAGAATGTTGCGGCACTGGCGATCTCAGGCGCGGCGCATTTCGAGCGCCACGACTATCAGGGCGCGGTGACACAGTGGCGCAAGATCCTGGCGTTGGTGCCGCCGGATTCCGATATTGCCCACGCCGTGTCGAGTCGCATCGACCAAGCCCTGAGCCTGTCGGGCATGCCCGCCGAAGGGGCGGTTGCAAGCGGCAAGCCGGTTTCGCTGACGGGCACGATCGACCTCGATCCGGCCTTGCGCGCCCAGGTCAAGGACGACGACACGGTGTTCGTCTTTGCCCGTGCCGTCAATGGCCCACCCATGCCGCTGGCCGTGCTGCGCAAAACGGTCAAGGATCTGCCGATCAGCTTCACGCTCGACGACAGCATGAGCATGATGCCCAACGCCAAGTTATCGGGCTTTGCCGACGTCGTGGTCGGGGCGCGCGTGTCGAAGTCGGGCAATCCCATGCCGGCTGCCGGCGACCTTGAAGGCGTCAGCAGCATGGTGCATCCCGGCGCGAAGGGCTTGAAGATACGGATTGATTCCGTACACAAATAGCCGACCGGTCAGGCCGGCTGCGGCAGGGCGTTGAAGCCGAACGAGGTGCCCAGATCGCCTTGCGGCAGGTGATGCACTTCGACGGCGTAGGCGCCAATATTGAGCGTCAGCTTGCCTTTCATGTCCCCACCGGCAATCCAGGTCAGCAGGACATCGTCCTGGACAGGCGCGCCATTCAATTCCATATTGGCCAGGCATTCGGCCATATCCCGGTCGTCGACTTGAGCCAGCATCCCTCCCTCTTTCAGGACCAGGTTGCCATTGCGGCCGATCCAGGCGCACTCCGGCCTGGACAGCTTTTCGCCGGTCTGCACCACAAAGCCGTGTTGCGGGTCGGTATGTGCGATGTAGGGCGTGGCATCCAGATTGACGTAGACGCGCTGCGGGCCGTTCTGAAAATACCAGCAGTGACGATCGTCGCTGCCGTAGTTGCGCGCGATGAAGCCGAGCAGGGCGGGGTGATTGATCTTGTCGCCCGGCAGTCCCAGTTTTTGCACCCGTTCGTCGCGCATGCGCCAGGCGCCGCGCGCGTCGAGCGCGAGCCAGCCGTAGCAATGCGGCACGTTGGGCCATTTGGCCAGCGCTTGTTTGACGATCTCATCCATGCCGGCATTTTACGCTCACCGTGTGTCGCTGTTGACTCGGGTTGTGCAAGACCGATACCATAGGTCAACATGTTCTCCGGAGAATGGAAGTGGCCCGAATCCTGTATGCTGCCCTGCTATGCTTGGTGGCCGCCTGTTTTCCCTGCATGGTGGAGGCGCAAACCGACCAGCAGCCCTTGTTCACCCAAAGCGACCTGGACCAGATGCTGGCGCCGGTTGCGCTTTATCCCGACGATTTGCTGTCCAATGTCCTGACTGCGTCGACCTATCCGCTTGAAGTCGTCCAGGCCGACCGTTACGTCAAGCAAAATCCCAATCTCGCGGGCGACACCTTGGCCGATGCGCTCAATAGCCAGCCTTGGGATGCCAGCGTGAAGGCGCTAACGCAGTTTCCCGCGGTGCTGGCGATGATGGATGACGAATTGTCCTGGACCGAAGAGCTTGGCAATGCCTTCCTGGCCCAACCGACGGCTGTGATGGACACAGTGCAGTCTTTGCGCGCCAAGGCGGCCGCCAATGGCAGCCTGCAAAGCAATACCGAGCAGGTTGTACAAAGCCAGGGTAACGACATATCGATCCAGCCGGCGACGCCGGATGTGGTCTACGTGCCGTATTACGACCCTAGCCTGGTCTACGGCGTCTGGTGGTGGCCGGCCCAGCTGCCATTGTTCTGGAATCCTCCGCCGTTTTACCGCCCCTATAATTTCGGCAATATCGGTGCGGGCGGCATTGCCTTCGGCGGCAGGGTGGCGGTCAATGGCGCCGGTTTCAGCAGATTCCGGCCGAATTGGGGCGCCCACACGATTTCGGTCGGAAACCCGCGCCGGGGGGCCAATGCCGGCAATATCGTGAGCTGGCAGCACGACCCGGTGCATCGCCTGGGCATGGCTTACCGTAGCGTACCCAGCGTGAACCGCGCCCTGCAGCAGGCGACGCCACCCCGCGCCCAGTCGCAGTCTCAATCTCCATCTCAACTTGCGCCCCACGTTGTGCAGCCTGAGGTCCATCGGCCGCCGCTCCAGCCCGTTTTGCCGGTACAAACTACGCCCCCGCCGCGCGTCGAAACCGCGCCGCATCCCGGGGCACAGAGCACGCCGGCCGAGTCGCATCCGGCATCGGCACAACATAACGATGCCAACCACGGCAGCAACGATCCGCATAAGCAAAACTAGATGCTGCTTTCCTTGTTCCTGGGCATCGCCATCGGTGCCGTCATGGGTCTGACCGGCGCGGGGGGCGGCATACTGGCCGTGCCGGCGCTGGTTGCGGCAATGGGGTGGAGCATGCAACAGGCCGCACCGGTGGCTTTGATCGCGGTCGGCGCCAGTGCCGCATTGGGTGCGCTCGAGGGTTTTCAGCATGGCTTGGTGCGCTATCGGGCGGCGCTCTTCATGGCGGTGATCGGTTTTCCGTTCGCTGCCTTGGGCAACGCGCTGGCCCACGGTTTGTCACAATCCCTGCTGATGGGGATGTTTTCAGTAGTGTTGCTGTTTGTTGCCTATCGCATGGTGTTGCGCAGCAGGGGACGCGCAGAACGCGAAATGCAGCCGCATCGCAAGGCCGGGCAACTCGATCCGGAGACGGGGCGTTTTCACTGGAATGCGCCGACTTTCCTGCTGGTCGGTTTCATCGGCGCCTTGACCGGCCTGATGTCGGGTTTGCTCGGCGTCGGCGGCGGCTTCATCATCGTGCCCATGTTGCGGCGCTATACCAACCTCACGATGCATGGCATCGTGGCAACTTCGCTGCTCTTGATCGCCTTGGTATCGGGTAGCGCGGTGGCTCTCGCATTGTGGCGTGGCGTGAGCCTGCCGCTGGCATTTTGCCTGTATTTTGTGCTTGCCACGGGTGTCGGCATGGTGGGCGCCAGGGCACTGGCGCATCACTTGCCTGAGCATAAGGTGCAATTCGGGTTTGCTTTGGTGCTGACACTCGTCGCCCTAGGATTGGCAGTGAAGGCGATAAGTGGCATTGTATAATCGGAAATGCGGCTGTTTCTCGAAGAATAATGCGTGACGGTATTGGCGGAGGAAGCATGTCTGGGAAGGTGGATGAAGAGGACAGCGACGAATTGACGTTCAGCGAAGAACCGGCGCCGCGGAGCTCCGTTAGTCCGAGCCGGGTTTGGTATGTCGCGATCATCGATGATGATGAAGACGTGCATCAAGCCACCAAATTCGCCATGCTCGACGTGGTGATCCTGGGCCGGCGCATAGAATTCGTCCACGCCTATTCCAACCAGGAAGCGCGTGAATTGTTTACCAGGCACACCGAGATCGCCGTGGTGCTCCTCGATGTGGTCATGGAAACCGAGCGTGCCGGGCTGGAATTGGTCGGCCATATCCGCGAAGCGCTCAACTGGTGCGACACGCGCATCATCCTGCGCACCGGCCAGCCGGGCTATGCCCCGGAAGAAGATGCGATCCGCGACTACGACATCAACGACTACAAAACCAAGAGCGAACTCACGCGCAAGAAGCTGTTGACCACCTTGACGGCTTCGATCCGCTCTTACGACCTGATCCGCACCATCGACGCCAGCCGGCGCGGGCTGCACCAGATCATTACCTCGGGCGCCTCGTTCGCCGTCGAAGACGGCATCCAGACCTTCGCCGCCGGCGTGGTGACGCAGCTTGCCGCGCTGTGCGGCGTGCCGTCCGAAGGCTTGATCTGCGCCCAGGCCGACAGCCCGGATGAAGCAGGTGTGGCCGAGCAATTCAGCATCGTCGCCTCCGCCGGGCAATACAGCGGCCTGATGAATGCCTCGATCGACGAACTCGATAACGACCGCATCCGCGAGGCGTTCAAGAGGGTGCTGACCACGCGCATCTCGCTGATCGAAGACAATGCCATGACGCTGTATTTCTCCGGCCACGGCAACCGGCCGATGGCGGCCTTCGTCGATTTGCCGCACAGCCTGTCGTCGGTCGATCACCAGTTGCTTGAAGTGTTTTGCCAGAATTTCGGCGTCTGCCTCGACAATCTGGCCTTGGTCACGCAGTTGAAGAGCCACGCCTACCGCGACCAATTCCTGCATTTGCCGAACCGCCTGAAATTCATCAGCGAGATCGATGCCGTCATCGAAAAGGGCGAAAAGAACAAGGTCGTGGTCTTGGTCGACATCGACGACTTTGCCGAGACCAACGATGTGCTGGGCCACGTCTATGGGGACTTGCTGCTCAAGGCGGTGGCCGAGCGCTTGCAGGGCCATTACGGCGGCAACGTGTTTCTGGCGCGTATTTCCGGCGACGTGTTCGGCCTGCTCGGACCGGCATCGGTGCTCGATCCGGAAAAGATCCGCCATTTGTTCGAGGAGCCGTTCGAAATCGAATCGACGGCGCACACCGTCATTGTTTCGATGGGCGTGGTGATGTTGGACGGCTTCGAATCCAATGGCGCCGACGTGCTCAAGGACGCGAGCATCGCCTTGAAGCGCACCAAGGTGCATCAGCGCGGCTATCACACCGTGTTTACGCGCGAGATGGGCATGCAGATCCGCGAGCGCGCCAAGATGATGCAGCATCTGCACAAGGCATTCGACACGCAGCGCCTGTTCCTGGCTTACCAGCCCCAGATCGATCTCGTGACGCGCAAGTTCATCGGCATCGAAGTGCTGGTGCGCTGGAAAAATGAAGACGGCACCATGATCCCGCCGATGGATTTCATTCCCTTGGCCGAGCATTCCGGCTTGATTGTCACGCTGGGCGCGTGGATCCTGCGCACGGCCTGCTTCACCATGCGCAAGCTCAAGCAGTTGGAGATCGCACCGGAGCGGATCGCCGTCAACGTCTCGATCATGCAATTCCGCCAATCCGATTTCATCAAAGTCGTGCAAGATGCCTTGCTGGAAAGCGGCCTGTCGCCGCACGACCTGGAATTGGAAATCACCGAATCGATGACCATGTCGGGCACAACCTCCATCCTGGAGACGCTCGCGGCCTTGAAGCAACTGGGCATTCAGATCGCCATCGACGATTTCGGCACGGGATTCTCGTCACTGAGCTATCTCGAAAAGTTGCCGGTTGACCGTCTGAAGATCGACCGCGCCTTCGTCAATCAGATCGACACGCCCGAGGGACCGCGCATTGCCGAGCTGATCACGCAATTGGGCAAGAAGCTGGGATTGAAGGTGATCGCCGAAGGCATCGAATCGAGTGTGCACTGGAACGCCCTGGTGGGCATCGAATGCACCGAAGGGCAGGGCTTCCACATCGCCCGTCCCATGGGTGAAGAGCAATTGATCGAGTGGATACGCGACTGGAACGGTCGCACCTAAAAGCGCAGCGCGAAGTTGGCCGTCGCGCCATGCCTGCCGAAATGCAGGTGCACATCTTCATTCTTGTCGATCTGATAGCCTACGGCGGGATGGGAATCGACGGTGGTCCAATGCAAACCGGTGCTCGGACCATTCTCATTCTGTTGGGCAGATTTGTTTTGCAGTGAACTGGATTCGTTGTTGCGCTGCGCTACGCCGCCGCTTGGCTTTTCGTCCAGGCGCGGCAACGCAAAACGATAGGCATTGAAACGCAGGCCTGATTGGCCCTGGCTGCTGGCCGCCGGACTCGATGGATTTTGATTGGTGTTGTCGGCGCAGGCAAAACGACAAGGCACCGAGATCAGCGTCAGTGACGCTGATCCAACCACAACGATATGCCTGATTCGCATTTTGCCACCTTGCCGAACCGAAGTTCTTGCTTTCATCTTAGTTGCTGGAGCAAAAATTTCCAATGAAAAACAAGCCATTGATCTAGATCAGAACGATTGCGCGATTTTTTTGTAGACTAGACAAGATGCGTGAAGTTCAACCGCATCGAAAGCGCGCCGAAGGAGACTCGGCATACCGATCCGATTTTTGACAGGCAATCAATCCCATGTCCATGCAACAAGCCTATGCCGCCAAGCGCGTTTCGCCGTCGGACGCGATGAACCTCTTGAAGAACGACGACGTCATCATCGTGCCGACCGGCGTGGGTGAGCCGCCAAGCTTGTTGCATGCGTTATCGGCGGCAAGGCGCAATTTCCGCAATATCAAGGTGGCGCAGATATTGGCAATGCGCAAATATGCATACTTCGACTGCGATACCGTCGAGCATGTGCAGCATACGGCCTTGTTTTTCGGCGGCGCATCGCGCCCCTGCGGGCAGGGCGGTTGGGGTGATTTCATTCCGAATTATTTTTCGGAAATTCCCATGCTGATCGAACGTGGGTTGATCCGCTCCGACGTGGTGTTCACGATGGCCTCGCCGATGGACGCGCATGGATACTTTTCCCTGAGCCTGGGCACCGATTACACGATGGCGGCCGTCGCCAAGGCGCGTGCGGTTGTGCTCGAAGTCAATCCCAACGTGCCGTTTGCCAGTGGCGATTGCCATATCCATATATCGCAAGTGACGGCGTTGGTGGAGAGCGAAGACCCCATCCTTGAAGTCGGCCTACCCAAGATCGGCCCGGTGCAGGAAGCCATCGGCAAATACGTGGCCGACATGATCGACGACGGCTCGACCTTGCAGATCGGTTACGGCGGCATTCCCGATGCGGTGGTGATGCAATTGACGCAAAAGCGCGACCTGGGCATCCACACCGAAATGATCGGCGACGGCATCATGACGCTGCTGGAGAGCGGCGCCGTGACCAATCGCAGGAAAACCCACATGCCGGGCAAGATGGTGGCAACTTTTGCACTTGGCTCGAAGAAGCTGTATTCCTTCATCGACCGCAACCCGATGATGGAAATGCATCCGGTCAATTTCACCAACGATCCTTACGAAGCGTCGAAGAACGATAATCTCGTGACCATCAATGCCACATTGCAGGTCGATTTGCTCGGGCAGTGCGGCTCGGAAAGCCTGGGCGACATGCCTTATTCGGGCACGGGCGGGCAGGTCGACTTCGTGCGCGCGGCCAATCGTTCGCGTGGCGGCAAATCCTTCATCGTCGTGCCCTCGACAGCCAAGGACGACGCGATTTCACGCGTCGTGCCGGTGCTTGCGCCGGGAACGCATCTGACCACCAGCAAGAACGACGTCAACTACGTCGTCACTGAATTCGGCGTGGCGCAATTGCGCGGCAAGTCGGCGAAGCAAAGGGCGCTGGAGATGATTGCGATCACGCACCCGGATTTTCGCCCGGCGTTGCGGGAAGCGGCGAAGCAGATGCGTCTTCTTTGACCGGCACGAGCTTGCGCAGGTGCAGCGCCACCGCCAGCGATACGGCCAGGCATAGCCCGAGGCTGGCCGCGACACCGTTCCAGCCGTGGCTGCTCCAGGTGGAGCCGGCGAGCGAGCCGACCACGCTCGAGCCCAGGTAATAGCAGAACAAATACATGGCCGAGGCGAGTGCCTGCGGGGCGCCGGCGCGCCGTCCCACCCAACTGCTGGCAACCGAATGGCCGCCGAAGAAGCCGAAAGTGAACAGTGCGATGCCGGGCACGATCAGGAACAGCGAATCCGACAGCGTCAGCATCAATCCGACAGACATGATACCGATGGCAATCCACAGCACGCGTCGACGGCCGAACTTGTCGGCCATCCTGCCGGTTGCGACCGAGCTGAAGATGCCGGTCAGGTAGAGCGAGAAGATCGTTGAAATCTGACTCTGGCGCAAGCCGAATTGCGGCTGCATCAGGCGGAAACCCATGTAGTTGTACAGGCTGACGAAGCAGCCCATCAGCAGGAAGGCCAGCAAGAACAGCCAGGGCAGCCCGGGGTTCTTCAGGTGGCCGCGCAAGCCGGCCGCGATTGCTCCCGGATTGAATTCGGTCTTGTGGAATCGCCTCGACGCGGGCAGGCTGCGCCAGAACTCGATGCCGGCAAACAGGCTGAAGATGCCGATCACGGCCATCGCACCGCGCCAGGACCAGGTATCGCTCAACACCGATGCCACGACGCGCCCCAGCATGCCGCCTAAAGCGCTGCCGCTGATGTACAAACCCATCGCAAAACCGAGCGACGAGGCATTGATCTCCTCGCTCAGATAGGCCATGGCTACCGCCGGCAAGCCGGCCAATACGACGCCGAGCAAACCGCGCATGACGAGCAATTGCGCATAGCTGCCGGAAAACGCGCACAGGATCGTCATCAGTGCCGACAGCAGCAAGGCGCCGCACATCAAGGGTTTGCGGCCCACGCTGTCGGAAATCGCGCTGGCGACCATCAGGCTGACAGCAAGCGCCCCGGTCGATACCGAGAGCGACCAACTGCTTTGCACCGGCGTCAATGCAAATTCCTTGGCAAACACCGGCATCAGCGGTTGCACGCAATACAGCAGCGAAAACGTGGAAAACCCGCCCAGGAACAAGGCGCGGTTGGTGCGCCGGAATTCAAGCGTGCCGCTGCGGGTGCGGGCGGGAAGGGCGATGCTGGATGCACTCACACTGTTTCCTCGGACAAAGACGGTGAGATCATCATAGGATTGCACTTTAATACTGTCCAATATATATTTGGTGGATCATTCATACTTTAAAAAGATAAATGGAGCTGCGCCATTTGCGTTATTTTGTCGCCGTTGCGGAAGAACTGCATTTCACGCGTGCGGCGCAACGCCTGCATCTGGGCCAGCCGCCCTTGTCGGCGCAGATCCAGGCGCTGGAACGCGAGGTGGGCGCGCAATTGCTCGAACGTACCAAGCGTTCGGTGCGGCTGACCGATGCGGGCAAGCTGTTTCTGGACGATGCGCGGCGCATCCTGGCCTTGTCGGACCAGGCCGGCGAGAATGCACGGCGCGCCAGCCGCGGTGAAATCGGCCAATTGCGCGTCGGCTTCACGTCTTCGATGCCGTTTTCAGAAATCCTGCCGCGTGTGGTCAATCTCTATCGCCGGCGCTATCCACATGTGAATTTGTCGCTGCAGGAAATGGCGACCATGCGCCAGATCGAAGCCATCGCCGGGCGGGTGCTCGACCTTGGCTTCATCCGCACGCCCGAGCTCGGCGTCGACGCCGGTGTCGAATTGACCACATTGCGTCACGATCCCCTGGTCGTCGTGTTGCCGACCACGCATCGGCTGGCGCGGCGCAAAACCGTGAAGATCGAGGATTTGAAGGGCGAAGGCTTCGTCATGTATTCGCGCGACGTCGGCACCGGCTTGCATACCCAAGTCGTGAAGTTGTGCCGCGCTGCCGGGTTTGAATTGACGATCGCGCAAGAGGCGCGCGAGGCATCGACCATCATCGGCCTGGTTGCTGCCGGTTGCGGCATCTCGGTCCTGCCGGAGTCGTTCCAGTGCATCAAGATGGGCGGCGTGTGCTATCGATTGATCACCGATGAGTTGGCGACCACGGCCTTGATGCTGGCACGCCGCGCGGGAGAAAGTTCGGTGCTGGTCGATTCGTTTCTCGCGCTGGCGTCAAGCCAGCCGGCTACTTGACGCGTTGTTTTTCCAGCTTGCGCGCCAAGGTGCGCCGGTGCATGCCGAGCCGTCGCGCCGTCTCGGAGATGTTGAAATCGGTCTCCACCAGCACCTGATGGATGCGTTCCCATTCGAGGTTCTTGATCGAGGTCGAGCGGTTGGTCAACTCGACTTCAGTCGTGCCGGCGACATGGCCGAAGGCCGCTTCGATATCGTCGCTGTTGGAGGGCTTGGCCAGGTATTGACAGGCGCCGAGCTTGATCGCCTCCACCGCCGTGCCGATGCTGGCAAAGCCGGTCAAGACCACGATCAGCATGTCCGGGTTGCGCTGGTGCAAAAGCTGCACGCACGCCAGGCCTGAGCTGTTACCGCTGAGCTTCAGGTCGACCACGGCGAAGCCGGGATTGTGATCGGGCAGCAGGGCTTGCGCCTCCTCCAGGCTTGCGGCATGCAGCACATCGTAGCCGCGCCGTTCGAACGAGCGGCCCAGCGTGCGCGCGAAGGCTTCATCGTCTTCGACGATCAGGAGCTGGCGCTGGTCCGTCATGGCGCGTCCTCCCGATCGGCGTTCCCTTCTTCGCCTTCTGCCTCACGATACAGGATGGATTCCAGCGGCAGGCGCATTTGCACCTCGGCGCCGCCGCTGTCGCGATTGCGCACCGAGACGGCGCCACCGAGCTTGCGCGCAACGTTGACGACGAAGAACAGGCCCAGTCCGCGGCCGGGGCGACCCTTGGTCGATTGATACGGCTTGCCGATCTGCGGCATCAGCGCCGGCACGAAGCCCGGGCCTTTATCGCTGACGGCCAACAGCAGCGTTTCGCCGTCGCGCCTGACTTCCATGCCCACCCATTGCGGCGAGGCCTCGAGCGCATTATCGAGCACGTTGACTATCATCTGCTTCAAGGTCGAATCAAAGATCACAGGGATGTCGCCCTCGATCTTGTTTTCGTAGGCGAAGGTGACGATGCTGCGGCTGGCGCACCAGTCGTAGACCAGATCGTTCAGAAACGTGCTGATCGTGGTTCGGGCGGAAGAAATGCCGCGTGCTTCACCGGCGGAGAGCAGGATGCCCGAGAGTATGCTTTTGCAACGTTCCAGCTGCGCCTGCATTTCCACGATGTCCTGCTGGATTTCCTCGCCGGCGAACGGCTTCATGTGCTTCCAGTCGCCGAGGATGACCGACATGGTAGCCAGCGGCGTGCCCAGCTCATGCGCAGCGCCGGAGGCGAGCAGGCCCATGCGCACGATATGCTCTTCTTCCACGGCGTGACGCCGCATCTCGGCCAGCTTTTCGTCTCCTGCGCGGCGATTGCTGTTGATGCGCGTGATATAGATGACCAGCAGGCCGGCATTGAGCAGGAAGCAGATCAAGAGGCCTGCCACATACAGGCGCGAAATACCGTCTCCAGGCGCTGCCGGCAACACCAGGTGGTCGGGGAACAGGGACAGGCCGGCCAGGCAGGCGGTGGTGATGGCGACGATGATCCAGGTCGATTTCGCTTCCAGCAGTACCGAACTCAGTATCACTTGCAGCAGATACAGAAAAACGAAGGGGTTGGTGACGCCGCCGGAGAGGTAAAGCTGTCCCGTGAGTGTACCCACGTCGATCAAGAGCGCCAGGAACAGCTCGGTATTGGTGACGCTGCGGTTTTCGTGCCAGCGCAACTGGCTGGCGATGTTGAAACCGATCAGGCATGCCAGTATTTCCAGCATGTGCGGCAAGGGCAGCGCAATATGGAAGCCGACAATGGCGACCGTGATCGTGGTGACCTGACCGAGCACGGCGATCCAGCGCAGCTGGATCAACTGCTGCATGTTCTTGTGGCCTGCAGCGCTCGTGATTTCAGTCGCCGCCGCGGGGGGCGAATTCAGGAAAGCCGCGTCCGCAGGGTCGGCGGCATTGTCCGTGATGGCGGGGGGTAATTCTATCTTGCTATTCATTCATCTCGTGTCTTGGTGCGCAGCAGCCCAAAGGCGGCAAAAGCGCTCATCAAGGCAAGAGCATACCAAGTAAGTGCATAAACGAGGTGATTGTTGTGAAAAGCAACCACGGTCAAGCCGCCAACCGGGGCGGTTTTGTCGGCGTTTTGCGTGGCTTCGGCATCGACAAAGTAGGGCGCGACATCGGCGAGTTTCTGCTGCTGCGCAATGGCTTGCACGTCACGCGAATACCAGCGTTCCGCTGCCGGGTCGTTATGGCGCAGGAACGCGCCGCCAGGTTCGGTAATGCGCAACAGGCCGGCAAGTTGTACCGTTTCGCCATGCGGGCTGCCCCGTGTGTCATGCTGTTCGGCCTCGACAAAGCCGCGATTGACCAGCACGATGGTTCCGTCGGCCTGGCGCAAGGGCGTCAAAACCCAGAAACCGGCGCCAAGTGCCGTCGCGGCTTGCACGCGTACCGCTTGGTCGTCGAGAAACACGCCCGTGAGGCTGACGTGGCGGTATTCGTCCGAGGCGGCATTGACGCCAGCCCATTCCGTCTTGGCCGGCGCGGCTACGGCGGGAGCGTGGACGCGGCTGTCCACGCGCTCGATCAGGGCCAGCTTCCATTGCAGGCGATAGACCTGCCAGGTACCGAGCCCGACGAACAGGCAAATGGCGACGAAAAGCAGAGCCAAGAGAGCCGCCGGCTTGCGTTTTGCCGGTGCGTCGTCCATGCCAGCTTCGTAGGTCGCAGAAATCATTGCTGCATGTTCTTCATGTCGTGCATGGTCGGCATGTTTTCCTTCGCATGCGGGTTGTCGTCGCTGGGCTTTTCGCCCGGCTTCATTCCTTCGCCGGTCGTATCCATCATGCCTGGCATCATGTTGTGATTCAGGTGGTACATGACCCAGAGCGAACCGGACAACATGATGAATACCAGCATGCCGGTGAAGATGAAGGCCAGTATGTTCCAGCCGTTTTCCGACCTCGCGTTCAGGTGCAGGAAGTAAATCACGTGCACCACGATCTGCATGGCGGCAAACACCAGCAGCACGATCCCCATGGTGCTCGATTTGGGAATGACATTGTCCATGACCAGCCAGAACGGGATGGCTGTCAGGATCACCGACAGCATGAAGCCTGTCGTGTAGCTCTTGAAGCTGCCGTGGTCGTGATGGTCGTGATCGTCATGACCTTCGTGGTGATCGGCGTGTGTTTGATGCGCGCTCATGGCAGCACTCCCATCAGGTAGACAAAGGTGAATACGCCGATCCAGACCACATCCAGAAAGTGCCAGAACATCGAGAGGCACATCAGGCGGCGACGATTGGCAGCGCTCAGGCCGTGCTTTTTCAGCTGGAACATCAAGGTGATGAGCCAGACAATGCCAAAGCTCACGTGCAGGCCGTGGGTGCCGACCAGCGCGAAGAACGAGGTCAGAAAGCCGCTGTGCTGCGGGCCGGAACCCGCAAGAATCAAGTGCGTGAATTCGGCCAACTCGAAATAGATGAAGCCGGCGCCGAACAGGCCCGTGATGGCGAGCCAGATCATCGTGGCGGCCAGATCCTTCTTCTGCATCATCAGCATGGCGAAGCCATAGGTGATCGAAGAAAACAGCAGCAGGGAGGTGTTCAGGCCAACCACCGGCAGCTCGAAAATCTCGGCCCCGGTCGGGCCGCCTGCGTAGTTGCGGCCCAGCACGGCATAGGTCGCGAACAGGCAGGCGAAGATGAGGCAGTCGCTCATCAGGTAGAGCCAGAACCCGAGCAGCGTGCCGTTTTCGGGATGGTGCTCGCGCACGTAGAAGTGCGAGCTTGGCAGCGCTGCGCCGCCAGAGGAAGTGGTGAGATCAGACATGGGCAGCCAGCAAGCGAGTGCGTTCACCTTCCGTGCGGACGACGTCGTCTGCGGGGATATGGTAATCGCGGTTGTAGTTGAAAGTGTGGACGATGGTCGAGACCAGCAGAGCGATGAAGGCGGCGCCGACGATCAGCCACATGTGCCAGATCAGGCCGAAACCGCACACTGCAGCACAGGCGGCGATGACGAAGCCGGCAGCAGTGTTCTTCGGCATGTGGATGTCAATGAAGCCTTGCAGCGGGCGCTGATAGCCCTTGGCCTTCATGTCGGCCCAGGTGTCATTGTCGTGCACCATCGGGGTGAAGGCGAAGTTGTAGTCCGGCGGCGGCGAAGACGTCGACCATTCCAGCGTGCGGCCGCCCCACGGGTCGCCCGTGACGTCGCGCAGCGCTTCGCGGCGGCGGAAGCTGACTACGAGCTGGATAATGAAGGAGGCGATGCCCAGCGCGATCAGGAAGGCGCCGAAGGCAGCAATCTGGAACCAGATCTGCAGCGACGGATCATCGAAGTGAGAGAGGCGGCGCGTCACGCCCATCAGGCCCAGCACGTAGAGCGGCATGAAGGCGAAGTAGAAGCCGATGGTCCAGAACCAGAAGTTGCACTTGCCCCAGAACACATCGAGCTTGAAGCCGAAAGCCTTGGGGAACCAGTAGTTGATGCCGGCGAACATGCCGAACAGCACACCGCCGATGATCACGTTGTGGAAGTGCGCGATCAAAAACAGGCTGTTGTGCAGCACGAAGTCGGCCGGAGGCACAGCCAGCAGCACGCCGGTCATGCCACCGATGACGAAGGTGATCATGAAACCGATGGTCCACAGCATCGGCAGCTCGAAGCGGATGCGGCCGCGATACATGGTGAAGAGCCAGTTGAAGATCTTGGCGCCGGTCGGGATCGAGATGATCATGGTCGTGATGCCGAAGAACGAATTGACCGACGCGCCCGAACCCATGGTGAAGAAGTGATGCAGCCACACCAGGTAGGACAGGATGGTGATCACGACCGTCGCATACACCATCGAGGTGTAGCCGAACAGGCGCTTGCTGCAGAAGGTGGCAACCACTTCGGAAAACACGCCGAAGGCCGGCAGCACCAGGATGTAGACTTCGGGGTGGCCCCAGATCCAGATCAGGTTCACATACATCATGGCGTTGCCGCCAAGGTCATTGGTGAAGAAGTTGGTGCCGAAGGTGCGGTCCAGCGACAGCATCGCCAGGACAGCAGTCAGGACCGGGAAGGCGGCCACGATCAGCACGTTGGTGCAAAGAGCAGTCCACGTGAATACGGGCATGCGCATCATGCTCATGCCGGGCGCGCGCATCTTGACGATGGTGACGATCAGGTTGACCCCGGATAACAAGGTCCCGACCCCGGCAATCTGCAACGACCATATGTAGTAATCGACCCCCACGTCAGGACTGGCGAGGATGCCTGACAGCGGCGGGTAGGCGAGCCAGCCGGTGCGCGCGAATTCGCCGATAAAGAGCGACACCATCACCAGGCCGCCGCCGAAGGCCGTCATCCAGAAGCTGAAGTTGTTGAGGAAGGGGAAGGCCACGTCGCGCGCGCCGATCTGCAGCGGCACCACGTAGTTCATCAAGCCGGTGACCAGCGGCATGGCGACGAAGAAAATCATGATCACGCCGTGCGCGGTGAACACCTGGTCGTAATGGTGCGGCGGCAGGTAGCCGTGCGCGTCGCCGAAAGAGACGGCTTGCTGCGCACGCATCATGACCGCATCGGCAAAGCCGCGCAGCAGCATCACAAGGCCAAGCACCACATACATGATGCCGATCTTCTTGTGGTCGATGCTGGTGACCCAGTTGCGCCAGAAGGGGCCCCAAAGGCGGAAATAGGTCATGGCACCCAGGACGGCCGTGCCGCCGATGGCGACCATGATGAAGGTCGCTACCAGGATGGGTTCGTGATACGGGATCGCGTCGAGAGTGAGGCGCCCGAATATCAGCTTCATCAGGTCTAGTTGGTCATGCATCGCTTGTTTCCAGTCAAAATTTTGTTCTGATCATTCGTTGCTGCTCGTGGCTGCCCGTACCCGGATGCGTCAACTGCGGCCTACTCGCGGCTATGGCCGGGCTTGACGTTCACGTCGGTCATCATGGTCTGGTCCATGCAGGCGCTGCCTGCCGCGACGCAGCGGTTCAGGATCGCGTGATAGAGGCTCGCATCAACCGTGCCGAAACGGCGCACCGGCGCCTTGATGCTCGGTTGCTCAATATCCTGATAGACGGGGCGGTCAAGCGCGCCGCCGCCGGCCTTGGCCGACTGCACCCACTGGTTGAAACCGTCCTGGCTCACGCCGTGGAAAGTGAAATGCATGTCCGAGAAACCTGCGCCGCTGTAGTTGGCGGAAAAGCCTTCGTAGTCGCCGGGCTGGTTGATGACGGCATTCAAGGCGGTTTCCATGCCCGGCATGGCGTAGATCTGGCCGGCCAGCGCGGGAATGTAGAACGAGTTCATGACGGTTGACGCCGTGATTTTGAAGCGGATCGGGGTGTTGACCGGCGCCACCAGCTCGTTGACCGTCGCTACGCCCTGGTCCGGGTAGATGAAAAGCCATTTCCAGTCTAGGGCGACGACTTCCACGGTCAAGGGCTTGACGTCGGCGGAAACCGGATGGCCCGCATCGAGGCGTTCCAGCGGGCGATACGGGTCGAGCGTGTGGGTCGTGATCCAGGTCAACAGGCCCAGCGCGATGATGATCAACAGCGGCGCGCCCCAGATCACCAATTCCAGCATCGTCGAGTGATCCCACTCGGGATCATAGGGGACGGAAGCGTCGGTCTGGCTTTGGCGGTAGCGCCAGGCGAACCAGAATGTCAGCACGATCACCGGAACGATGATCAAGAGCATGAGCATGGTGGAGACGAAGATCAGGTGGCCTTGCTGCGCGGCGATGTCGCCCGAGGGTTTCATGACGACTGTGTTGCAACCGGCCAACAAAAAGGCGGAGAGGATGAGTAGTCCGCGACGGGCGAGTAAAGTGGCCATGGAAGGGGATTCCGGTAACTTCAAATTGTGCTAATGTACCCCTACGGGTCAACCTTGGCGATTGGACGTTTTGTCCCACCCTTCGCCGGTTTCAGATGCATGAAGTGAAGGGGAACGAAAGTTGACGCCAAAGGTTCCTATGTAAAAATCAATATTAAAGAGACAAGCATATGAACCAAACACCTAGCCCTTCAGGCATCATGCCTGCCGGCCAGCATCGTCCCAGCGGGGCGCCTTATTCGCAAGCCGAGCACGGCGCGGTCTCACCCGGCGAAATCGCCGTCGGGGTGGTCATCGGACGAGCCTCGGAGTATTTCGACTTTTTCGTCTACGCCATCGCCTCCGTGCTGGTGTTTCCCTCGGTATTCTTTCCGTTTGAGCACAAACTGGAAGGCACGCTGTATGCCTTCACCGTGTTTACCTTCGCCTTCCTTGCGCGGCCTTTCGGGACCGTTGCCTTCATGGCAATCCAGAAATACTTCGGACGCGAAACCAAGCTGACGGCCGCGCTCTTTTTGCTGGGCATTTCGACTGCCGGCATCGCTTTCCTGCCGGCTTATTCACACCTGGGTTTTGCTTCCATCGTGTTGCTGTCGCTGTTCCGCATCGGCCAGGGTGTCGCGCTGGGCGGTTCCTGGGACGGGCTGCCTTCCTTGCTCGCGCTCAATGCGCCGCAAAACAAGCGGGGCTGGTACGCGATGCTGGGACAACTCGGTGCGCCAGTTGGTTTCATCCTGGCCGGCGGCTTGTTCTCTTTCCTGATCTCGCACCTGGACAACGCCGACTTCCTCGACTGGGGCTGGCGCTATCCATTTTACGTCGCCTTCGCCATTAACGTCGTGGCCTTGTTCGCACGCTTGCGCCTGGTTTCGACCGACGGCTATGCGCGCCTGTTGAACGAGCGCGAACTGGAGCCGACCAATTCGCTGGAAATGGTGCGCACCCAGGGCCGCAATGTGGTCATCGGCGCCATGGCGGCGCTGGCCAGCTATGCTTTGTTCCACCTCGTGACGGTGTTCCCGCTGTCGTGGATCAGCCTGTATTCGCCGCGCAACATCAGCCACTTCCTGCTGATCCAGGTGTTCGGCGCGGCCTTGATGGCATGTGCCGTGATCGCCTCGGGCATCATCGCCGACCGCCTGGGGCGGCGCACCACGCTGGGCGGCCTGGCGGTATTGATCGCACTCTTTTCTGCCTCGGTGCCGACCCTGATGGGCGGTGGCGAGATCGGCGAAAACACCTTCATCATTGCCGGCTTCATCCTGCTTGGCTTGTCTTACGGCCAGGCCGCAGGTGCGGTGACGGCGAATTTCCCGGCCAAGTATCGCTATACCGGCGCGGCACTGACTTCGGACATTTCCTGGCTGGTTGGCGCAGCGTTTGCGCCCCTGGTGGCGCTGGGCTTGTCGGCGCATTTCGGCCTGGCCTATGTCAGTCTTTATCTGCTCTCGGGTGCAGTCAGTTCGTTGGCCGCGTTGAGCTTGAATCGCGCGCTGGAAATCCGCGACGAATAAGTTCTGAATGCACCGGGTGCAATGAACCGCGCCTGATTTACATCACGGCGCCGACGGCGAAGAAGCTGGACGGCGCCACGCCGAACTGGCGCTTGAACATCGTGGCGAAAGCGCCTGGGCTGGCATAGCCCGTATTCAATGCCACGTCCACCACCTTGCTGCCCGCGCCTAGCTGTTCCAGCGCGGCCAGCAATCTTGCCTGCTGGCGCCACTGGCCGAAACTCATGCCGGTTTCCTTGTCGAACAGACGCTGTATCGTCTTCACGTCGACATTCAGGCGTGTGGCCCAGTCGGCCATTGTGGAAGCGTCGCCGGGGCGCACGCTCAGCGTTTCGCAGATCATCAGCAGGCGGGAATCGTTCGGCTGCGGCAGGTGCAGCGGCAGGCTAGGCAGGACATTGACTTCATCGAGCAACAGACGCATCAACCTGCCATCGCGGGAATCGGCCTGATACGGTTGCCTGACGTGGATCGCTTCGAGGATCAGCTCGCGCAACAGGGGTGAGATGCCAACGGCCTTGCACTCGCCGGGCAAGCCGGGCAGGGCATCGGGATGGATGTAGAGCGTGCGCATGTGGACTTCGCCAACCGCGCGCACCCAGTGTTCGGTTTGCGCCGGCATCCAGATGCCGCGCGTCGGTGGCACGATCCATTGTCCCGCATCGGTTCCCACCACCATCACGCCATGCACCGCATAAATCAACTGCGCCGTCGGGTGACGATGGCGCGGTGTCGCATAATTGCTGCTGTAGTTGACCGCCTTGCCCATGACGGGCGATGGCGTGCGGTCCAGGCCGCCGGCAAGGGGATGGGGATTGATGTCCATTTTGCGAAGGTTCTTGCCTTTTTATCGTAAGACAGACATTTATTTTACCGTTATTCTTATCCGCAGTTTGGACACGGCAGTTTGGATAAGGAAGGCAAGATGGAATCGAGCATCAAGGCAGGCGATATCGGCGCTCAGGCTAACAGCACCGCGGTAAACGACACATCATTCAAGGTTCTCGGTGCGATCAGCGTCTCGCACATGTTGAACGACATGATCCAATCGCTGATGCTGGCGATTTATCCGATCCTCAAAGGCGGCTTCAACCTCAGCTTCGCCCAGATCGGGCTGATCACGCTGACATATCAAGTCACGGCGTCGCTGCTCCAACCCGTGATCGGGATGTACACCGACAAGAAACCGCAGCCGTATTCGCTGCCGATCGGCATGGCGTTCACGCTATGCGGGATCGTGTTGCTGTCGCTTGCGCCGAGTTTTTACGTGGTGCTGATCGCAGCAGCCCTGGTCGGCACCGGCTCGTCGGTATTCCATCCCGAATCCTCGCGCGTGGCGCGCATGGCGTCCGGCGGCAAGCACGGCCTGGCGCAATCGTTGTTCCAGGTCGGCGGCAACCTCGGCACCTCGCTCGGTCCCTTGCTTGCGGCCGCCATCGTCGTGCCGCATGGCCAGCGGGCAATCGCCTGGTTCTCGCTGGCTGCATTGTTGGCCATCGTCATCCTGAGCCGGGTCAGCAAATGGTATGCCCATCACCATGCTGGCGCACGCGGCAAGGCGGCGCGCAAGGTGCAGCCGATCAATCTCTCGCGCGCACGAGTCGGCTTGTCGGTCGGCATTTTGCTGCTGCTGATTTTCTCGAAGTATTTTTACATGGCCAGCATCGGCAACTATTTCACGTTCTATTTGATCAGCAAATTCCAGCTCTCCGTGCAAAGCGCGCAACTCTACCTGTTCGCCTTCCTGTTTGCCGTCGCCGTCGGCACCGTGGTGGGTGGCCCGGTAGGCGACCGTATCGGCCGCAAATACGTGATCTGGGCATCCATCCTGGGTGTGGCGCCGTTCACGCTGGCGCTGCCATACGCGAATCTATTCTGGACCGGTATCCTGGTGGTGGTGATCGGCATTATCCTGGCCTCGGCTTTTTCGGCCATCCTGGTCTACGCGCAGGAATTGCTGCCGGGCCGTATCGGCATGGTCTCCGGCCTGTTCTTCGGCTTCGCCTTCGGCATGGGCGGCATCGGCGCCGCCGTGCTGGGCAATCTGGCCGACCAGACCAGCGTCGGCTTCGTCTACCAGCTCTGTTCCTATCTGCCGCTCCTGGGTATCGTCGCGGCCTTCCTGCCCAACCTGGAGCAGAATCGTGGAAAGTAATCGTTAAATCAAAATATGGGAAATTATGGTTTTTTGTTACAAGTTTCCCTTATGCTCACAGGTGCGATGCATTACAATGTTTCCCATATGTACTATTGTTGTTTTGTAAGCATTGCCCCGTGAGCGTGTTGTCGTCCTGCTCGCGGCTTTTGACTGATTCGTCGGCAAGCGGGCATGAGCGATCAACTCCATCACGAACATCGGGATAGCGATGCAGCACAGCAAGGGGATTTGCCACCTTGGCAAGTGCTTTTGCATAGCGTGATGGAAGGTGCTGCGCCTATTGCCGAGGAAATCCTCTCCGATGCCGTCCTCGGAGAATCGATCACCATTTCCGTCACCGGCTTTCGCTCCCACCACGAACAACTGAGCGCCTTGCGCGAGAAATTCGCCAAGGCCGACCAGCTTTGCTCCGAACTGCGCCGCGAAGCGCGCGAATTGATGAGGCAGAGCGGCTATGGGCCCGAGTGGAGCGCCGACGATATTCATGCGGTCGATGCGCAACTCGCCATCGCCTTGAAGGAGGCCGCCGCCAATGCCGAGTCCATCAACAAAATGCGTTCGCAAGCCAGCGCGCTGGACAATCAAATGCTCGGCCGCGCGGTGGACGAAATTTCCCTGTGTTCCAGCATCGCCGTCCTGCGCAATATCGAAAAATACCAATGCGAAGGCGAAGCGTTTTGCGTGGCCTATCTCGCCACCGCCGTGGTGCGTGAAAAAAGCGTGAACGATTTGCCCGCGAAAAAAGCGCAAGATGCATTGGCCGACTGGCTGCAATACGCCATCGGCGTGAAAACGCGCGTGGTGGAATACGATATCTACGCTCACAGCCGCGTGGCCGCCGGCATCGGGCGCGGCATGGGCATTGCCAATAGCGTGGCACTGCGCATTGCACTGATCGAAGCGATGAAAAAAGCCCGCGCAAGCTGAGATTTCCCCACCTTCGACCTGTCAACTCTGACAGGTTTTGCCAAAATCCCATGCCCATGGGATTGACTAAATTGCCATGCTCCCCGATAGTCTCCCGCGCCGGCACCAACGCACAGATTGCGCCGATTGCATCAATTGCGGGATCGCTTCAGGAGAGCAAAATGACCCAGACCGTCAAGATCATGATCGTTCGCCATGCGGAAAAGCCGGCCGATAGCGGCAAGCCATTCGGGGTAAATCCCAAAGGAGAACAAGATGCCGAATCGCTCATCGTGGCGGGTTGGCAGCGCGCCGGAGCCCTTGCCGTGCTGTTCGCGCCAAGCCACGGCGCCTTGCAAAACCCGGCCCTGGTGACGCCGGAATACCTGTTCGCCTCGGGCGTCGCCAAGCACAGCGAGAGCGAACGCCCGCAGGAGACCATCACCCCGCTGGCCGCCAAGCTTGGCCTGACCATCAACACGCAGGCGCTGAAAGGGCAGGAGGGGCAGGTAGCGGCGCTGGCCATGGCCTGCGGCGGCTTCGCGCTGATTGCCTGGGAACACCAGAACGTCCCGCTGATCGCCAATGCCATACTGGGCGACGCCACGACGGCGCCGCAATCGTGGCCCGGGGAGCGCTTCGATCTGGTATGGGTGTTCGATTGGGACCGCAGCAACAAGCGTTACCTCTTCAGCCAGGTGCCGCAGCAATTGCTGGCGGGCGACCTGCCAACCATCATCAGCTAATCCGGAGTCATTGCCATGGCAAATCAGCTTGCAGCAGTCCAGCACGTCGTCGTCCTGATGCTGGAAAACCGTTCCTTCGACCACATGCTGGGATTTCTATATACCGATGCCGGTAACAAGTCGCCCACCGGCCAGCCGTTCGAAGGCTTGACCGGCAAGGAGACCAATCCCGACGCCAATGGCAGCCCGGTGTCGGTGTTCAAGATCCAGGCCGGCGACCAGAACGCCTATTTCTATCCCGGCGCCGATCCCGGTGAAGGCTACATGGCCACCAATAACCAATTGTTCGGCAACACCACGGCACCGAGCCCGCCCGCCGCCACCAACCAGGGGTTCATCAAGGATTTTGCCTATACGCTGGGCTGGCAGGCCAAGGAAGGGCGTTCGATTTTGCCCGGCACGGTCGCCAACAACATCATGGGCTGCTTCACGCCGGAAATGCTGCCGGTGTTGTCGGGCCTGGCGCGCGGCTATGCCGTATGCGATCACTGGTATTGCTCGCTGCCGACCGAAACCCTGCCCAATCGCGCCTTCGCCTGCGCGGCCACCAGCCAGGGGCATATGGACGACAAGACCAAGACCTTCACCAGTCCCAGCATCTTCGGCCTGCTATCGCAAAACAACATCGGCTGGGCCATCTACGGCTACGATGCCGATCCCTTGACGCGCCATGATTTCACCGATATCACCACGGCGCCTGAATCCAATTTCGGAAAATTCACCGATTTCCAGGCCGCCGCCAAAGGCGGCACGCTGCCGGCGTATTGCTTCCTGGAGCCGAGCTGGAGCGCCAGCGGCAACAGCCAGCATCCGAACTATGACGTGGCCCTGGGCGAGCAGCTGATCCACGACGTCTATCAGGCTGTACGCAGCGGCCCGGGCTGGAACAATACGCTACTCATCATCACCTACGACGAGCATGGCGGCTGCTACGACCACGTGGCGCCCCCGACCAATGCTGTGCCGCCCGACGATTCGGCCGGCGAATACGATTTCGACTTTACGCGCTTCGGCGTGCGCGTGCCGGCGGTCCTGGTGTCGCCGCTGATTGCCGCAGGCACGGTGTTTCGCGTGCCCGACGGCAGCATGCCCCTGGATCACACCAGCATCTTGAAAACGGTGGAAACGCGCTGGAACCTCAAACCCCTGACGGCGCGCGATGCCGCAGCACCGGATATCGGCAACGTGTTGACGCTCGCCGTGCCGCGCACCGACGACCCCCTGGAAGGCGTGACGGTGCCGACGTCAAACCAGGCGCATCCCGATGCAAGCCAGCCCACCCACCTGCAGCAGGTGCAGGCTGATTTGGTTGCGCAATTGCCGGTCAAGGACGAGAAGGGCGGCGCGCACCACACGCAGCCACCGCTCAAGACGAGTGCCGATTACGATAACTACATTCGCACGCGCACGGCGAAGTGGAAGAGCCAGCAGCAATAGTCCTGAAGCCTTGGCTGGTTCGATCTGTAGGGTGGGTGCAACCCACCCATGCCGCCTGGAATTTGCTTGCAGCGCTGGTGGGTTGCACCCACCCTACGATTTTTCTCGCCGCCCGGCGTGTGGATTATTTCAAGACCCAGGTATAGCGCATCGATTCCCAGCTCTTCGAGTCCGGTGTCGCACCCTTGAACACGCAGCGCTTCAAGGCGCGCACGGACGCCAAATCGAGATCGGACCAACCGCTCGATTCAACCAGCTTGACCGACTTGACCTTGCCCTTGGCATCGACCTGGAACGAAAGCAGCACTTGGCCGCTTTCCTCGTTGGCTTCCCAGTCGCGCCTGTAAGCCGGTGCGCTGCAATCGCTTGTGTCGATGCGCGACACTGTATCGGCGCGGGCCTCGACGGCGGCGCACGCGAGCACGCAGATGGAAAGCGCGTAGCGCAGGCGGGTATAGGTACCGGTATTCATCTTATCCTCCCAAGTGGTTCGTCAGGGTGTCGGCCAAGGTGTTGCAGCGGACGAATTCACTTTACCGAAGACGCGCCATAAATTGAAATTGAAAGTATTCATACCCCTCATTCCCACCGTGAATAAGGATGTGCCGCGGCGCAACGCGGTATAATGTCGGCTTCCGATTGAAACCGCAGTGAGCGCGCCCACCAGGCCGCGCATTGCCCACTCCATCTTCACGCCATGTTGATCCTGCCGGGCTCCAACGCCCTGTCTGCTTTCCGTACCCAAGGTTTATTGTCTCAATTGCAAGCGCTCGACAAGTCCATCGTCTGCGTCACGGGGCGCTACTTGCATTTCATCGATGCATCGGTAGCGCTGACCGAACTCGACCACAACCGCCTGCAGGCGCTGTTGACCTACGGCGAGCCGTTTTCCGGCGACGAGGAGGGCGACGAATTCGTTGTCATCCCGCGCTTCGGCACGATTTCGCCCTGGGCCAGCAAGGCAACCGACATCGCCCATAACTGCGGCATGGCGCCCATCCACCGCATCGAACGCGGCATCTCATACCGCATACAGCTCAAGGGCGGCTTATTGACCACCTTGGTGGGCGGCGCCAAGAGCCTGAGGCCGGAACTGGCAGCACAAGTGGCCGCCTGCCTGCACGACCGCATGACCGAAACCGTATTGGGTAGCGCCTCGGACGCCGCCGGCCTGTTCCGCGAACTCGAAGCCAAGCCGCTGGCCTTCATCGACGTCATGGCGCACGGCAAGAACGCGCTGGTGCAAGCCAATACCGAACTCGGCCTGGCGCTGTCCGACGACGAAATCGATTACCTGGTCAACGCCTTCACCCAAGCCAGGCGTAACCCGACCGACGTCGAGTTGATGATGTTCGCGCAAGCCAACAGCGAACATTGCCGCCACAAGATATTCAACGCCGACTGGACCATCGACGGCGAAAAGCAGGACCGCTCGCTCTTCTCCATGATCAAGAACACGCACCAACTCCAGCCCAAGGGCACGGTGGTGGCCTATAGCGACAATTCCTCGATCATCGAAGGCGCAACCGTCTCGCGCTTCTATGCGCGCGGCGCGGCGGAAGGCAACGTCTATGCCGCGTCGGACGAGTTGACGCACATCCTGATGAAGGTCGAGACGCACAACCACCCGACTGCGATTTCGCCTTTCCCCGGCGCCTCCACCGGCGCGGGCGGCGAAATCCGCGACGAGGGCGCAACCGGGCGCGGCGCCAAGCCCAAGGCAGGCCTGACCGGCTTCACCGTGTCGAACCTGTTGCTGCCGGGCGCCGTGCAAGCGTGGGAAAACGATGCCGACACCACTTCCGGCACGACAGAGGGTAAGCCCTACGGCAAACCCGACCGCATCGCCTCGCCCCTGCAGATCATGATCGACGGCCCCATCGGCGGCGCCGCTTTCAACAATGAATTCGGTCGCCCCAATCTGGCAGGCTATTTCCGCACCTACGAACAAAAGGTGGGCGACACCGTACACGGCTACCACAAACCCATCATGATCGCCGGCGGCATCGGCAGCATCTCCGCCAAGCATACGAGCAAACATGATCTGCCGGTCGGCAGCCTGCTGATCCAGTTGGGCGGCCCGGGCATGCGCATCGGCATGGGCGGCAGCGCGGCTTCATCGATGGCCACCGGCACCAACACTGCCGACCTCGATTTCGATTCCGTCCAGCGCGGCAACCCGGAAATCGAACGGCGCGCGCAGGAAGTCATCAACGCCTGCTGGGCCATGGGCGACCATAACATCATCCTGTCGATCCACGACGTCGGCGCCGGCGGCTTGTCCAATGCCTTCCCGGAAATCACCAACGACGCCAGGCGCGGCGCGATATTCGATCTGCGCAAGGTGCCGCTCGAAGAGAGCGGCATGGCGCCGAAGGAGATCTGGAGCAATGAGTCGCAAGAGCGCTATGTGCTCGCCATTGCGCCGGAGAACCTGCCGCAGTTCCAGTATTTCTGCGAACGCGAGCGCTGCCCGTTTGCCGTGGTCGGCACCGCCACCGAAGAACGCCAGCTCAAAGTCGTCGATCCGCAGCACGGCAACGATCCGGTCGACATGCCGATGAATGTCTTGCTCGGCAAGCCGCCCAAGATGCATCGTGATGTGGCGCGTGTGAAGCGCGACCTGCCGGCTGTCGACTTGACCGGCATGGATTTGCTCGAAGTCGCGCAGCGCGTCTTGAAGTTGCCGACGGTAGGCGATAAATCTTTCCTGATCACCATTGGCGACCGCACCGTCGGCGCAACCAGCGTGCGCGACCAGATGGTCGGCCCGTGGCAGGTTCCGGTGGCCGACTGCGCCGTCACCGCCATGAGCTTTGAAGGCTACATGGGCGAGGCGATGGCGATGGGCGAACGCACGCCCTTGGCCGTGATCGATGCGCCCGCGTCGGGCCGCATGGCCGTCGGCGAAGCCTTGACCAACATCGCCGCCGCGCCGATCGCCGACATCACCGACATCAAGCTCTCAGCCAACTGGATGGCGGCTTGCGGTCAGCCGGGCCAGGATGCCGCGCTGTTCGACACCGTCCGTGCAGTGGGCATGGAACTGTGCCCGGCGCTTGGCATCAGCATCCCGGTGGGCAAGGATTCGTTGTCCATGCGCACAACATGGAAAGAAAGCAGGAAAGAGGGCGAGGAAGCCAAATCGGTCACTGCGCCGGTATCGCTGATCGTGTCTTCGTTCGCGCCCGTCTACGACATCCGCAAGTCGCTTACTCCCGAATTGCGCACCGATGCCGGGGATACCGTATTGATCGCCATCGATCTCGGTCGCGGCAAGAACCGCATGGGCGGCTCGGCCCTGACGCAAGTCATGCAGCAGATCGGCAACGAAACGCCCGACGTCGATTCGGCAGAAGACTTGAAGGGCTTCTTCAGCGCGATCCAGCAATTGAACCGGTCCGGCAAGCTGCTGGCCTATCATGACCGTTCCGACGGCGGCCTGTTCGCTACGCTATGCGAAATGGCGTTTGCCGCGCACACCGGCCTGTCGCTCAACGTCGATATCCTGACTATGGAAGGCGAGCATGCTTCCGACTTTGGCGATTCGAAGAACTGGGCCACGCAAGTCGCCGAGCGGCGCAATGAAATGACGCTGCGCGCCTTGTTCAACGAAGAACTCGGCGCCGTGATCCAGGTGCGTGCGGAGCAAAAGAGCGAAGTGATGGACGTGCTGCGTGGCGTCAACCTCGGCGCCTGCAGCCATATCGTCGGCAAGCTTAACGAGCGCGACGTGATCGAAATCGCGCGCGACGCCAAGACCGTGTTCAGCCAGAAGCGCGTCGATCTGCAGCGCCTGTGGAGCGAAACGAGCTGGCGCATCGCCCGCCTGCGCGACAATCCGGCCTGCGCCGATTCAGAATACGACCGCATCCTCGATGCGGAAGAGCCGCCGATGTCGCCCAAGCTGCCTTATGACCCGCAGGAAGACATTGCCGCGCCCTTCATCGCGACCGGCGCGAAGCCCCGTGTTGCCATCCTGCGCGAGCAGGGCGTCAATTCGCACGTCGAAACGGCCTATGTCATGCACAAGTCCGGCTTCGAGGCGGTTGACGTGCACATGAGCGACCTGATCGCCGGGCGCGCGCGCCTGAGCGACTTCAAGGGCGCCATCGCAGTGGGCGGTTTCTCCTATGGCGATGTGCTGGGTGCCGGCGAAGGCTGGGCCAAGACCATCCTGTTCAATTCGCAACTGGCAGAACAGTTCTCGATCTTCTTCAATCGTCCCGACACCTTTGCCCTTGGCATCTGCAACGGTTGCCAGATGATGAGCAACCTGAAATCCATCATCCCCGGCGCCTCTGCCTGGCCCAAGTTCACGCGCAACAAGTCCGAACGCCTGGAGGCGCGGCTGGCCATGGTCGAAGTGGCCGATTCGCCGTCGATCTTCTTCCGCGGCATGGCCGGCACGCAAACGCCGATCGCCGTGGCGCACGGCGAAGGCTTTGCCGATTTCTCTCAGACCGGCAACATCGACGAAGCCCTCGTTGCGATGCGCTTCATCGACCAGCGCGGCGCCGCCACCGAATCCTATCCGCTCAATCCGAACGGCTCGCCGCGCGGCATCACCTCAGTGACCACACCGGACGGCCGCTTCACGGTGTTGATGCCGCACGCCGAGCGCGTGTTCCGCTCGGCGCTGCATTCCTGGCATCCCGAAGGCTGGGGCGAGGATTCGCCGTGGATGCGCATGTTCCGCAACGCGCGCGTCTGGGTCGGCTAGTCGGCTATTCTTTCGCGCCGCAGCGAAAAACCTCGATCCGCTTCGGACCGAGGTTTTTTTATGCCGGCAGCTCTGCAGGCTTTTCTGCAAATGCCATGTCTTCCGCGCGGGGCGCGTCTCCGGTGTTGAAATGCAGCTCCCATATCTGGTCGCGATATTGGGGGAAGGTACGTTCGACACTCTTCAATGCGAAAAACAGCGGCGACAGGCGGACAGCGGCATCGATGTCCAGATTCCAGCAGAATCGCCGGTAGGCTTCTTCTGCGGGAAGCGGGAAGGGGGCATAGTGCACCTCGACGAACCAGCGCGCATACTCTATCGATTCGTGCAAGGTGCGTTCCGCCTCGAATGAGCCAACGACCATGTGGCCGTAGATTTTGTCGAACAGGTTTTCCAGGAAGACTGCGTAGTACTCGGCCAGGCGCACGTCCCGGTCTCCGCCTTCGGGGCACCATTCGAGATTGCCGCAGGCGCCGATCATCAGGTGCGCCAAATCGTGCGTCGGTACCGTTTGCGTTACGCCGGCATTGGCAAACACCTTGCCGGCGCCGTAAAAAAATTGACGGCCCGGTTCCCAACGCATGCCGAATTCGGTGACTGCCATTTGCCGCTGCAGTGCCATGCGGGTGTCGGGCGGCATGATTTGCATGGTCGATTCGCGCGTTTTCGTCATGCCAACCTCGTTATGCGCACGAGGCCGATAGACGGCGGCGGGGTTGCCAATGGATTTCATGATCGCGGCGAATGCGAGCTGGCAGTCGCGGATGATCCGGGCCGAGCCGTGCGTTGTCGATGGAGCGGCCGCCGGGCTGTTGCGCGAATACCGATAGCGATAGTCCGGTGCTGCCGCCTTCGACATGTCAACCTGTACCGCTCCAGCCAGGTTGTTGTCCGCAATCGTGGCAGACACGCGCTTGGCGGACGAAAAATTGCACGTCTCGCTGGCGACCTTGGAGACGTCGAATTTGACTTCGATATTTGCTTCGCCGGCGATACCCTTGGACAAAGTGCCGATTTCCTTCCCGAAATGCCTGTTCTCGCGCATGCCTCTCTCCGTCAGTTTTTTTAATATTCCCGTAACCACATGATTGTCGTGTTACCCGTCTTCTTGCGATAAATCAGTGCCTGCATGGTCCTGTCGGCTTTGCCCATTTGCACTTTGCTGTACACCATGAAGTAATCGGTTTTGACGTCGATACTGTTCTCGTCGGCGCTACTCCCTGTCTGCGCCCTCGTCTGAAAGTCGACCGGGCTGACGAAGTAGGCGCGATCGCGCATGGCGACCAGATTGGCCGCCGTTTCGCGCGACAGGTTCAGCTTTGCGGCAAGAACCTCCCTGCCGGCCGTATTGACGTTGACGGGGGTCGGCACCGGCAGGATCACGGCGTAGTCTTTCAATTTGTCGATCACCGCAGGAGAATATCCCGGGATGGAGATCAAATCCTCGAGATGAAGAAGCTGGGCCGCTTTCGCTCGGCTCTCGACGGGAGGCGCTGCGGGCGCTTGGGCCGGTGTCGTGCCCTTGGCGGGAACCTGCGGCGTCATCACCTGGGTGGCAGCGATGGCGAGCGCCGTCGTTTGCGCCAGGCCGGCATTGAGCTTCAGCGATGCCAACAGGCGGGCATACACGGCAATTTCGACGGGATCCGGGACCCCGCCTTGCGCCAGGCCGCTCAGGTTATAGCGCGATTGGGCATCGATCACATAACCGGTCAAGGTGACGGCGGAATTGCTGTCGGCATAGTCGTCCAGGTGTGTTTCCGGCAAGGGCGTGGCCCAGGCTTCGCCAAGCTGGTCGACCGCCGTCGTGCGCGCGTCTTCGCGCAGGATGATGCGCGTCCAATCGAGTGCGGCGCGCAGTACCCATTGCGTTTGCGATTGCAAACGCTGATTTTCCACGGACCGCACCTGCACCTGCTGCTGCCAGAAAACGCTGGCGACAATGGTTACGGCGAGCGTTGTCAGCAAGAGCGCCGTCACGACCGCCACGCCGCTTTGACGCGAAGCGGGGGCAAGCATGTGCGGCTGCGGCATGGGGCGCATCAATTGGCCCCCAGCAGCATGGCCTTGACAATGCCCTTGGCATGTCCGCTCAGCTTGATTTCAATTTCAATTGCGTTCGGCGTGGCAACGGTCAGGTCCGCGCCCGCCACGGGCAGCCAGGCATCGTCTTCCCATGCGCGCAAGCGCATTTCCGCGATATCCGATTGCAGGTTCACGTCGGCATCGGTGGCAGCGTCGGCGTGGGCGGCCAGCCACATTTGATCGAGCGCGGCCATGTCCCTGGTCGTCGTCGATTCGCTGCGCGTCAATGCGCCGTCGGCAAGACGGTAGGAAACAACCTCGAAGCCGAGCGGCTGGTTGTCGGCTTCGACCGTTCGCATCAGGATCAGGCGGCCGTCGGCGGCGTCGAACGCCTGCCTCCCGCCGATGGCGACCACCGGCGCGACGTGCGCGCAATCGCTTTGCAACTGGGCGAAGGTCAACTGCATCCTGCGCGTATGTTCCATTTCCTCGGCGAGGGAGAGCCGGGCGCGCACGATGCCGTCGAGACCGCGCCAACCCATTACGGCCACCAGGGCCAGAATGCCGATCGCCACGAGCAGTTCGATCAGCGTGAAACCGGTCCGGCGTGCGCGGAACATTTTCTGATCACAAGCCATTGGACACCACCTGCACCAAATGCCCAAGCCGATGTTCCGGGTCGCGTGCATCGTGGACATTGATTTCAACACGCCGGAAATTCGGGTTGCGCGACGGCGTCACATCGAATTCGCATACAAGCTGTAATTCATCCTGGGGGCAGTCTGCTGACTGGCGTCCCAGCTCCGGCCAGGTTTTGGACAGGCGGATGTTGACAAGACTGTTTTCGGCCGACATTCCGGCCAGCGTCGATGCGCGCAGGCCGCCGCTGTTCTGGGTCAAGCTGCCGATGGCGCGCAAACTCGCGCCCAATGCCGTTCCGACAATGACGAGCGCCACCATCACCTCGAGCAGGGTGAAACCGAGCGTAAACGCCCCGTCCCTGGAATGCCCGCAGCGGTACCTGTGCATTACCTTCAACTTTTTGTTCCCGTCACGAAATACGTGCCATTCTTCGGCCAAAAGCCTCCGCTCGAACAGACGCGGAGGCTCGCTACACACAACAGTTATCTATTGCCTGACACTTGCCTTACTTGATCGTGGCGGTCAAGGTTACACCGCTGAAGGATCGGTAAGACTCGAGCAACAGATAGTAGGTACCGGCCTTCGGATTCGAGAAGGTGATACTTTCATTGTCGGTGTTGCCGTCGGACACTTTCGTGTACGAAGACGTCGTCGGAGCGGAACCGATCTTGACGTAGATATCGGCGTCACCGACGCTACCCGTCGTCTTGAAGTTCACGCTCGTCTTGCCGGAAGGTACAACCAGCGTATACACCACGCCCGTTCCGGTCGTCTCTGCCAAGCCCGTAACCGGCACACCGCTCGTCAGAACGTTGCTGGGCGGCGGGGGAGGCGGAGGCGGCGGGGGAGGTGGGGGCGGCGGAGGCGGAGGTGGCGCCGAACCGACGATGGCGTGCGAGATGTTGCAGGCGTTGGTGTCGTTCGACCAGGTGCTTTGCATCGCGAACGTACCCGTGCCCATCACCACGTTTTGCGAAGCGGCCTGGCTGCCGGTGCTGATCCAGGCGCATTCGTCACCATTTTCCTGACCGTTGTAGGATGAACCGGTGTTGTTGGTCCAGCCGCCGGCAGGATTCTGGTCGGTGATCGTTTCCGCATACTCGTGGCCATTCACAATCGAAAAGCCGTCGAGATTGCCTTGCGTACCGCTGTTGACGAATCCCGCACCGCAGCTGCTGCCTGCGTCATAGACGTAGGGCATGTTGGTGAACGCGATATCGCCATAGGGCGAGCTGACGCCGGCGTCGGTGTTGTAGTCATGCCATGCGCAGAAATTCCCGCTGGACGTATTGAAGCCGTCCGGCGTTGTGCCCGAGGGCGACAGAATGACATATTGCGCATAACGGTTCGAGGCGGCCGTGGTGTTGCCGAAATGCGCGGCAGCCTTGATCGCTTCCGATGCCAACTGTCCGGCCGAGGCGGACGACGGCGATGCACCGCTGTTGTCGTACCAGATGCCGGCGAAAGGGCCGCCGGTTGGGTAGCCGATGTGCGCGGCGCCGCTCGGGCAGGACGTTGCGCCGGTCGAAACCAGGGGACCATCGCAATATTGCGTCATCGTGCCGGACCACAGTTCGCCGCCGGTTCCCAAGCCCTTGAACATCGATTCAAGGTAAGGAACGGCGCCGACCGAGTCATTGCTCAGCGTCATGTTGCCCGACGAGTTGGTGCCGGCGGTGCCCCATTGGGTACCATAGACGACGAGGTAGACCTTCGGCGTTCCGCTGGTGACGCCGATGCCGTCGATGCCGCCGCCGTAGCTCAATGTTTCCTGACCGGTGGTCAGGGGGTGAGCTTTGATCCAGGCCTTCATCTTCTCGTGTGCTTCGCGAGTAGGGACCACGCCGTGCCGATAGCTGTGATTGGCCGAGGGCGAGAACGGATTGGCGACTTTCTGCTCGGCGCCAATCGTCTGTTCTGCCATGGCGCTGGTCGCAACCAGACCCGCCATGCCCGCTAGTGCAAGCGAAACCGCCTGCACTATCGATTTTTGTCTCAAGTTCTTCACTTAATTTCTCTCCAGAATATGATTCTTATAAGTCAGGGTAATTTCTCAACCAACACGCTCCTCTTCAATTGGAAGCGTCCTGGATTTGTTGCGCCGTTTTCCTTTCTTTGCGATGGGTTGATCATCCCCTGTGCGCAAACACAAGGTGCCGCTACTACGGAATCGGAGAAAAAGGCGTCCCCTTTCCTCCCGACCGGCAATTTCTCTCTACGTCGTAAAGCGAAGCGCGAGAAAATGCCGTCAACGATTCAGGCAACCGCTTCGATCGCCTGAATTGAGGAACTGAAAAATACGGGAGAAGGACTTGCTAGATCAGAAGAGTGGGAGATCGCGAACTCGCGTCGCCATGAGCTTCGGCGATGACAGAACGGTCGGGACTTTTGAAGAATTGGGAAACCAAAGGCCCGTACAACAAGAAGCAGCTGGTGCGTGACTTCATGTGACTCTCCGTGTGGAAATCTTCCTTATTTGCCGTCCCAAGCATGTGGCTTGTGCGGCATTTTTTCTCATAGCAGATTGGCAGTTGTCGATCTGTTATGTGTAACGGGATTGTAACGACGTTTAGAAATGATTCAACTGTCATTGTTTGCAGTGAACCCCTCTAATCTTTCCGCGGGGAAGCTTAAGTCGTGACACATGGCAATGTTTTGGAATATGTGATGCTGAATTTGCCATTTTTCCGTCAAAAACGCAGCGAAATCGAATAAAAATAACGATTTGTATAATTTCGCTCTCGCCGACCAGTTTGTATAGCGGATACAACATCTGCGTTCTTCGTCCTCCGTTTGCGCGATGGCGCAGCGAAATTATTGCAACGGCAGAAGACACTCTGGCGCATGAAATTAATACCACTTCATGTCCGGAAAAATACTAACTAGCCGAATATTCGCGCCCGTCTCATTCATAAAAGCGGTGCAATTTTCCTCTATGAAAATGGAAAAATAATTGTTTGTTTTGCATACCATTTCGACCATTTGTTTGCGGCATAATTAAGCGTAGATAGAAAAAGAGCTGCTCAGTGGATTTCAAGTGGTATTGATTTTCGCGAAGAGTGGCGTAATCCCTCGTTTTCAGGTCACTCGGTATCACGTTTTGATCAAGCGCCCACAAGAGGCAGCGTGTTCATTTGTGTCGCAACTAATCGAGGAGAGATGCTTGAAAACGAGAACCAACCAATCACTGATCCTGTGCCTGATCGGCAGCATGCTTGCGGCATGCGGCGGCTCGGGTTCTACGGATGCCAACTCACCGCAACAAGAGATCAAGGCCGCAGCGGCCGCGTGTGACGCTGCGTGGATATCTACCACGGCCTACACGGGAGGCGCGCAAGTCAGCTATGGCGGTGTGAACTATCAAGCGAATTGGTGGACGCAGGGGAATAATCCCTCGACCAGCAATGGCGGCTCGGGCAGTGGTCAGCCTTGGACGTCGCTTGGTGCATGCGGCGGTGGGACGGCAACCCCGACCCCGACCCCGACCCCGACCCCGACCCCGACCCCGACACCGACACCGACACCG
>FTKD01000020.1_pt2 | contig 91645 bp, 70 predicted proteins | sample 1658191 | NCBI WGS metagenome assembly FTKD01 (sample SAMEA3914808, study PRJEB12502) | metagenome | biome: forest; material: soil | place: Canada | collected 2011-08-03 | depth 0.3 m
TCAGTTCCCGACGAACTGCTCATTGCCGATCATGCCGATCTTGGAGACACCGTCGCGCTGCGCCATCGCCATGACGGCGGCCACGTACTTGTACTCGACCAGGCGGTTCGGCTTGACGTGCACTTCCGGCTGCGTGTCCTTGGGCATGATGTTGCCCACCGTCACCAGGTTCTGTTCCAGCTGGCTGCGGTTGACCTGCCCGCCATCCCACAGGATCGTGCCGTCGAAGTCGATGTCCACCGTATGCACCACCGGTTCGGTCGTCGGCGGCGGCGGCGTGCCCACCGGCAAGTTCAGGTTCACCGAGTGGTTTTGAATCGGGATCGTGATGATCAGCATGATGATCAACACCAGCATGACGTCGATCAACGGCGTCATGTTGACTTCGATCATCACTTCCGGATCGCCTGACCCGCCACCCGAGCCTATGTTCATGCCCATGATATGTCCTTTCTGCTGCCGCTCAAATCTACTGCGCGGCCCAATCTCGAGTCTGCGATGCTCACCGTACTTCCGTACGGTTGCGCTTCTCGACCCGACCTTGAGCCGCTCGCTACGATTTTAGCGGCACCAATCTCATTTAGTTGTCGGTCGCCTGGGGCGTCGTGATGAAGCTGACCTTGGCGATGCCGGCGCGCTGCGCCGTCATGATCACCTTGCCGATCGATTCATAACGCGTCGTCTGGTCGCCGCGGATGTGCACTTCCGGCTGCGGGTTCTTCTGCGACTCGCCCTTGAGCTTGTTCAACAACTCTTCGTTGGTGACCTGGGTGCGATTCCAGTACACGTCGCCTTCCTTGGTCACCGCCAGGTTGATGTTTTCCGGTTTGGTCTTCAACACGAGGTTGCGTTCCACCGGAAGTTTGATCGTGACGCTTTTGATCACGACCGGGCTGGTGATGAGGAAGATGATCAACAGCACCAACATGACGTCTACCAACGGCGTCGTGTTGATGGTGGAGACGACTTCCTCTTCGCCGCCTTCCGAGGCAAGGGTCATTGCCATGGCATTAGCCTCGCTTGGCGCCTTGTGCCGTGCTCATGACGCCCGACAGCAGCACCGAGTGCAGGTCGGCCGAGAAGCTGCGCACTTCTTCCATGGCGCTCTTGTTGCGCTTGACGAGCCAGTTGTAGCCCAGGACGGCCGGAACGGCGACGAACAGGCCGAACGCGGTCATGATCAGCGCTTCGCCGACGGGGCCGGCGACCTTGTCGATCGAGGCTTGACCGGCGACGCCGATCTTGGTCAGGGCGTTATAGATGCCCCAGACGGTGCCGAAGAGGCCGACGAACGGGGAGGTCGAGCCGACGGTTGCGAGGAAGGCCAGGCCTTCGGCCAGACGGCTTTGCACGCGTTCGACGGCGCGCTGGATGGCCATGGTGACCCAGGTGTTCAGGTCGATTTGTTCGAGCAGGGCGCCGTCGTGGTGTTCGGTCGACTTGGTGCCGGATTCGGCGATGAAGCGGAACGGGCTCGAGGCGGTCAGGCTGGCGGTGCCGGCGGCGATCGAGTTGGCTTTCCAGAATTTGTTTTTGACTTCGCCGGCTTGCTTCATGAGGCGGAATTGGTCGATGAGCTTGGTGATGATGATGTACCAGCTGCCCAGGGACATGATGAAGAGGATGATGACGGTGCCGCGCGAGACGAAGTCGCCGCCGGTCCAGACGGCTTGCGGGCCGTAGGGGTTGGCAACTTCTTCCTGGCTGACGGTGGGACCGGCCGGGGCGGCGGCGTCCGGCGTGGCCGGGGCGGCGTCGGAGGCGGCCGGGGCGGCTGCAGCTGCCGGGGCGGAGGCATCTGCCGAGGCGCTGGCGCTTTGGGCGTTGGCGACCAGCGCGGTGGACATGAGAACGGCCGCAAGCAGGGCGGACAGACGGGTAGTTAAAGACATGCTTCCTCCAGATTTTTTAATGGTGCTGCTGCAAAAAATAGGTTGATCAATGAACAATTCAAATTACACAATGTGCTACGCGTTGGCGTAAGTCCTGCGAGGCGGGCCTGAGCTTGGTGGTTCAGGCCTGTCTTGTGTGGCTTTGGGGGGCTGCTGTGCCGCTTCAGTCCTCCAGCTTCCACGTGTAGATGGTGTCGAAGCTTGAGGCGACCGGTTGTCCTTCCTTGTAGGCCGGGCGGAATTTGCAGCGCGAGAAGCCGTTTTGCGTGGCGCGGTCGAGGTTTTTGTAGCCGCTCGATTCGAGGATCGTGGCTTTGACGAATTGGCCGTTGCCGTCGACTTCCACGCGGACCTTGACGTTGCCTTGCTCTTCGGCCATGCGCGAGGCGCGCGGGTAGTCCGGTTTGCAGGCGTTCAAGTCAACCACGGTCGGTGTCGACGGTAGGGTTGTCTTGGGGCCGGGGGGCGCTTCGACCTTGGGCGGTTCCTTGGCAAAATCCTGCTTCGGCGGCTGCTGGTTGGTCATGGTCTGGATCGGCGGCGGTACGTTCGTCGTCACCGGTACTTCCGGCGGCGGGATGAACGGCGGCGGCGGTGCGGCGACCTTCGGCGGCGGTGGTACCGGGTCCGGTGGCGGCGGCGGCGGCGGGGTCTTGTCTTCGATCACTTTCGTCTCGACCGGGCCTTTGATCGTTTCGATCAGGCGGTGCGCCAACCCATTGATCAAAAACCAGGCTCCTACGATGTGTACCAGTACAACGACGCCCAATCCACTGAACTTCCTTAGCGGACTGGTCCCGTTTTGTGAGAAATCCATGCAACTGCTCCTCTTGTTTCGCCTATAGAAAGGCGATTTTTAATCATATTGGCGAATCACTTTAAAGGTATCAAAAGTGGTTGTCAATAGGTATTTAAGTGGTATCTTCGATTCCACTTTAACGTCTCGCTCTGAGGCGCTTTTTTTCGCCTCATCGCGTTGATTTTTATAAATTTTTTTTGCGAATCTCTAAATTATACGCAAAAACTGCACTAGCACGCTCAACCAGGCCTCAATCGCAAAACCGCAACTGGTACACAAACCAATCATCTGCCGGCCAAACCTATTGCAATGCCGAACAAGCCGACAGCTGAGCAATAAGCATGCCTGTGCCGCGGTCGCATTGGCGAACCTGCGGCGTGCCCATCACACCAGCACAACGGAACAATCCGCTGTCTCATACCCCAAGCAGCGGTCGATCAACGGCAAAAACACTGAATTTATTACTTGGGGTGACAAATTCTCGCTACCAAGCCTTACAAGGCTTTTAATACCACTGTTAAAGTTTTCACAAGTGGCATTATAAAAATCATATTTCAATATCACATCTTTACTAAAGCGGTATGCAGGTGGTAGACAAGAAAGAAAAACCACTTGACTACCAATTTGCCTCGCTGCAATCTGCCCCCTGCCGCAAGATGGAAACCCGGCGTGCCCGGGATTTTCGCCACTACATCATAGACAAACAGCGGGGATCGCGAAACGATGACCACGGACGATAACGAGATGCTCTTCACCGTCGTTGCCAACGACGAAGGCCAGCATTCGATCTGGCCAGCTGCCAAGACCATCCCGAGCGGCTGGTATGCGGCCGGTTTTCAAGCCAGCAAAGACCTATGCCTTGAGCATATCGCCAAAGTATGGGTCGATATGCGCCCGCGCTCGTTGGTTGCGCAAATGAGCGCTCACGTCGATTCTCCCCTCTCCTGATCCGCTGGACTGCCCGCATAGCACCGGAGAACCCGAAAACATCGACATGGAACGCCCTGCCTCCCCCTGGATGAATGCCGACCTTGAGCTCTACCGCGACAGCGTACGCCGCTTTGTCGCAACCGAGGTCAAGCCGCTTCAGCAAAAGTGGCGCAAGCAGCTATACGTCGACCGCACCGTGTGGCACAAAGCCGGCTCGCTCGGCTTCCTGCTGGCCGACATTCCCGAGCAATATGGCGGCGCCGGGGGGTCATTTGCCCATATGGCGGTATTCTGGGAAGAGTTGGCCGCGGCCGGCGAGACCGGCTTCGGCACGCATGTCCATGCGGTCGCCGCGCAATACATCCTGAAGCACGGAACCGACGAACAGCGGCAGCGATATCTTCCAAAGATGGCCAACGGAGAAATGATCGCCGCCATCGCCATGACCGAACCCAACGCGGGTTCCGATCTCCAGGCGGTACGCACCAGTGCCGTGCGCGATGCTGAAGGCTATCTCGTCAACGGATCGAAAAATTTCATCTCGAACGGCTCTCTCGCCGACCTCTTGGTGCTGGTCGTGCGAACCACGGCGTCGAACGGCCCGAAAGGCATTTCGCTCTGCCTGGTGGAGACGCACGCATTGCAGGGCTTCCGACGGGGCAACATCCTGGAACTGATGGGACGCAAGGGCCAGGACACTTGCGAGCTGTTCTTCGATAACGTGCGCGTGCCGCCGACGGCGATCCTGGGCGGCGAGGAGGGTCGGGGCTTCGCGCAACTGATGAAAGAATTGCCGTACGAACGAACCTTGATCGGCCTCACCGCGGTTGCGGCGATGGAACTCGCCGTTGACTTGACGGTGGAGCACACGCGCACGCGCAAGGCTTTCGGCAAACCGCTCTTCGATTTGCAGAACACGCGTTTCAAGCTTGCCGAAGCCAAGACGCAGGCCGTCGTGGCACGCGTGTTCATCGACTGGTGCATCCAAAAGATCCTCGACGGAACAATGGAAGAGGACGTCGCTTCGATGGCGAAGTGGTACCTGACCGACATGCAATGCAATCTGGTCGACGAATGCCTGCAGCTTTTCGGCGGATACGGATATTCCATGGAATATCCGATCGCGCAAATGTATGCGGACGCGCGCGTCCAGAAAATATACGGCGGCGCGAACGAAATCATGAAAGAAATCATCGCTTACGGCCTGTAGGGCGCGCAGACGCTCGGCCGGAACTTGACTAACTGGGGAAGGGATCGCGGTGGATACAGCCGTTAACGAATCGCATATCATGCAGCTTGGCGGGGGATTCATCCTCTCCAAGATCGTGCTCACCGCCGTTGAATTCGGCCTGTTCACCGAACTGGGCGAGCGCGCCCTGAGCGGCGAGGAAATCGGCAAGGCGTTGCAGCTTCATCCGCGCGGCATCTGGGACTTCCTCGATTCCCTGGTTGCCCTGGGCCTGCTGGAGCGCGACGGCGACGGGCCGCACGGAAAATACCGCAACTCCTATGCCGCGGCGCACTACCTCGACAAGAGCAAGCCCGGCTACGTCGGCGCCCTGCTCGAAATGTGGAACGACCGCGCCTACAAATTCTGGGGCAGCCTGGGCGAAGCGCTGAAAACCGGCCAACCGCAAAACGAGGCGAAGCAAAGCGGCAAGCCGATGTTCGACGTCGTCTACGAGGACGGCGCCAAGGTCGAACAATTTTCCAATTCGATGGCCGTCGTATCGCGCCGGAACTTCGAAGCGCTGGCGGAGAAATTCGACTTTGCGCCGTATTCCACCTTGTGTGACGTGGGCGGCTCGAACGCCCTCTTGACACGCACCGTCGCCAAGCGCCACCCCCACCTGCATTGCACGAGCTTCGACCTGCCGCAGGTCGAGCGTCTGGCCCGTTCGGCAGTCGCCGATGAAGCGCTGGCCGCACGCATCGATGTGGTGTCGGGCGACTTCTTCCAGGATCCGCTCCCCAGAGCCGACGTCATCACGATGGGCATGATCCTGCATGACTGGAACCTGGAAAAGAAACTGGCCCTGATTCGCGCCGCCTACGATGCATTGCCGCCGGGCGGCGCCTTCATTGCCATCGAAAGCCTGATTGACGATGCGCGCCGTGAAAACATCGCCGGTCTGGCCCTGTCGCTGCAGATGATGCTCGAATTCGGCGATGCCTTCGACTTCACCGGCGCAGACTTTTCGGCATGGTGCACGAGCGTGGGCTTCGCGCGCGTCGACATCATGCACCTGGCCGGCGCATCCAGCGCAGCGATCGCTTACAAATAGAGTGCCGCCATGAAGGCTCAGGAAAACGGATCGCTCGGCGGCCGATTTGGTCTTTTGCGCGAAACAAGCTTCCGGCGCCTGCTCGCCGGTGCTTTCGTATCGCTCACAGGTGACCAGTTCACCTTGCTCGCGATGCCATGGCTGGTGCTGAAATTCAGCGGCGACGCCTTCGCCGTCAGCATCGTCATGATCGTGACGAATCTTCCGCGCATCCTGTTTCTGTTGATCGGCGGCGCCCTGGTCGACCGTTTTTCGGCCAAGCGCGTACTGGTCCTGAGCTTGAGCTTCAACGGTTTGCTCGTCGGGCTCCTGGCGCTTCTGGTCATGACGGGACGCTTCAACATGGGAAGCGTCTATGCACTGGCACTGGGTATTGGCTTTGCCACCGCATTTAGCATCCCGTCCTGGCTGGCCATCGTGCGCCAGACGATGGCGCCGGAACACTTGACGACGGCCAATAGCATCATCGGCAGCGCCACGCAGATTTCCGCGGTTGCCGGCCCCATACTCGCCGGCGCTGCAATCACCGCTGTCGGCCACCTCGATTCCTACGGCTTTTCCGAGTTGACCGGGCTCGGCTTCGCCTTCGCGGTCGATTTCGGCAGTTTCGTTTTCGCCTTGTGGGCGCTCTTTGGCATCGCGACCCGGCCGGTTCGACAGATACGGCAAGCCGGGCAAGGCACCTGGTCGGACATACGCGACGGGCTGCGTTACTTCTGGCGCGACCGCGACCTGCGCACGGCATCCCTGTACGGCGTCACCATCGCCCTTTTCGTCGGCGGCCCGATGCAGGTGGCAATACCGGTACTGGCAAAACACTGGGATCAGGGTGCTTCCGCATTCGGCATCGCCTTGAGCGCATCGGGTATCGGCAGTGTCGTGGGCGTCGCCCTGTTCGGCATCTGGCCCAAGGCCCGCTTCCGCAACATCGGCACGACCATGCTGCTGATCGACTTTGTGGCAGGGGTGCTGATCGCATTGACCGGGCAGGCCGACGGCATCGTTCAGGTTGCATTCTTTCTGGCGGGCATCGGCATCCTGATGGGTTTCGTGCAGGTCATGGTAATGACCTGGATCCAGGGACGCGTGCCGCCCCAGCTTCTCGGCCGCGTGATGAGCGTTTTCATACTCCTGATGATGAGCGTACCCCTGTTGTCGATCGGCGCAGCGGGCTGGCTCATGCGCACGATGTCGCCTTCGTCGCTAATCACGCTGTCGGGCCTTGGTTTCATCCTCATCGTTCTGGCCGGACTGGTGCTGACGCCGATGAGCACGATTTCCGATTTGCAGCCGGCCGCAGAACACGCGCCATGAGCGCCGGGCCGACCGGCGCAGATCTTCGCAGACCGCTATTCGCAATCTCAATTTGAATGTCGACAGGCCCCAGCATGGCAAACATCAGCACTCCGATACTCATCATTGGCGCAGGGCCGGCGGGACTGTCGGCCAGCGCCCTGCTGGCGCGTTATGGCATCGGTACGCTGACCGTGACGCGCCATCCGACCGTGGCCAACTCGCCGCGCGCCCACATCACCAACCAGCGCACCCTGGAAGTGTTCCGCGATCTCGGAATCGAGGGCGCCGTCGTAGCGGCGGCGACGCCTAATTCGCTCATGCTCAACAACGTCTGGGCTACCAGCTTTGCCGGCGCCGAGCTGGCCCGCCTGGAAGCCTGGGGCGCCGGCGAACTGCGCCGCGCCGACTATGCGCGCGCCAGCCCCTGCACCATGTGCAACATCCCGCAGCACGTGCTGGAGCCGATACTGCAGCAGGCGGCGCAAGACGCCGGCGCCAACTTCCTGTTCAATACCGAAGTCAAGGAAATCACCCAGGACGACGGCAAGGTCAGCGCCCTGCTGGTCGACCGCGCCAACGGCATGCAGACCGTAGTCCAGGCCCAATATGCGATTGGAGCCGATGGCGGCAACAGCCTGGTTGCGCGCAGCATCGGCGTGGAGTTCGAAGGGGAAATGGGGCTCGCAACCTATGCCAGTTGCTGGCTGGAAGCCGATCTCGCCCCCTATTGCGCGCATCGGCCAGGCGTGTTGTATTGGCTCTCCCAGCCTGACCCGCAATTCGGCCTGTGCATGGGGACCTTCATTTGCGTCAAGCCCTGGAGCGAATGGGTGATGTCGTTCTTCTGCGATCCGGCATCGGGGCCGGAACAGTTGAGCGAGGAAGCAATCATCGCACGCGCCCGCACCCTCATCGGCGACAGCAGCGTCGCCGTGAAGATAAAAAGCGTCAACCGCTGGCACGCCAATCAGATGGTGGCGAAAAGCATGGCAAGCGGACGCATATTCCTGGCCGGCGACGCCGCACACCGGCACACGCCCATGAACGGCCTGGGTACGAATACCTCGGTTCAGGACAGCTTCAACCTGGCGTGGAAACTGGCGATGGTTTTGCGCAAGCAGGCATCCCCGGCCCTGCTCGACACCTACACGGCCGAACGCCAGCCCGTCGCGCGCCAGGTGGTCGGCCGCGCCACCCGTTCAGGCGAGGAAATGCGCAACTTCATGGCGGCCTTCGATATCCTGCCCGATGGCCGCCCAGCGGCGGCCTACCAGGCCAGGATCGAGGAATTGTCCAGCAACACCGAACAAGGGCGCCTGCGCCGGGCCGGTGCCGACGCCGCTCTCGAACGGATGCACTATGCGCTCAATTGCCACGGCGTCGAATTGGGGCAGCGCTACGCTTCCCATGCGGTGCATCCCGACGCCATGCCCGCAATCGTCCCCGAGCGCGACCCGGAGCTGTATTTCTCGCCCAGCACCGTGCCCGGCGCCAGCCTGCCGCACGCCTGGCTGGAATATCGCGGCAAGCAGGTGTCGACGCTCGATCTGGCAGGACATGGCCGCTTCACCCTCCTCACCGGCTTGTCGGGCGGCGCATGGAAAACGGCCGCCGAAGAAGCGGCGAGGCTGCTTGGCATCGAGCTCGACACCTTTGCCATCGGCCCGGGTTGCGAAGTGCTGGACCCCTACCGCAGCTGGGCACGCCTGCGCGAGGTGGAAGAATCCGGCTGCGTGCTGGTCCGTCCTGACCGCTTCATCCTGTGGCGCGCGCAACGCCACGCCGGCGACGCCTCCCGGCTGTTGCAGTCGATTCTGTCGGCCGCACTCTGGCCCGACGGAATCGGCCGTGCCGCCGAGGCGGCCTGAGCCGCCCCAAGGACCCCGCCCCTATTTGCACCGAGAAGGATACGCCATGCCCACCATCACATTGAAGGCCGTCCAAACCTATGCGCTGCCGCAGAGCCTGAGCGGCGACGACATCATGGCCAACATCCTCGGCATGCGCCCCCAGCTGCAGGCGCGCGGCAACGAAATCGAGGAGCTGCGCCGAATACCTGACGACATCGTCGCGCAGATGCGCAGCGCCGGGCTGTTTCGCATGATGATGCCGGCCCAATGGGGCGGCCCGCAAATGAACCCGATGCAGGTCAATGCCGCGCTCGAAGAACTCGCCGTCGGCAACGCGGCTGTCGCCTGGTGCGCAATGATCCAGATGGATAGCGGGCTCTACAGCGCCTACCTGGAAGAGAACTGCGCACACGACATGTTCGGCACGCTCGATTGCGCGCTGTCGAACGTCCTGCGCACGGCAGGCAAGGCGCGGCGGGTGGACGGCGGCTACCTGGTCGACGGGCGCTGGCCGTTCGCCAGCGGCTCGCTGCATTGCGACTGGTTCGGCGGCGGCTGCCTGGTGTACGGCGACGATCCGGAACATCCGGAGACGGACGCCAACGGCGCACCCGTCGCGCGCGTCATCCTGGCCCGGCGCGAGGACTTCATCATTCACGACACCTGGCACACCACCGGCCTGCGTGGTACCGGCAGCAACGATATCGAAGCGCGCGCGCTGTTCATTCCCTTCGAGCGCAGCTTCAACTTTGACGACACCCCGCGCGCCGGCGCCCTCTACAGCTGGCCCGCCATGCTCAGCGCCAAGATGCCGGGCGTGGTGTTGGGCATCGCGCGTTCCGCCATCGACACCGTCGTCCATACCCTGCGCGGAAAGCCGGGCATCCTGCCCCACGTGGCCCTGGCCGTGGCCGATGCGCAAACCCAATACGCGGCGGCGCGCGCCTACGTCCACGGCTCGCTCGAAGCGGTCTGGGCCAGGCTGTGTGCGAACCAGCAGCCGGACGAACAGGAACGCGTGGCCGTGGTGCTGGCGCGCACCAACGCCTTTCAGGCGTCGCGCGCCGCAGTGCAGATGATGTACGACGCCATGGGCGCGGCCTCGGTCTATGGCCGCACCAGCGTCCTGGACCGGCACCTGCGCGACGTCAACACCGCCTGCCAGCACTTGATGGCACAGCGCCGGGGTCAGCATGCGGCCGGCGCATTGATGTTGCAGGCGGAAGCCCCGCCATACCCATTTTTGTAAGCGTCTGTCGCGCAATCGGGTGGCGCGGTCCGGATAGCCCGGCAAGCGCCGCAAGACCGACCCGGCGATTTCGCAACAGCCTCCAAGGACAGAGCAGTTACAGCATCTTATTTTGATCGGGGAACGAATCATGTCTATCAGCCACAGCAACCGGGATTGCGGCAAGTTCGACGCACTTCCGCTTCCCGCACTGTTCGAAGCACAGGTGCGCCGCACACCACAGGCAACCGCGCTATGGTACGAAGGGATAACGGTCAGCTATGCCGAACTCAATCTGCGCGCCAACCGCGTCGCCCACATCCTTATCGACGCAGGCATCGGGCCGGAAGACATCGTCGCCCTGGCGCTTCCGCGCTCGATCGAACTGGTCGCGGTCTTGCTCGCCATTCTCAAGGCCGGCGCCGCCTATCTGCCGCTCGACCCCGAGTACCCGCCGGAGCGCCTGGCCTTCATGCTGGAAGACGCCACACCGGCGGCGTTGATCACGACTGAAGCGCTGGTGCCGGCGATGCCGTCAGCCAGGAACACCATCGTGTTCGACAGCCGGGAGTTCGAGGCGCGCCTGGCCCAATCGCAAACGGCCGATCCGACCGATGAAGAGCGCAGCGCCGCGCTGCACTGCGCCAATCTCGCTTATGTCATCTACACCTCCGGCTCGACCGGCAAACCGAAGGGCGTGATGGTCACCCATGCCGGGATCGCCAATCTGGCCGCCAGCCAGATCGAGCGCTTTGCCATCTCGCCGGACTCTGCCATTTTGCAATTCGCTTCCGTGAGTTTCGACGCAGCGGTCTCGGAGCTGTGCATCGCCGTCCTGGCCGGGGCGCGGCTGGTGCTTGCTCCCGCATCGCGGCTCCTGCCCGGCGACGCCCTGGCAAACCTGATTGCACAAGCCGGCGTTACCCATGCGACGCTCCCGCCGTCGGCGCTGGCCGTCATGCCGCACGATGCGCTACCCACCGGGTTCACATTGATCGTCGCCGGCGAAGCCTGCCCGCTGCACCTGGTGCAATCGTGGTCGCGCGGACGCCGCATGATCAACGCCTACGGCCCGACCGAAACCACGGTCTGCGCGACGATGTCGGCCCCGCTTGACGGCAGCCGCACGCCGCCGCTCGGCGAAGCCGTCGCCAACACCGACATTTACCTGCTCGACGAATTCCTCGAACCGGTGCCGCCCGGCGTTCCCGGCGAACTGTATGTCTCCGGAATCGGTCTCGCGCGCGGCTATCGCGGACGGCCCGACCTGACCGCCGAACGCTTCCTCCCCGATCCGCACTTTGCCGACGGCCGGCGCATGTATCGCACGGGCGACCTCGTTTGCCGGGCGCAAGACGGCACGCTCGACTTCCTCGGACGCATCGACCATCAGGTCAAGATCCGCGGCTTCCGCATCGAGCTGGGCGAAATCGAGGCCGCGCTGGCGCGCCATCCGGACGTGCTCCAGGCTGCCGTGATTGCGCGCGAAGACAGCCAGGGACAAAAGCAAATCGTGGGCTACGTGGTCGCGGCGCCGGGCGCCGCGCCCGACAGCGCGGCATTGCGCCGCCATGTCGGCCTGCAGTTGCCCGACTACATGGTTCCGGCCGCGATCCTCGCGCTCGCCGCCATCCCGCTCACGCCCAACGGCAAACTCGACCGCGAGAAGCTGCCCGACCCGGTGTTCTCCGGCACAGGAAGAAGCGAAGCCGCTTCGCGCGAAGAGACCATGCTCGCCGCACTGTTCGCCGAAGTATTGAGCCTGGAACAGGTCGACATGGAGGAAAGCTTCTTCGATCTCGGCGGGCACTCGCTCGCCGCTACCCGTCTCATCAGCCGGATACGGAGCACTTTCGGCGTCAAGCTGGAATTGGACGACATTTTCGATACACCCAACGTGGCTGGCCTGGCGGTCCGCCTTGGCGGCGCCCCCGCAGTCGAAAAGCAGGCGGCAGGCATTGCGCGCACCAGCCGCGAAACACCGCTTGCGCTTTCCTTCTCGCAGCAACGGCTGTGGTTTCTCGACCAGATGGCGCCGGGCAGCCCGTTCTACAACATGCCCTGCCTGGTCAAGCTCAGCGGCGCGCTGGATCGTGCGCTCGTGCAGCGCAGCCTGGACGAAATCGTGCGCCGGCACGAGTCGCTGCGCACCACCTTTGTCGCCGGCGACGGCGAGCCGGTGCAAGTCGTCGGCCCCGCATTCGCGGTCTCTCTGCCCTACACGGACCTGAGCACGCTGACCGAGGCAGAACGCGAACCGCGCGCGCAGGAGCTCGCACTGGCGCAAAAGCGCACCGCATTCGACCTCGCCACCGGCCCGCTGATCCGCGCCGAACTGTTGCGCCTGGAACAACGGCAACACCTGCTGATGCTGACGGTGCATCACACCGTGGGCGACGGCTGGTCGATGGGGCTTTTGGTCAATGAGTTGACGCAGCTATATCAAGCTTACGAAAGCAATGCGCCCTCTCCCCTGGCCGAGCTGCCGATCCAGTACGCCGACTACGCCCAATGGCAGCGCCGGCACGTCGACGGCGATTTGCTGGCGACCCAACTGGACTACTGGAAAAGCAAACTGGCCGGCAGTCCGGCGCTGATCGCCCTGCCGACCGACAAGCCGCGCCCGGCTGTGCAAAGCTTCAGCGGCAGCGCGCATCTCGATTGCACGCTTCCCGTCGGCCTCAGCGCCTCGCTGCACGCCTTCGCGGCGCGGCACAACGCGACCTTGTTCATGGCGATCCTGGCCGCGCTCGATGCGCTCCTGATGCGCTGGAGCGGACAGAGCGACCTCGTGGTCGGCACCGTCATCGCCGGCCGCACCAGTGAAGAGCTGGAGCCGATGATAGGCTGCTTCATCAATTTCCTGCCGCTTCGGGCCACGTGCAACGCCGACGATACGCCGTCGGCCCTGATCGCACAGCTGGCCGCGACCGTGCGCGAAGCCTATGCCAATCAGGATACGCCGTTCGAAAAAATCACCGAGGCCGTCAAGCCCGTGCGCGATGCCGGCCACAATCCGATATTCAACGTCGGCCTGCTGCTGCAGAATTTCCCCGAACCGGCTTCCGCGCAGGGCCAGTTGCACACCGAGATGCTGCCAATTGCCCAGGACACCGCAACGCTCGATCTGCGCTTCGTCGCCCAGGAAACGGCGCATGGCCTGCACCTGTCCTGCGAATACCGCACCGACCTGTTCGAACAGTCAACCATCGTCGCGCTGCTCGATGCGCTGCATGCCTCGCTCGCCTATTGCGCCGGCCGGCCCGACGCACCGCTGCTCGAATTGTCCTTGCCGGCAGGGTTGGTCCAACAGGGCGCTACGCGCCGGGAAATTGTGCCGGAGACGCTCAAGCTGGCAATCGCCGCAACCTTCACCTCGGAGCCGCTTGCCGAAACGCTGAGTTACTGGATGCGCCAATGCGCCCTGGAAGCCGACATCGAATTCGCGCCTTACAACCAGGTCATGCAAACCCTGCTCGACCCGCAGGGCGCGTTCGCCGCCCGCCGCAACGACGTCAACATCGTCCTGGTGCGCATCGAGGACTGGCTGCGTTACGCCGACAGCGCGGCGCCCGCCTTCGACATCATGCAGCAACGCGCCGACGATTTGCTCGACGCCGTGGCCGAGGCTGCGGCGCGGCTAGGGGCGCCGTTGCTGGTCGGGTTCTGCCGCGCTTCCGCGGCCATCCTGGCCCAGCCGGAAATGGCGCGCCACATTGCACAACTGGAACAGCGCATGGTGGCGCGGCTGCGCGAAACGGCTGGCGTGTATCCCGTGCCGAGCGAGGAATCGGCGCGCCTGTATCCAGTCGAGCATTACGACGACGTGCACGGCGACGAACTGGGCCACGTGCCATACACACCTGAAATGTTCACGGCGCTTGCCACGCTGCTCGCGCGCAAGGTGTTCACCTTGCACAGCCGTCCCTTCAAGGTCGTGGTCCTCGATTGCGACGAAACCCTGTGGCGCGGCGTGTGCGGCGAGTCCGGCCCGCTGGGTGTGGAGGTGACGGAAGAACACCGCTTTCTGCAACGCTTCATGATCGAGCAATTCGAGTCCGGCATGCTCTTGTGCCTGGCCAGCAAGAACAGCGCGGCCGACGTCGATGCCGTTTTTGCGCAGCATCCCGGCATGCTCCTGAAGGCCGACCACATCGTCGCCTCACGGGTGAACTGGCTGCCCAAATCGCAAAACATCCGGCAACTGGCACAGGAGCTACAGCTCGGGCTGGACAGCTTCATCTTCCTCGACGACAATCCGCTCGAATGCGCCGAAGTGGCAGCCAATTGCCCCGGCGTGCTGGTGCTGCAACTGCCCGCGCAAAGCGCGCGCATCCCCGCCTTTCTCGATCACGTCTGGGCCTTCGACCGCTTGAGCGTCACGGCCGACGCGCGACAGCGCACGCGGCAGTACAAGGAAAACCGCGAGCGCGAAGCCGTGCGGACCATTTCGGCGAGCTTCGACGAATTCCTCGCCTCGCTCAAGCTTGACGTCGCCATATCCGGCCTGCACGCAGCACAACTTGAGCGCGCGGCCGAGCTGACGCAACGCACCAACCAATTCAATCTGCGGCCCCAGCCGCGCAATGCGGCCCAATTGCAAGCCCTGGACGCGCAATGCCTGATCGTCGAGGTGCGCGACCGTTTCGGCGACTACGGCTTGACCGGCGTCGTGGCCTACACCGTGGACGGCCCCGCATTAACGGTCGACACCTTCCTCCTCAGTTGCCGCATCCTGGGCCGCGGAGTCGAGCACAAGGTGCTGGCGCACCTGGCCGGCGCGGCGCAAGAGGCAGGATGCGACGCCATCGCACTGCCCTATATCGAAACCGGGCGAAACCAGCCGGTTCTCAACTTCCTCCATTCCATCGTCCAGCCCGACGGCACAAGCTACCGCATTCCCGTGGCAACCGCGCTGGCACTAAAACCAACACAAAGCACAAGCGAACAGCCGATGCCGGCGGCGGCGGAAAAGCAACGGCCCGGTGCCGGCAAGACCCTGCCGCACAGCGCGTTCTATATGCGCACCGCAAGCGAACTCAACAACGCCATGCGCATCGCGCAAGACGTTGCAGACATGGCACGTGCAGCGCGGCAGAGCATGCCAGATGCTGCGCACTACACCGCGCCGGAAGGCGAGTCGGAACAGGCAATAGCGGCAATCTGGGCCGCGATGCTGCATCAGGACCAGATCGGCCGGCACGCCAACTTCTTCGATCTGGGCGGGCATTCGCTGCTGGCCACGCAGGTGGTGTCCAAGATCCGCACCGCCTTTCACATCGATCTGCCGCTGCGCGCCCTGTTCGAGCATCCCACCGTCGCCGAACTCGCCGCCGCCCTCGAGCGCCGCCGCGGCGCCGATCCCGTTGCCGATTCCGTTGCCGATCCTGCTGTCGCGCCCATCCCTGCCTTGCCGCGCAACGGCCCGATGCCGCTTTCGTTTGCCCAGCAGCGCCTGTGGTTCCTCGATCAGTTCGAGTCCGGCAGCGCGCTCTACAATATGCCGGCCACCCTGCGCCTGCGCGGCAGGCTCGATGTCGCTGCGCTATCACGCGCCTTCAACGATATCGTGGCGCGCCACGAGGCCTTGCGCACCACGTTCGCGCTGGTCGACGAGACGGCCCATCAGGTGCTGGCGCCGCATCTGGCCATCGCGCCCGTTCTGGTCGATCTGACGTCGCTGCCGCGCGATGCGCGTGAGGCCGAAGCGCGCCGCCTGGCCTTGGATGAGGCTTGCCGGCCTTTCGATCTCGCCGCCGGCCCGCTGTTGCGCGTCACGATTGTGCGCCTGCGCGAGGATGGTCCAGAGAGCGAGCATTTCCTGCTCTTTACCATGCACCATATCGTCTCCGACGGCTGGTCGATGGGGATTTTGCTGAAGGAGATCGCGGCGCTGTATGCCGCCCATGTGCAGGGCCTTCCTGTGGCGTTGCCGCCGCTGCCGATCCAGTATGCCGATTTCTCGCAGTGGCAGCGCCAGTGGCTCGCCGATGGTGTGCTGGCGCGGCAGCTCGATTACTGGACGGCGAAGTTGCGCGGTATTCCCAGTCTTTTGGCTTTGCCGACCGACCGGCCCCGTCCGGCGGCCAAGACGTATCGCGGCGCCAGTTTGGCGTTCACGCTGCCGGCGCCTGTCACGGCGGGCCTGCAGGCGCTGGCCAAGGCGACGCACGGTACGTTGTTCATGACGCTGGCGGCGGCTTTCAATGTGTTGCTTGCGCGTTATTCCGGCCAGGATGATATTTGCATCGGTACGCCGATTGCCAACCGTAACCGGGCCGAGATCGAGCCGTTGATCGGGTTCTTCGTCAATACGCTGGTCTTGCGCGCCCAGGTCGATCCCGATGCCAGTTTCATGGCCTTGCTGGAGCAGGTGCGCGCCACGGCCCTGGAGGCGTATGCCAATCAGGATGTGCCGTTCGAGCAGTTGGTCGATGCCTTGAATCCGGAGCGCCATGTCAGCCATTCGCCGCTGTTCCAGGTCATGCTGGCGTTGCAAAACGTTGCTATCGATGATTTGCAGTTGCCCGGCGTCGCTTTGCAGCGTGCCGATGTCGATACCGGTATTGCGAAGTTCGATCTGACCCTGACCCTGGTCGAGGAGGGGGATTGCCTGCACGGCAGCCTTGAGTACAACACCGATCTGTTCGACCGCGCCACCGCAGAGCGCATGGCGGCCCATTTCGCCAATCTGGCCGGGGCGATCGTTGCCGCGCCCGGGACGCGCATTGCGGAGTTGGATATGCTCGGCGCGGCCGAGCGCCATACCTTGCTGCATGTCTGGAATGACACGGCGGCCGATTATCCGCGCGAGCTCTGTATCCATCAGCTCTTCGAGGCCCAGGTGCTGCGCACCCCCGATGCCATTGCCCTGTCCTGTGCCGATGCCAGCCTCTCTTATGCCGCGTTGAATCGACGCGCTAACCGCCTCGCGCACTTGTTGCTGGAAAAAGGCATGGCACGCGATCAGCTGGTGGGCATATGCCTGGAGCGCTCCATCGACAGTGTGGTCGCCGTCCTGGCGACCTTGAAAGCCGGCGCCGCCTACGTACCGCTCGACCCGGCCTATCCGCTGGCGCGCCTGTCCTATGTGGTGCAAGACGCGGCGCTGAAGATCGTCGTCACCCAAAGCGCCATCGCCACGCGCATGCCATTCGCGGAACAGAATACGCTCTGCCTGGACGATGCCGGGGTCCGGCAGGCGCTCGCGTCGCAGGCCGAAACCGACATCGACGCAGGCTCGCTCGGACTGGAGCCCGGCAATCTGGCCTACGTGATCTACACTTCCGGCTCGACCGGCAGGCCCAAGGGCGTGCGCGCCGAGCACCGCGCCATGGTCAACCGCATCTGCTGGATGGAACGCCGCTTCCCGTCCCGGCCGGACGACGTGTTTTGCCACAAGACCACGATCGCCTTCGTCGATCACGTCGCCGAAATCTTCCAGCCGCTCATGCGCGGCCGGCGCCTGGTTCTGGTCGCCCAGGACGACGTCACCGACACGCGCAACCTGATCGGCACCATCGAACGGGAGAGCATCACCCGCATCACCGTCGTGCCGTCGCTGCTGCAGGCGATGCTGGACGACCCCGCCGCGCCGGGCATGTCCGGCCTGCGCCAGATCGTCTCGAGCGGCGAAGCCCTCACCGTGCGCCTGGCCAGGCATTGCAAGCGCATTCTTCCCGCCACGCGCCTGATCAATCTCTATGGTTCCACCGAGATCGGCGCCGATGCGACCTGGCATGAATTCGGATCCCTGTCGGACGAGCACGAGGTCTTGCGCCACTTCAGCACCGACGTCGCCGCCGGCAGCGCGATACCGCATGCCGACGCCGCGCGTCCGTGGCGCGAACTCGCCGCCCTGTTCACCGACACCGCGATCCCCCATGCGCCGCTGGCGACAAAGGAATATTTCCAGCGCCTCGATGAGCAAGTGATCCCGAATCTGGTCGATGTTTCCCAGGCCTCCTACATCGGGCACATGACATCGAAGCTGCCCAATTTCGCGCCTGCCATCGCCGAACTGATTACCGGGTTGAACCAGAACCTCGTCAAGATCGAAACGTCGAAAGCCATGACCTTCATCGAACGTCAGGCTCTGGCGGCAATGCACCGGCTGTTCTTCGGCGGGGACAAATCCGATTACGATAGCTCCACGCAAGACCCGATGCAGGTATTCGGGGTACTGGTCAGCGGCGGCAGCGTCGCCAACGTCACCGCGCTCTGGTATGCGCGCAACAGGGCGCTGCTGGGCAGCGGCATCGCCAAGGCCGACCTGCTGCGCCAGGGTTACAGCGCTTCGCTCCATGCCCGGGGCTATAAAAAAGGCGTGATCCTCGGCACGCGGCTTTTGCACTACTCGGTCAAAAAAGCGTTTTCGCTGTTCGGCCTCGGCCAGGATTGTTTCATCGAAGTGGAACAAACCGAGGCCATGCGCATGTCGGTGCCCGATTTGGAGCGCAAGATCGCGCAGTGCCAAAAGAACGGCTACCTGATCCTGGCCGTCATCGGCATCGCCGGCGCCACCGAAACGGGAACCGTCGATCCGCTTGCCGACATCGCCGCCGTCGCCGCAAGGCACGGCATCCATTTCCACGTCGATGCGGCCTGGGGCGGCGCGTTCCAGTTCTCCCCGACACACAGTGGACGCCTGGCCGGCATCGAACGCGCCGATTCGATCACCATCTGCGCGCACAAGCAGTTGTACCTGCCGCAAGGCATCAGCCTGTGCCTGTTCCGCGATCCGCGCGGCGCCGGCGCCATTTCCACGCACGCGGAATACCAGGCCAAGGAAGGCAGCTTCGACCTCGGCCAATACTCGCTCGAGGGTTCCAAACCGGCCAACGCGCTGCACCTGCATGCGGGGCTGCACCTGCTGGCGCATTCCGGCTACGCATGGCTGATCGATCAGGGCATGGCGAAGACCAGATATTTCGTGCAGCTGATCGAACAATCGCCCGCCTTTGAACTGGTCGGCCCCTACCCCGACCTGAACATCGTCAACTACCGCTACGTGCCGCTCGCGCTGCGCAACAAGCCGCGCCTTAGCCGCACCGTCGACGACGCCGCGTCGATGAATGCCGCGGTCGAAACGATTCAGGCGCTGCAATTCGAGCAGGGGAAAACCTTCGTCTCGCGCACCAGGGTTCTACCTGCGGCCGGCGCCGGCGAAACGGTGTCGGTATTCCGCGTCGTCTTGTCCAATCCGCTGACGACGAAGGAAAACCTGCACGAAGTGTTGAACGACCAGTTGCGCATCGCCAGGTCTTTCATCGCCGGCGAAGAGGCGCTGCCGGATACCGACTTCCTCGCGCCGCCGGATGCGCAAACCGCGCCGGAGGACGGCCTGGTGCCGATCGGCAAGCCGATCCAGAATGCCAGGGTGTACGTGCTCGACCGCACGCGCAAGCTGCAGCCTGCCGGCATCGTCGGCGAATTGTATGTGGGCGGCGATTGCGTCGCACGCAACTATCTGAACCAGCCCGAGCAAAGCGCCGAACGCTTCCTGCCCGACCCATTCTCCGACGCGCCCGGCGCACGCATGTACCGCACCGGCGACCTGGCGCGCTGGTCCGCCGACGGCACGCTGGAATACCTGGGCCGAACCGATCAGCAGGTAAAGATTCGCGGCCTCAGAATCGAATTGAACGAGATAGAAAACGTATTGTCGGCCCACTGGTCGCTCAAGGACGTGGCGCTCGCCGCGCACGAGGCGGCGGCAGGCGGCGGGCAATTGATTGCCTACGTCGTGCCCGAAGCCGGGGTCGAGCCAGGCCGGTATGCGGAGTTCATCGATGCGCTGCGCAATCATGCGCAACAGCAGTTGCCGGAATACATGGTGCCGGCCCGTTTCGTGATCCTCGATGCCCTGCCGCTCTCGCCCAACGGCAAGGTCGACCGCAAGGCGCTCCCCGCACCCGAGGCGGGGAGCGGCATCGACCCGCAACCTGGCGAACGCATCGCACCGCGCGACGCCACGGAACAGCGCGTTGCGCAAATCTGGGCTGAAGTGCTGAAGACCGGCGACATCGGCGCGACCGACAATTTCTTCCATCTCGGCGGGCATTCCCTGCTTGCGACAGTCGCCATATCGAAATTGCGCAACGCCTTCCGCGCCGACTTCCCCTTGCGCCTGATGTTCGAAGCGCCCACCGTCGCCGCATTGGCGCTGCGCATCGGGCAGATCGTGGCGGGGCAACGCGACGCGAACTGGGAAGAAATCCGCCCGGCACCGCGGGACGGCAACCTGCCGCTTTCCTTCGCCCAGCAGCGGCTTTGGTTCCTCGATCAGTTCGAATCGGACAAGGCGGTCTACAACCTGTCGGCGGCAATGCGCCTGACCGGCGAGCTCGACGTGCCGGCGCTGCACCGCACGCTCAACGACGTCGTGCGCCGGCACGACGCATTGCGCACCAGGTTCTCCAGCAATGCCGGCACGCCGTTCCAGGTCGTCGATGCGCATCTGGAACTGCCGCTGGCAATCACCGACCTGACAAGCCTGCCGCATGCCGAACGCGAAGCCAAGGTGCAGTGGCTGGCACAGGACGAGGCAAGAAAACCGTTCGATCTGGAACACGGCCCGCTGCTGCGCATCAGCCTGATACGGCTGCGGCGCGACCAACACCTGTTCCTCTTTACCATCCACCACATCGTCGCCGACGGCTGGTCGATGCAAGTCTTGATCAGGGAAACCGCCGCACTCTATTCGGCCTTCATCGCCGGCCTGCCCTCGCCGCTTCCCGAATTGTCGCTGCAGTATGGCGACTTCGCCCAATGGCAGAGAAAATGGCTGCAAGGCGAAGTGCTGGAACGCCAGCTCGCCTATTGGAAAAACAAGCTCGCCGGCATCCCCAGCCTGCTCAGCCTGCCCACCGACGCGCCGCGCCCGGCCATGCAAACCTTCCGTGGCGCGTCGCGCAGTTTCGACGTTTCCAGGCAGACCGTCGCCTCCCTCCACGCACTGTCGCAACGCACGCAAGGCACCCTGTTCATGACGCTGGCGGCAGCATTGGGGGTGTTCCTGGCGCGCTACAGCGGGCAGCGCGACATCTGCATCGGCACGCCGATCGCCAACCGCAATCGTGCAGAAATCGAGCCGCTGATCGGGTTCTTTGTCAACACGCTGGTCTTGCGCGTCGCAATCGACGACGAGCAGCCATTCGCCGATCTGCTGTCGCAGGTGCGCGATACGGCCCTGGAAGCCTACGCCAACCAGGACGTGCCGTTCGAACAGGTGGTCGAAGCCGTCAAACCCGAACGCCAGATCAGCCATTCGCCGCTGTTCCAGGTCATGCTGATCCTGCAAAATGCCGGCGCCGGCAAGCTTGCCTTGCCCGGCGTAGAGATGCAGCCGCTGGACATCGAAAACACCGTGTCGAAGTTCGACCTGAGCTTCACCATGGTCGAGGAAGGCGAACAATTGCACGCCTCGGTCGAATACAACACCGATCTGTTCGAACCGGCGACCATGGAACGCATGGTGCGGCATTTCACCCGGATGCTCGATGCCGTCGCGGCGAACGCGCAAATGCCCACCGGCGACCTGCCCCTGCTCGACGACGCCGAACAACGCCGGCAACTCTACCAGTGGAACGACACCGCCACGACCTATCCGGTGGCGACGCCGCTGCACCTGATGTTCGAAGCACAGGCGCTGGCGACACCGCAACGCGTTGCCATGCGCGCCGGCGCAGAGGAAATCTCCTATGCCGATCTGAACCGCCGCGCCAACCAGTTGGCCCATCATCTGCGCAGCCTGGGTGTCGCGCCGGACACCCTGGTCGCCGTCTGCACCGAACGCTCGGTCGATATGGTAGTGGCCCTGCTCGCCGTCCTGAAGGCGGGCGCCGCCTACGTGCCGCTCGATCCGACCTACCCGGCCGAGCGGCTGTCGCATATGCTTGCCGATGCGCGCCCCAAAGTATTGCTGACGCAGCATGCGCTGGCCGGGTATCTGCCGGCCGGGGGGGCGATCGCACTTGAACTCGATACCCAGCGCGAACTGTGGGCGTCGCAGCCGGCGGACAATCCATCGAACCGCACGCTGCCCAACCATCTGGCTTACGTCATCTATACCTCGGGTTCAACCGGCAAACCCAAGGGTGTTGGGGTGCGCCAGGCCAGCCTCGCCAATTTCATCCACAGCATGCGGCGCAAACCCGGCATTGCCGCCGACGACGTGATGCTGGGCCTGACTTCGCTGTCGTTCGATATCGCGGCGCTGGAGTTGTTCCTGCCCTTGTGTGCCGGCGCCAAGCTGGTGCTGGCAACGCGCGAGGAAGCATCCGATCCCTCATGCCTGCTGTCCCTGATCGAGGACAATGAAGTGACCATCATGCAGGCGACGCCGGCTACCTGGCGCATGCTGGTGGCGCACCGTTGGCCGATGCAGCAGCACATGTTGCGCGTGCTGTGCGGCGGCGAAGCCCTGCCCGACGACCTGGCGCGCCAGTTGCTCGAGCGGGCCGGCACGGTGTGGAATATGTACGGTCCGACCGAGACCACCATCTGGTCCTCGGTGCGCTGCATGACACTGGCCGACCCGGCGATTTCGATCGGTTGGCCGATTGCCAATACGCAGTTTCATATTCTCGACGAGCGCTTCCATCCGGCGCCGGTCGGTGTCGCCGGCCACTTGTATATTGCCGGCGACGGTCTCGCACGCGGTTACCTGAACCGCCCCGATCTGACTGCCGAGCGGTTCATTCCCAATCCGTTCGGCGAGAAGGGATCGCGCATGTACGATACCGGCGATGTGGCGCGCTACATGCCGGACGGCAGCGTGGAGTATCTGGGCCGCATGGACGGCCAGGTCAAGGTACGCGGTTTCCGTATCGAGACCGGCGAGATCGAATCCGTTCTGGAACGGCTCGATACCGTGCATCAAGCCGTCGTGGTGGCGCGCGCGGACCAGTCCGGCGAAAAGCGCCTTGCGGCTTATATCGTCGCCGCCGACAGCGGCAACCCGCCGTCTGTCGGGGCGTTGCGCGCCGCGCTGGCCGCCGCCCTGCCGGAGTATATGATGCCGGGCCATTTCATGACGCTTGAGGCATTGCCGCAGACACCCAACGGCAAGATCGATCGCAAGGCCCTGCCCGCGCCGGACATGATGCCGGTTGCCGACGACCATATCGCGCCGCGCACGGTCGCCGAAGTCGTGCTGGCCGGAATCTGGGCCGACGTATTGCAGCGCGAGCGGGTGGGCAGCAGCGACAATTTCTTCGCGCTCGGCGGGCACTCCCTGCTGGCCGCGGTAGCGATGGCAAAAATGCGCGCCACCTTCCGGGTAGACCTGCCGCTGCGCTCCCTGTTCGAATCTCCAACGCTTGAAGCCATGGCGCACAGGATCGACGAGACCCTGCGGACCCGGCAAGGGAGCGACGCCGCCCCGGCGCAAGCAAATGTCAGGCCGCACACCAAAGCGGCCGAACGCTGGGTCACACTTGACGACAACCTGTCGAAGCTCGACGGCCCCGCCGGCGCGGCGCAAAACGTCCTGCTCATACCGGGCGCCGGCAACGGTGCCGACATCTACAAGCCGATATCGCGGGCCTTGCACGAAGCCGGCATCAACGTATTCCTGGTCCACCACGACGGCGTCGATAACGAGCTGGCGCCGCAGGAAAGCATCCCGGAAATGATCGACAAGTACGCGGCACAGATCGGACGCCATTGCGCCGGCAGATTTGCCGTCGCCGGCTACTGCATAGGCGGCACGATAGGCTACGCAGTCATGCGGACCCTGAGAGGCAGCGCATTCCGCCCGAACGGGTTGTTCCTGTTCGATGCGGCCATACCTTCAGCCGACGTGCTGGCGCTGATTGAAAGCCAGGCCGCTTCGCCCTTCGACGAAAACGAGCACATGCGCGGCTTTTTCCGCGCAATCTGTGCGCGCTACTCGAAAGAAACGCAGCCGATCGGCGGCGGCGACTTCCTGCACATGACCGAAGACGCCTGCATCGCCCGCGCGATAGCAAGCATGCAGTTGTCCTCAGGCAGCCAAACGCAGGAGTGGGCCAAGGTATTGCGCAAGCGCTATCGCGCCGAGCGCGCTCACACCATGGCCATCCGCAACTACTGGTCGTCGCGCAAGGGCAGCGAGCTCGATCGATCGGCCTGGGATGCGTGCCCGCTGACGGTGCTCCAGTCCGACGAAATGCATGCGCAGTCTCCCGCGAACGCACAGGCGATGCAGGAACTGGGATTTGGCGGCGTACGCATCGAAAAAGTCCCCGGAAAGCACGAGGGCTTTCTGCTTGACCATCACCAGGCCATCGTCGGGGCGCTGACGGGGCACGCCGAGCAGCGCATCGTCGATGCAGCCTGAGCATCAGAGAAACGGCCGGCCGGCGGCCCGGCCGTTTTGCAGCCAATCGGAATGGAGAAAGCAAACATGGGCAACGGAGCGAACAACATGGAAAAGCGACACATACCTTATCTGGACGGATGGCGTGGCCTCGCCATCATCCTCGTCATGGCGTTTCATTTTTTCGGCCCGAACTTCGCGTTTCTCGGCGCCTTGGGCGTGTTCCTGTTCTTTGTCCTGTCCGGACACCTGATCAGCCGGATTCTGTTTGTCGAGAAACAGGATCTGCCGACCTTCCTGGTGCGGCGCTTTTCCCGCATCATCCCGACATTCTGGCTGTTTTCCGGCGCCATGTTCATTTATGCCGCCTTCTTCCAAAATCCGCTCTACCGCACACCGCCTGAGGAAATCTTTTCCACGCTGTTCTTCCTCAGAACCTACTTCCCCGCCGACATCAGCATCTGGGCCGGAAAAATTCCGACCGGCCATTTCTGGTCGCTCAATGTCGAAGAGCACAGCTACGCATTCCTGGCACTCGGCGCATTCTTCCTTGCCCGCCGGCCCGGCGTTTCGCGTCCACTGATCTTTCTGGCGCTCGCCACCGCGGTCATCGCGGCCCTGAACTTCTACTACGGCGCCCACCCTCCCGAAGGCGCCTCGCCCTGGTTCCTGCGCAGCGAAATCGCCTCGATCGCATTGCTGCTCTCAGCCTGCCACACCCTGATCCGCGTCCAGCTCCGCCCGCGCTGGAGCGGCGCGGTCCCGCGCTGGCTGCCCATCGCCGCCTTTGCCGGCGGCGTGCTGATTTTCGTCAACGCGCGCGGACTCGAGGTCCTGGCTTCCTTTGTCCTGTTCGCATTGACCGTCAATCACCTGGACTCGCTGCCGAAACTGCTGCAGCACATGCTATCGGCACGCATATTGCGCTGGTTTGGCAAGTGCTCGTTTTCCCTCTACCTCTGGCAGCAGCCGTTCTACATGCTGGCGGAAAAACCGGGCGCCTCGCCGATGCTGTTGCTGGGCGCCACCCTCGCCACCGGCATGCTGTCCTTCTACTGCTTTGAAGATCCCGTGCGGCGTTATCTCAACCGAAAATGGGCACAACGCAACGCACACGGCACAAGCATCGCCGAACCTGCAATGCCGGCGGCGCAATCGGGGCCGACGCCATGAGACGCTCCTGAACCCTCATTCAAAACAATCCCGGTCGGCACGGCCGCAATACCCGCAACCCTGACATCATGCTATTCAACTCGCTCACCTTCCTCGTATTTTTTGCCGTCGTCTATTCCCTGTATTGGATAGTGCCGACCTGGCCCGGCAAAAAGCTGCTGCTGCTCGGTGCAAGCTACTGCTTTTACGCCGCATGGAGCCCGCCCTACGTCCTGCTGTTGCTGCTGTCAACCTCGATCGACTGGTACCTGGCCCGCCGCATCGGCCGCAGCCAGTCCGTCAACCGAAGGAAAATGCTGCTGGTATTAAGCATCGCCTGCAACCTGGCGTTCCTCGGCTACTTCAAATACGGCGACTTCCTGCAACAGAACTTCTCGCTGCTGCTCGCCAAGTTCGGCGTGGTCTATCATGCGGCCCAATCCGGCATCATCCTGCCGGTCGGCATCTCGTTCTACACCTTCGCCTCGCTGTCATACACGATCGACGTCTACCGGCGCGAGATCGACGCCGGCTGGCGCTTCCTCGACTACGCCCTGTTCGTCGGCTTCTTCCCGCACCTGGTCGCCGGCCCCATCGTCCGCGCCAGCTGCCTGCTGCCGCAACTGGCCACGCCGCGCCGCGCCACGGCCGACCAGATCGGCTGGGGCCTGTCGATGATCGTCATCGGGCTGTTTTGCAAATCGATATTGGCCGACACCTTGTTCGCACCCGTGGTCAACCGCTTCTACGCCAATCCCGACCTGCTCTCCGCACTGGACGCCTGGCCGGCAATATTGAGCTTTTCCGGCCAGATATATTATGACTTCAGCGGCTATTCGCTATGCGCCATCGGCCTGGCCTCGATGTTCGGCTTTTCGTTTCCCGACAATTTCGCCTACCCTTACGCGGCGCGCAGCTTCTCCGACTTTTGGCGGCGCTGGCATATCTCGCTCTCGAGCTGGCTGCGCGATTATGTCTACATCTCCATGGGCGGCAACCGCCAGAGCGCGATACGCATCTATCTGGCCCTCATGGCAACCATGCTGATCGGCGGTCTGTGGCACGGCGCGTCATGGATGTTTGTCCTCTGGGGCGCGATGCACGGCCTCTATCTGGCGGGCGAACGGCTGATCCGCAACACCCGCCCCCAGGCAACCGCGGCGGCAAAGACCCGTTACGGCATCGCCGAGCTTGTCGTCTTCGCGGTCGTGACACTGACCTGGATCCCGTTTCGCGCCACCTCGCCGGCCAATGCGCACGCCGTCGTCGCCAGCATGATGCGCCCGCCCACGTTCCTCTCCCAATTCGGAACCCAGCAGGCCCTGGCAATGGCGGCGATCGGCGGCACCCTCGTCTGGCACTTCTGCCTGCGCGACAAGACCCTGGAACGCGCCACCGCAAAGCTGGGGCCGGCCTGGCTGGGCGCAACGCTGGCCGTGTGCCTGATCGGCATATTCCTATTTTCCGGTGGAGAAGACCATGCATTCCTTTATTTCCAGTTTTAACCGCAGCCAGCCCAGCATGCCTTGGCTGCGCGTGCTGGGGTTCGCCTTCCTGGCGCTGGCGGCCGCAGTCGCATTCATGGAGCTGCGCCTGTCCCAACTGGGATATCGCCCGACCCCGTTGAATAGCCAGGCAAGATGGGCAGCGGAAAGGGCGCGCGCCGGCAAGCTTGGCAAAAATGCCCTGATCCTGGTCGGCCAATCCCGCATCCTGCTCGACGTCGACCTCGACGCACTGCGCGAAGCAAGCGGCATGGAACCCGTGCAACTGGCGATAGACGGCAACGCCCCCTTCGACATCCTGCGCGGGCTGGCCACCGATCCCGGCATCACCGGCACTGTGCTGGTGGACTATTACGACTACACGGTCGGCGCCTCGGGCGAAGCAAGCACGCAATACCAGAAATATTTCGAAGCGCACGGCCGCCAGACACCCCTGGAGGCGCCGAACGTCTGGACCGAAAATGCACTCGAAAGCCGCTTGCACGAACATCTCTCAAGCTACGCCGACGGCGCCAATCCTTTCGATTCCCTGAGCAAGAGAATCCTGAAAGACAAACAGGCCGAGCAATTCCTCACCACCCTGCCCGACCGCTCGGTGCTCGCGGACTACTCCAAAGTGAAGATGCCCGACTTTTACTACACGAAAGTCGCCGAAAGCCTCGGCATGCACTTCGACAAGCTCCCGCCCGACATCGATGCCGTGCTGAGCAAAAAAGCCGACGCCATGACGTCGGTCGGCAACATCCCCGGCGTCACCGCGCTCTTCGCCGGCAAGGTCAACGAAATGAAGGACGTCGTGCTGAGCATGCAAAAACACGGCGCGAAAGTGATCTTCGTGGCCATGCCGACCAGCGGAATCGTCACGCGGATCCAGAACACCCAATTCCCGAAAAACGAATTTTTCGACCACTTCACGGCAGTCGTCGGCGCCCCGTCGTTCCGCACCGACGACGAACCCATGTTCGCCGAATTCCACTGCCCCGACGGATCGCATCTGGACTATCGCGACCGCCCCCGCTTCACGCGGCTACTGGCAAAGCGGCTGGCTATGGTGCGATGAAAAACAACGCGGGTGTCCGCGTTCGACCCGTCAGCCCCAAATGGCGTTGAACGCAATCGAAATGCGCGGCGTATCGTTCTCGTGCGGCTCAACCCGATGTTGCAGCCAGCAGGGAAACAGCAGCAGCAAGCCCTCTTCCGGAACGAAGGGGACGTCCATGAAGGAATTGACGGCCGGGCCTTTCAGGTAGGAACACTCGACCGCCGGTCTCGGGTCACGGAACACGATATTGCCGGCGCCTGGCGGCACCTGCAGATAGAAGACGCCGCTGAGCATACCGTAATGCGTATGCTGAAAATTGAATCCGCCGCGGTCGTTGACGTTGGCCCAGGATTCGATTTCAAAGGCCGGATTGCTCAAGCCCATTTGCGCAAAGGCGGAATTGCACGATTGCCGGATGGTCGCCAACAGCGGCGCAAAGCCCGGAAAATGCAGCACCGCCCGCTCCTTGCTGTTCCAGCCCTGCCGGTTCGATCCACCGACCGGCACTGGCGCGGCAGCGCGCAGGGCATTGATCTGCGCAACCCAATCCGGAAAATGCGGCGCCACGTCCTTCAGCGACAAGCGCCAGATCCGGGTGGGAAACAAATCGAAATACTGGCCTACCGGTTGATTCATGATGTGGAAGAAAATCTCGTCTGCGTGGTTGGGACAGTACAAGCCGACCCGCAGGCCGGCGCCGGGCATCAAATGATCGCGACGCCCCTGCTATTCAATTCCGCCTTGTCCCAGAATTGATTCGCTGCGTACTTGTAGAAAATATCGGGCGGAATCGACGGCTTGCGTTCGCGGTACTCGACCTTCTTGCGCACCGCATGCAGGCCCGGCATGCCGATATAGGCGTCGTATTCCGGCTCGTCGTATTCGCAGTCGTTGAAATTGTGCTCGAAATAAGGCTCGCCGATTTCCGCATACAAGCGCTGCAAGGTGCGCTTCGGCTCCTTGACCAGATGATCGTAAGGCACAAGGACCAGGCGTTTGGCCTGCTCGCCGAACCACGCCTCATGCAGCGTGGCCCACGATTGCCCGACCAGCCCGGTGTCGCCATGCATCAGGATTTCCGTGCGCGCATATACTGAAGGTTCGCGCTGGAAATTGAACAGGCGCGGCAACAGCAAGGGGTTCTTGTTCATCATGCATTCAAAGCTGTCGAGAATCCAGCCGATGTCGCGCACACAGCAAATCACGCGCGCCGAAGGAAACAGCGTCGCAACCGCAGCCATGCGCGCAGTCCAGGTGCGATTGCTGTCGAACACGACCGGATTGGCGCCCAGGCGCGCGCGCGTTCTGGCATAGAAGGAATCGACCACCCCATGCAGCATGTCCGAACGCGTCTCATCGCCAAGGACAGCAGCAAACTCGCCGCGCGACAACACCGGCTGCAAGGCATCGAAAAAGGAAGCGACGGGACTGGCCACCGCAGCGGAAAAACGCGGATTCTGCCGCAGCAAAGCCGACAGCAAGGTAGACCCGGAACGCGGCAAACCGGAAATGAAATGAATGTTCGATGGCATCGTATGGTAAATCCCTGGTGGGCCGCCGGCCGGCTCTCGACAACCTCCCCGGTACGGGAAACGGTCAATGCGAGCCGGCGGCTGGCATCCCGATCGATTCTACTGAATGTGACATCCCGGATCAAGGAAGGCCTACAAGAGACGTCAACAAAATGAGCCTGGCCCGGTCGGCAAAGACAACACAGCCGCCCGGCCGGAAAGACAGTGCCACATCGGCTCTGCCGGCAACGACGCAAGGTTCATTTTGTTGGCATCCCCACAAGATAAAAAGCAAGACTTCTTGCGAAGTCTTGCTTTCATTCGGTACGCTGGCTCGAACCAGGCAAGCCTTCGCCTGGTCCGAGCATTGACATGCCGGATTACAGCTTTGCGCGCAACGTCAGGTAGTACTGCCTGCCGTTATAGTAAATGGCGCGCGGCTGGCTTTCGTTGTTGGCATAGTACTCAAGCGGTGCATTGTTGAGGTTCAACGCGTTGAACGAGATTCCGAGGTGCTTGTTGAAATCGTAGTTCGCTGCGAGAGCCAGATTGCCCACGCCCTTTTGGACTTCGTTGTAGCTGCGGTCCAGGCCGACCAGAGCATCCGAACGATACGTGTAAGCCAGGCGGACACTGAAGCCGTGGTCTTCGTAGTAGCCCGTCAGGTTGTAGGTATCCTTCGAGTTGCCGACCATCGCGCTGCCGTCAGCCGTATGGCCGTTGGCGAGCGTGAAGTTGCCGAGGAAGCCGAAGCCGTTGTTGAACGACTGCTGATAGCTCAACTCGAAGCCTTCGTTGGTGGCGGTCGTGTTGAACGGCGACGTGATCGAGTACGGCATGACCTGGTTGTGCAACAGTTGATCAGGCCACATCTGCGTGGACGTACCGAAGTCGACATAGGACTGGAAGTCCATGTAGAACAACGATGCCGTCGCCAGCGACTTGGGAGCGAACTGCCATTCGACCGTGGCATCCCAGTTGGTCGAGCGGATCGGCTGCAAATTGCCGTTGCCGCCGGAACCGGTTTGCGTCAAGTCGGTCAACTGCACCGCGCCGCCGATTGCCGAGTAGTCGGGACGTGCCATCGTGTTGGCAACACCGAACTTCACATCCAGGTCCTTGGTGATGTCGAACTTGAAGTTCGCGCTCGGCAGGACGTTGATGTAGGTGTTGTCGACCGGAACTTGTATGAACGGACCGAATTGCGACGACGTAATGGCGCCTGGAGTCGAGGCCGACGGTGCTGCTTCGTCGTCGATCACGTGCTCATTGGTGCGAACGATACGGACACCGGCAACACCGCTCCAGCCCGGGCCACCGAGGTTGGCCATGACGTAGGCAGCCGAATCGTGTTCCTGCACGTACTCTTCACCAGGCCAGTATTCGCGGCCGCTAGGAGCAGCCGGGCCGCCCTTGCCGTATTGGTTGAAGAAGTTGGTGACAGCCGGTCCGGTGACGAGGAAGCCGGAGCCGTATACGCCGCCGCCCACGACGGAGGCGAAGTTGCTCGGATACGTCGTGCCCGCATAAGCCGGCACATTGGTGTAGGCGCCAGCCAGCGGGCCACCGTCAACCGGGAACGCGATCGAACGGGTGTGCTCGGCAAAACGCGCGCCGAACTTGATCGACTCGAGAGCGCCCTGATCCACGGTGTACAGGCCGTCGAGCTGGCCGTAGTTTTCCTTGTCCTTGACGGTCACGACGTCGGTCCAGAGCCAGCCCGTCGTTGCCGAGCTGAACGGTACGCCGCTCGGGAAGCTGACGGCAGCAGCCGAGCTGTCGCCATGCAACTGATAGTTCAGGGTGCCGGGAACGTTGGCTTCCCAGCTCGAGGAGGCCGTGGTTTGGCCGATACCGGTGGTGGTGCCGATCTGGCCCGTGAAGGTCAGGTTGTTGTTGACGCGCCACTTGCCGTCCAAATCCAGGTACTTGGATTCGGCCGACGACGTACGGTAGATGTTGTCGACCACGGCGGCGGCCGGGTCGGACGTGGTCCAGTTGGCAGCCGTCAGGGTGCCGTTTTGCACCGTGTAGGAAGCGGGAGAAATGCCGTTGGTGATAAAGCCGCCGGCGCCGCCACCGGCCACGTTGGCCAGGAAGTTGATGTTCGAGTTATTCGCATCCATGTGCGAATAGAAGCCGTTCAGGTTGATGTCCAGGTCCTTGGAGGGCTTGAACTCGACGGCGAAGTCGCCACCGTTACGGGTACGCACCTGTTGGAACAGGGCCGAGCCGATATAGGTCGGTGCTGCAACGCCAGCCAGGTCAGGGTGGGCGACCGCAACCGGATTGGTGGCCGAAATCGTGCTATAGCCCAGATCTTCCTGGCCATAACGCTCGACATTACGCCTTTCGTGGAAGGCTTCGAGCACGACACCGAAGGTCTTCTCGTCGTTCTTCCAGGCGATCATGCCGTTCATCTGCGGATCGGTTTTCTTCGGCAGCGTCGCATAGACCGCGCCGACGGAAGCTTCTGCCGTCAGGTTGTCCTTGAATTGCAAGGGAGTGTGCGTGCGAACGTCAACCGAGCCGGCAACGCCGCCTTCGATTTGGTCCGGAGTCTGCGTCTTGTAGACGACGATCGAGCTCACCAGTTCGGACGGCAGCAGGGTGAAGCTGACGCTACGGCCGATGGTCTGGTATTGGTCCAGCAGGAACCAGTCGCCCGTGCTGACCATGTGACCGTTGAAGGTGACTTGGGTCAAGCTTGCGCTGGTGCCGCGGATGCTGACACGGTCGTTTTCGTCGAAGCCGCCTTCGCCTGCGGCGCCTGCTTGCGTATTGACGCCAGGCACGCGTTGCAGCGCATCGGCAACGTTCTTGTCCGGCATCTTGCCCACGTCTTCCGCCGTGATGACTTCCACGTCGGTGACGGATTCACGCTTTTGCTCGATGGATTTGGCCAAAGCCGCGCGAACACCGACCACCTCGATCACTTGCGTCGGCTGATCAGCCGGTGCAGCTTGCTGCGCCTGAGCAGACACGGCTTGACCAAACATCAAGACCGCGACAGCAGATGCAATGGGTGTTAACTTCCGATTCATTTACTCCCCCTTCGATTTCGGCCTTCCCGGATGGTCGGCCAGTTTTGTGAAAACACAGACATCCGTCATACCGCCACTGCCGCCGACAATACGCAGACCCGTCTCCGATACAACGCCAAAAAACTATTCATTCTTGGCACTCTTATTGGCTGATTCGGAACCAAACTCGCCGGCGCCGGTCCGGCATGCAAGAAATTCCGACCTCCTCGAAGCTTCTTGCGTGAGTACCTGTGAGACGCACTGTAGAGGCGTAAAAAGTGGCTGTCAATCGGTATCTAAGTGGTATTGCTAGAGGCGCTAATGGTCTTTCGAACTGGACTCAATAACCCGGTGCACGTCATTGATTTATATACAGTTTTATACAATTGGTAGTGAAGCGGTCTGATAACTGGCATGGTCTCATTTTTACAACAGTGGGATAAAACGGTGCAAATGACCGTGATTTCGCCGGTTTTCTCGTTGATTTACGGCACATCGGCAAAACCGCGCACGCGCACTATGTCAGCGCTGCAGGAGAAACATCGGGCTCGCGCGATTCATGCCCGCATTTCGGGGGAAAATATATCCGTGGAATGCCGGGGAGACCGCCAACGCTCAGGGAAGGAAATAGCGTGTTGCGGCAATGGCAGGATGTGGAGTTGAAGTGGCATGCAATTCATACCACCTCACACCACTTTTCAAGCGATGACGTTCGCGTGGGAAAAGTGGTCTGGCCTAAGGTTCAACGGCAAGCGTTGATTGCATCGCGCGTTTCCAGCGCGACACGGCGTGCTGCCGCAGCGAAATCCTCGCCCGCTGCCGGTTTGGCATAGAGAATCGCGCGCGAGGAATTGATCATCATGCCGGTGCCGGACGCCGTGCGCCCGGCCTTGACCGTCGCTTCGATGTCGCCGCCCTGGGCGCCGATGCCCGGCACCAGGAGCGGCATATCGCCGACGATGGCGCGCACCTGGGCCAGCTCGTTGGGGAAGGTGGCGCCGACCACCAGCGCGCACTGGCCGTTGCGGTTCCACTTGTGCGCCACCAGATCGGCCACGTGCTGATACAAGGGCTTGCCATCGACATTGAGGAACTGCAGATCAGACCCGCCGGGGTTCGACGTGCGGCACAGCACGATGGCGCCGCGATCCTGCCATTCGAGGTAAGGCGCGACCGAATCGAAGCCCATGTAGGGATTGACGGTGACGGCGTCGGCCCCATAGCGCTCGAAGGCTTCGCGTGCATACTGCTCGGCGGTGGCGCCGATGTCGCCGCGTTTGGCGTCCAGCACGATGGGAATATGCGGGTAGCGTTCACGCAGATAGGCGCAGATGTCTTCGAGCTGGTCTTCCGCCCCAAGCGCGGCGAAATACGCGATCTGCGGCTTGAAGGCGCAGGCAGTATCGGCCGTGGCGTCGATGATGGCGCGGCAGAATTGCACGATCGCATCGGGCGCATCCTTCAGGTGGGCCGGGAACTTCGCCGTGTCGGGGTCAAGCCCGACGCACAGCAAGGTTTGGTTTGCCGTCCAGGCAGCCGTCAATTTCTCGATAAAGGTCACGATGCGCTCCGCTTTGCTCTCATGCCCGCATTTTACCGTGGCCGGCGCTCAGCCATTCGTAAAAAGCCATTGCAGCAAGGCATCCTGCGCAGGCCCGCCCGCACCGGCATTGGGATGATTGATGAAAAACACCACGGCATAGGTCTTGCCGGACGCCGCCACGAGATAACCGGCCATGGTCTTGACCTCGCTCAAGGTGCCGGTCTTGATATGCGCATAACCGGCCACGTCGGCGTCGGAGAGGCGGCGGCGCATGGTGCCGTCATAGCCGACCAAGGGTAGCGAGGAAATGAATTCCGGCATCAGCGGCGAGCGCCAGACTTCCTGCAGCAGCCTGCCCATGTTGGCCGGCGCGATGCGCTCGGCGCGCGACAGGCCCGAGCCATTGTCGATCACGAGTTCCGGCGCATCGATGCCGCGGCCGGCCAGCCAGGACTTCACCACTTCCGCGCCGCGCGCCGCGCTGGCGGGCGTGGCGGGATCGCCCTGCGCCGCCAGGGTCAACAGCAGGTGGCGCGCCATGAGGTTGTTGCTGAACTTGTTCATGTCGCGTATCGCCTCGGCCAAGGGCGGCGATTCCCAGGTGGCGATCAGGTGCGCATCCGACGGCACGGTGCCGTCAATCACACGGCCGGAAAAGCGCCCGCCCAGATCGCGCCACATCTTGCGAAATACCAGGGAAAAATACTGGTCGGCCGACATCTGGTAAGGCACCACGTACCACGACTTGATGCCGCAAGCCACGGCATAGCTGCCCGTGAAGCGCACGCCGCTGTCGCCGATCACGGTGCCCAGCCGGCTTTGCCAATCGCCGCACTCCCCCTTGGCCCATACCGGCTGCGCCACGTCGAAGTCCGCCACCGGCGGATCGATGCTGACCTGCGATGCGCCGCCCAGGGTGCTCGGGTTGAATTGGAAGCGCAGGCTTTGATAATTGAGCAGCAAGGCGTCCGGCGCGGCATTGTAGGGCTTGCTCGGGTCGCCGTCGAACTTGGCCGGGTCGCTGGCAACGTGCTCGAAGGCGCTGCGGTCGAGCACGACATCGCCGTGGATGTCGCGCACGCCGGCATCGCGGATCTGGCGCAGGAACAGCCAGAAGTTTTCCGTCACCAGCTTGGGGTCGCCGCTGCCTTTGAACACCAGGTCGCCTTGCAAGGTGTCGCCGCTGACACTGCCGGCGGCAAAGGCCTGGGTCTTCCAGGTGAAGGTCGGCCCCAGAAGCTCCAGCGCGGCCTGTGTCGTCACGAGTTTCATGGTCGACGCCGGGCTGAAACTGGCTTCGGCATTATGCGTCAATAAGGCTTTGCCGCCGCCGACCTGGCGCACCTCGACGCCGACCGCGTCAGTGGCAATGCCGGCGCGCTTCAAGGCAGCCTTGACCGTGGCCGGCAACTCCGCCGCGGCGCAATGGAAAGTGAAGAGGATGGCGCACAAGGCGAACAGGCTGCGGGCAAACGGATGGGCAAAGCGCATGGGGATCGATCAGGAGTAGACTTGATGTCTGGGCGCTGCGGCAAACGTCGCCGGCAACACCCACGATTGAATATCGGAAAGTGCAAGGATAAAGCATGGCCAAACCCGCTACAACTGCTTTGCCCGATGCCGACGAGTTGCTGCGGCTGGACAACCAGTTCTGCTTCGCGCTCTATTCGGCTTCGCTGGCGATGACCAAGACCTACAAACCCTTCCTGGAAAGCCTGAACCTTACCTACCCGCAATACCTGGTGATGCTGATCCTGTGGGAGCAGGACAACGTCCTGGTCAAGGAAATCGGCGAGCGCTTGTTCCTCGATTCCGGCACCCTCACCCCCTTGTTGAAACGCCTCGAAGCAGCCGGCCTGATCGAGCGCACGCGCGACCCGGAAGACGAGCGCCAGGTGCGCATCACCCTGACCAGGAACGGACGCGCCCTGAAGCGCAAGGCGCATGACGTGCCGTTCCAGGTCTTGTGCGCCAGCGGCCAGACGCCCGAGGGCCTGATGCATCTGCGCACGCTGCTCTCAGCCGTGCGCGAAGACCTGATTCGCTATGGCAACGGCGGAGACGGTCCGTCCGGCGCGGTCGATTGCGCGAATTGATGGAGGCGATTAAAATATTTGTCACAATTAAATTGCACACAATTTAAATTTGAGCTATAGTGTCGTCATGGCGCGAACGAAATCGATCCGAAATGTGTTCGGAACGCCTCCGTTAAGCGCATTTTTGTGAATGAACGCTGTTCCCCCCACACCCATTTTGCAAGGAGCACACCATGCAAGTTCTGTACACAGCCCACGCCACCGCCACCGGAGGCCGCGACGGCCAAGCCGTTTCCAGCGATGAACACCTGAAAGTCAAGCTCTCTACTCCCAAGGAATTGGGCGGCGCCGGCGGCGACGGCACCAATCCGGAGCAAATGTTTGCCGCCGGTTATTCGGCCTGCTTCATCGGCGCCATGAAGTTCGTCGCCGGCGCCACCAAGGTTTCCATTCCGGCCGACGCTTCGGTCACGGGCAACGTCGGTATCGGCCCGAACGACAAGGGCGGTTTCGGCCTCGCCGTTGAATTGCAGATCAAGCTGCCCGGCATGGACAAGGACGCGGCGCAAGCACTGGTGAACAAGGCGCACGAAGTCTGCCCGTATTCGAACGCCACGCGCGGCAACATCGACGTCAAGCTGACGCTGATCTGAGATACGCAAGAAATGCGTGGAAAAATTTCTGATATTCTTGAAATAACTGCGCAATAGCCAGAAATAATTACGCAATTTCCACGCAAAATGAAAAAGCCGCAGGGGCAAGCACTGCGGCTTTTTTGTTCCTGATGGAAACTATTTCTTGTCGGCAGGATCGGGCACGAGGCAGGCTTCGATCACCTGCAAATCGTTGTCCTTGGCGAAATCGATCACGAAATGATAGGCCAGCGGCTCGATGGCGCGCAGCGCTTCGTTGACCGCCACCGCCTTGACGCCGTTCAACTGGGTGGGACGCACGTAGGGTGAATATTGCAGGTGGGCATTGGGGCCGCCGCTGCCCTCGGGGCGGAAACAGGACATGACACCGCACAGGCGCTCGGCCCAATCGCTCGGGCGGAATTGCTTGCCTTCGCGGGTCAGGCCCAGAATAAAGAACTCGCTGACTGCGTTTCGAGTAGGGTCGGCCATGGCTGCGGTTGAAAGAAATACGAGATGGGAAAGCTGAAGCCCTTTCCCGAACTGCACCGGCAAGCGACATGCTACCGGATACTGGCCGACTCGGCTTGCGCCGCCCAAAAACCGGGGCCGCGCCTGGCGCTTCAGCATTCCTCAGTATTATATCTTATAGAAGACTTGAAGGAAATCGGGAGGCGATTTGCAGGTTGGTGCTGAGCGAAGCCCAACGCTGCAGAGACCGCATGACCGCGAGCGTCGCTTCAACGCGCGGATGTTGGGCCGGGCCTCGCTAGGCTTCGCTTCGCTCAGCACTAACCTACCGGATCAACAAGGACGTAGGGTGGGTGCACCCACCGGTGCCTAGGCAAACGCATGTGATGCGCTGGTGGGTTGCACCCACCCTACGGCAAAAAGGCTTGCCGATCCGGCATATCAGCCGAACAACACGGCAATCGAGAGCAGCAGCAGGAGCAACATCCACAAAAGCAGGGCGCGCCACACCAGGCCGACGGTGCTTTGCATGGCGCGCGCGCTCGACTCCTCGCCGGGCGGCGTTTCGGCCTCGATGGCGCCGGGCTCGATGCTGGTCACGTCGACCGGCACGATGTCGGCCGCGTTGACCACGGGCGTGCCCAGGCGCACGCCCATGGCGCCGCCACCTGCGGCAAGGATGATGCCGATCGATTCGTCGCTCCAGCGTTCGGCAAAATTGCGCCACGCGTAGATCGCATCTTCAAAATTGCCGACCACGGCAAAGGCGATGGCGGTCAGGCGCACCGGGATCCAGTCGATCCAGTAAAACGCGCGGGCGGCGAACTGGCCGAAGGCTTCATTCTTCATGTGATCGGGTTCGTTCCAGGCGCGCGCGAGATATTCCGCCACGCGGTACATCACGGCGCAAGCAGGGCCCAGCGGCATCAGGAACCAGAAGAACACGCCGAACACGTTGCGATGCACCGTGATCAAGGCCCGTTCGACGGCAATGCGCGAGATTTCGCTGGCATTCATGTTGGACGTGTCCAGGCGCGTCCATTCGGCGAGCAGCGCGCGCGCCGTGGCTTCGTCGCCGGCGGAGAGTGCGATCTGGATCGAGGTGAAATAGTGGCTGTAGTGGCGCAGGCCCAGCGTGAGATAGACGATGATGATGTTCCACGCCAGCGCTGCGACCGGATTGACCCATTTGCAGAGCCAATAGATCGCGGCGGTGGGCACCATCAGGGAGAGCATCATGATCCACCAGCCGAGCCGGCCATGCTGTGCCTGCCCGGCGTTGAACCAGGCTTCCATACGTCCTGCCAGTGCGCGTATGCCGGTGTAGACGGGATTGCCGGCGCGCAGCGGCTTCAATTGCTCGATCAGGAGGGCAAAGAGTATGGAGAGAAAAGTCATCGAACAGTCTTAGGGCCTGTTGGTATTTGCAAAAACCGTACGCAAAAACCGTACGATAGCGCAGCACGGTTCGGGAATCAATTTCGGTGTCGCTTGTTGCTGCATTTATTGCCAGCCGCAGTTGCCACCAATTATGACCGCAAAAAGTGAAACAGGTTGCGCAGCATGCCGGCAGTTGCGCCCCAGATGAAAAAACGCTCGTAAGGCATGGCGTAGAACGTGCGGTGCATGCCGTTGGGAAAAGTGGCGGCGCGCCGCTGGTGGTTGGCACCATCCATCAGGAAGGCCAGCGGCACCTCGAATATCTCGGCCACTTCTTCGGGGTCAGCTTTTGTCTCGAACGGCGGATGCACCAGACCCACGACGGGCGTAACGCGGTAGTTGGTGGCCGTCACGTATTCGGGCAACAGGCCCAGCACCTCGACATGGCTGCGCGCCAGCCCGACTTCTTCCTCGGTTTCGCGCAAGGCGGTTTCGATCGCATCGCGGTCGCTCGCTTCCTGCCGGCCGCCGGGAAAGCTGACCTGGCCGCCGTGATCGTTCAAGTGTTCGCTGCGTTGCGTCAACAGTACCGTGATGCCGTCGGCGTGCAGCACCAGCGGCACCAGCACCGAGGCCGGCGTCGGGTGGCCTTCCTTCAGGCGCAGCAAGTGTTCGTCCGATACCTCGGGCGACCAATTGGCTGCAGCGGCAAAGCGTTGGCGCAGCCAGTCGGCGGAGAGCCTGTCGGCTGCGACCGGCGCTTCGCCGGCGAGCGACTCGACCGGGATCAATTGCGGATCAAAGCGTAGTTTCGTCAAAACGTTTTCCCAAGGGGCTGTTTGAATAAGCCCAAAACAAAAAAGGGCGCCAGCCGGCGCCCTTTCTCTGCAACATCGAAGATTACTCTCCGGATTGCTTTGTTTCCGCGCGGCGGCTCGGCAGCTTTTCGCGGATACGTGCCGACTTGCCGGAACGATCACGCAGATAATACAGCTTTGCGCGACGCACATCACCGCGACGCTTGACTTCGATCGAAGCGATCAGCGGGGAGTACAGTTGGAACGTACGCTCCACGCCTTCGCCGGACGAAATCTTGCGCACGATGAAGTTGGAATTCAGGCCGCGGTTGCGACGCGAGATGACCACGCCTTCGTAAGCCTGGGCGCGCTTGCGCGTGCCTTCGACGACGTTGACGTTGACCACGACGGTGTCGCCGGGTGCAAATTCAGGAATGTTCTTGCCGAGACGGGCAATTTCTTCCTTCTCTAGGGTTTGGATCAAGTCCATGTCAAAGCTCCTGTGACCATCTTGCCGGCGCTGGCACTTCACTATGCCCGGTAGAGGATGGGATTCAAACATGCGGAGTCAGGCATAAGCCTTTCCCGCCTCATTTACTGCTTCCACTACATTTACTGCAAACTGCTCAAAATCTTTTCGTCGCTCTTGCTGAGCAAGCCCGCGGCGCGCGCCTTGGCGATCAGGTCGGGCCGCTTGGCCTGCGTCGCGCGCAATGCCTGTTCGCGGCGCCACTTCTGTATCTCGCCATGATGACCGCCCAACAGCACCGCCGGCACCGCCTCGCCCTGGTACAGCTCGGGCCGCGTATAGTGCGGGCAATCGAGCAAACCGTTGACGAAGCTGTCTTCGATTGCCGAGGCATCGTCGTTCAGCACCCCCGGCAATTGCCGGATCACGGCATCCATCAGCGCCATCGCCGGCAATTCACCGCCTGACAGCACGAAATCGCCGAGGCTGATTTCCTCGTCGATCCGGCGCGCCAGCAAACGCTGGTCGATCGCTTCATAGCGGCCGCACAGCAACACCAGGCCGGGTTCGGCGCGCATTTGCATCACGCGCTCATGGTTCAAGGCCTTGCCTTGCGGCGAGAGGTAGACCACGCGCGGCTTGGGCAATCCTGCCGACTCCTGCCGCGCCTGTGCCGCGTCGAGCGCGGCTTCCAGGGGCTTGGCCAGCATCACCATGCCGGGGCCGCCGCCATAAGGCCTGTCGTCCACCGTCTTGTGGTTGTCGCTGGTGAAATCGCGCGGATTCCAGAGCGTCAAGCCACACTTGTTCTGTTCAAATGCACGCCGGGTGATGCCCGACTGCGTCACTGCGGCGAACATTTCGGGAAACAGCGTGATTACATCAAATTGCATCGCGTTTACCCGTCTCTCACCGCTAGTAATCCAAACCCCATTCGACGACGATCTTGTTCGCCGCCCGGTCGACCGTCTTGACGTACTGATCGACGAAAGGGATCAATATTTCCTTTTGCGTATCCGGCAGATCACCGGGCACGCTTACCTTGAGGATGGGATGGGCGCCGTTGTCCATCAAGCCGTCGACCTTGCCGACGCGCTCACCCTGCAGGTTTTCCACTTCCAGGCCGATCAGATCGACCCAGTAATACTCGCCATCGTCCAGGCTGGGAAAGTGCTTGCGCGAAATCTGCACCACTGTGCCGCGCATGGCTTCTGCCGCTTCCCGGTCACCCACGCCCACCAGCCGCGCCACCACGTCCCCGCTATGGGACTTGGATTGCATCATGTCGACGTCGCGCAACTGTGCCGGCTGTTCGGGATTGCCCAACCACCAGGTCTTGGCATGCAACAGCGCATCACCCTCGGCTGAATACGGCTTGATGCGCACCCAGCCCTGCAAGCCATATGCCCCGGACACGTAACCCACCACGACCAGATCCGAGGGGATTTCCACCCCGGATGCATTAGTTTCTTTCACGCGCCCAGACCTTTTGCTCACCCCAAGGGGTAAGCTTGCGATACAAATTAAGCAGCAGCCTTGGGAGCCTGGTCGACCAGACGGGCAACCGTCGGCGACAATTGGGCACCCACGCCTTGCCAGTAGGCCAGACGGTCTTGCGCAACGCTGAAGGCAACTTCACCGCCGGCGGCGATCGGGTTGTAGAAACCGATGCGCTCGATGAAACGGCCGTCGCGGCGATTGCGCGAATCGGTTGCAACGATGTTGAAGAACGGACGCTTTTTAGCGCCGCCACGGGATAAACGGATAACGACCATAATTATTTCCAATGAAAGTTGGAAGACAGAAAAGCCGAGTATTGTAACGTGGATGTGGCGCTGCTTCAACCGTCTTGCAAGAAAAAATGCCCATTAAATCAGTATTTTGCCGACAAAAGCCGCAAATACTTTCCACAAAGGAAAGAATTGGCGCCAAGCCGTGTCACAAGTTATCGCAAAGTAAAACCGGAAGTCGCAACTATGGCAGAATGGGCCGCTTTACAGTCGCATCCCGGCCACCCCCTGCGGTGGCTCTGCGTTTATCTAATTCATGGCCATTGCCCATAAAAACAAGACACTTGCCGTTTTCTTTGCCGCCGTTTTCGGCGGCGCCGGAATCCATCGATTTTACCTGCGCGGCGCGCGCGATCCCTGGGGCTGGCTGCATCTGGCGGGGCTGGCGGCCACCTTGATGGGCATTGTCATGGCGGGCCGCAACGATCCGGTCACGACACTATTGGTTGCGCTGCCCTTGACGCTGTCGATCCTTGCCGGCGCGCTGCAAGCGCTGCTATTGGGCCTGACGCCTGACGAAAAATGGGACGCGATCCACAATCCCGCATCAGGCCGGCAAACGCATTCGAACTGGCTGCTGGCCCTGATCCTGGTGTTGACGCTGGGACTCGGCATGGCCGGGCTGATTTTCGTCATCACGCGCAGCGCGGACTTGTTCGTGACCGGCGGCAGCTACGGCTGATCCACAACTACCACCTTTCTATCCATCGCAAAAGAGAAGACATGATATCGAGCCGCCTTCCCCGGTTAACCGGATATTGCCTGACGCTTGCCGCCTTTCTTGCCGCTTGCCTGTTGCCGCTGTCGGCCCAGGCCGATAGCGAGGACGCGCCGCGCTCGGTGCAGTCGGCGCAGGTCGAAAGCGCCGTGGTAAAGATTTTCACGACGCTGCGCGCGCCCGATCCGTTCCGCCCCTGGGGCAAGGCGGCGCCGCAAGAGATCACCGGCTCGGGTGTGGTGATCGAAGGCCACCGCATCCTGACCAATGCCCACGTGGTAGGCTACGCGAGCCAGATCCAGGTGCAGGCCAAGGAAGGCGGCGACAAGATTTCGGCCACGGTGGTGGCCATCGCGCGCGGCATCGACCTGGCCGTGATCAAGCTCGACGACGAATCCTTCTTCGAGACGCATAAACCGCCGCCGCGCGCCAATATCCTGCCCGAAGTGAAGGATGTGGTGTATGCCTACGGTTATCCGACCGGCGGCACGTCGCTCTCGATCACCAAGGGCATCGTCTCGCGCATCGAGTTCACCAACTACAACTACTTCACATCGGGCTTGCGCATCCAGATCGATGCCGCGATCAATCCGGGCAATAGCGGCGGCCCCGTGCTGGCCGGCGACAAGATGATCGGCCTGGCCTTCTCCACCGCAACCAATGTGCAAAACATCGGCTACATCATCCCGAACGAGGAAATCGAGCTGTTCCTGGAAGACATCGCCGATGGGCATTATGACGGCAAGCCCGCGATGTTCGATGCCTTGCAGACGCTGGAAAACCCGGCGCTGCGCACCTTCCTGAAACTCGACAAATCGGTCAAGGGCATGGTGGTGCAGGCGCCGGCGCAACCCACGCCTTCCTATCCGCTGAAGGAATGGGACGTGATCACGCATATCGGCGACATTCCGGTCGACAATCAGGGCCTGGTGAAGATCGGCCCGGACCTGAACCTGCGCTTCCAGTATTACGTGCAAAGGCTGACCAAGAACGGCAAGGTGCCGCTGACCGTGATCAGGAACGGCAAGGTGATGAGCTTGCAGGTGCCCGTGACGGTGTCACAGCCGCAGTTGGTGCCCTGGCTGATGGACGACTATCCGTCTTACTTCATCTACGGCCCGATCGTGTTTTCGCGCGCCACCAATGAATTCCGTTCGGCCATCAGCAACAATGCGGGCTACCTCAACAGTTTCATTTCGGTCGGCAATCCGCTGGCGACCAAGTTCGCCGATCCGCCCGACGCCAACCGCGAAGAACTGGTCGTGATCTGCGCGCCCTTCTTCCCGCACAAGCTGGTGGCCGGTTACGACAACCGCTTCGGCGCCGTGGTGCAGTCGATCAATGGCAAGCCGGTGAAGAGCCTGCGCCACCTGGTTGCGCTGCTGCGCGATTTGAAGGACGACCTGGTCACGATCAAGTTCGACCAGCGCTATGGCGAGAACATCGTGTTGCCGCGCAAGGATCTGCTGGCCGCGACGGACGAAATCCTCAACGACAATGGCATCCGTGCGCAGGGATCGAAAGATATGATGGATGTGTGGATGGGAAAGACGGACAAGTAAGAAGCGGCGGCCAGCCTCGCACACTGAGCGAGGCTGGCCCAGCGCGCCGACTCGCCGATATTCGCTGCGGATCCTTATGTCGCCGTCCTGCGCACCGTCGCTTTAGCTGCGTAGCGGCGGCCATTGCTTGGCAACATGCAGTACGCGCAGGATGCGGACCGAATCGCTGTCCGTATCGTAGATCAGGATGTAATTCTGATGCGCTACCAACTCGCGTGTACCTACGATTCTTCCAAGCCGTCCCAATTGTGGATGATCGATCAAGCGTGCAGCGCTTTCTTCGAAAAGTTCATCGAGTTCCAGCGCCGCCAACGGGTTGTCAGACTCGATAAAGTCGTAGATGATTTCGCGGTCTTGGGCTGCCTCTGGCGTCCAGAACAGCTTCATCACTTGACGTCGCGCCGACGGCGGGTAGCTGCCCGCTTGGCAGCGAATCTCGACTCCACTTCACTTGCCGGAATCAAATTGCCCGAGTTGGCGGAATTCAGGCCGATTTGTACCTGATTACGAAACCACGTCTCGTGGGCTTCTTCCTGTTGCTGCTGCCGTACATAATCGCGCATGAAATCACGTAGCAACTGCGCTCCTGTGCGGTCGTGCAGCTTTGCTGCTGTCGCAAATTCGTCCTTTAATGCTTCGTCGACACGAAAAGTAAAAGTTGCCTCGCTCATGGCACCCCCATGTGTTACAAAATACGTGCAAAGTAACACATTTTATATGACTTCATCGGAAATGAGGATTAAATATGAAGATTGGCCGCCTATGCCCTTGGCTGGTCGTTAGCATCGTATCGGTTGCTGCGCCCTATATTGCATCTTCCGCAAAGGGTTCGCAAATTTGCAAGCTCTGTCCTTCCCTCTTTTGACCAAGGAATTATATGATCGACATGTAAGTCACACTCGGGATTCTTGGCAGGATGATCGCCGCAGAGAACACACTTGAACTTGTCTCGGCTCAGCACGCGAAATCGCATCCCCAAGGGAATATCTCTGCTTGCATGACCGCTCCGCCATACAGATGAGATGCCCGCATCCGGCGGCCTCTAGTCCCGCCTGCCAGCCCCTGAAGCGGCGGAAGAATATTCAGCAAGGCGGTCAAGTTCGAACTTAAAGGACATTGGGCTACCTCTTACAAAAAAAGGCCGCTGCGGAAGCGTCCGGAGCGGCCTTCAATTTCGCATGAACTCGCTTAGAATTGCTCGACGTCCAGCGCCAGCACGCCGCTTGCGCCTTCGAGTATCGAGGTGCGATAGGCGCCGGCCTGCACCAGGATATGCTCGGCAAAGAAGCGCGCCGTGGCGATCTTGGCTTTGTAGAACGAGGCATCGCCGCTGCCTTCGGCCAGCTTTTGCGCGGCAACTGCCGCAGCGCGCGCCATTTGCCAGCCGCCCAGCACTACGCCGGCCAGTTTCAGATAGGGCACGCTGCCGGCGAACACGGCCTTGATGTCGCTTTTCATGTTGGCTGCGACGAAGCTTGCAACTTCCTCGAAGGCCGCCACGCCTGCGCTCAATTGCCTGGCGATGGCTTGCAGATCGGCCGAATCCGATGCTTTCAACTCCTCGGCAGTCTTCCTGGCTTGCGCGGCAATCGCCTTGGCGGTGGCGGCGCCGTCGCGCGCGGTCTTGCGCCCTACCAGGTCGTTGGCCTGGATTGCGGTGGTGCCTTCGTAGATGGTCAGGATGCGCGCGTCGCGGTAGAACTGCGCCGCGCCGGTCTCTTCGATGAAGCCCATGCCGCCGTGCACTTGCACGCCGTGCGATGCCACGTCGATCGACATTTCGGTCGACCAGCCCTTGACCACGGGCACCATGAATTCATAGAAGGCCTGGTTGGCTTTCCTTGCCGCGTCGTCGGGGTGGTGGTGTGCCGCGTCGAATGCGGCCGCCGTGACGTAGGACAGCGCGCGCGCCGCTTCGGTGTGGGCGCGCATCCACATCAGCATGCGGCGCACGTCCGGGTGGTGGATGATGGCGACCGGGCCGGCGGAGCCTGCCACGTCGCGCGACTGGACGCGGTCTTTGGCGTAGGCCACGGCCTTTTGATATGAACGCTCGGCCACGCCGATGCCTTGCATGCCGACGCCGAAGCGCGCGGCGTTCATCATGATGAACATGTATTCCAGGCCGCGGTTTTCTTCGCCCACCAGCGTGCCGATGGCGCCGCCGTGGTCGCCGAATTGCAGCACCGCCGTCGGGCTGGCCTTGATGCCGAGCTTATGTTCGATCGAGACGCAGTGCGCATCGTTGCGCGCGCCCAGGCTGCCGTCGGCATTGACCAGGAACTTGGGCACGACGAAGAGCGAGATGCCCTTGACGCCTTCGGGGGCATCGGGGGTGCGTGCCAGCACGAGGTGGACGATGTTCTCGGCCATGTCGTGTTCGCCATAGGTGATGAAGATCTTGGTGCCGAACACCTTGAAGGTGCCGTCGCCCTGCGGCACGGCGCGCGTGCGCACCAGGGCCAGGTCGGAGCCGGCTTGCGGCTCGGTCAGGTTCATCGAGCCGGTCCATTTGCCCGAGATCAGGTTGGCCAGATAGGTGTTCTTGAGTTCGTCGCTGCCTGCGGTCAACAAGGCTTCGATGGCGCCGTCGGTCAGCAGCGGGCACAGCGCAAACGACACGTTGGCCGCATTGAGCATTTCGGTGCAGGCTGCCGCCACCAGCTTGGGCAGGCCCTGGCCGCCGAATTCTGCCGGATGCACCACGCCTTGCCAGCCGGCTTCGGCGAAGCTTTTGAATGCTTCCTTGAAGCCACGGGTGGTGGTGACCTTGCCGTCGGCCCAGGAACTCGGTTCGCGGTCGCCGATCACGTTCAAGGGTGCCACGACTTCGCCGCAGAATTTGGCGTTTTCTTCGAGCACCGCTTCCACGGTGTCGGTCGTTGCGTCTTCCATGCCTGGCAAGGCATTGATTTCGGCGAGGCCGGCCAGCTCTTTGATGACGAACAGCATGTCTTTGACGGGGGCGACATAACTCATGGCTTGCTCCAAAATTCCAGGCTTGATAAATTCAGTAAAAAATGCCGACACAAGGTCGGCATTGGTTCGTTGCGATAGCGCGGAAGGCTTATCCGAGCGCTTCAACCAGTTGCGGCACGACTTCGAACAAGTCGCCCACGATGCCGTAGTCGGCCACCGAGAAGATCGGCGCTTCGGGGTCCTTGTTGATGGCGACGATGGTCTTGGAATCCTTCATGCCGGCCAAGTGCTGAATCGCGCCGGAGATGCCGACGGCGATGTAGAGCGACGGGGCGACGATCTTGCCGGTCTGGCCCACTTGCCAGTCGTTCGGCACGAAGCCGGCATCGACCGCCGCGCGCGATGCGCCCATGGCGGCGTTAAGCTTGTCGGCCAGCGGCTCCAGAATCTTGAAGTTGTCGCCCGAACCCATGCCACGACCGCCGGAGACGATGATCTTGGCAGCGGTGAGTTCGGGACGGTCGGACTTGGCCAGTTCGCGCGAAACAAACGCCGACTTGCCGGAGTCACTCACGGCGGTGACGTTCTCGATCGCTGCTGCGCCGCCGCTTGCTGCAGCGTCGAAGCCGGTGGTGCGCACGGTGATGACTTTGACCGCATCACTCGACTGCACCGTGGCGATGGCGTTGCCGGCGTAGATCGGGCGCTCGAAGGTATCGGGGGCATCGACCTTGGTGATTTCAGAGATCTGGCCCACGTCGAGCCTGGCGGCCACGCGCGGCAGGATGTTCTTGCCGTAGGCGGTGGCCGGGGCGAGGATGTGCGAGTAGGCCGAGGCCAGCGCGAGGGCTTGGGCGGCGACGTTTTCGGCCAAGCCGTCGGCGAATTGGGCGGCGTCGGCCACCAATACCTTGGCTACGCCGGCGGCTTGCGCGGCGGCTTCCACGGCGGCGCCGCAGTTGTGGCCGGCGACCAGCACGTGCACTTCGCCGCCGCATTGGGTGGCGGCGGTGATGGTGTTGAGGGTGCTGCCCTTGAGGCTGGCGTTATCGTGTTCGGCGATTACTAATGCTGTCATGATGGGTTCCTGTCTATTTGTATCGGCTCGGTATCTCGCTTCGGTAGGGTGGGTGCAACCCACCACATGCGTCGATACCTTCCTTGGAGCGCTGGCGGGTTGCACCCACCCTACGGTCTGTCCATACGTTCATGGTGGGTTGCACCCACCCTACGGTTCATGATGATTTAAGTATTTAGATAACCTTGGCTTCGGTCCTGAGCTTGGCGACCAGCGTGGCGGCGTCGGGTACCTTGATGCCGGCGGTGCGCTTGGGCGGCTCGACTACTTTCAAGGTCTTCAGGCGCGGGGCGACGTCCACACCGAGGTCAGCCGGCTTGACCACGTCCATGGTCTTTTTCTTGGCTTTCATGATGTTGGGCAGCGTGACGTAGCGCGGTTCGTTCAGGCGCAGGTCGGTCGTGACGATTGCGGGCAGGGTCAGCGAGACCGTTTCCAGGCCGCCGTCGACTTCGCGCGTGACGCTGACCTTGCCGCCGTCGACCACCACCTTGGAGGCGAAGGTCGCTTGCGGCCAGTCGAGCAGGGCAGCGAGCATCTGGCCGGTCTGGTTGCAGTCGTCGTCGATGGCTTGCTTGCCGAGGATGATCAGTTGCGGCTGTTCCTTGTCGGCCAGCGCCTTCAGGAGCTTGGCCACGGCCAGGGGCTGCAGTTCGGCGTCGGTTTCGACCAGGATGCCGCGATCGGCGCCGATGGCCATCGCAGTACGCAGGGTTTCCTGGCATTGCGTCACGCCGCAGGACACGGCGATGACTTCGGTTGCCTTGCCTGCTTCCTTCAAACGCATCGCCTCTTCCACGGCGATTTCATCGAAGGGGTTCATCGACATCTTGACGTTTGCGATATCGACGCCGGTGCCGTCCGATTTCACCCGTACCTTGACGTTGTAATCGACGACGCGCTTGACTGGAACCAACACTTTCATAGCTTTGCCCTTGAAAAGATCAATTGACGTTAACGTAAACTAGCCCGGATTATAAACCTACCTATCCCAATACGCAGAAATTTAGCACGATCGTTCGATTTATGCTTTGCAAAATGCTAGAGCGCCGTCTCTAAGCGGCCACAAGTTCGGGATATGGGTGTTTTCTTGAAGCAATTTCCCTGTATTGACCCATCAGGGATTGGGCGATCCTGCAGCGCCTTACTTGCGGCGCATGAGGAAGACGTATTCCTTGTTTTCCTCGCTGTGGGACACCAGTTCGTTGCCGGTTTGACGCGCGAAAGCCTGGAAATCGCGCACGGCGCCGGGATCGGTCGCCACGACGCGCAATACTTGCCCGCTGGTCATTTCAGCGAGCGCCTTCTTGGTTTTCAGGATGGGCAGCGGACAATTCAAGCCGCGCGCATCCAGTTCCTTGTTGAAATCCATGATCCGGCCTTATAAGAAGTTTTTATTTTGCCCACACGAAACGAAAAAGCATTTTACTCCAACCGCCAGCCTTTGATGCGTCGCAGCATGCAAACGTTCCCGGCTTGCCAATGACATGCCGGGAGCCTGGCATTCCCCTTAAACGCGCTCGGTCACCCATCCGTGCACAGCCTGCAGGGCCTTGGGCAATCCGCTCGGGTCGGTGCCGCCGGCCTGGGCCATGTCGGGACGGCCGCCGCCCTTGCCGCCGACTTGCTGGGCGACAAAGTTGACCAACTCACCGGCCTTGACCCTGGATGTGGCGTCGGCCGTCACACCGGCGATCAGGCTGACCTTGCCGTCGTTGACGGCGGCCAGCACGATGGCGGCACTCTTCAATTTGTCCTTGAGCTTGTCCATGGTTTCGCGCAGCGTCGGCACGTCGGCGCCGGCAAGCGTTGCGGCCAGCACCTTGATGCCCTTGACATCGACTGCTTGTGCGATGAGTTCGTCGCCTTGCGAGGCGGCCAGCTTGGACTTGGCTGCTGCCAGTTCCTTTTCCAGTGCCTTGACGTGGTCTTGCACTTGCAGAATGCGTTGGGTCAATTCCTCGGGCTGGGCCTTCAGGGCTGCTGCAGCGGCGTTGACGCGTTCATCCAATGCCTGCACCAGCGCCAATGCGCCCTCGCCTGTCACCGCTTCGACGCGGCGGATGCCCGCCGCCACGCCGCCTTCGGCGACGATCTTGAACAGGCCGATGTCGCCGGTGCGCGAGACGTGCGTGCCGCCGCACAGTTCCTTGGACGTGCCGATGTCGAGCACGCGCACTTCATCGCCATACTTCTCGCCGAACAGGGCCATGGCGCCGTGCTTGACGGCGTCGTCGAAGCCCATGACCTGCGCCCTGGTTGCGACGTTTGCCAAAATTTCGCGATTGACGATTTCCTCGACTTCGCGGATTTCCTCAGCCGTCATCGGGCCATTGTGGCTGAAGTCGAAACGGGTCTTGTCGGGATCGACGAGTGAGCCGCGCTGCGCCACGTGGCCGCCCAGCACTTCGCGCAGGGCCTTGTGCATCAAGTGGGTGGCGGAGTGGTTGCGCACGGTGCGCGCGCGCAAGGCCGTGTCGACCCTGGCGCTCACGATCTCGCCGATCTTCAGGCTGCCCTTGGTCAGGGTGCCGTGGTGGCCGAACACGTCGGCCTGGATTTTTTGTGTGTCGGCGACGTCGAAATGCGCGCCAGATGATACGAGCATGCCGGAGTCGCCGCATTGGCCGCCCGATTCTGCATAGAACGGCGTGGTGTCGAGCACGACGATAGCGTCCTGCCCGGCCTTGATTTCGTTGACGGCGCTGCCGTCGACATAGAGCGCGACGACCTTGCCGTCCTGCGCCAGGTGATCGTAGCCGACAAATTTGGTCTTGTCGCCGCTATATTCGATGGCGGCGCCCATCTTGAATTTGCCCGACTCGCGCGACTGGTCCTTTTGCCGCTTCATGGCGGCATCGAAACCGGCTTCGTCGAGCGTCACGCCGCGCTCGCGGCAGATGTCGGCGGTCAGGTCGAGCGGGAACCCGAAGGTGTCGTACAGCGTGAAGGCGGTGGCACCGTCGAGGTTCTTGGCATCCTTGGCCAATGCGGCTTCGAGGATTTTCATGCCGTGTTCGAGCGTTTCGCCGAAGCGTTCTTCTTCCTGCTTCAGCACCTGCTCGACCCGCGACGCCGCCTCGGTCAATTCGGGATAGGCGGCGCCCATTTCCTTGACCAGGTCTTTCACCAGCAGGTGGAAGAAGGGCTGGGTCTGGCCCAGCTTGTGGCCGTGGCGCAGTGCGCGGCGGATGATGCGGCGCAAGACGTAGCCGCGCCCTTCGTTGCCGGGAATCACGCCATCGACGATCAGGAAGGAACACGCGCGGATGTGGTCAGCAATCACCTTGAGCGAATTGTTCGCCAGATCGGCGCAGCCGGTTTCGCGCGCGGCGGCTTTGATCAGGTTTTGGAACAGGTCGATTTCATAGTTCGAATGCACGTGCTGCAGCACCGCGGCGATGCGCTCCAGGCCCATGCCGGTATCGACGCAGGGACGCGGCAGCGGATGCATCACACCGGCTTCGTCGCGGTTGAATTGCATGAACACGAGGTTCCAGATTTCGATGTAGCGGTCGCCGTCCTGCTCGGCACTGCCGGGCGGGCCGCCCCAGACGTCGGCACCGTGGTCGAAGAAAATTTCCGAGCACGGGCCGCACGGGCCGGTGTCGGCCATCTGCCAGAAGTTGTCCGAGGCGTAGCGTGCGCCCTTGTTGTCGCCGATGCGCACGATGCGCTCGATGGGCACGCCGATTTCCTTTTCCCAGATGCCGTAGGCTTCGTCGTCTTCCTGGTAGACCGTGACCCACAATTTTTCCTTGGGCAGGCCGTAGACGCCGGTCAGCAATTCCCAGGCGAAGTGGATTGCATCGCGCTTGAAGTAGTCGCCGAACGAGAAGTTGCCCAGCATTTCAAAGAAGGTGTGGTGGCGCGCGGTATAGCCGACGTTTTCCAGGTCGTTGTGCTTGCCGCCGGCGCGCACGCTGCGCTGGGACGTGGTGGCGCGGCTGTAAGCGCGCTTGTCTTGCCCCAGGAACACGTCCTTGAATTGCACCATGCCCGAATTGGTGAACAGCAATGTCGGATCGTTGGCCGGCACCAGGCTCGACGAGCGGACGATGGTGTGACCCTTCGATTCGAAGTATTTCAGGAATTTTTCGCGGATTTCGGACGAGTTCATGTTTTTGGGCAATCTCAATGCAATTTCAATGCGTAAATACGTAAATGCAGCAGTGCAAACTTTTGATTATACGTGATAAAGCAGGGCGTTCTAGGAGTGGTGAAAACACCTAATGACCGTAAAACCGTCGTTCCCGCGAAAGCGGGAACCCAGGAACGCACCCATAGTCAGGTCAGCATTAATTCCCGAATTCCCGCTTGCGCGGGAATGACAGGTTGGCTTGCGAACGCCGGATGACGCAAAAATACAACAACTAAAAGTCAAAAGGAATCAGATCGATACGGTCGGTGCAAAACGCATCCACGCCCCAGGCGCGGATTTCCGTGGCGCGTTCGCGCTCGTTGACGGTGTAGCAAAAGAGGCCATAGCCGGCTTGTTTGACCTCGGCGGCCAGCCCGGGCGTGAGGTTCCTGTGGTTGGTGTGGAGGGCGACGGCATCGACCGCTTCGAGCTTGTCGCGCCAGCCTGACGGAATACTGTCGACCAGCCAGGCGCGCGGCACTTGGGGCAGGGCGCGCTGTGCGGCTTGCACGGCGGCATGGGAAAACGAGGAGAACAAGGGCAGCTCGGCGACTTTTCCAGCGGAAATTTCTGCTGCGAAGACTTCGGCTATCACCTTGGTGGCCGCTCTGGCTGTGGCGTCATCGTAGCCGGGTACGGGCTTGATTTCGATGTTCATCCAGATGCCCTTGCTCTTGCAAAAACGCACCACGTCGGCAAACAGGGGCACGGGTTCGCCGGCGAATTGCGGGCCGAACCAGGAACCGGCGTCGCGCCGGGTCAGCTCGGCGGAATCGATGTCGGCTATGCTGCCGCTGCCGGCCACGGTGCGGCCCAGGGTGTCGTCATGCATCAGGATGGGCACACCCTCGGACGTCAGCATCACGTCGAATTCGACAGCGCGGAAGCCGTGCTCGTAACCGTACCGCATGGCGGCCAGCGTGTTTTCCGGCGCCAGCTTGCCGCCGCCGCGATGGGCGAGAACCTTGGGATAGGGCCACATGGGTGTCGTTTGAAAGTTGGGGGGAAATCCATTGTAGCGCCTGCGTTCACAAGAGGCGCGGTGCGGTATCATCGCATACCACTTTCAAGCAATGGATTGTAGATGACGACGACTGCGACAGCGCTGGGCCATATCCGCGTGCTCGATTTGACGCGCGTGCTGGCCGGACCTTGGTGCACGCAAAACCTGGCCGATCTCGGCGCCGATGTGATCAAGATCGAACGGCCCGGCGCGGGCGACGATACGCGTTCGTGGGGGCCGCCTTACCTGAAGGATGCCGAGGGGCGCGACACTTCCGAAGCGGCCTATTACCTCGCTGCCAATCGCGGCAAGCGTTCGCTGACGCTCGACATTGCCACGCCCGAAGGCCAGGAAATCGTGCGCAAGCTGGCAGCGCAATCCGACGTGGTGATGGAAAATTACAAGGTTGGGCAATTGCGCAAGTATGGCCTCGACTACGAATCATTGAAGAAGATCAAGCCGGACCTGGTGTATTGCTCGATTACCGGTTTCGGCCAGACCGGCCCTTACGCGCACCGCGCCGGTTACGACTTCATCGTGCAGGGCATGGGCGGCTTCATGTCGATCACGGGCGAGCGCGACGACCTGCCCGGCGGCGGGCCGCAAAAAGGCGGCGTGGCGATTTCGGACCTGATGACGGGCATGTATGCCACCATCGCCGTCATGGCCGCGCTCACGCATCGCGACCGCACGGGCGAGGGCCAATATATCGACATGGCGCTGTTGGATGTGCAAGTGGCGATGCTGGCCAACATGGGCAGCAATTACCTCGCCAGCGGCGTGGCGCCCAAACGCTGGGGCAATGCGCACCCCAATATCGTGCCTTACCAGACCTTTGCCACTTCGGACGGCCATATCATCGTCGCGGTCGGCAACGATGGGCAATATGCCAAGTTCGTCGAAGCCGGCGGACGGATTGAGCTGGCGCAGGACGAGCGCTTCGCCACCAACCCGATGCGCGTGCGCAACCGCGAGGTGCTGGTGCCCATCCTGGCCGAGATGGTGACGAACAAGACGCGCGACGAATGGATCAATCTGCTCGAAGCGGCGGGCGTGCCTTGCGGCCCGATCAATAATCTCGATGACGTGTACGTCAACCCGCAGGTCGTCGCGCGCGAATTGCGTGCCGACTTGCCGCATCCTTGCGGCGCGCCGGTCAAACTGGTTAAGAGTCCGATGAAGCTCTCGGGTACGCCGGTGCGTTGCGATTTGCCGCCGCCGACTTTGGGGCAGCATACCGGGCAGGTGTTGGAGGAATTGCTTGGGCATGACGCCACACGAGTCGCTGCGCTGCGTGAAAAGGGAATCATCTGACAATCACAATCGGAAACCTGACCATGAAAAAAGCCGCAAATCGCATTCTCCTTTTGACCATCCTTGCCTGCGGCATGCAATGCACAGCGGCACAGGAAAGCAAGAGTTCCGACGAGGCTTCCGCAAACGACGTGCCGGGTCACTTCGACATGTCGACCTGCGCGCCAGCATATCCAATGACGGCGAAAATGAAAGACGAACGGGGCACGACTAAATTGCTCATAGTCGTCGACGAGAGTGGAAAATTCAAGCAGGCATCCGTTGCTCTTTCGAGCGGCTATCCCGACTTGGACCGCGCGGCCTTTGCGGCGGCAATGCGATGCGTATTCACTCCCAGGCTCATCGGCGGAAAGCCGACCCCAACAACATTCACCGCTACCTTCAACTGGCAACCCTGAAACACGCGATGACATCTGTCAACTGATCCAACCCCTAACCGACAACACGCAGTGTTTAAAGAGGCATTTTTGATGCGTATGGTGGAATGCGCTTGCGGCTTTTCCACCTACAGACTGAACACCCAATTGAAGAGAAAAGAATTAAGGAATCCTTAATCTCCCAATCCCTTCTGCAAAAACTCAATGAACGCAGAAATCTTCAGCGGCAAAAAATCCCGCGCCGGATACACCGCATAAACCGGCGCCGAGGGCGGGAGCCGGCAGTCCGCCAGCACCTGCACCAGTTCTCCGCGCGCCAGCTCGCCTCGCGCCAGGCGCTCCGGGATCATCTGGATGCCGGCGCCGCACACGGCGGCCGTCACGAGCGCGCCACCGTCGTTGATCTGGATCGGGCCGGATACGCGTACCTTGTATGGCCCGTCGTCGTCGAGGAAGGTCCATTCGTCGTAGATGCGTCCGCCGTTGGTATAGATCAGGCAGGCATGCTCGCTCAAGTCCTGCGGCGTGGCGGGCGTGCCGGCGCGCTTGAGGTAAGCCGGCGACGCGACCAGCACGCGCTTGTTGTCGAACAGCTTGCGCGCCACCAGCGATGAATCTTCGAGCGGCGAAGCGCGGATCGCCAGGTCTACTTGTTCGGCAATCAAATCGACCAGGCGGTCTTCCAGTTGCAGGTCGACCTTGACCTGGGGATACTTGGCGACGAATTCGGTGATCGCCGGCACGACCAGGAAGCGCCCGCCCACCGAACAGGAAATGCGCAGCAGGCCGCGCACTTGCGCCTGGTATTGGTCGGTCAATTGCTCTATATTGGTCAGCGACTGCTCGATGCGGCGCGCTTCCTGCAGTACCATTTCGCCGATTTCGGTCAGCGCCAGGCGCCGCGTGGAACGCTGGATCAGGCGCGCGCCCAGCTCTTCCTCCAGCCGGGCCAACTGGCGCGAGACGACCGATTTGCCGATATCGAGCTGTTCGGCGGCGCGGCTGATGCTGCCATTTTGCACGATGGCGGAAAAAATACTCAAAAGCTGCGGATTGAGCATGTTGCCTCCTGTTTTTGCTTGATTGTTCCGTTCAAGTCAACAATATAGTGGCGCAATGATGACTTATCAAGCAACACCGCCATCCTTATACTGCGATGCATCAACCATTTCACTGGAGAACCGTCATGAACGCAGTCAACCGTCAATTCAAGCTGATCGCCCGCCCCGCAGGCGCGGTCAAGCGCAGCGATTTCGAGTTTGCCAGCAGCCCGGTGCGTGATCCCGCCGAGGGCGAAGTCGTGATCCAGTTGCTGTATGCTTCGCTCGACCCGGCCATGCGCGGCTGGATGAACGACGGCAGGGAGTCTTACATGCCGCCGGTCGCGCTCGGCGAAGTCATGCGCGCCATCGCCGTGGGCCGCGTGATCGCTTCGAAGAATGCGCAATTCGCGGTCGGCGACCACGTCACCGGCCTGCTGGGCTTGCAAGACTATGCCTATTCCAACGGCCAGGGCTTGAACAAGATCGATCCCAAGCTGGCGCCCTTGCCGATGTATCTCGGCGCGCTCGGCATGCCGGGCTTGACCGCTTATTTCGGCCTGCTCGACATCGGCCAGCCCAAGGCCGGCGAGACGGTGGTGGTGTCGGGTGCGGCAGGCGCGGTTGGCGCGTTGGTCGGCCAGATCGCCAAGATCAAGGGTGCGCGCGTGGTCGGCATCGCCGGCGGTGCGGACAAGGTGCGTTACCTGGTTGAAGAACTCGGCTTCGATGCTGCCATCGATTACAAGAAGGACGACGTGGCGGCTGCGCTGAAGACGCATTGCCCGAACGGCGTGGACGTCTATTTCGACAATGTCGGCGGCGATATCCTCGATGCCGTGCTGCTGAACCTTGCCCTGCATGCGCGCATCGTGATTTGCGGCGCGATTTCGCAATACAACAATACGCAAGCGGTCAAGGGTCCGGCCAACTACCTGTCGCTCCTGGTCAAGCGCGCGACGATGAAGGGCTTGATGGTGGGCGACTACTATCCGCGCGCGATGGAAGCGATCAAGGACATGGGTAGCTGGATCGCCACGGGCAAGCTGAAGACACGTGAAGACGTGGTCGATGGCCTGGAGAATTTCCCGGAAGCGTTCCAGAAGCTGTTCTCGGGCCAGAACAACGGCAAGCTGGTGTTGAAGATCGCCTGATAATGCCCTGAAGGGATCGCGGCTACAATCGGGGTTTTAACCTGGTGGCGCAATGCGCCCCGATTGCGCCATGACACCCTTCGACTGGTCCAACCCCTATCCGACGACGCGCAGCCCCGTCTTCGCCGGTAACGTCGTCGCCACTTCGCAGCCGCTGGCGGCACAAGCCGGCTTGCGCATGCTGTTAAAGGGTGGCAATGCCGTCGATGCGGCGATTGCCGCCGCAGCCGCACTCACCATCGTCGAACCGGTTTCCTGCGGCCTGGGCAGCGATGCCTTTGCCATCGTGTGGGATGGCGCCCAGTTGCACGGCTTGAATGCCTCGGGTACGGCGCCTGCCGCCTGGACGCGCGACTATTTCACGAAAAAATACGGCAATGCATCTCCATTGAGCTTACCCATGCGCGGCTGGGATAGCGTGACCGTGCCGGGTGCGGTGGCCGGCTGGGTTGCCTTGTCGAACAAGCTGGGCAAGCTGCCCTTTGCCGACCTGCTTGAACCCGCCATCGATCTGGCCGCGCGCGGCCACCTTGTCTCTCCCATCGTGCAAGGCAAATGGGCCAACGCCGCACCGCTGTTGCAGGACCAGCCGGGCTATGCGCAGGCTTTCATGCCGCATGGACGCGCACCGCATATCGGCGAGAAATTCGTTTTCGCCGAAGCGGCCAAGAGCCTGGAAAAGATCGCCGCGACCAAGGGCGAAGCCTATTATCGCGGCGAACTGGCGCAGCAACTGGCGCGCCATGCGCGGGAGAACGGCGGCAGCATGACTGAGCACGACCTGGCCGGCTATCAACCCGAGTGGGTCACCCCGATTCAAAAGGACTTCGCCGGCCACACCGTGCATGAGATCCCGCCCAATGGCCAGGGCATTGCCGCGCTGATGGCTTTGGGCATGCTTGAGTCGTTGGACATTGCGCGCTTCCCGGTCGATTCGGTCGAGAGCCAGCACATGCAGATCGAGGCGATGAAGCTGGCCTTTGCCGACACCTACCGCTGGGTGGCCGACGAGCGCGCCATGACGGCCGTGACCGCGCGCGACCTGTTGGACGACGCCTACCTTGCCGAGCGCGCCGGGCTGATCCGCATGGATCGCGCCGGCGACTTCCAGCATGGCATGCCGCCCAAGGGGGGCACGGTCTACCTGACCGCCGCCGACGAGAGCGGGATGATGGTCAGCTTCATCCAGTCCAATTACATGGGTTTCGGTTCGGGCATCGTGGTGCCCGGCACCGGCATCAGCCTGCAGAATCGCGGCCACTGCTTCTCGCTCGATGCCGATTCGCCGAATTGCGTGGCGCCGGGCAAGCGGCCTTTCCACACCATCATTCCCGGCTTCCTGACCAAGAATGGTGAACCGCAGATGAGTTTCGGTGTCATGGGCGGCAACATGCAGCCGCAGGGCCATTTGCAGACGCTGGTGCGCATGCTGAAGTATGGCCAGCAGCCGCAGGCGGCCTGCGATGCGCCGCGTTGGAAGGTCAACCGGGGCTTGTCGGTCGATATGGAAACCGCCATGCCGGGCGCGACGGTCGCAGCGCTCGCTGCGATGGGGCATCAGGTGGAAAACATTGCCGACAGTTACATGGATTTTGGTTCAGGCCAATTCATCTGGAAGCTGGCCGACGGTTATGTTGCCGCCAGCGATAGCCGGCGCGACGGCCAGGGTGTCGGCTTTTGATTGCCGGCTATTAACGGCATTTTTCCCCGGCCCGACTCCGGAAAAACGCGGTTTCGTCGCATTTCGCTGGCGCTAAGCGCGGCGAACCCGCACAATTTCGCCATGTTCCAAACCATTCGATCCACATTGCGCAACCTGTTCACCGGCGCGCCGCAAAAGAACGCGGGGGTGTCGGGTTTCACATCCCAAGCCGCCGGCGCCGATTCCACGCCCTATGGCTTGGGCGCCACCCTGCGCCTGACTTACTACAACGGCTCGCTGCTACGCCGTTTTGCGGTCGATTACCTGATCGGCATCGTCATCAATACGCTGTGCGCGGTGGTGGTGGCCTTCGTCATCCTGCCCACCGAGACCTTCGGCCAGTGCTGGGTGTTCTCGATGTGCATAGGCAGCCTGATCATGTGGATAACCGACGGCAGCCGCCTGCTGATCTGGGGCGGCGAGCGCCCTCACCTGATTGGGCTGCTCGCCATCATGGTGTTCGACATTCCCGTCGGCTATTTCGGCGGCAGCTACATCGCCTCCAAGATTTTATCCTTGCCCAGCGAAGTGGTGATCAACCACCAGATCGAACATGCCTCGCCGCTGTTCATCATGATCCTGGTGGTCTGCCTGTTCCTTGCCTGGTTCAACTGGAACCAGTCTGAATTGTCCGAATTGCGCGCCAAGGCCGAAGCCGAAAAAGCCCATGCCGCCGCGGTGGAGCGCCAGGCGGTGCAGGCGCAACTGCAATTGCTGCAGGCGCAGATCGAGCCGCACATGCTGTTCAACACGCTGGCCAACCTGCAAGGACTGATCGCCATCGACGCACCGCGCGCGCAATACATGCTCGACAAGCTGATCCATTACCTGCGCGCCAGCCTCACTTCCTCGCGCGCCGAGAAAACCACGCTGTCGCACGAGTTTGAGCTGATGCATGCCTATCTCGAATTGATGTCGGTGCGCATGGGCGCGCGGCTTTCCTACAGTTTGACGCTGCCGCCGGAACTGGAGCGTTTCGCCATCCCGCCCATGTTGTTGCAGCCGCTGCTTGAAAACGCGATCAAGCATGGCCTCGAAGCCAAGATTGAGGGGGGACGCATCGAGGTGGTTGCGCGGCGTGAAGGCGAGCGCTTATTGATTTCGATAAGCGACGATGGGCTGGGGCTGGGCGCCAGCTCGAGTCCGCACTACCTGAATCACGGCACCGGCCTGGGCGTGGCAAACGTCAGGGAGCGCCTGCGCGCGCTTCATGGCGAACGCGCTGCGCTCAATCTGGAACCGAATTCCCCGCATGGGGCGATTGCCACCCTGACGCTTCCTTTTGAATTATGAACACGCATTTGCGCGCCCTGATTGCCGAAGACGAACCGATCCTGTCCTATGCCCTGGTGCAAGCCCTGCAGCGGCTATGGCCCGAGCTGCAGATCAGCGGGGTGGTCGACAATGGCGTGGCTGCCGTGCGCGAAACCCTGGCGCAAAAACCCGACTTGCTGTTTTTCGATATCAAGATGCCGGGGAAGAGCGGCCTGGAAGCGGCCGAGGAGCTGGCCGAAGAATGGCCTGATGGGGCGGACGCCAAGCCCTTTCCGCTTTTGGTGTTCGTGACGGCCTACGACCAATTTGCGCTCGAAGCCTTCGATCATGCCGCTGTCGACTACCTCTTGAAGCCGATCAACGACGAGCGGCTGGGCAAGACCATAGCGCGCCTGAAACAACGCATCGTGCAAAGCGAGGAGCAAAACGACGAACTCGACCAGATGATTGTGAAGTTGCGCGCGTTGGCGCCGGCCGCCGTCGGCAGCGAAAAGCTGAGCCTGATCCGCGCCGGCATCGGCAACCAGATCAAGCTGATTCCGATCGAGGAGGTGCTGTATTTCGAGGCGACCGACAAGTACGTCAACGTCATCACTGCCGAGGGCCAGTCGCTGATCCGCACCAGCTTGAAGGAATTGCTGCCGCAGCTTGACCACAATCAGTTCTGGCAAATCCATCGCGGGACCATTGTCAACTCGCGCCAGATCCAGGTTGCCACGCGCGACGAGTTGGGCAAGCTGACGGTGAAGCTGAAGAATCGCGATGAGAATCTGGCGGTGTCGCGGGTGTTTGCGCATTTGTTCAAGCAGATGTGACGTCGATTTCGCGAGACGACCGGACACCCCTCTCCCGCAGGCGGGAGAGGGGCGTGGCACGATGACTTAATCTGCACGAACAATCCTACTGTTCTAATTGCGAACGCATCAAATCTCACAAGCGAAGCCAGATCGCAACGCCCCTCACCCCTGCCCCTCTCCCGCCTGCGGGAGAGGGGTTCCAGGTCCTTGCATGCACCTTTGGGCAATGATCAGCGCCCGCAGGCGAGGGGTGACCGGCCATTGTCAGCTGTTGACGCAAATGGTAGATCAACGGCCGCACAGCGGCAGGGCCAGTGCTTGCAATACCTCGCCGTGCGCATTGCGCAGGAAGGCCGCGACGCCCAGTTGGGAACCCGAATCGACGGGTATCGTCAGGGAACGGGCATTGAGGCTTGCGCCGTCCCGCGCCGGCAGTGCGATCGGACCCAGCCAGTCGCGCACGACGAACTCGTGATGCAGCACGACGCCGTTGTTTTCGCCGGCCTTGATGTTGCTGCTCAAGCCATTTTCATAGAGCGCGATGACCAGGTCGGCATTCTCGCCGGCCGTCGTTTTGACTGAGACCGGCAGTTTGCCTGCGACCGGCTTGCCGGTCTCGATGGCAATCGAGGCGCGCGCCGGCTGGGCGTTGAGCTTGCCGATTTCGCCGTCGAGTTGCGTGTGCCAGTTGCGTAGTTCGCGTGTGCCCAGGAATACTTCGGGGGTATAAACGGCGCGGCTGTTGGCCTCGGCAGCGAGGCGGTATTGCCTTTGCGTGAATTCGGGCTTGGCGAAGCGGTCGGTCCAGCCGATGTAGTCCCAATAGTCCACATGCAGTGCCAGGGGCACGACGAGGTCGTTTTGCGCCGCGTCGCGCAGGCCGGCAATGGCGCGGTCGGCCGGCGGGCAACTGCTGCAACCCTCGGAGGTATACAACTCCAGCAGCGCGACGGTATGCGCCGGGCTTTGCTTGCGGCAGGTTTGCGCCGAGACGGGCGTCCCGGCGATCAGGCAGGCAATAATGGCGAGAAGGACATGTTTCATGATGCAAACTCCGGATTCGATAGCGCTTGGTCGGAATGCGGGCATGATCCTTACAAACGCGAGGCGCAATTTCCGCAGCGGGCCAATGCGGTTTATAATCCTGGTTCCCCCACAGTTTCCCCCGTTGAAGCGGCTTCCCAAGCCGGCTTTGTGTTGATAACATTGCGTCGGCATCGATTTGCCTGTGTGATTTTTCTGTGGCGTGGATTTCCCAATGTTCAACCCCAATCCCAAGATTCAACTGGTTCCTGTTCCAGGGCACTTGCCGTGCATGGTGATCGACGATTTCCTGCTCGATCCGCAAGCCATGGTCGAGCACGCAATTTCGTTGAAGGATGGTTTCGGCAAAAACCCCCGTACCGTCTATCCGGGATTTGAAAAGCATTTGTCCGAGGCGTTTTCCGCCTCGTTCTCCGAATTCTTCATGCAGCACATCCGCGGCAAGCTGGGTGCACGCCGCACGAAGAAGATGAACGCGCGGCTGTCGGTGGTGACCATGCAGCCGCACGAGCTGAGTCCTTATCAACGCGTCTGCCACCGCGATTATTTCACCTACAACCCGACCGAATGCCTGATCGCCTCGGTGTTGTACCTGTTCCGCGACACGACGATGGGCGGCACCAGCTTTTATGTGCCGAAGATTCCCGAAAGCGAAATCCAGCAGATCACCTCGCCAAATTGCCCCTGGCGGGACCTGAACAGCGAGCAATTCACCGAACTGCTCGGGGTTGAGCCGGCCTATCCCACCAAGTCGAACAATTACTTCGAGCTGGTCGCAACCGTGCCGGCGGCCTTCAACCGCATCCTGTTCTACGACGGCGGCATCTTCCACGCGGCGCACATCACGGCGCCGGAAAAGCTCACTGCCGATCCGCAAAACGGGCGGCTGACCTTAAACGGCTTTTTCGTTTGCAGCCGGGCCGCGGCAGCCGCCTGATCCGGCCGGGCGGCTCCCACACCAGCGGGTAAGTCACGCCCCCGGCCTTCGCGCTTGCGGTTCGCTTAAATACCCGCGGGCTACGGTAGAATGAGGCAATTCCCATGCAATTATTGCCATTCCATTCATGAACACAGAAAGCAAAGCCGCAGACAAGAACGCCGCAGCTGCCCCGCCGGCCAATTTCCTCCGCACCATCATCGACGGCGATCTCGCCTCGGGGAAATATGCACGGCGCAGCGATGCGGACAATCTGCCCCTGCCTGAAGTCATCACCCGTTTCCCGCCGGAGCCGAACGGCTATCTGCACATCGGCCATGCCAAGTCGATCTGCCTCAATTTCGGTCTGGCGCGCGATTACGCCGGCCGTGCCCATCTGCGCTTTGACGACACCAATCCGGAGAAGGAAGAACAGGAATTCGTCGATACCATCATCGATAGCGTGAAGTGGCTCGGTTTCACCTGGGAGAACGCCGGGCGCGAACACCTGTTTTATGCCAGCGACTATTTCGCCAAGCTCTACGAGATGGCCGAATACCTGATCAAGGCCGGCCATGCCTACGTCGACAGCCAATCGGCTGAAGAGATGTCGGCCAATCGCGGCAATTTCGGCGAAGCGGGCAGGAATTCGCCGTACCGCGAGCGCCCGGCTGAGGAATCGCTGGACTTATTCCACCGCATGAAGGCCGGCGAGTTTGCCGACGGCACCCACGTGGTGCGCGCCAAGATCGACATGGCCTCGCCCAACATGAACATGCGCGACCCGGCGATCTACCGCATCCGCCATGCGCATCACCACCGCACCGGCGACCAATGGTGCGTCTATCCGATGTATGACTATACGCACCCGATCTCGGATGCGCTGGAAAATATCACGCACTCGATCTGCACGCTGGAGTTCCAGGATCATCGCCCGTTCTACGACTGGGTGTTGGAGCGCCTGACCGAAGGCGGCTTCTTCAAGAAGCCGCTGCCGCATCAATACGAATTCGCGCGCCTGAACGTGACCTATGTCATCACCAGCAAGCGCAAGCTGCGCGCGCTGATCGACGACGGCGTCGTCGACGGCTGGGACGATCCGCGCATGCCCACCATCGTCGGCATGCGCCGGCGCGGCTTCACGCCCGAATCGCTGCAATTGTTCTGCGAACGCACCGGCGTGACCAAGTCCGACGGCTGGATCGACATGAGCGTGTTCGAAGGCTGCCTGCGCGAAGACCTCGATCCCAAGGCGCCGCGCGCCACTGCCGTGCTGCAACCTTTGAAGCTCATCATCGACAACTTCCCGGAAGGCGAAACGGTCGAATGCACCTCGCCCGTGCATCCGCACTTCCCCGAGCGCGGCGTGCGTACCTTCCCCATCAGCCGCGAGCTGTGGATCGAGGAAGAGGATTTCATGGAAACGCCTTCCAAGGGCTATTTCCGCCTCTACCCCGGCAACAAGGTGCGCCTGCGTTATGGCTATGTGGTCGAATGCACCGGCTGTGACAAGGATGAAAACGGCAAGATCGTTGCGGTCCATTGCAACTACTTCCCCGACAGCAAAAGCGGCACCGAAGGTTCGGCCAACTACAAGGTCAAGGGCAATATCCACTGGGTCAGCATGGCACATGCGCTGGAAGCCGAAGTGCGGTTGTTCGACCGGCTATTCCTCGATCCGCATCCCGATGCCGCCGGTAAGGACTACAAGCTGGCCTTGAATCCGGATGCAAAGAAGGTGGTCACGGCCTACCTGGAGCCGGGCATGAAGGATGCGCAAGCCGAACAGCGCTATCAGTTCGAGCGGCACGGCTATTTCGTCGCCGACCGCGTCGACAGCAAGCCGGGCAAGCCGGTGTTCAACCGTATCGTGACGTTGAAGGATACGTGGGAAAAGAAGGCGGGCTAGCCGCCCTTTTCTTCGCCCTGGCGCGGAAACTCGAAGTGGAAATTGACGGCAATCTGGCCTGAAACGCTCTCGGGCGTGCCGTCTTTGCGATAGTTGGTGACGGTGTTTTCCTTGCCCGGCACGATCTCGATCTGGATGTCGGCTGCACTCTGGCCGAAGGCGTTCAGGATGGTTTGCTTGACGCGGCGCACGATGTCCTCTTCCGGCGTACAGCCGGGAACAGGGGCGATCGTGTTGCCGAAATTGCCGTCGAGTTCGGCTGAAGCAACCCCAAACGCTTGTTCCACCGTCTGCGCAAATTCGGCCTCGGTCGTGACAAGGTAGCGTATGACCGACTTGGGAAACAGGTTGAAGATCATGCGCGAGCTGCGCACGCGCTCGGGGTCGGTGGTCAGCACCACGAGTTCCGGATCGCTTTTCTCCAGTACCAGCCATTGGTTGTGCGCCACGAACTCGCGCTTGAAATTGCGCGTGGTGTCGGGCGCCTGCGTGCGCGCCGGGCGATATGGTTCGTAAGGCACGCCGAAGTGGGCCGCCAGCGCGGCACCGATTTGCCCTTGCTTGACCTGGAACTGCGAACACAATACGTCTTCCATGCCGCGATTGTGCTGGCGCGCTTCCTTCCCGGCCAGTTCCAGCTCGACCATGCTGATCACGCCATTGGCCACGAGCGGATGGTATTTCGAGCGCTCGGCGGGCATCTGGTGCAGGCGCTGCGCGAACGCAATCGCCAGCGTGTTGCACAATTCCACCGCGCCCTCTTCCATGATCGAAGTGAAGGCGCCGCCCGCGCGGTTGTTGATGATCTGCAGCACGCCCAGCAATTCGCGCGTGCGTTCGTGCACGATGGGCGCGACCAGCATTTCGCGCGTGCGAAAGCCGGTGCGCTTGTCCACTTTCTTGAGGAACTGGAATGAGGGATTGAAGGTGGCCATCTCGGCCTCGTCGTAGGCGTCGATGATGTTGACCATCTTCTTCGCCAGTGCAACGTAGCCGGCCACGCTGCGGTCCGAGATCGGCAGCGAGAAATCCTTGAACGAATTCAAGCCGGTCTTGATCATGGTTTCGATCGTGGTGCGGCCTTCGCCGACGGTGTAGATGGTCAGGCGTTCGCAAGCGAACAGGTCGCAGATGTCGGGCGAGAGATCAAGGACGATGTCGTTGATGCGGTCGGTGGCGTGGATTTTATTGGTGACGTTCTGCAGTTTCTTGAAAAAATACAGCCGGCGCACGTCGTCGTCCGCCGCCATGCCTTGCTTCCCCAGGAGGCCGCCACTGCCTGCCACTGTGCCAATAACCGCTTTGCTCATACCGCCTCACGCATGGCTGTGTTTTCGCCATGTCAAATAATTAACCCCTGCGGCTTGCGTCGCTGCGCTTGCCGGATATTGCATTCCATCAACCGTTCAGCATAGCGCTGTGCTTTCATATGGCAATATGAAATATTCACACTTTCTATCACTCCTCTGGAACGGCGCGGCTGAAAACATGATCCTTGCCGCTACAATGGGGCCTTGCCACTGCGACAAGTGAAGCCATGCACAAACACCATCCGGTCCGTCGATTGATCCGCAACCGGCCTCGCCTGTTCATCGCGACCAGTATCGGCATCATCATTTCGCTTTTCCTTCCAGCGGATTGGCCGGCCATCACGCGCGCGTTGACCGCATGGAATATCGCGGTATGGTCCTACCTGTTCCTGATCGGCTGGCTGATGATGCGTGCGAGCCATGGACGCGTACGCAAGATCGCGGAGCAGGAAGATGAAAACGCGGCGATGATCCTGGCCGTGATTTCGGTCGGCGCCGTGCTGAGCGTGGCGGCCATCATCGTCGAGCTTGCCACCGTGAAGGACTTGCCCTCCGGCTTGCGTATCGGCCACGTTGCCTTCACTGCCGCTACCGTGATGGGCTCGTGGTTCCTGCTCGGCGTCGTCTTTACCCTGCACTACGCCCACATGTATTACCGCGCGCCTGCCGAGCGCCCGCCGCTGCTGTTCCCCGACCGGAATTCCGAGCACGACAGCGAGCCCGACTATTGGGATTTCCTGTATTTCTCGTTCACCATTGCCGTGGCGGCACAGACATCCGATGTTTCGGTACAGACGCGCGCCATGCGCAAGGTGGTGCTGGTGCAATCGGTATTGAGCTTCCTGTTTAACGTCGCCATTCTTGGCATGTCGATCAATATCGGCGCCAGCATGGTGAATTGAGCCCACCGAATATGCTAAGCTCTTCGCCGCCATGTATACGCAATTCTTCAAGCTAGCCCACAGCCCGTTTTCCATCGCCCCCGATCCGCGTTTCCTCTATATGAGCGAGCGCCATCGTGAAGCGCTGGCGCATCTGCTGTATGGCGTGTCGGGCGGCGGCGGGTTCGTCCTCTTGACCGGTGAAATCGGCGCTGGCAAGACCACGGTGTGCCGCTGCTTCCTGGAACAGATTCCTGCCGATTGCAACGTCGGCTATATCTTCAACCCGAAACTCAGTGTTGACGAGCTGCTGAAGTCGATCTGCGAAGAATTCCATATCGCCGTACCCGAGGACAGCACGGGCGTGAAAGCCAGCGTCGATGCGCTCAATATGTTCCTGCTGCGCGAACATGCGGCAGGCCGGCACAACGTGCTGATCATCGACGAGGCGCAAGGCCTCTCGGCCGCCGTGCTGGAACAGTTGCGCCTCTTGACCAATCTCGAAACCAACGAGCGCAAGCTGTTGCAGATCATCCTGATCGGCCAGCCGGAACTGCGCGCGCTGCTGGAACGTGCCGATCTGCGCCAACTGGCGCAACGCGTGATCGCGCGCTACCATCTCGATTCATTATCGCCGGGCGAGACCGCCAGTTATATTGCGCACCGGTTGGCGGTGGCCGGCATCGCGGGCGGCACGCCGCTGCCCGAGGGCTTGATGAAGGCCATCCATCGCCTGACCGGTGGCGTGCCGCGCCGCATCAACCTGCTGTGCGACCGCGCGCTCCTGGGCGCCTATGCCGAAGGCAAAAGCACGGTCAATCGCAAGATATTGCTGAAGGCGGCCGGGGAAGTGTTTGGCGAGCTGCCGGCGCAGCCAAGCCTATTGAAACGCCTGCTGCTGCCCGCGGTGGCCGGCATCGGCGTCATCGCCGTTGCTGCCTGGGCCATCAGCGCGCGCGAGCAACCGGCGCCGGCTGCGCCCAAACCCGTCGCCAAGACCGCGCCCGCAGTAAAGGCGCCGGCGCCCGGCGCCAAACCCTTGCCGGTGTTCGATCCATCGGCGGCAGCCCCCGAGGGTGCCGATGCAGACCATGCTTACCGCGACCTGGCTGCACGCTGGGGGCAGACCCTCGCCGAGGGCGACGCCTGCGCGCTGCTGCAACAGGCCGGCCTGCGCTGCTACCAGAGCACAAAAGGCTTCGCCGAGATCCGCCAGTTGAACCGGCCGACCATCCTGCTGCTGCGCGACGCGCAAGGCCACCCGTACTACGCCTTGCTCACCGCCCTGAACGATAACCAGGCTACACTGCAGATCGGCGCGACGCGTTACAGCGCCAACGTGCTGGGGTTGATGCCTTATTTCCGTGGCGAGTTTTCGACGGTGTGGCGCACGCCGCCCGACTACCGTGAAAAAATCCGCAGCGGCGATCAGGGGCGCGACATCGATTGGCTGGCGGCGCAACTGGCCCGGCTCGATGGAGCAGGCGCGCCGCAAGCGGGCGTGCACTACGATGCCGCACTGATGCAGCAAGTACGCACCTTCCAGGGGGCGCAAGGCTTGAGCGCGGACGGCGTGGCCGGCCCCAAGACGGTGATGCTGCTCTCGCGCGCCACCGACAGCAGCGAACCGCGATTGTCGGGCGGCACAACGAATCCCATCAAGAATTGACGATATGTCGTACATCCTCGACGCCCTGAAGAAAGCCGAAGCGGAACGCCACTTGGGCGGTGTCCAATCGATTCATGCCGCGGCAGCCGGCACGGCCACGGAACTGGACGCGCCATCGTTCTGGCGCAAACACCTGCCCTGGCTGATCACGGGTTTGCTCGTGCTGATCATGCTGGCCTATGTGCTATGGTCGCATCCGTGGGGCCGTGCGGAGCCTGCACAGGCGGCGGCAGTGACGGCGCCGATGCCGATTGCGCCACCATCTGTTCCAGCGAGCGCTGAGGGGCCGGTTTCACAGGCGATATCACAACAGCCAGCATCACAGCCGATATCACAGCCGGTTTCACAGCCAACAACGGTCACACCCGCGCAGCAACTCGCACCCCTGCCGCAAGCGCCAGGCGGCCCGGCGCATCCTGCACCTGCAGTAGCACTGGAAAAACCGGCACACGTTGCTCCACCAGCGCCTGCTGTCGCGGAGAAGGCAAAGGCCGACGACAGCAAGCCCGCAGCGCAGGAGGAGGAAATCGGCACCATGCAGGATTTGCCGGCTGCCATCCAGCGCGAACTGCCGCAGGTCAGCATCAACGGCTATATCTACGCCAGGAATCCGGCCGACCGTTCGGCCCTGATCAACAAGAAGCTGTTGCACGAGGGCGAGAACGTCGCCCCCGACCTGGTGCTGGAAAAACTGACGCCCAAGGACGCCGTGCTGAACTACAAGGGTTATCGCTACCGCGTGAGCTACTAAATGACAAAGTTACTGAATTACTGAAAGGGAAATACCGATGATCCTGGAAATCGCCGACATCCGCATCCAACCCGGCAAACAAGACGAATTCGACGCTGCCATCAAGCTGGGCCTGGAAGTCGCCATCACCAAGGCCCGTGGCTATATCTCGCATCAGGTGCAGAAGTGCATCGAAACGCCCGAGCGTTACGTGCTGATGATCCATTGGCAGACACTGGAAAACCACACCGTCGACTTCCGCGGTTCGCCCGCCTTCGCCGAATGGCGCGGCCATGTCGGCCCGTTCTTTGCCGCACCGCCGAACGTCGAACATTTCACTTTGCTGACCGCTTCAAGCTGAGCCGGGCGCTCCATGGAACGCCTCGCCACGTTCGCCGAATCCGGCTATTCCGTATCGCTGTTGCACCTGCTGCGCGACGTCAGGGATGCGCAATCGCTGGTTGCCGATTGCCCTGTGGTGCGCCTGGCGGCGGGTCACGCCATCACGGAAGCCAATAATCGCGGCGGCCAGCTCTACATCGTCCTGCGCGGCGCCTTGAGCATTGAGCCGATTGCGCTGCATGGCCCCGCAATCGACGGGCCGGCCACGCGCGTGCTGCCCGGCGAATGCGTGGGGGAATTGTCGGTGCTGGACGAAGACGCGGCGGTCTCTACCATCACTGCGGTGCAGGAAACCGAGCTGCTGCAGATCGATGCCGACCGGCTGTGGAAGATGATCGAAGAATCGAACGGCGTGGCGCGCAACCTGTTGCGCCTGCTGTCGTTTCGCGTGCGCGCGGCCAACGCGCAATTGCGGCGCCGGCAAAAGGTCGGGGAATTCTATCGCCAGCTCTCGATCCACGACGGCCTGACCGGCTTGCACAACCGCGCCTGGTTCGACGATACGTTACCGGCCCTGGTGGCCGAAGCGCACAGCCACGGGCGGGAGTTGTCGTTGATCATGCTCGACCTCGATCACTTCAAGCATTTCAACGACAGCCACGGCCACCAGGCCGGCGACGAAGCCTTGAAGACGGCGGCCCGCGTCTTGCGCGGCGCCTTGCGCCCGAGCGACTATGCGGCGCGTTACGGCGGCGAGGAATTGAGCGTGATCCTGCCCGGCAGCAGCCTGGAATCCGCCATGCTGGTGGCGCAGCGCCTGTGTGAGCGCCTGCGCGAAGCTGCGGTGTTTGCCGATATGCGCAAGCCGCTGCCGCACATCACGGCTTCGCTTGGCGTTGCGGTATTGCGTGAAGGCATGGATGCCACCGCGCTGGTGGCAAGCGCCGATGCGGGACTGTATCAGTCGAAAGAAAATGGCCGGAATTGTGTATCAAAAGTCAACGAATTATTTTGATCACGTAACAATATTTCAAACATTTGGAGAGTTGCTTTAATGCATTAGCCGTTAAAATGACGGTTTGATTACAGTAAAAGGAAACGGTCGAATGGATAGGCGCAACTTCTTGCACTCCGTCGCCGCTGCGGCATTGACCGCGGGCGCTCCCTCCGTTTTCGCCGCCGGGCTCAAACAGAGCATGATAGGCATGGACTCGGACGGCAGGCCGTTCGATCTCGCCAGTTACACCGGCAAGACCACCCTGGTCAGTTTCTTCACCGCCGGCTGCACCCTGTGCTCGCACGACCTCAAGCTGATGCGCGAATTCTACGTCGGCAATCGCAACAAGAATTTTGCGCTGATCGGCGTCAACGTCGATGCCAAGAAGGACGACTACGTCGAATACGCCCACCTCATTTCGCTGACGATCCCGGCCGACCAGCGCTTTCCGCTGGTCTGGCGCAACGCGCCCAACCATGCCGATACGTTTGGCCCGGTCTCGCGGCAGCCGACCCACTTCGTGCTGAACAAGGACCTGGAACTGGTGTTCAAGCGCGAAGGCACGTTCCAGCCGCAGGACTGGGATCAGGTCTGGTCCAAACTCTAGGATTGCAGGGTGCCCGGTTATAATCTCGGGCATGTCTCATACCTTTTTCTGGCACGACTACGAAACCTTCGGCGCGCAAGCCAGGCGCGACCGCCCCGCCCAGTTTGCCGGCATCCGCACCGATGCCGAGCTAAATGAAATCGGCGAGCCGCTGATGATTTATTGCAAGCCGGCTCCCGATTTTTTGCCCGACCCGCAATCCTGCCTGATCACCGGCATCACGCCGCAAGTCTGCCTCGAACGCGGCATTGCCGAAACCGAATTCGCCGCGCAGATCGAACGCGAACTGGCGCAAAACGAGACCATCGGCGTGGGCTACAACACCATACGTTTCGACGACGAGATCACGCGCTTCATGTTCTGGCGCAACCTGATCGATCCGTATGCGCGCGAATGGCAAAACGGCTGCGGCCGCTGGGACATCCTCGACATGGTGCGCACGGCCTATGCGCTGCGCCCCGAGGGCATCGAATGGCCGACGCATGAAGACGGACGCGTCAGCTTCCGCCTGGAGCAGCTTACCGCCGCCAACGGCCTGGCGCACGAGGCGGCGCATGACGCCTTGTCCGATGTGCGCGCCACCATCGCCCTGGCGCGCCTGATCCGCCAACGCCAGCCCAAGCTGTTCGATTTCTGCTTCGCCCTGCACAAGAAGGACAAGGCCGCGGAAGAAGTGGGCATGCCGGGGCAGCGGGCCTTCCTGCACGTCTCGGGCATGATCCCGGTCGAGCGCGGCTGTGCGGCGCTGATGTGGCCGCTGGCTTATCATCCGACCAACAAGAATGAAATCCTGTGCTGGGATCTTGCCTTCGATCCGGCCGAGCTTGAAGGCCTGGACGCCGCGACGGTGCGCCAGCGCCTGTTCACCAAGCTGGACGCGCTGCCCGAGGGCATGACGCGGCTGCCGATCAAATCGGTGCACTTGAACAAGTCGCCGATTGCGATCGCCAATTACAAAGCTTATCTCCCCGTGCTGGAACGGCGCTGGCAATGCGACAGCGCACTCGCCATGAAGCACGCCGAACACGCGGCGCGCCTGTCCGACCTGTCGGCGCTCTGGCGCGAGGTGTTCCGGCGCCAGGACGATGGCACGCCCGACGTCGATGAAGACTTGTATGGCGGCTTCATCGGCAACGGCGACAAGCGCCTCCTGACCCAATTGCGCAAGATGTCGCCGGAACAACTTGCCAAGGCCAAGACCGCTTTCGACGATGCCCGCCTTGATGAAATCGTGTTCCGCTATCGTGCGCGCAACTTTCCTTCCAGCCTGAGCCAGGAAGAACACCAGCGCTGGGAGGATTGGCGGGCGGCGCGCCTGATCGAGGGCGCAGGCGGCGCGCGCAGCGCCCAGCAAATGTTCGATGAAATCGATGCCCTGCAGGAAAATGCCGACGAAAAGCAGGTCGAAATCCTCGAAGCGCTGTACGACTACGCCGAAATGATCGTTCCCGGATAAAGCGATATGCCATTCATGATCAAAAGCACAATTTCATACAAAGAATCAAATACTTAGTGTAACAATTCGAAATAATGCGGCGCATCAATTTCGATTACAATACGCGCCAAATATCTGACCTGTAGACCTCCAGGCACCGCTCTGAACTTGGGCGCTCTTCCCTAACAGTGCGCCACTCTTAATTAAGGTTTCATCATGTTTGCAAAGTGCAGGATTCTGCTCGGCCTCTTCGTGTTCGGCGCAACGTTCGCGGCGCACGCCGACATCACCGGCGCCGGCTCCTCAGCCGCCAAGCCGCTCTACAATTTGTGGGCCGAGGAGTATGCCAAGAACGGCAACCCCAAGCTCAACTACCAGCCGGTTGGTTCTTCCGCAGGCATCAAGCAGATCAAGGAACGCGCGGTCGACTTCGGCGCCAGCGACGTCGCCATGTCGCTTGAAGACCGCAAGGCCAACAAGCTGATTTGCTTCCCCAGTGCGATCTCCGGCGTGGTGCCGGTGGTGAACCTGCCAGGCATCAAAACCGGCGAATTGCAGATGACCGGTGAAGTGCTGGCCGACATTTTTGCGCGCAAGGTGACGAAGTGGAACGATCCGGAAATCGCCGCGATCAATCCCGGCCTTGCCCTGCCCAAGCTGCCCATTGTGGCCGTGGTGCGCCAGGACGGTTCCGGCACGACCTACAACTTTACCGATTACCTCGCCAAGATGAGCAAGCCGTGGAAGGATGGTTTCGGCCATAACTTCACGATTACCTGGCCGGCCGATACGACCCCGGTCAAGGGCAGCGGCGGCGTGGTCACGGCGGTCAAGCAGACGGCCGGCGCCATCGGCTATGTCGACTACAACTATGTGGTGCAGGAAAAGCTCAACTATGCCAAGGTGCAGAACCGCGACGGCAAGTTCGTCGCGCCGACCGGCGAGGCCTTTGCCTCGGCCTTGAACAACAGCTCGTGGAAGACCCAGGCCACGTTCGAGGAAATGCTGACCGACAAGCCGGGTGCGCATACCTGGCCGATCACCATGGGCACCTTTGTCATGGTGCCGCAATCGACCAACGATCCGGAGAAGACCATTGCCGCGCTGAAGTTTTTCACCTGGGCCTTCTTGAAGGGCGACAAGCTGGTCAGCAATATCGACTTCGTGCGCCTGCCCGACCGCGTGCAAGCACGCATTTATAACGAATTGACCCAGATCACCGATGCCAAGGGCCAACCTTTGCATTGGACGATGGAATAACACGCTCGAACGCAATAAAAAGGGCCTGGATGATCCAGGCCCTTTTTTGTTTGCGAAGCCTGTGTCGGCTCACAGGGGCAATAGCTTATTGCGCTCCCGGCGGTTTCGCCGGCACGCGCTCCCAAGCCTGGCTGCAACTCTTGACGTAAGGATAGTAGCCGGCAGGATTTTGGCAATAATACCAATCGCCCGACGGTGCAGCGGCGGCCCCGCTCTGATTGACGTAGACCGGGGGCGAAGCCGGCGCCACTACCGCAGCCGGATAGGCGTCATATCCTATCGCGCCGGAATAGGCATAGTAGGGATAGGCGTCGGCATACCACCAGGGGTCAAGGTAGAGTCCCCCATACCATCCGCCGCCATACCATCGACCGCCGCGCCAACCGCCGCCGCCGTGCCAGCCGGAGTTTCCACCCCAGCCGCCGCCGTGATACGCGCCGCGCCCGGCAAAATGCGAGCTGCCGGAATATCCGCTGTGGCCGCTGTGATCGCTATAGCCGCCTCCGGGCCGCGCCAGAGCGAGGTCCGTCGTAACGGCAAGCAACAGACCGGCGCAGATTGCGAGGGTCTTGATAATTTTCATAATCATTCTCCAGAGAAGCATTCTTCCACCTATGCAGCATATGCCCAATAGTCGGTCAAGAGAATGACATGAAGGAAATTTAATTACTTGTCGAGTCCGCACCGATCAAGGCATGGACTCGACTTTCAGGCTGCCGCTTACTGCCCTGCCCCATCCAAGCCGCGTCGCTCCAGCAGCGGTTCGAGTATCGGATCGCGTCCACGGAAATTGCGGAACAAGCCCATGGCATCGGCGCTGCCGCCGCGCGAGAGCAAGGTGGAACGGAACCAGTCGCCGTTCTTGCGCTGCAGGCCGCCGTTTTCCTTGAACCAGTTGATCGAATCGGCCACCAGTTCCTCGCTCCAGATGTAGGCGTAGTAACCGGCCGAGTAGCCGCCCGAGAAGGCATGCGAGAAGTAGGTCGTGCGGTAGCGCGGCGGGACCGGCGCGAAGTCGACACCGGCTTCTTTGAGCGCATCGGCTTCGAAGGCCAGCACGTCGGTCGGCACCTGTTCCGGCGCCAGTTGGTGCCAGCGCTGGTCGAGCAGTGATGCGGCCAGATATTCGGTGGTGGTAAAGCCCTGGTTGAACTTGCGCGTGGCCATGACCTTGTCGAGCAGCGCCTGCGGGATCGGTTCGCCGGTCTTGTAATGCTTGGCGTAGTTCTTCAGCACCTCGGGCCAGACCGCCCACATTTCATTGACCTGCGAGGGATATTCGACGAAATCGTTCGGCACCGAGGTGCCGGCAAAGCGCGGATAGTGTACGTCGGAGAACATGCCGTGCAGCGCATGGCCGAATTCATGGAACATCGTGATCACTTCATCGGCGGTCAACAGCGTCGGCTCGCCCGCCGGCGGCTTGGGGATGTTGATATGGTTGGCCACGACCGGGCGGTTGCCGATGAGATCGGACTGGCTGACGTATTCGTTCATCCAGGCGCCGCCCTGCTTGTTGCTGCGCGCATAGAGGTCATAGATGAACAGGGCCAGCGGCTTGCCGTCGGCATCGAACACTTCGAAGGTGCGCACGTCGGGGTTGTAGACCGGCAGATCGTGGCGTTCCTTGAAGGTCAGGCCGTAGAGCTTGTTGGCGGCATAGAACACGCCGTTGTGCATCACGCTCTCCAGCTCGAAGTAGGGCTTCAACTGCGATTCGTCGAAGTCAAAGCGCGCCTTGCGCACCTTCTCGGTATAGAACTCCCAATCCCAGGCGGCCAGCTTGAAGCCGCCATTTTCCTTGTCGATGATGTCCTGCATCGCCGCTGCTTCCTTCCTGGCATTGGCGACAGCCGGCTTGGCCAGGTCGCCCAGGAGCTTGTTCACGGCCGGCACGGTGCGCGCGGTTTCGTCTTCAAGCTGGTAGGCGGCATGGCTCGGATAGCCCAGGAGCTTGGCGCGCTCGGCACGCAGCTTGACCATCTTCAACACGACTGGGCGGTTGTCGAACTCGCCGCCGCGGCTGCCGCGCGCAACCGAGGCTTCATAGATGCGCTGGCGCAGCGCGCGGTTGGTCAATTCGGCCTCGGGCGGCTGGCCCGTGGTGTTGACCAGTGTGATGACATACTTGCCGGCCAGGCCGCGCGTCTTGGCACGGTCGGCTGCCGCGGCGATTTCCGTCTCCGACATGCCGTCCAGTTCGGCCTTGCTATCGACCACCACGGCCGAAGCATCGACTTCCTTCAGCACGTTTTGCTGGAACTTGGAAGACCATTGCGCCAGCTCGGCATTCATCTGCTTGAGCTTGACCTTGTCGGCCGGGGAAAGCTCGGCGCCGGCGCGCACGAAATCGGTGTGATAGCGCTCCAGCAGGTAGGCCGATTCGGGGTCCAGGCCCAGCTTGTCGCGTTTTGCGTACAGTGCCTTGACGCGCGCGTACAGCTTTTCATTCAGCATGATCGTGTCGCTATGCGCCGCGAGCTTGGGCGACATCTCGCTATCGATGGCGTCGAGCGCATCGTTGGTGTTGCACGAGTGCAGGTTGGAGAAGGTCTTGTTGACGCGGTCGAGCATCTGGCCCGATCGGTCGATGGCGACGATGGTGTTGTCGAAGGTCGGCGCCGCGCGATTGTTGGCAACGGCCTTGATCTCGGCCAATTGCTCACGCATCGCCTCGTTGAAGGCCGGCACGTAATCCTCGTTCTTGATCTTGTCGAACTGCGGCATGTGGTAAGGCAAGGCCGATGGCGCAAAGAATGGGTTCCTGGCGATCGCGGCCGGGGCGGCTTTAGTGGCGGCCTTAGTGACGGGTTTGGCGGCGGCGTTCACGGCTTTGCTATCCTGCGCCAAGGCGCTTGCCGCAGCCAGGGTCAATCCGGCCGCAGCGATCATGAGATGGGTAGGTCGCATGCATGGTTCCAATATGGGTGGGGACGCCGGCGGGTAGCCTTTGGTCCAAGCGGGCGATCATAGCAACCGGGAATCGCTTTGGAAAGAAAATCAACAATTGGTATTAAAGTGGACTTATAATACCACCAAGAGACCACAATGCGGTTATTCTTGCGGATTGGAAAAAGCTGTAATCGGCTGCGATCGGCTGCAATACACCGTGCAGCCGCCTATTTCGAATTGGGGAAGAGCGTGACCAAGAACATCTTGCTGGCGGCAATGGCGCTGCTCATATCAGGAACCGGCGGCACCGCGCTGGCAGCGCACAAACCGCACAAGGTTGCGGCAGATTACAAGATCGTTGGCTATTATCTGGACCGTTCCGACACGGCGCGCCATTACGATCCGCAGAAGATCCCGGGGTCCAAGGTCACCCATATCAACTACGCGTTCGCTGCGATCAAGGATGGCCGGGTTGTGTTGAGCGATGCCGTGCCTGAGACGCAAAGCAAGGCCGATCTTGCCGCCGTCGTGAAGCTGAAGAGCCGCAATCCCAAACTCAAGGTGCTGATTTCCATCGGCGGCTGGGCCGGTTCGCAGGAATTTTCCGACGTCGCGCTGACGCCCGATTCGCGCGCAAAATTCGCCGACAGCGCCGTGGCCTTCATGAAGCAATACCATCTCGACGGCATCGACATCGATTGGGAATTCCCGGTGCATGGTGGCGACGAGCATAACGCGCGCCGTCCGGAAGACAAGGACAACTACACCTGGCTGTTCCACGCGCTGCGCGAACGGCTCGATGCCGCAGAAGCGGGCGACGGCCACCACTATCTCTTGACTGCCGCAATCGGCAATAACGAGCAATTCCTGGCCGATACCGAGATGGACAAGGTGGCGCAGGTGCTTGATTGGGTCAACATCATGACCTACGATTTCAGTGGACACTGGAATGCCTATGCCGGACACCACGCGCCGCTGTACGACGACCCGATGATCCGTCACACGGGCCAAGACGGCAGCAAGCTCAATATCGACTTCGTCGTCACCGCCACGCTCAAAGCCGGCGTGCCGCCGAGCAAGCTGGTGCTGGGACTACCCTTCTACGGCTATAGCTGGAAGCAATGCGGCCCCTCCAACAGTGGGCAATTGCAGGATTGCCACGGCAAGGGTCGCGGCACCTGGGAAGACGGTGTGCTCGACTTCTCCGACATCGAAACCAACCTGGTCGGGAAAAAGGGATTCACGCGCTACTGGAACGAGCGCGCCCGCGCACCCTATTTGTTCAATACCGATACCGGGGAATTCGTCACCTATGACGACCCCGAATCGCTCGACTACAAGATCCAATACATCAAGTCGCGCGCCTTGGGCGGCGCCATGTTCTGGGAATTCACGGGCGACCGCAAAGCCACGCTGCAAAGAAAGCTGGCGCATGACCTGCTAGGCAAATAACCTCCAAGGGCACTTTAGGCGCCTTGTATTTTTCCTGCTGGTACAATGCCCCGACAAAACAAGTCGGGCTTGCATGCGAGCGTCGCGGGTCTCTGATTATTATATTTTGGACATTATTCATGACTATCCTTAGCATTTACGAAAAACCCGTCGTTCTCGATCGCAACAAGCATCGCAATTACCGCCTCAGCCGCGCATCGACCGGCCTGAAGTTTGCCGCCAAGAGCGTGGCACTGCCCATCGCTCCGCTCGAATTCATGTATGCCGCGCTGGAATTTCCCATCGTGTTCGCGGTCGATGGCGAGGACAAGGGCACGGGCACGCCCATCGGCCTGTTCGGCGTGCGCGAAAATGAAAACCTGATGATCAACGAAAAGGGTGATTGGCAGGGTTTCTACATTCCCGGCTTCATCCGTCGTTATCCCTTCGTGTTGAACATCGATCCGGCCAGCAACGCGCCTTTCGTGCTGTTTGACGAGGCCTTCGATGGCTTGAGCGAGGGCGGCGAAGGCGACCGCCTGTTCAACGAAGACGGCAGCGAGACCGATCTCATGAAGTCGACGCTGGCCTTCCTTTCCGAATTCTCGGGACAAAGCGAAGCTGCACATCAATTCGTCGCCACGCTGATCAAGCATGATTTGCTGGTGCCGCAACAAGTTGCCTTCAAGCGCAGTGACGACGAGTCCTATTCGCTCGACGGTTTCCACATCGTCGATGAAAAGCGCCTGCTGGCCTTGAGCGACGCTGCCCTGGTCGAATTGACCCGCAGCGGCGACCTGGGACGCATCTACGCCCATCTGCTGTCGCTCAACAACATTCATCGCATCGCGCAACGCGTACAAGGCCCGGCTCCGGCCAAGGCTTGATCGCTGCGCTACACGCTGTACTACAATAAGCGGCCGGCCTGCTTTTGCATGCCGGCCGCTTTCTTTTTCATTGCCTTGAGTTTCTCCCATGCCGATACCCAGCATAGCCGCACTCCAGACCAGCATCCAAGCCTTGCGCAACAAGCAATCCAACCTGGCCGAGTTCTGCATCCTGTGGCGCAGCCAGGATGGTTTGCTCGATGCGCTGCCGCCGCGCTATCGCGAGGTGATGGAAGATTTGCTGGTCAGGCTGGAGTCGGGCAGCGCCTTCACTGAGGAGAGCTGTTCTTACAGCCCGGAAGACCTGCTGGCCGCTCTCGAAGACTGGCTGGGCAAGGCAAACGCCAAGCTCGACAAGCAAGCCAAGGAATCATGATGGCAAACACGGAAATGCTGGAATTCCAGCTTGACGGGGAATATGTCGAGCTCAATCAGCTATTGAAACTGACGGGCTTGTGCGACAGCGGCGGCGCCGGCAAGATGATTGTTGCCAGCGGCGAAGTGAAGGTCGACGGAAAGACCGAACTGCGCAAGACTTGCAAAATACGCGCCGGTCAGGTGGTCAGCCTGGGGCAGGTACGCATTACCGTGTTGCCCTCCTGAGTTGGCCCATTCAAAATAAAAATCGGAAAATGTAGCAAACTCAATACAAAATATAGTATATTCTGATTTATCCTGACAAAATACTGAATTCGGCCCTGAAACGCAGTTCTCCCAGTTGCCCTTCAAGGCCTGCCTCTTCTCTTGGCTGACTCTCAAGCCGATTCTTTCGTCCGCATCCGCTCCAGCAGGTAATCAAGCGAAATCCTGCCCGGTCCATACGCCACCAGCACCAATAGCATCAAGCCCCAGCAAAAGTGATCCTTCAAGCCGGCCGGGCATTCGAACGAGAATAGCTGCGGATAGGAAATGACCGCCATCGCATTGACGAAGAACAGGCCGAAAGCGGCCGGGCGCGTCACGAGACCCAGAGCCAGCAGGATGGGGAAACCCAGCTCGCCGGCAGCCCCCGTGTAAGCAGCCAGATCGGGCGGCAGCACGGGCACATGGTATTCGTCGTGGAATAGCGCCAGCGTGGCGCTCCAGTCGCTCACCTTGACCATGCCGGACTTGAAAAAGTCCCAGCCGACCGAGAAGCGGATCGCCAGGGAAAGCAGCGAACCGAACCATACGGTGATTTGCGTATCGAAGCGCGAGACGGCTTGATGCAGGCTGAGTATTTTTTGCATGTCTGGTTCCTTTTTGTCGTTGTCAGTTCATGTCCAGGCTGGTGAAGACGCCCGCCTGCAACCATTGCCGCAAGCCGGCGCCGAAATCGAATTGTTCGTTGACTTCAAGCGCCGCATCAAGCGCGTCGCCCAGCGATTGCCCGGCGGCGATGCGGCTTAGCATGGCATGGGCTGCCGGCGCCAGACCGACCACGTCGGCCTTCCAGTTCGGCCGCGCAATCAGGGCGTGGCTTGCCTGCCCCAGTTCGGCGGGAAAGTCCTGCCCGCCACCGGGTTGATGCGCCTGCCACAGAGCGACAATGGCCCAGGACGATGCGAAAAGGCTGCAGGCAGGGTGCAGCTTGAGCCGCGCGCTGTCCATCTGCGCGGGCGCGATGGCAGACAGCGCAGCAGCATCGAGTATCGGTGCGGCATCGGCATAGTGCGCCCGGTGCAAGGCCCATTCGAGGCGTGCCATGTCGGGAAAGTAGGGGTATTCAGCGACATGTTCGAAGCCCGCGAGGAATTCTGCGAACTGCCCGCCGAAGCGGTTGAGGTCGCCATCGGTCGAGGGGTGCGCCCGGCCGTAGGCACGCGCCAGCGCGGCGAAGAATTCCTCGCCGACCAGGGCTTGCAGCACGGGGTAGGCGTTGGCCAAGGTCTTGTCCCAGGTGCCGCTGAGATTGCCGCGATATAGCGCAAGGCGTTGTTCGGCCAGACCGGCATCGCCCTTGAACAATGGCAGCGCGCGATCTTCCTTGCCGGCGTCGAACAAGGCCTCGGCAAAAGCCGTTTGCGTCTGTTCAAGCTGGCTGGGCGCGGCAAGCGGCAAGCTGTCTTGCATGATGATGCGCGCGAGATCGGCTTCGGCCAGCAGCACCTCAAGCTTGGGTAAGTCGGTGTCCCATTCGATCAGGGTGGGGACGGCACCGAAGCGGCGTAGCGCGGCGCGATATAAATCCCACACTTGGGGCGCGACGCGGTCGCCATGGTGGTCGATGACCGCCTCGGGCGTGACCAAGTGGCCCGCCAGGTGGATTTCGCCAACGGTATTCGGTAGAAGCGCCGAGAGCGCCGCCATCGCATCTTCACCGTGGTTGCGTTGGTTGACGTAGAGATTGTTGACGTCGAGCAGGATGCCGCAGCCGGTGCGCGCTGCCAATTGCGCCAGGAATTCGGTTTCACTCATCGCATCGGCGGCATAGCGCAGATAGGTCGAGACGTTTTCCAGCAGGATGCGCCGGCCCAGCATGTTCTGAATCCGGTCTACCCGTTCGGCAACCAGGTGCAGGCTTTCTTCAGTCAGCGGCATGGGCAAGAGATCGTTCAGGTTGCGCGATCCCGCCGCGCCCCAGCACAGATGCTCGGACACCAGCACGGGATCGATGCGCTGCACCAGGTCGCGCACGCGCCTGACGTGTTCCATCGAAAAGCCGCTGGCGGAGCCCAACCCTAAACCGACGCCGTGCAGGCTGATGGGATAGTCGGCGCGCAACAGTTCGAGCACGTGCGCATCCCAGCCGCCGCGCTCGAGGTAGTTTTCGCTATGCACTTCGAGCCAGTCGACTGCCGGCCGCCGTTCGAGAAAGGCTCGGTAGTGCGGCGCACGCAAACCCACGCCGACGCCGAGCCTGGCTGATGCTCGTATTTCAGGTGCGCTGGACATGGGTTGCGGACGAGGGTGCGGGAACGATTACTTGGCGGCGGTCAAGCTGCCGCCGGCTTTTTGGCAGGTGCCTTTGGCGACAAACTTCCATTCCTTCTTGTCGTTGTCGACCTTGCTCTGGCCGGCGCAGGAATGGACACCGGCGTTGTTGGCGCAATCGTTTTGACCGGCCTTGGCGACACCGAAGCATTTTTCCTTTTCTGCATCGGCCGCATGCGCAGCGCCGGTGGCGGTGAAACAGACGGTGGCGAGAGCGGCGGCAAACAAAGCGTGACGTTGGTTCATGGTGAATCTCCTGACGTAAGTTGAAAGTGGATAACCGTAACCCGGTTACCCACTAGTCGGCGACACCAGAAATTACTTACACGTCTGCACAAAAAATGTTGCGCTGCGTCTCGACTTTATTTGGCACCCTTGGGCATGGCAGTCGTGCCGCCGGCCTTGGCGCAGGTGCCCTTGGCGACGTACTTCCATTCGGTCGGATCCATATCCTTCTTGGCCTGGCCCGCGCAGGAGTGCGTACCCATCACGCTGGAGCAATCATTTTGGCCGGCCTTGGAGATGCCGAAGCATTTTTCCTTGTCGCTGTCTGCCGCATGGGCGGCACCCATGCCGGCGACACAAACGGTGGCGAGGGCGGAAGCGATCAGGGCTTGACGTTTGTTCATGGCGATTCCTTTGCGTTGATGATGGGAGGGGCCGCGAGAGCAAAAAAACGGGATAGCCCCGGCACGGCTTCGTGCATGCTATCCCATTTTGGGTTGCGCGTGAATCAAGAAACCAGGTGTGGCGGGGTGCCCACACCCGGCTGGTTGAAGCCTTAGTGCATGTGCTGGCCGCCGTTGATGGCAATGTTGGCACCGGTCACGAATGCCGCTTCGTCGGACGCCAGGTATGCCACCAGGCCGGCCACTTCTTCGGGCTTGCCCAGGCGTGCCATCGGGATCTGCGGGATGATCTTGCTATCGAGCACTTCCTGCGGAATCGCCATCACCATTTTGGTCCCGATGTAGCCGGGCGAGATGGTGTTGACGGTGACGCCCTTGCGTGCCACTTCGAGCGCCAACGCCTTGGTGAAACCGTGCATGCCGGCCTTGGCCGCCGAATAGTTGGTCTGGCCGAATGCGCCCTTTTGCCCGTTGACCGAGGAGATGTTGATGATGCGTCCCCAGCCGCGGTCAACCATGCCGTCGCACACGGGCTTGGTCATGTTGAACACCGAATCGAGATTGGTGCGCATGACGTCATCCCAGTTGACCTTGTCCATCTTCTTGAAGGTCATGTCGCGCGTGATGCCGGCGTTGTTGACCAGCACGTCGATCGGGCCGACATCCTTTTGCACCTGCAGGACGCAGGTCGCCGCGGATTGGTAGTCGGCGACATCGCAGGGATAGGCGTGGAAGGTGTAGCCGGCTTCCTTCATTGTTGCCAGCCAGTCTTTCGCCTTGTTGTTGCCAGGCGAATAGGTCGTCACGACCTGGTACCCAAGCGCGGCCAGCTTGATGCACACCGCTTCACCCAAACCACCCATGCCGCCTGTTACTAAAGCCACTCTTGCCATGTTGTCCCCATTGTTATGGTAAATGGTTTATCTGTCTGCCTGCTGTTGCATTCGGTTTACGCTCAGTTGCGCTCAATCGCGTTCCACGGCCAGCGCCACCCCCATGCCGCCACCGATGCACAGGCTGGCCAGCCCACGCTTGGCGTCGCGGCGCACCATCTCGTGCAGCAGCGTGACGAGGATGCGGCAACCCGATGCGCCGATCGGGTGGCCGATGGCGATCGCGCCGCCGTTGACGTTGATCTTCTTGGTATCCCAGCCCATTTCCTTGTTGACGGCAATCGCCTGCGCCGCGAAGGCTTCGTTGATTTCCATCAGGTCGAGGTCGGCGGCGGTCCAGCCGGCTTTCTTCAGACACAACTGCGAGGCCGGCACCGGGCCCATGCCCATGATGCTGGGGTCGACGCCGGCCGAGGAGTAGGCCTTGATGCGCGCGATCGGCGTCAGGCCGAGCTGGCGCGCTTTCGAGGCCGACATCATCACCACGGCGGCGGCGCCATCGTTGATGCCCGAGGCATTGCCTGCCGTTACTGTGCCTTCCTTGTTGAACGCCGGGCGCAGGCCGGAGAGCGCGTCGAGCGTGCTGCCGGGCTTGATGTATTCGTCGCTGTCGAACACGATGCTGCCCTTCTTTTGCGGGATGTCCAGCGGCAGGATTTCGTCCTTGAACTTGCCTTCCTTTTGCGCCGCTTCGGCCTTGTTTTGCGAAGCGAGTGCAAACTCGTCCTGCTCCAGGCGCGAGATGCCGAATTTCTTGGCGACATTCTCGGCCGTCACACCCATGTGATATTGGTTATACACATCCCACAGGCCGTCGACGATCATCGAGTCGACCAGCTTGGCGTCGCCCATGCGGAAGCCGTCGCGCGAATTGTTCAGCACGTGCGGTGCGGCGCTCATGTTTTCCTGGCCGCCGGCGATCACGATCTCGGCGTCGCCGCAACGGATCGCCTGGGCTGCAAGGTGCGTTGCCTTCAAGCCGCTGCCGCACACCTTGTTGATGGTCATCGCGGGCACCATGTTGGGCAGGCCGGCACGAATGACGGCCTGGCGCGCCGGGTTCTGGCCCACGCCGGCGGCAAGCACCTGGCCCAGCAAGACTTCGCTGATCTGTTCGGGTTTCAATCCGGTCTTGGCCAACAGGCCCTTGATCACGTGGGCACCGAGATCCGATGCGGCCACCTTGGCCAGCGACCCACCGAATTTACCGACTCCTGTGCGCAAGGCACCGACAATGACGACGTCTTCCATCTTGCTTCTCCGTAAAAAGGTACTGCGTGCGAAAGGCATGTCGTGCAATCGAGACTTTGCGTCACGATCACGCGGCTCGTGGGCAGGTGCAAGTTTGCCATCCCTGCCAATTTGCCAACTCCCGATATGATAGCCCCAAAAAGTGACAGCATCCTGACCTGATGCACAGGAATTGTGCTTTCTTGATGTGGATCAGGTTTCCAGTTGCAAATGCCGGTCAATCAACGGGGCGAGTTCGGCCGCATGGGCATGTGCGAGATCGTGGCCGCCGCCTGGCACCACGTGCAACCTGGCATTGGGCAGCAGCGCCCGCAAGTGTTCGCCTAGGGCAAGCGGGCTGATCGGGTCGGCGTCGCCCCAGAGCAGCAGGACGGGTTGCGTCAATTGCTTCATTTGCGGCGTTAGATCCGAACGATGCGTGATGAACCAATCGGGGAGATGCGGATTTGCGGCGAGAAAATCGGGCCGCCAGTCATGAGCGGCAAACGCATCCATGTCGACGCCGCCCGACGTCACGGAAAGCACGAGATGGGTCACCAGTTGCGGCTTCGCCTGCGCAGCGCGCACGGCCAGAATGCCACCCATGGATTGCGCGATCAGGGCAACCGGTTGGTCGATTTGTCGCACCACGCTTTGCACCAGATCGTCGATTCCGGCGACTGCGGGGTCGGTCGGTTCATTGCCGAAGCCCGGGTATGCCATGAAGCAGCATTGCGCGCCGATCGTCAGCCGCGCGGCTAATGGATGCCAGAATGCGGGAATGCCCATGGCGCCGGGCAGGAAAATCAGCTTGGATGGCTTGGGCAAGCGCATCTCCAATGAAATCGGAAACCCATTGTCGCGCAAAAGAGGGGGGCGGAAAAGAAAAAGGGCTTGCCGAAGCAAGCCCTTTTGAATTTGGTGCTGATGAGGCGAATCGAACACCCGACCTACTGATTACGAATCAGTTGCTCTACCAACTGAGCTACATCAGCGCACATACATATTCTAGCAAGGAAAACTCATCACCTGCCAGTTTTGGGAAGACAAAAAATCATCCCCTCCTATAAAAGCAAAACCCCCGCCGGAGAACCGGCAGGGGTATGCGTAGTAAAAGCCTGACGATAACCTACTTTCACACTGGTTGCAGCACTATCATCGGCGCGAAATCGTTTCACGGTCCTGTTCGGGATGGGAAGGGGTGGTACCAATTCGCTATGGTCATCAGGCATGACTTGTAACGCTGTAAGTTCGACGGTGGTCGCAACATACGGCGCAATTTGGAAGGAGTATTGATTGTGGCATCGATTGGTGTTGGGTCAATCGATACATATATTGGTGTGATGTGTACCCTTAGGGCAAACACATAATCAAACAGAGTTAGCTTGCTATAACGCGGTGGTAGGTAAGTACCAGCTAATGTTATAGGGACAAGCCGTACGGGCAATTAGTATCAGTTAGCTTAACGCATTACTGCGCTTCCACACCTGACCTATCAACGTCCTGGTCTCGAACGACCCTTCAAGGAGCTCAAGGCTCCGGGAAATCTCATCTCAAGGCAAGTTTCCCGCTTAGATGCTTTCAGCGGTTATCTCTTCCGAACATAGCTACCCGGCAATGCCACTGGCGTGACAACCGGTACACCAGAGGTTCGTCCACTCCGGTCCTCTCGTACTAGGAGCAGCCCCCTTCAAATTTCCAACGCCCACGGCAGATAGGGACCAAACTGTCTCACGACGTTTTAAACCCAGCTCACGTACCACTTTAAATGGCGAACAGCCATACCCTTGGGACCGGCTACAGCCCCAGGATGTGATGAGCCGACATCGAGGTGCCAAACTCCCCCGTCGATATGAACTCTTGGGAGGAATCAGCCTGTTATCCCCAGAGTACCTTTTATCCGTTGAGCGATGGCCCTTCCATACAGAACCACCGGATCACTATGTCCTACTTTCGTACCTGCTCGACTTGTCAGTCTCGCAGTTAAGCACGCTTATGCCATTGCACTATTAGCACGATGTCCGACCGTACCTAGCGTACCTTCGAACTCCTCCGTTACACTTTGGGAGGAGACCGCCCCAGTCAAACTGCCTACCATGCACTGTCCCCGATCCGGATAACGGACCAAGGTTAGAACCTCAAACAAACCAGGGTGGTATTTCAAGGTTGGCTCCACGAGAACTAGCGTCCCCGCTTCAAAGCCTCCCACCTATCCTACACAGATTGGTTCAAAGTCCAATGCAAAGCTACAGTAAAGGTTCATGGGGTCTTTCCGTCTAGCCGCGGGTAGATTGCATCATCACAAACACTTCAACTTCGCTGAGTCTCGGGAGGAGACAGTGTGGCCATCGTTACGCCATTCGTGCAGGTCGGAACTTACCCGACAAGGAATTTCGCTACCTTAGGACCGTTATAGTTACGGCCGCCGTTTACTGGGACTTCAATCAAGAGCTTGCACCCCATCATTTAATCTTCCAGCACCGGGCAGGCGTCACACCCTATACGTCCACTTTCGTGTTTGCAGAGTGCTGTGTTTTTATTAAACAGTCGCAGCCACCAGTTTATTGCAACCCTTTCGTCCTTCTGGCGCGAGCCAGTCAAACTACAAGGGCGTACCTTATCCCGAAGTTACGGTACCAATTTGCCGAGTTCCTTCTCCCGAGTTCTCTCAAGCGCCTTAGAATACTCATCTCGCCCACCTGTGTCGGTTTGCGGTACGGTCTCGTATGACTGAAGCTTAGAGGCTTTTCTTGGAACCACTTCCGATTGCTTCGCGAACAAGTTCGCTCGCCCCAACCCCTTGAATTACGTGCCCGGATTTGCCTAGACACCTTCTTTAAGTTAGGGACCGACTATTCCAACAGTCGGACAACCTTCCGCGATCCGTCCCCCCATCGCATCATACGACGGTGCAGGAATATTAACCTGCTTCCCATCAGCTACGCATCTCTGCCTCGCCTTAGGGGCCGACTCACCCTGCTCCGATGAACGTTGAACAGGAAACCTTGGGCTTACGGCGTGGGGGCTTTTCACCCCCATTATCGCTACTCATGTCAGCATTCGCACTTCTGATACCTCCAGCATCCTTTACAAGACACCTTCGCAGGCTTACAGAACGCTCTCCTACCATATGCTTACGCATATCCGCAGCTTCGGTGACTGGCTTAGCCCCGTTACATCTTCCGCGCAGGACGACTCGATCAGTGAGCTATTACGCTTTCTTTAAAGGATGGCTGCTTCTAAGCCAACCTCCTGACTGTTTTAGCCTTCCCACTTCGTTTTCCACTTAGCCAATCTTTGGGACCTTAGCTGGCGGTCTGGGTTGTTTCCCTCTTGACGCCGGACGTTAGCACCCGACGTCTGTCTCCCAAGCTCGCACTCATCGGTATTCGGAGTTTGCAATGGTTTGGTAAGTCGCGATGACCCCCTAGCCATGACAGTGCTCTACCCCCGATGGTGATACTTGAGGCACTACCTAAATAGTTTTCGGAGAGAACCAGCTATTTCCAAGTTTGTTTAGCCTTTCACCCCTACCCACAGCTCATCCCCTAATTTTTCAACATTAGTGGGTTCGGACCTCCAGTGCGTGTTACCGCACCTTCATCCTGGCCATGGGTAGATCACTTGGTTTCGGGTCTACACCCAGCGACTGTCGCCCTGTTCGGACTCGATTTCTCTACGGCTTCCCTATTCGGTTAACCTCGCCACTGAATGTAAGTCGCTGACCCATTATACAAAAGGTACGCAGTCACCCCTTGCGAGGCTCCTACTGTTTGTATGCACACGGTTTCAGGATCTATTTCACTCCCCTTCCGGGGTTCTTTTCGCCTTTCCCTCACGGTACTGGTTCACTATCGGTCGATATCGAGTATTTAGCCTTGGAGGATGGTCCCCCCATGTTCAGACAGGATTTCTCGTGTCCCGCCCTACTTGTTGCAAGCCTAGTACCACAACTGACATTTCGTGTAAGGGGCTATCACCCTCTATGGCGGCCATTTCCAGGACCTTCCACTATGTCTGCTGCTATCACTTGCGGCTGTTCCCATTTCGCTCGCCACTACTTTGGGAATCTCGGTTGATTTCTTTTCCTGCAGCTACTTAGATGTTTCAGTTCGCCGCGTTCGCTTTGCAACCCTATGTATTCAGGTTGCAATGACCTTAAAGGCCGGGTTTCCCCATTCGGAAATCTACGGATCAATGCGTGTTTGCTCGCTCCCCGTAGCTTATCGCAAGCTACTACGTCCTTCATCGCCTGATATCGCCAAGGCATCCACCATGTGCACTTATTCACTTGTCCCTATAACGTTAGCTTCTCTTGCGAGAGGCCCTGACTCGTTATAAGGGTCTAACTGAGTTTTGTGTTCGCCGTATCCAAAGCAGATCGTATTTACTACTTGAGATCACTTTAAATACTTTTGGTTGATACAATCACACCCAATCAAATCTTTTACTTACCGATGTCTCGGCTCGCTCCAGAATTGACGAATATAATCACAATCTTTACTTCTTCCAAATTGTTAAAGAACGAACAGCTTATTAAAGCTTTTGACCTTTCAAGGCCAAACAAAAACCAACTCGATGACCGCTTCGCGATCATCGAATTCGCTTTCGTTTGAACTTGGTGGAGGTTGACGGGATCGAACCGACGACCCCCTGCTTGCAAAGCAGGTGCTCTCCCAGCTGAGCTAAACCCCCCAGGGTGGTCAAACAAAAGTACAACCCTACTTTTGTTTGGATCAATCACCTAAAAATCGCTGGCAGAGCCAGTCGATTTCTAGCCGAACAAACCACGAAACACCATACAACCTTGTCTGGTGGTGGGTCTGGTTGGGCTCGAACCAACGACCCCCGCGTTATCAACACGGTGCTCTAACCAACTGAGCTACAGACCCATACGGATCAGTACCTAGTCGCAGGCTCACGCCTTTCGACATTCACTGTTCTTCTAACCAACAACCGATAAGCGTGGACACTCAACTTCTGTGCGTACTCTAGAAAGGAGGTGATCCAGCCGCACCTTCCGATACGGCTACCTTGTTACGACTTCACCCCAGTCACGAATCCTACCGTGGTAAGCGCCCTCCTTGCGGTTAAGCTACCTACTTCTGGTAAAACCCGCTCCCATGGTGTGACGGGCGGTGTGTACAAGACCCGGGAACGTATTCACCGCGACATGCTGATCCGCGATTACTAGCGATTCCAACTTCATGGAGTCGAGTTGCAGACTCCAATCCGGACTACGATACACTTTCTGGGATTAGCTCCCCCTCGCGGGTTGGCGGCCCTCTGTATGTACCATTGTATGACGTGTGAAGCCCTACCCATAAGGGCCATGAGGACTTGACGTCATCCCCACCTTCCTCCGGTTTGTCACCGGCAGTCTCATTAGAGTGCCCTTTCGTAGCAACTAATGACAAGGGTTGCGCTCGTTGCGGGACTTAACCCAACATCTCACGACACGAGCTGACGACAGCCATGCAGCACCTGTGTTACGGTTCTCTTTCGAGCACTTCCACCTCTCAGCAGAATTCCGTACATGTCAAGGGTAGGTAAGGTTTTTCGCGTTGCATCGAATTAATCCACATCATCCACCGCTTGTGCGGGTCCCCGTCAATTCCTTTGAGTTTTAATCTTGCGACCGTACTCCCCAGGCGGTCTACTTCACGCGTTAGCTGCGTTACCAAGTCAATTAAGACCCGACAACTAGTAGACATCGTTTAGGGCGTGGACTACCAGGGTATCTAATCCTGTTTGCTCCCCACGCTTTCGTGCATGAGCGTCAATCTTAGCCCAGGGGGCTGCCTTCGCCATCGGTATTCCTCCACATATCTACGCATTTCACTGCTACACGTGGAATTCTACCCCCCTCTGCCAGATTCTAGCCATACAGTCACAAATGCAGTTCCCAGGTTAAGCCCGGGGATTTCACATCTGTCTTGTATAACCGCCTGCGCACGCTTTACGCCCAGTAATTCCGATTAACGCTTGCACCCTACGTATTACCGCGGCTGCTGGCACGTAGTTAGCCGGTGCTTATTCTTCAGGTACCGTCATTAGAACCAGGTATTAACCAGTCCCGTTTCGTTCCTGACAAAAGTGCTTTACAACCCGAAGGCCTTCTTCACACACGCGGCATTGCTGGATCAGGGTTGCCCCCATTGTCCAAAATTCCCCACTGCTGCCTCCCGTAGGAGTCTGGGCCGTGTCTCAGTCCCAGTGTGGCTGGTCGTCCTCTCAGACCAGCTACTGATCGTCGCCTTGGTAGGCTTTTACCCTACCAACTAGCTAATCAGATATCGGCCGCTCCAGGAGCGAGAGGTCTTGCGAGCCCCCCCTTTCATCCTTAGATCGTATGCGGTATTAGCGTAACTTTCGCTACGTTATCCCCCACTCTAGGGCACGTTCCGATATTTTACTCACCCGTTCGCCACTCGCCGCCAGGGTTGCCCCCGCGCTGCCGTTCGACTTGCATGTGTAAGGCATGCCGCCAGCGTTCAATCTGAGCCAGGATCAAACTCTTCAGTTTAATCTCTGTGGTTGGCATTTCTGCCTGTCCCTTTTTACAGGGACCGCTCACTCAAAATACTGACAAGGCCGGTTCTTTCGAACCTTCCTATCTTTACTTCTTGTGAGCACTTCAATGTTTCGAGCTTTCGA
>FTKD01411777.1_pt1 | contig 91002 bp, 83 predicted proteins | sample 1658191 | NCBI WGS metagenome assembly FTKD01 (sample SAMEA3914808, study PRJEB12502) | metagenome | biome: forest; material: soil | place: Canada | collected 2011-08-03 | depth 0.3 m
AAGCAGAGCCAGTTGAAGCGCCTGGCCGATTTCCATGCGATCCACGCCAAGGAATCGCCGGCGATGCTCGCCAAGCTGCAGGCCGCGGTGATCGCCAACACCAACGTGTTCGAGGTGCTGATGGAGGCCGTGCGGGTGTGCTCGCTGGGCCAGATCACCAGCGCATTGTTCGAAGTCGGCGGCCAGTACCGCCGCAGTATGTGAAGGAGTCGTCATGTCACGCATCGACATTCGAAACATGAAGCGCGCCGTCCACGCCGGCACCCGCCCTGGCGCGACGGCAGAGTCCGCCTTGCTGTCCCAGGAATCTGCATTGAGCCTCCTGGCGAGAAGCATAGAGTTCGGTCACGGCCGCCTTGCCGTGATCCGCCTGGTCATGGCCGTGCAAACCGGCGCTGCGGTTTCAGAGGAACAATGGCAATACTGCAGGGACGTCGCAAGCTCTGCCCGGGCCGACGACACGTTGAGAGCCCTTTACCGGGACGCCACGCTGGCAACCGCGGCAAGGCTGCACTGAGGACGATTCAGCCGATTTCCAACCGCATGACCCGACGCAAGGTCCACCCATGACATCGTTCACTGCGCTGATGTTGACCCAAGCGGGACGAAACACCGAGGCGACCCTCGCCGCGCTCGACGAGTCCGCGCTACCCGAAGGCAACGTCTACGTTCGCGTCGAATACTCGAGCCTCAACTTCAAGGACGCCCTGGCGATCACCGGTCGCGGCGCCATCGTCAAGCGGTGGCCACTGGTCCCTGGCATCGACCTGGCAGGCATCGTCGAACGCAGCGAGCACGCCGACTGGAAAGCCGGTGATCGCGTAGTCGTCAACGGTTGGGGACTGGGCGAAACGCACTGGGGCGGGCTTGCCCAGCGCGCACGCTTGAATGGCGACTGGCTTCTGGCGCTACCGACGGCATACGATAGCCGGCAAGCGATGGCGATCGGCACCGCGGGCTACACGGCCGCGCTGTGCGTAATGGCCCTGCAGCGGCATGGATTGACACCCTCCGATGGCCCCGTACTGGTCACCGGTGCCTCCGGCGGCGTCGGCTCGGTGGCCGTGGTGCTGCTGGCCGGACTCGGGTTCCAGGTGGCCGCTTCGACCGGCCGTGCCGAGCAGGCCGACTATCTGCGAAACCTCGGCGCCGCCGAGATCGTCGAGCGCGCATCGATGGCGTCAGCCGGCAAACCGTTGCAGAGCGAGTGCTGGGCAGGCGTCGTGGACACGGTGGGCAGCCACACCCTGGCCAACGCGTGCGCCGCGACACGCTGGAACGGCGCCATCGCCGCCTGCGGCCTGGCCCAGGGCGCCGACTTGCCGGCGACTGTCCTCCCGTTCATCCTGCGCGGTGTCACGCTGTACGGCATCAACTGCGTCTACACGCCGAACGCGAAGCGCACGCAGGCCTGGGCCCTGCTGGCGCAGCATCTGCCCGTGGCTACCCTGGCACGGATGACACACGAGATCGGTCTCAGCGAGGCCATCGCGGCTTCCGGCGACTTGCTCGACGGCCAGTTGTGGGGTCGCACGGTGGTCGCGGTCGACCGCTGAGCCCGGCAGGACAATGCGCGCATTCCAAATCGAAAGGCGACGCGAAGTACGCCGAAGTACAGGCGCATCCGGCCATCTCCTGACCTAGTCAACGAATTTCCAACTGACGACACTAGGGAAAGCACGCAATCACTGGGGACATTGTTTCCTTATAGTTCACATGTAAATTACCTAGGAACTATATGCAAGGTCAAATGAAACTTGCGGCCGTGGCGCGAAGCACGCCCACCATGGCCGAGGCCCTACCCGATCTGCCGATGCGCGAGACGGTGCTGATCCGCCTCATGCGCGTCGCGATCTCGGGGATGACCGAATACTTCGACCCCGTTCTTCGCAGCATCGGCCTCTCCGAGAACTCGTTTCACGTGCTGTGCCTCTTGGTGGCCGCCGACCAGGGGCGGGCGTCGCCGAGTGAACTGAGTGAACTCGTGGGAACGAGTCGGGCCAACATGACCCGCATCCTTGAGCAGTTGGAGCGTGACGGCCATGCATCGCGGGCCGTCGAAGCCCTGGATGCACGTCGACACGTCATTCAGATCACGCCCAAAGGCCGTCGCGTCACCGCCGGTGCAGTGCCTCAGATGATCGAACCGTTGAAGCGCGCCTTCTCCGATCTGACGCTGGAGGAGTCCGCGCTGCTGGACTCGCTGCTGCGCAAGATGATCGTCTCGTTCGACAAGGGCGCGCGCGCCCTCAAGGCCACCGCCTGATCCTCGCCTATTCAGCCCTCAATCTCGTCAAGGAACCGCCATGGACGAAAGACTCAACCTCAAGCACCAGCTAGTCAGCGCCTGGTGCGGTCCGATCTTCCTGGTCACCTTCGTGTTGTTCTGGGGCGTGATCGGCAAGAACCTGCCGAACCCGTCACCGGCACTGAGTGCAGCCGACCTCGCAGCACGTTACGTCGCCAACCTCAACGAGATCCGCCTCGGCTTCATCATGTCGTTGATCATCATCGTGCTGTACATGCCCTGGTCGGCGCTTCTGGCCGCGCAGATGGCACGCATCGAGGGCAAGTTCCCGGTGATGGCCTACCTGCAGTTGCTGGGCGGCGGACTCACGGTGATGGTGGTGTCGTTCAGTGCCTTCTTCTGGGTGACCGCCGCCTTCCGCCCTGAGCGCGATCCGGCCGCCATCCAGATGCTGACCGACCTCGGGTGGCTGTGCATCGACTTGCAGTACGCCTGCACCACGCTGCAGATGGTGGCCGCCGCACTGGTGGGTCTGGGGGACAAGAGCAAGAACCCGCTGTTCCCGCGCTGGGTTTGCTTCCTGACGATCTGGTGCGGTCTGAGCTTTCTGCCGGCCAGCCTGACCGGCGTGCTCAAGACCGGTCCGTTCGCCTGGGATGGCGTGCTGAGCTACTACTTCCCGTACTTCTGCTGGCTGTGCTGGTTCAGCATCGCGAGCCTGTACATGATCAAGGACGTGCGCCGTCGCATCCGCATCGCCGAGGGAGCGGCCCCATCGGGGGCCACGTTCGACCAAGCCGCACACGCCTGATCGATCAGGACTCTATCGATGTCCACCTTGAACGTTGCCGTCGTCGGCAGCGGCCCGGCCGGGATGTACCTGGTGGAGGCCCTGCACAAGCTGTTGCCGCGGCTCGCGGTGGACGTTATCGAACGTCTGCCCACGCCGTTCGGGCTCGTCCGTTCCGGCGTGGCGCCCGACCATGCATCGGTGCGTGCCATCGCCCAACGCTTTGAACAGGTGCTCGACCGGCCAGGCGTGCGCTTCGCAGGAGGCGTCGAGGTGGGCCGCGACATCGGCCTGACGCAATTGCGCGAGCTCTACGATGTGGTCGTGCTCGCCCACGGCTGCCCGGTCGACAAGGCGCTCGGGATTCCCGGTGAACACCTGCCAGGGGTCTGGGGGTCCGCGCGGTTCACAGGCTGGTACAACGCCCACCCTGACCACGCCGGAAGCGGTGCCACCGACCTTCCTCGCACGGTCATCGTGCTCGGCAACGGCAACGTCGCGATCGACGTGGCACGCCTGCTGACGAAGTCGCAGATCGACCTGGCGGCCACCGACATGCATCCTGCAGCGGTGCAGGTGCTCGGACGCTCGAATGTCCAGAAGGTCATGCTGGTGGGCCGGCGAGCGCCGATCGACGCCCGCTTCTCCGTGAAGGAGTTGGAAGAACTGGCCGATGTCGCCAACGTCTCCGTGGCGCTGCCGGCCGGCGTCTCCCTGCCCACCGATGCCGAGCTCGATGCGCTGCCGCCCGCGCAAGGCGCGATGCTTCGTGCCCTGCGGACGCGCGCAACGAATCACTCGCGGCATGATCGGTTGGCCAACATCGAGTTCCAGTTCCTCGCACGGCCTGCCGAGGTACTGGGCACCGCGCGCGTGGAAGGCATGCGTTTCGAGCGCATGGTGCAGGCCAGATCGGGTCTCCAGGGTACCGGCCAGTTCTTCGACGTCGCCTGTGGCGCCGTGGTCTCCTGCATCGGCTTCCAGGCGCGGCTTCTGGCCGGCCTGCGGATGGAACCGACCCGCGGCGGGCTCGCCAACAACGACGCACTCATCGATGCGAACCTCTACTGCACCGGGTGGGCACGGCGCGGCCCCAGCGGCACGATTGCCACCAACCGGACCGATGCCAGCCAGGTGGCTCGGCGCATCGCCAGCGAGGTGCGCGCGCGAGGTACGCCTGGACCCGCCGGGCTGGATGCCGTGCTGAAGCGACTGGGAACGCGCTGCGTCGATGTGGCGGACTGGCGGGCGATCGATGTCGCGGAGCGTGGGCTGGCCTTTGGCGCTGCCCCGCGCCGACGGTTCCATGCCGTGGCCGACATGCTTCAGTTTCTGTCGGACCGGGCGATCCCGCCTTCTCCCTTGCACACGACCCGTATCGAGGAGCTGCCATGACCCACGTCGTCACAGAGTCTTGCATTCGCTGCAAGTACACCGACTGCATCGACGTGTGCCCAGTTGAGTGTTTTCATGGCGGCGAGGTCATGCTGGCGATCAACCCTCACGTATGCATCGATTGCGCCGCGTGTGTGCCGGTGTGCCCCAGTCACGCCATCGTGCCGTCAAACAAGCCCGAGGCGCAACGCTGGCTGGAGCTCAACGCCCGCATGTCGGCCGTGTGGCCCCAGATGCTGGACCGTCGAGCGGACTTCGAGGACGCCGATCTCTACAAGAACCAGCCCGCCAAATACGAGAAGTTCTTCACCGAGAACGCGCAATCCGACTGAGAACACCGGTACCCCTCGAATCGACGCCACGTGCCCGCCAGGGGTCGTGCCGACAGCCCGAAGCCAAGGAGACAACATGAGCGTGATCCACCTCGAAGGCGGCCTGAGCCGGCATTCCCGCAAGTGCCCGATCTGCGAAGCCGGATGCGGCGTGCTGGTGACGGTCGATGCGGCCCAGCGAAAGGTGATCGACATCCGGGGTGATGAGGACGATCCGCTCAGCCGTGGCTTCGTCTGCCCCAAGAGCCAGGGCATGAAGGTGCTGCGCGAGGATCGCGACGTGCTCACGAAGCCGTTGCGCCGTCGCGGCCGCGACTTCGAGGAAATCGGCTGGGACGAGGCCTTCTCACTCGCGGCCGAACGTTTCCAGGCGATCACACGCACGCATGGCGCCGATGCGAATGCGCTGTATGTCGGCAACCCGACCGCGCACAACCCGGGTGGGCTGCTGTACACGCTGAGTTGCGCGATGGCGCTTGGAACGCGTTCACTGTTCTCGTCCACGACCGTCGACCACATGCCCAAGGTGCTCTCCACTGGGCTGATGTTCGGCGACCAGTCGCTGATCCCGGTGCCGGACTTGGACCGCACCCACTACCTGTTGATGTTGGGTGCCAACCCATGCATCTCGGGCGGCAGCCTGATGACGGCCCCGGGCATGGAGCGGCGGATGTCGGAGATCCATGCCCGGGGCGGTCAGGTCGTGGTGGTGGACCCCCGTCGCACCGAAACCGCGGTCCTGGCCAGCCGGCACGTGCCGATCCGGCCGGGCACCGACGCGTTCTTCTTGCTGGGACTGCTGCGTGTGCTGTTCGAGGAAGGCTTGGTCGCCCCCGGGCGACTGGGTGAGCACCTGAACGGATTGGACGAAATTGCCGCGATGGCACGGTCGTTCGCGCTGGCCGACCTGAGTGTCGCCAGCGGTATTGGAGTCGACGTGATGGTCGAAATCGCGCGCGGTTTTGCCAGCGCACCTACGGCTGCGTGCTATGGCCGCACGGGATCGTCGCAACAAGTCTTTGGCTCGGTCACGAGCTGGCTGATCGACGTGCTCAATGCCGTCACAGGCAACCTCGATCGCGCCGGCGGGGCGATGATCCCGATGGGGGTCACGCCGTCGATCTTCCTCAATGAGCGATACCAGGGCGACGTGGGGCCTCACCACCGCTGGTTCTCGCGCGTCCGGGGCCTGCCGGAAGTCGCGGGCCAGTTGCCCGCGGTGGTCATGGCCGAAGAGATGCTCACCCCCGGTCCAGGACAGATTCGCGGGCTGCTGACGATCTGCGCCAACCCGGTGCTGTCGTCTCCGAACGGCCCGCGGCTGTCGCAGGCCCTGGAGTCGCTCGACTTCATGGTGGCCTGCGACATCTATCTCGGCGAGACCAGCCGCCACGCCGACCTCATCCTGCCCGGCTCCAGCCACCTGGACCGCTCTGACTGGCCCATATTCACTTCCACCTTCCAGGTGCGCCACGTGGCCAAGTGGGTCGACAAGGTGTTCGAATCGTCACCGGGCTCCAAGACCGATGGCGAGATCATGCTCGGCCTGGCCGCGAAGATCGCCGGCGCCAGCGAGCGCGCGATGGACGACGCGCTGGCCGGACACTTCCTGCAAATCGCCGAAGCGGCGGGTGGCCTGGGCGGCAAGACGCAGGCCCAGGCGTTGGCTTTGCTCGAGGCGCCGCATGGCAGCGACCGCATCTACGAGATCTTGCTGCGCACGCATCACTTCGGCGACAGGTTCGGTGAACGCCCTGATGGACTCACGCTGTCGAAGGTGAAAGCCGCCGACCATGGCATCGACATGGGCCCGTTGTTCGAGCGGCTGCCGCAGGCGCTGGGCACGCCGAGTGGCAAGGTCGAACTGGCCCCCGAATTGCTGATGCGCGAAGTGCCGCGCTTGCGTGAGGCGGTGGCGCAGACGGTGCCCGATGACGAACTGGTGATGATCGGCCGGCGTCAGCTGCACTCCATCAACTCCTGGCTGCACAACATCCGCACGCTCAACCGCGGGCCGGACAAGTGCACTGTGCTGATGAATCCACGGGATGCACAACGCCGACACCTCGCCAGCGGCGACCGTATCGAGGTCCGTCGCGGGGACAAGGTCTTCGAGATGCCCGTGACCGTGAGCGAGGACATGATGCCCGGCGTGATCAGCGCCCCGCACGGCTGGGGCCACGACGAGCCCGACTCACGTCTGTCCCATGCACGCACCCGCCCGGGCACCAACTCGAACCTGATCGCGTCCGAGTTCGACATCGACTTGCCGAGCGGCAATGCGGTGCTGACGGGATTTACCGTCACGGCACGAAAGGCATCACCCACGCCCGTCGTGGGCCACGGAGCATGACTGAGCTGACTTTGCGCGCACAAGGCGTTGTTCCGCGGCGCCGGCGTCACCCCGGAGACGTCGACAAGCCCATGAGATGGCCGTGCATCGGATGGTTCAGGCGGACGGCCTTCGGGTTCAGCGCCTGCGCGGCAACCTTTTGGCGAATGCCATCAAGTATGGCTCGCAAGACACACCGGTGCGCGTAATCGTGATCGGCCAAGATCAGGACGTGTTGGTCGAGGTGCACAACGAAGGAGTGCCAATCGAGCCGTCCCTGTTGGAGTGCCTGTTCGATCCGCTCAGGCGCGCCCACGAAACCCCTTTCTGTCGTACGACACATTTGTGTGGGCTGCCCTTGCGCGACTTGAGCTCGACCGGAACGATCTGTTCTTTGAACCGCCCGGCGGCTATCCCGGCTGCCTCGCGCTGTTGGCAAAGCACTGCGAGTTCATCCTGCTGCGCCCGGGTGATTCCGAAGCGCTGGGCGACGTTTTCCGCGGTGATGCCCATGTGCATCTTCTCCCACGAGTCGCGCAGGACGCCCACCATGCTTCGATCAGCACGGCGCCACCCTTTGGCGCGCTGTAGCGCACCGCGGTCTCAAGACAGGGGCCGCGACTCATATGGTTTTCCCGCGGTTCGAGCGCACTTTCCATGGAGGCCGCCAGGCGACACGAGTGCAATGATCTCTCGCGACCCAGCTTCACGATTAGTACAAACGATGAGAAAGTGTTCATGTTTTGTGCCTAGACTCGTCTCGAACTATTCGATCGGAGACGCCCATGTTGACCCCCTTCTGGCAGGTGCCGTTCCACGCCTTTTCCGAGCTGGCCGGGTCAGGGTTCGTGGATCTTCAGTGCGACGATGCGGGCGTGCGCGACCAGGCCGGCGCACAGCCGGCGCGCACGGGTTGCGAAGTCTTGGCCGCGACCCCTGCAGCACGAGGTGACAGCGCCACGCGACGCGGTCTCCTGAACTGGGCGCTCCCGATTCGCCACGACTGATCGCAGCGAGCCGCGGGCGACACACGCGGCGATGTCGCCCGGGTCTCTCAACGGCCTTCGGCGACCGAAGGCAGGCATGCGATCGGCTGCAGCGTGCACACGCGTTGCAGAGGGACAAAGCGCCTGCTCGATGCGCGCCGCCCTGCGCCGTGCCGTTTCGATGTCATTTTAATAAACACTTTTGTTATTTGTGTTTAAAATAAATGGCATCCGAACGAACGACATCGTCCAACGACGTACTCGAGGCAGCCCTCATGAACATCGACCTGAGCAACAAGCGCGTCATCGTCACCGGCGCGTCACGCGGCATCGGGCTCGCGATCGCCAAGGCCTTCGCTGCCGAGGGCGCGCGCGTCGCCGTGTGCGCCCGCAGCGAGTCCGACATCCTGGGCACCGCCGCACTGCTGCAGTCGTCGGCGCAGTCCGTCATCGCCCGCGCGGTGGACGTGACGGACACACCCGGCGTGCAGGCCTTCGTGGCGGAAGTCGTCGAGACCTGGGGCGGCGTGGACGTGCTGATCAACAACGCGGGCCAGGGCCGCGGCGGCAGCCTCGACACGCTGACGCCGGAGCAGATCCTGGAGCACGCCAACGTGCTGCAGATGGGGCATTTCCGCTTCGTGCAGGCGGTGGTGCCGCACATGCGGGCGCAGCGCTGGGGCCGCATCGTCGACATCAACGCGCTGGCCGGGGCCTACCCGACGCCCGACGGCATCCCTTCCGTCATCAACCGCGCGTCCTGCATCGCGCTATCCAAGACGCTGGGCATGTCCCTGCCGAAGGACGGCATCCTTGTCAATTCGCTCAACATGGGCTGGATCGACACCGGGCAATGGAACAGGCACTTCAACGAGATGCCGGCCGGCAGCTGCACCCGTGCGGAATTCGACGAGATGGTGCTGAAGGTGGTGCCAGCCGGTCGCTTCGGCAAGCCAGAGGACGTCGTCGGCATGGCCTTGTTCCTCGCCAGCGACTACGCGAGCTTCATCAGCGCGGCGTCGATCGACATCGCCGGCGGCATGCAGGGCCAGATCGCCTACTACCCGACGCTCAAGCGCGACTTCCATGCGGCGATGGTGGCGCGCATGGCCGCCGCCGAAGCGACCCGCTGAGCCCGTGGCCATGAAGCTCCAGGACAGCGTGGCGATCGTCACGGGCGCATCGTCGGGCATCGGCGAGGCGATTGCGCGCGAACTCAGCAGCCTGGGCGTCCGGTTGGTGCTGACCGCCCGCCGCCAGGATCGACTCGCCGCGTTGGTGGCGAGCCTGCCCTCGCCCAGCGTCGCCCTGCCGGCCGCGATCGAAGCCCCCGGCACGCCCGCTGCCTTGTTGGCGCTGGCCCTCGAGCACTTCGGACGCGCGGACATCCTCGTCAACAACGCCGGCATCTTCGTCAGCGGCCGCATCGACACGGTCGACCTCGACGAGCTCTCGCAGATGATGCGCGTGAACTTCGACGCCGTCGTGCGCGGTTCGTACGTCTTCGCGCGGCACTTCAAGGCGCAAGGCAGTGGCGCCATCGTCAACGTGTCGAGTATCGGCGCCTACCTCAGCTCGTCCTCCGTGGGCGTCTACAGCGGCCTCAAGCACGCCCTGGAGGTGTTCACGTCGGCACTGCGGGTGGAACTGGGCGGCAGCGGCGTGAAGGTTGGGACGATCGCGCCGGGCACCACGGAGACCGGGATCTTCGACCGGTTGCGTGCCCAGGGCGCGCCTGTCGGCGCCGACAAGACGCCCGCGCTCGCTCCCGCCGACATCGCCGCGGCCGTCCGCTTCATGCTCGAACAGCCCGAGCGGGCGAACGTCGCGCGGATGCTGCTGGTGTCGGCCTCCGAATCGGTGTGACGGATCGCGCGCTGCGTTCGCGTCCTGGTCCCGGTCCCGGGCTCGGCGCCACGCCCTGGCCCTCCCGCCAGCGCGCGATCTGGGTGATCGGCGTGCTGTTCGTCCTCACGCTGCTGTCGCAGCTCGATCGGCAACTGCCCGCGCTGGTTGTGCGGCCGCTGCGCAAGGAGTTCGGGCTGACCGACACCGGCTTCAGCCTGCTCCAGGGCTATGCGTTCGCGGCGTTCTACACGCTCGCCGGCCTGCCGCTGGGGCGACTCGTCGACCGCGGCAATCGCCGCAACCTCATCTGCTGCGGGCTGCTGGCGTGGAGCGCCAGCACGGCGCTGTTCGCGTTCGGGCACACCTATGCGCAACTGCTCGTGGCCCGCATGGGCGTGGGCATCGGCGAAGCAGTGCTCGCCCCCGCGGCCTATTCGATGATCGCCGATCACGTGAAGCCCGCGCGGCGCGGCCGCGCGCTCGCGGCCTACTACGTGTCCATCGCGATCGGCTCGGGCGCCTCGTTGCTGCTGGGCGGCTGGCTCCTGTCCGTCATCCCGGCCCAAGGCATCGTGCTGGGCGGGCCGGGCCTCATGCCGCCCTGGCGCGTGGCCTTCCTGGCCGCTGCGCTGCCCGCCGTTCCGCTCGCACTGCTGCTCATGCTGTCGGTGCGCGAACCCGCCCGGCACGGCGATCATCCCGCCGACGCCACGTGCGCCACGCCGTCGCTGCGCGACTTCGTCGCCCACCTGCGCGCCCATGCGGCCACGTTCGTCCGCGTCCTCTTCTATCCCGCCCTGCTCTCGATCATCGGCTACGGCGCCCTGGCCTGGGCCCCGGCCCTCTTCGACCGCCGGTTCGGCCTGCCGCCCTCGACTTCGGGCGTGATGCTCGGGCTGATCGTGGCGGGGGCGGGCGCGAGCGGCACCTTGCTGAGCGGAACGCTCAGCGATGCGGGGGTGGCCCGGGGCATCCCTGGGGCGCGTTTGCGGGTGGCGCTGCTCGGGCTGTCGCTGGCCAGCCTGCCGGCGATCGCGTGGCCGCTGATGCCGACGCCCACGCTGTCGTTCGCCTTGCTGTTCCTCACGGTACTCGGCCTGGCCATCGCGCAATCGGCCGCCCCGGCGGCGATCCAGGACGTGGTGCCCAACCGCATGCGCGGCCAGGCGATCGCCGTCTACCTGCTGCTCGCCGGTCTGCTGGGCATCGGACTGGGCCCGACGACGGTGGCGCTGGTCACCGACCGCCTCTTCCACGACGACCACGCCTTGCCGTGGTCGCTGGCCATCACGGCGGCGCCGGCGGTCTTGCTCGGGTTGTGGATCCTTGGCACCGCCCAGAAGCCGTATGGCCAGACGCTGCGGCACTTGCAGGACGATGCCCGATCGCGCGTCGTCCCGGCGTGACGGCGCCCGCCTGGCTGGCGGCCTGCCCTGCCCTCAACGTTCGTTGCCGTCGATCACTTCCCCGCCCAGGATCTCGGCCGGCGTCCTGACGCTCTTGCCGAGGATCGGTCCGACCAGCTCATGGCCCCAGACGCTGAGCACCTCGGGATTGAGCTCGAAGCCGTCGTGATGCCAAGGCTCGAGCTCGACAATCGTCTCGAACGCGAAGCCCGACGGATTGAAGTGGTAGAACGACATGTGCGGATCCTGCGAGTGCTGGCCCAACGTCATCATCATCGGCAGGCCGTGCTTTCGCACCAGGTCGTAGGTCTGGCCGACGTCGCGCACGGTGTTGACGACAAGGCCGACGTGTTGGACGCCCATGCGCCCCGGCCCATGCCCGTAGGCGATGTCATGGCTCGTGTGGTCATTGAGCTTCGCGCTGAAGAAGCCGGTGCGGCCCTTTCCCGCGCCGGCGCCGTACCAGCGAAAACCCATGATGTTCGTCAGGAAGTTCTCGAGTTCCGGCGTGTATTCAGGCGTGATGAGGACGATGTGCCCCATGCCGCGGGCGCCGGCCGAAAAGCCGCCGTGCGGTCGGCCCGGAAGGAACGAGTTCGGCGTCCACCTTTGGGCGTAGAACAGCTCGTGCCGGTAGCCCACCGGATCCTTGAAGCGGATCAATTCCTTGACGCCGCGCAGTTCGCACAGCGCCGCATCGCCCACGGTAACCTCGACACCCGATGCGCGGAATTTCTCGACCGCGGCCAGGTACTCCAGGCGACCGCGCGCCTCCCAGCCGATGTAGGCCACGCGATCGATGCGCCCTGGATGCAGCGCGATGCGATGTCGACGATCGTCGAGCTTGAAATAGAGCGAGTGCGGGTCGGACTCCGGCGTCTTGCCGATCTGGAAGCCCATCACTTCGGGGCCGTAGCTGCGCCACTCCTCGAGCTGTGTCGTCTCGAAGCCGAGGTAGCCGATACCGATGATGTCCATGTCTGACTTTCGCGCAAGAGAGGCCGGAGGCGGAAATTAGGACGCGTTCTCTTCGACCGAGATAGCTTCGGCGGGACAGGCCGCGGCGCCCTCGCGCGCCTCTTCCTCGAGGCCTTCAGGCACCTGGTCGCTCTCGAGAAACACCAGGCCGTCGGCGTCCAGCTTGTACACCTGCGGGCAGACCTGGGCGCACAGACCGTAGCCGCAGCAACGTCCGCGGTCGACGGTCACGCGAAGCGTGCGGGGGGACGATGAATCTTGCGCGGCCATGTGATGTCTCCTGTGGGCGGCTGTGAGGACGTCTGCGCGCCCGTGTCGGCCAATTATGCACACATCATAGAAATGTGTCACTTTTATCGAGACATGTTTTATGGATGAATTCGGATATTAAAATCTCATTCCACAGGCAGAATTCATTGTTGCTCGACATCGCCCCTCCCATGACATCCCATTCGAACGCCACGGCCGACCTGCAGGAACTCGACGACGATGGCGACTCGACGTCCGACAGCCCCTCCGCGCGCGGCCGATCCGCCGCCGTCATGGTCAAGCCGGTATCCAACGCGATCCGCATCCTGCGCTACCTGAGCCAGACCGGCGCGCCGGAACGTGCGGCCGACATCGCCCGCCATCTGTCGATCAACTCGAGCACCTGCTTCAACATCCTGCGCACGCTGGTCGCCGAGGACGTGATCGAGTTCGAGCCCAACTCGAAAATGTATTCCGCAGGCCAGGGGCTCGCGCGCCTGGTCGACCAGTTGGCCACGCAAGGCCAGCGCATCGAACACGCGAAGCCTTACATGGCCGAGCTCGCGTCGCGCTTCCACGTCACCGTCACGCTCTGGCGCCGCATGGGCACCGACCGCATCGTTCTGGTCGCCTCGGAGACCAGCCCCACCGACCTGCGCATCGACATGCCCACCGGCCAGCGGCTGCCTCTGCTGATGGGCGCGACGGGACGACTCTTCGCCGGCCAGCTGGGACTCTCGGAGGACGAGGCGCGCCGCGAATTCGCGGGCATGCGCTGGTCGCGCCCGTTGTCGTTCGACGCCTACTGGCGCGAGGTCAATCGCGCCAAGCGCCGCGGCTGGGCGCTGGACGACGGGTACTTCGCCAACGGGATCGCGTCCATCGCCGCCCCGGTGCGCGGCCGCGATGACGAGATCGCTTTCACGGTCTCCGCGGTCATGATCCGCGGCCACCATGACGAAGCCCGCCTGGACGAACTCGGCGCGGCGCTGCGCGACGTCGGCGTGCAACTCGCGGCGACGCTGTTCTGAACCGGCGCAGCGGGCGCCGCGACGTCACGCCTGCATGCGCGGCAGCCGGATCACCAGGCCATCCACCGCATCGGTGATCGCGATCTGGCAGGTCAGGCGGCTGTTCGGTCGGTAGTCGTCGGCGCACTCCGCCATGTCGCGCTCGCCGTCCGTCGGCGCGGGCAACCCGATCGCCTGGGCGCCTTCCACGTAGCCGTGACAGGTTCCGCAGGCGCACGCTCCGCCACAGTCGGCCGTGATGCCCGGCACCGACGCGTCGACCGCCGCCTGCATCGCGGACGAGCCGATCCGAGCCTGGACGACGTGCACGACGCCGTTGTCTTCGATGAACGTGAGGGTAGGCATCGGGTTTGTCCTGGGTAGTTGCTTGACAATATTATGAACAGATATGTAGATTCTGTTCAAGCTTTGTCCTATCATCGGTCGCAACCGAACGCTCGCCGCGCGCCATCCACCGCGGCGAGGCCCCTGCAACCGACACGGTGAACACCATGAAGCTTGAAGACCTGATCCTCGTGAGCGTCGACGACCACGCCATCGAACCGCCCGACGCGTTCGCTCGCCATATGCCGGAACGCTTCAAGGGGCGCGAGCCCAAGGTGCAGCAGATCAAGGGCCGCGACGTGTGGGTGTTCGAGGACAAGGCCACCGGCTACATGGGCCTGAACTCGGTCGTCGGCCGGCCCAAGGAGGAGTACGGCATGGAGCCGCTGTCCTACGAGCAGATGCGCCGCGGCACCTGGGACGTGAAGGCCCGCGTCGACGACATGAGCGCCAACGGCGTGCTGGGCTCGCTGTGCTTTCCCACCTTCCCCGGCTTCGCCGGCCAGCGCTTCCAGGGCATCGCCGACCGCGCCGTCTCGCTGGCCGCCATCCAGGCCTACAACGACTGGCACCTGCACGACTGGTGCAACGCCGCACCCGGTCGCTTCATCCCGTTGATGATGGTGCCCTGGTGGGACATGCAGGCCGCCGCGGCCGAGGTCGAGCGCCTCGCGCGCCAGGGCGTGCATGCCCTGACCCTGTCGGACAACCCGACGGTGCACGGCTACCCGTCCATCCACAACGACCACTGGGATCCTCTGTGGAAAGCCTGCGCGGACAACGACGTGGTGATCTGCTGCCACATCGGCACCGGCGTCAAGGCGGCCCATGCATCGGACGAGTCGCCGATCGACGCCTGGATCACGTCGATGCCCATCTCGATCTCCAACTCCGCCGCCGACTGGATCTGGGCGCCGATGTGGAAGAAGTTCCCCAAGCTGCGCATGGCGCTGTCCGAAGGCGGCATCGGCTGGATCCCCTACCTGCTCGAGCGTGCCGACTTCACCCACAACCATCACAAGGCGTGGACGAACTCGACGTTCGACGGCAAGAAGCCGAGCGATATCTTCAACGAGCACATCATCACGTGCTTCATCGAGGATCAATTCGGCCTGCGCAACCTCGACGCGATCAACGTCGACATGGTGACCTGGGAGTGCGACTACCCGCACTCGGACTGCACCTGGCCCCATTCGGCGGACGTGTTCCATCGCCAATCGGGCCACTTGGCAGACGCCGTGATCGACAAGATCACGCACCTGAACGCCATGCGCGAGTTCTCGTACGACCCGTTCGCCATCCTTGGCCGCGAGAACTGCACTGTCGGCGCGTTGAAGGCCCAGGCGGCCCACGTCAGCGTCGAGCCGGCGCTGGGCCTGGGCGGCGCCGCGCCGGATCGCGATCCGTCGCGCCCCGTCACCTCGGGCGACATCAACAAGATGTTCGCCGCGGCCGACGCCGGCACCGCGCTGTGATGCCTCACCCCTGCCCCTGAGCCCATGTCGATCGCACAATTCAGCCACGCGCGGATCCCGGACGACGCCGAGGCGCTGCGTCCGAGCGTCCGGGCATTCCTCGAGCGCGAGATGTTCGACGTCGCGCCGCGACTGCGCGCAGACTCCTGGATGGGCTTCGACGCCGGCTTCAGCCGCCGCCTGGCCGCTCAGGGCTGGGTCGGCATGGCCTTGCCGCGGCGCTACGGTGGCGGCGAGGCGAGCCCGTTCGCGCGCTACGTGGTGATCGAGGAGTTGCTCAACGCGGGCGCCCCCGTGTCGGCGCACTGGATCGCCGACCGCCAGAGCGCCCCCCTGATCCTGCGCTACGGCACCGAGGCCCAGAAGGACAAGCACCTGCCCGCGATCTGCCGTGGCGAGCAGTTCTTCTGCATCGGCATGAGTGAGCCGGGCTCGGGATCCGACCTCGCGAGCATCCGCACGAATGCGCGAAGCAACGGCACGGGCTGGACGCTCAACGGCCAGAAGCTGTGGACGACGAACGCCCACAAGTCGCACTACATGATCGCGCTGGTACGCACCGCCGACAAATCGGCGGCGCGCCACGAAGGCATGTCGCAGTTCATCGTCGACCTGCGGCTGCCGGGCATCACGATCCGCCCGATCCGCGACCTCACAGGCAGCGAGCATTTCAACGAGGTGTTCTTCGACGACGTGCAACTGAGCTCCGATGCGCTGATCGGCACGGAGGGTCAAGGCTGGGAGCAGGTGACCGCGGAGCTCGCCTTCGAACGCAGCGGGCCGGAGCGCTTCCTGAGCAGCATCGCCGTGCTGCACACGTTGATCGATGCCATCGGTCCGACGCCCGATGCCTGCCAGGCGCGCGAGATCGGCCGTCTCACCGCGCGCCTCGTGGGCCTGCGCCAGATGTCGCTGGCCGTCACGGCCCAGCTGGCCTCGGGCGCCAACCCCGCGTGGGCGGCCTCGTGCGTGAAGGACCTGGGAACGGGCTTCGAGCAGGAGCTGCCCGAGATTGCACAGTCGCTGATGGACGTCGAGCCCTGCTCGGTCGGCGGCACCGACCATGCTCGCGTCCTGGCGCACCTGATGCAGCAGGCCCCTTCATTCTCGTTGCGTGGCGGCACGCGCGAAATCCTGCGCGGCATCATCGCCCGCGGACTCGGACTCCGATAGCGATGCGCGAACTCCTCGAATCATCGGTCGAGCGCCTGCTCGCCGAGTACGCCACGCCGCAGGTGCGGCTGGCCTGCGACCAAGGCGCTTGGCCGCCCACGTTGTGGACGGCCATCGCCGAGTCCGGCTTCGCGCTTGCCGCCGTACCGGAGTCGCTGGGGGGCGCGGGTGCCACCTGGCACGACCTGTTCGGCGTGTTGCACGCCTGCGGCCGCAACGGGGCCCCGGCGCCCCTGCCCGAGGCGATGCTGGCCAACTGGCTGCTCGGCCAGGCCGGATTGGCGCCCGTCGAGGACAAGCTGTCGTTTGGCCTCGGCGAGGGCCTGGCGATTCGCGGCGGACGTGTCAGCGGCAACCTCGCCGCCGTGCCGTGGGGCCGCGATGTGGACGTCGTCGTTGGCGTCGCCGACGCGCCCGAGCCGACCGTGGTGGTGCTCGCCGTCAAGGACGCCGCGCAGACGTTGCTGCGATCGAACGCGGCGGGCGAGCCCCGCGACAACCTGCATTTCGACAACGCTCCCGTGCTCGCGCAGGCCCCGCTGCCCGGCCGCCTGGGCGCCGACGTGCTGCTGCGCGGAGGCGCCCTGCTGCGCTCGGTGCAGATCGCCGGCGCGCTGGAGGCGGTACTGGAGATGACGCAGAAGCACGCCATCGAACGCTCGCAGTTCGGCAAGCCCATCGGCAGCTTCCAGGCGATCCAGCACCAGATCGCCGTGCTGGCCGAACACGCGGCGCTGGCCCGCTCGGCCAGCGAATCGGCGTGCGCCTGCGCCAGCGCCAGCGCCGAATTCGAGCTGCTGGCGCTGGCCAGCGCCAAGGTCTGCGCCGGCGAAGCCGCCGGGGTCGCCGCGGGCATCGCGCACGCCGTGCACGGTGCGATCGGCTTCACTCACGAGCACACACTCCATCTGTCGACGCGCCGGCTCTGGGCCTGGCGCAGCGAGTTCGGCAGCGCGACGCACTGGTCGACGCTGATCGGGCGCGCGGTCTGCGCGCGCGGATCGCGCGCGTTGTGGCCTGCCGTCACGCGGGGATCGTTCGACTACGCCGGAGCCCTTTCATGACCGATACACCCTTCCTGCTCGTCGAGCGCGACGACGGCGTCGTCACGGTACGCATGAACCGACCCGAGACGCGCAACGCGCTGTCCGAGCCAGGGCAGATGCAGGAGTTCGTCGATCTCTGCGCCGACCTGCGGCGCGACCGCAGCGCCAAGGTGGTCGTCCTCACCGGCAACGGGCCGGCGTTCTGCGCGGGCGGCAACGTCAAGGACATGCAGTCGCGCGGCGGCATCTTCGCCGGCAGCCCGTACGAGGTGCGCAACAGCTACCGCGACGGCATCCAGCGCATACCGCTCGCGCTCTACGAGCTCGAGCTGCCGGTGATCGCGGCCGTCAACGGTGCGGCCATCGGCGCGGGACTGGACCTCGCGTGCATGTGCGACATCCGCGTCGCCGCCGACAACGCGATCTTCGCCGAGAGTTTCGTCAAGCTGGGCATCGTTCCCGGTGACGGCGGCGCATGGCTGCTGCCGCGCGTGATCGGCCTGCCCAAGGCGAGCCTCATGGCGTTCACCGGCGACTCGATCAACGCGGAGAAGGCGCTGGATTGGGGCCTGGTGGCACAGGTCGCGCCGGCCGCGGATCTGGTCGGCGAAGCCCAGGCCCTCGCCCGTCGCATCGCCGCCAACCCCGCACATGCGCTGCGCCTGACCAAGCGCCTGCTGCGCGAAGGCCAGCACATGCGGCTCGATTCGCTGCTGGAACTGTCCGCCGCCTACCAGGCGCTGGCACACCACACCGAAGACCACCTCGAATCGGTCAACGCCTTCCTCGAGAAGCGCCCGGCCCGCCACACGGGCGGCTGACTTTCACCTAACCGCTTGCTGGAATCCCGATGCGCACCGTCTTTCGCGACGACCACGACCTGTTTCGCCAGACCGCCCGCCGCTTCGTCGAAAAGGAGATCGTTCCGCACCTGGCAGAGTGGGAACACGCGGGCATCGTGCCCAAGTCGCTGTGGCTCAAGGCCGGCGAGGCGGGCCTGCTGTGCGCCACCGTACCGGAGGAATACGGCGGCTCCGGCGGCGACTTCGGCCACTCCGCCGTGATGATCGAGGAGCTCGCCCGGGCGAACGCCACCGCCGTCGGCTTCACGACGCATTCGGAGATCGTCGCCCCCTACATCGTGGCCTACGGCACGGAGGAACAGAAGCAGCGCTGGTTGCCGCGCATGGTCTCGGGCGAGTTGATCGGCGTGATCGCGATGAGCGAGCCCGGCATCGGCAGCGACCTGCGCTCCATGCGCACCACCGCCCGCCGCGAGGGCGACGACTACATCGTCAACGGCCAGAAGACCTTCATCACCAACGGCGGCAACGCCGGCCTGATGGTGACGGCCACCAAGCTCGACCCGCTGGACAAGAAGCTGACGCTGATCTGCATCGAGGAGGATCGCCCGGGCTTCGCCAAGGGCAAGCTGCTGGAGAAGATCGGCCTGAAGGGGCAGGACACCTCGGAGCTGTTCTTCGACAACGTGCGCGTGCCGGCGAGCAACCGGCTCGGCCAGGAGAACGAGGGCTTCAAGTACCTCACGCACCAGCTCGCCTGGGAACGCACCATCATCGGCCTGCGGGCCTGCGCGTCGATCGAGACGCTGCTGGAGGAGACCATCCAGTACACGCGTGACCGACACGTCTTCGGCCAGACCGTCTTCGACTTCCAGAACACCAAGTTCAAGCTCGCCGAATGCAAGGCGCAGGCGACGATGCTGCGCGTGTTCGTCGACGACTGCCTTGGCAAGGCGATGCGGGGCGAGCTGACCGCCGAGGTCGGGGCGATGTGCAAGTTGCTCGGCTCCGAGATGCAGGGCAAGGTGCTCGACGAGCTGCTGCAACTGCATGGCGGCTATGGTTTCATGAGCGAGTACAAGATCTCGCGCGCCTGGGTGGATGCTCGGGTGGCGCGGATCTATGGCGGGACGTCGGAGATCATGAAGGAAATCATCGCGAGGTCGCTGTAGGGAACTGGCCATCGCACCGCTGCGCGACGCTGCTCCCGCGAATGCGACGTCGCCGCGCCAAAGATGCCTGGCATCGCCTCGCGACAAGGATCCACGCTCGCCACGAGCGGGCACGCAAGAATCAGCCCGCAGCAGGATCAATCCCACATCACGTGCAGTTCGTGCGGACCCCGCAACTGCGCCCCGGTGATCTTCGGCGCCGGCCGATCCGGATCCAGCCGCAGGTTCGGCAGCAGGTCGAGCACCGCGTTGACCGCGACCTGAAGCTCCGTCTTCGCGATGAACTGCCCGATGCACATGTGCGGTCCGAAGCCGAATCCGAACGACGGCTTCTGCTTGCGGTCGATGTCGAAGGTCTCACTGTTGTCGAACAGCTCCTCGTCGCGATTGGCCGACGACACGATGCATTGCACCATCGCGCCGCGCGGGATCTTCACGCCGCGAATCTCGAGATCCTCCGCAGCCTGGCGCACCTTGAATGTCGCCACGGGCTCGAAACGGACCGCCTCGTCGATCGCACGCGGCACCAGGCTGCGATCGGCCCGCACGCGCTCCAACAATGCCGGGCGCTGCAGCAACAGCGTCATCAATGAACCGAACGTGCGCGTGGTGGTCTCGCCCGCCGCCGGGAGCAGCGAGCGCACGAAGGTCGTCACTTCATGGTCGTCGAGTCGGCGGCCTTCGTACTCGGCCCGGATCAGGCGGCTGATCAGGTCGTCGCCGTCGGCGCCGCCGGCACGTACCTCGGCCACGCTCACCTTGACCGCGTCGTAGAGCGACTGCGCGGCGTCCATCGCCGCCTTGCGCGCGGCCTGGGCGCGCTCGGGGTCGACCTGGGGCCCGCTCAGGATCGCGAGCGCCCAGGCGGCATATTGCTGCACCCGCTCCGGCTGGTCGTCGGGAAACCCGATGAGCGAATAGATCATCCGGATCGGGAAGTGCAGGCCGAAGTCCATCAGATCGGCGCGGCCGCGCGGCTTCAACGGCAGCATGTATTCGTCGCGGACGATGGTCTCGAGCTTCGGCTTCCACCGGTTGACGACCTCCGGCATGAAGACCGGTTGCAGCAGGGCCCGGGCACGTCGATGCAGGTCGCCGTCCATGCCCGTCAGGATCAATCCGTCGAAGAAGGCCCCGAGGCCCTCGGCAATGAACCCGCTGGTGAACTTCGAGGCGTCACGCAACACGGCCATCGAATCGGCGTACTTGAACAGCGTGAACGTCGGCCGGTTCGGATCGAGCCCCGCGATGCTGGGCACGCCGAGCCGCGCCATGAAGTTGCCTTCGATCACGGGGCTGTTGAGCCGCATGTCGCGATAGATCGCGTGCAGGTCGACGTCCGCTCCGCGGTAGTTGTCCGCGACGCCCGCGAACGCGCCCTGCAGCGAGTCTTCTTTCACTGTCGTCATGTTGTCTCCATCGGGGTTTGCCCGCAAGCGGTTGACTCGTCGTCAACTCGTTAAATTGAACACTTTCAGTGATTGTGATTCACTCCGAACCTCAGCGCAAGGAGACAAGAATGAACAACAAACGCTACGACGCCATCGTCGTCGGCGGCGGCCACAACGGCCTGTCGGCCGCCTGCTACCTGGCCCAGGAGGGCAAGCAGGTGCTGGTCGTCGAATCGCTGGACAAGGTCGGCGGCATGGCCACGTCGGGTTACGTGATCCCCGGCGCGCCGGAGCACCTGGTGCATACCTGCGCACTCGACCTGATGTCGCTGCGGGTGCATCCGATGATGCCGCTGGAGCTCGGGCTGGCCCGGCACGGGTTCGAGCAGGTCGAGCTGACGCCGGGCTACGTCTACCTGCACCCGGATGGCCAGTCGCTGGTGTTCTGGCGCGATCCGCTCAAGACCGCGGCCGAGATCCGCCGCTACTCGGCGGTGGACGCCAACGCGTTCCTGGAGTTCATGAAAGTGCTCGACGCGTTCATGGACATGGCCGTGCCGATGATGCGCGTGGACCCGGCGCGCACCAACCTGGGCGCGAAGCTGACCGCGCTGCGCGCGGTGCTGAAGAACAGGAAGCTCAAGCCCGAGATCATGTCGCTGATGAGCGGCTCGGCGCTGCAGGCCACGAAGGAGCGCTTCCGCCATCCCGTCGTCGTCTCCGCGATGTGCTGTCTCACGGGCGCGGCGGGCCCGATCATGAACGACGGCACCGGCATCTATTTCGCGCTGCTGGGCTTCCTGCACCGGTTCGGCGTCGGTCGCGTGGTCGGCGGCATGCACCGCCTGACCCAGGCGATGGCGGGGCGGCTGCAGGAACTCGGCGGCGAAATCCTCACGTCGACCCAGGTCGTCGAGATCATCTCCGAAGCCGGTCGCGCACAAGGCGTCCGGCTGGGGGACGGCCGCGTGATCGAAGCCGACGCCGTCGTCGCAAGCATCCATCCGAAGATGGCCCTGGAGATGGTCACCCCCGGCGCGATCGATCACAAGCTCATGACGCGCGTGGCGATGGCGCCGGCGAATGCGCACGGCGCCTCGCCGCTCAAGGTCGACATGGCCCTGCGCGGCCAGGTGGGCGTGCGTCGTCACGAGGCACTGCGACCGGACGGCCTGAGCCTGCGCAAGTGCGTGCTGCTGATCGGCACCGAGGAGGCCGTGCTCGAGAACTTTCGCGCGTCGGCGCGCGGCGAGGTGCCGACACTGCCCTACATGTGGATCACTGCGCCGAGCGCCGTCGATCCGATGCAGGCACCTGCCGGCCAGGACGTGGCCTATCTCTACCCGGTCGCGATGCCTGTCAATCCGCGCGACGGCTGGGACACGATCCGCGACCGCGTCGCCGATCAGGTCGTCGCCCAGGCGAGCGCCTACATGGACGGCCTGGACACGCTGGAGATCGGCCGCCGCGTGGAGGCCGCGCCGGACCTGGCCAGGCGCCTGAACGTGCACAACGGCTGCGTCGTCCACGTCGACACGTCGGCAATGCGTTCAGGCGCGATGCGCCCCGCCGTCGGACTCGGCGGCGACACGCTGCCGGTCGCCGGACTCTTCCTCGGCGGCGCCGGCATCCACCCCGGTGGCGGTGTCAACGGCCTGCCGGGACGCATCGCCGCAGGCCGCGTGCAACGCTACCTGGCGAAAGCGCCCAGGCAGGCGGCCAGCACCACCGGGTCACCGGAGCGCAAGCTTGCCGCGCCCCGCTGACCCCCACTCGGGGCGGCTACTCCGGCTCGGCGTGCGGCACGCAGACCAGCGCGCGCGCCAACGGCGGTCGCCCCGCGCACAGCACCGCGGACAGCGCGAAATTGATCGCGAACTCGCGCCACAGCTCGACGCCTTGCGCCGTGCCCAGGTCGATGCCGGCCACGGCCGAGACCATGTAGCGGTTGGTGAAGCCGCCGGTGACCAGCAACGACGTTGCCGCGTGCAGCAGCCGGGCGTCGGTGTCGGGCCGGAAGTCGCCGTCGCGCACACCGCGCTCGAGCAGCCGCTGCATCTGCGCACCGAGCGCCGGTGCGAGCTCAGGGAAGCGGCTTCGGTCGGCAACGTGGTCGTCATGGAAGCGCTGTCCCTGCTGCGCCAGAGCGCCGAGCGCCGGGTCGGCCCGGTACTGGTCGAAGGCGTGCGCCAGCAACGCTCGCATCGCCTCCGGCGCCGGAAGGTGGTCGAGCTCGAGCGCCAGCAGCTCCGACGTGACCTTGTCGGCCGCGGCGTCGAGCACGCAGGCGAACAGCTGCTCCTTGCCGGAGAAGTAGTGATACACGAGTTGCTTCGTGACGCCGGCAACACGCGCGATCTCCTCCATGCGCGCGCCGGCGATGCCCTTCTCGGAGAACTCGCGGCGCGCCGCTGCGAGCAGGCGCGCGATGGTGGCGGTCTTCGACGAGGACGGGGTCGGCGCAGTGGCGCGCGCAGGGGTTTGCATGTGGCGATGGTAGTCCGCCGCCCGATCGATTTCGAGGAGAACAAACGATGAACCGATTCGACAACAAGGTGGTGTTGGTCACCGGTGGGGGCCGCGGCATCGGCAAGGCCATCGCCGAGCATTTCGCCGCGGAGGGCGCACGCGTGGTCGTCTCCGCGCGCACCGCGGCCAACGGCACGCAGGTGGTCGACGGCATCCGCGAACGCGGCGGTGTCGCGACGCTCACGATCGGCGATATCGCGCGCCGCGAGGACATCTCGACGATGGTGCGCGACGCCGTCGCCGCGCACGGCGCCCTGGACATCGTCGTGCACTGCGCTTCCGACGCCGCGATGGCGCGCGTCGGCGCGATGGACGACGAGGCGTTTGACCAGCAGGTTCGGGCAAACATCCATTCGGTGTTCTGGCTCGCCAAGGACGCGCTGCCGACACTGGCCAAGGCGAAGGACCGGGGGCGGCTGATCTACATCTCCTCGGGGGCGGCCAATCGCAGCTTCACACCGGGGCTGATCCCCTACATGGCCAGCAAGGCCTACATGAATGCCTTCGCGCGCGGGCTGGCCAACGAGGTGGGCCACGACAACGTGAACGTCAACGTCGTCGAACCCGGACTCATCGCCTCCGATCGCATGCGCGAGCACCTGGCGGACGACTTCTCCGCGAAGATCGCCTCGTCCTTCCCGGCCGGGCGCGTCGGCCTGCCCAGCGAGATCGCCGCCTCGGTGCTGTTCCTCGCGTCGCGCGACGCCACCTACATCACGGGCACCACCCTGCTCGTCGACGGCGGCGCCACGATGGCGCCGATCGCGGATTTCAAGGACGGCATATGAGCGCAAACCTCGGCACGCCGCGGCTGGCCGCCGCGGCTGCATCGCCCTCGCCTGCGCCCTTCCTGGGCGAGTTCGGCCAGGGTTGGTCGATGGCGCTGCTGTCGCTCGCCGGCGTCGCCTCGAGCGTAAGTGTCCTGCTGATCTACAGTCTGGGCAGCCTCATCGTGCCCCTGCAACAAGGCATGGGATGGAGCCGCGCGGACCTGCAGCTGGCGGTGAGCTTCCTGGCCGCCGGCGGGGCGCTGTCGGTGTGGCTGGTCGGCGCGCTGAACGCGCGCTTCGGCATGCGCTGCGTCACGGCCGTCTCGATGCTTGCGCTGGCCATCGCGTTCGCGTGCGTGTCGCAACTGCGCGGCTCGATAGGCTGGCTCTACGCGGCGTATTTCGTGCTGCCCTTCATCGGCATCGGCACCACGCCCGTGACCTGGACGCAGATCGTCAACCTGCGCTTCGTCCGCCAGCGCGGGCTGGCGTTGTCGCTGGTGCTGTGCGGCTCGGGCATCAGCGCCACGCTGCTGCCGCTGCTGCTCGCCTGGAGCATCGTGCGCTGGGGCTGGCAGGCGGGCTACCTGACGCTGGCGCTGGTGCCGCTGGCGATGTGGGCGTCACGCTCCTGGAGCCACTTGCCAACGCGCGCCGCGCTGCAAGGCCTGCAGGTGGCATCGAGTGCCCAGGCCGGCAACGCGGGCCTGCCGTTCGCCCAGGTACTCCGGCACTGGAAGTTCTGGGTCTGCAACGTGGCGCTGGCGCTGATCGTCTCGGCCATCTACGGGCTGGCCACCAACATCGTGCCGCTGCTGCGCGACATCGGCCTGGCGCCAGCCGTCGCCGCCGGCGTCTTCGGCATGTTCGGCGTCTCGCTGATCGCCGGTCGCATCGTCGTCGGCGCCTTGCTCGACCGGCTTTGGGCGCCGGGGGTCGCGGCCGTGGCGCTGAGCCTGCCCGCCATCGGCTGCCTGCTACTGCTGCGCGCCGACGCGCACACGGCCATGCCGACGTTGATGATCGCCACCGCGCTGTGCGGCGCCGGTTCCGGCGCCGAGTTCGATATCGCGGCCTACCTGATGTCGCGCCTGTTCGGCCTGCGCGACTACGGCCGCCTGTTCGGTCTCCACCTCGCGATCGTGACGATCGGCTCGGCCCTCGCCCCGTTCGGCTTCGCCGCCCTGCTGCGCTCGACCGGCGGCTACGCCGCGATGCTGGCGCTCTGCGGCAGCGCCTGCCTGCTGGGCCCCGCCCTGCTCCTCACCCTCGGCCGTATGCCGGCCCTGCCTTCAACGTCTCCCAAAGGATTGCCATGACCGCCTCCGCAACCGCTGCAGCACCGCAGCTCGAGAGGGCCTATTCGTCGGTGTCGGACACCTACAAGGGCAACGACGTCGACTTCCACGCGCTGTGCCGCGAGATGCGCCATCGCCATCCGGTCTACGACGGCGACTTCATCGCGCGCCTGGGCGTGCCCACCAACGCGGGCATGCAGGCGGGCACGCGACCCACCGTCGCGCTGTTCCGCTACCAGGACGTGATGAGCGTGCTCAAGGACGGCGCCAACTACACCAGCGGCTTCATCGCCGAAGGCCTGGGTGCGTTCTTCGACGGGCTGATCATCCTGGCGATGGACGGCGAGCAGCACCGGCGCGTGCGCGCGCTGCTGCAGCCGGCCTTCATGCCCGAGACGGTCAACAAGTGGCGTCCCGCCATCGACCGTGTGATCCGCGAGGATTTCCTGCTGCCGCTGGTCGGCGACAAACGCGCCGAGCTGATGGAGTTCGGGCTGAACTTCCCGATCCGCGAAATCTACGCGCTGATGGGCTTTCCCGAGGACGATCCGGCGCTCTACAAGCAGTACGCGAGCTGGGCGCTGGCGATCCTGGGCGGCAACCAGATCGATCCCGCCAAGGCCGGCGCGGCGCGCAAGCGTGCCGGCGAAGCCGTGGTGGCGCTGTACGACGCGATCAAGGCAGTGGTGGTGCAGCGCCGCGCCGTCGACTGGCAGGGCGACGACCTGATCGGCCGGCTGCTGCGCGCCGAGTACGAGGGCCATCGCCTCGACGACCACGAGGTGACCACCTTCGTGCGCTCGCTGCTGCCCGCGGCCGGCGAGACGACCACCCGCACGTTCAGCTCCGTGATGACGCAGCTGCTGACCGTGCCGGGCCTGGCCGAGCGCGTGCGCGCCGACCGCACGCTGGTGCCCAAGCTGATCGACGAGACCGTGCGCTTCGAGCCGGTGTCGACGTTCAAGGTGCGCGAGGCGGCGCGCGACAGCGAGATCGGCGGCGTGAAGATCCCCAAGGGCGCGTTCGTGCAATGCATGGTGGCCTCGGCCAATCGCGACGAGGAGGTGTTCGAGCACCCCGACACCTTCGACATCGACCGCCGCATGAAGCCGTCATTCGGCTTCGGCTTCGGCCCCCACATGTGCATCGGCCAGTTCGTTGCCAAGATCGAGTTGCAGTGCGCCGTCAACGCGATCCTCGACCTGTTCCCCAACGTGCGGCTCGACCCCGACCAGCCCCCGCCCGTCATCGGCGGCGCGCAACTGCGCGGCGCGAAGTCCGTCGCGGTCGTCTGGGACTGATCGCGCCACCTGAACCCGACCTCAAGGAAACCGCACATGAAGACTTTCGACGTCATTCCCGAGCGCGGCAATTTCGCCTACCAGACGCTCGTCGCGCCCCAGAAAACCTGCGGCCAGGCCCTGCACGACCTGCGCGGCTACTTCGGCCTGCACCTGACCAAGGCGATGCCGTTCGGCGTGCTGCGCGACGACGCTGGCGAGATGTATGCGACGGTGCGCGCGCTGAACGCACCAGGCAGCACGCCCAACCCGACCCGGTTCATCTACCAGTCGTCGCGCATAGACGGCCGGCACATCCGCATGGACAAAGCACGCATGGCCGCGCAGGCGTTGACGATGTTTCCGGAGCGCGCGCTGGAGGGCGACACCGCGATCTGGTCCAGCCTGAAGGACGACCCCGGCAATCCGTGGCAGATCACGGCCTCCGGCGAGCGCATGACCTGGCACGAGGAAGGCCTGTTCGACCTGCAAGGGCCGCTGATAGGTACCGGGATGCAGTGGTACCTGCCCGGCGTCGACTGGGGCACCTTCTACGTGTCCCAGCTCTACGACATGCAGGGCACCTGCGAAGGCCGCGCGGTCAAGGGCGTGATTGCGCTGGACCAGGCCTACATGGCCGAGGGTGGCGCAATCCATTTCAAGAAGGACCTCGTCGTCAACAACCAGATGCACGTGATCTGGTGGTCCTTCGCGACGATCTACAAGGACGGCACGTTCGACGCCGGCTCCTTCATGGTCGGCCACGACCGCCTGGGCTACGCGATCTTCCAGGACCAGACCGGCCGCGTGCGCTGCACGACCGACATCGAGGGCGTCACCGTGCACAAGGACGCCAGCTATTTCCTCGACAGCGCGCGCATCGTGCTCGACGGCCAGGAGGAATGGGAATACCTGCCCGACCCGCGCGGCGAGATGATGGACTTCGTCGGCGGCTTCCCGATCACCGCGCAGCAGGAAGGCCGCTGGCGCCGCGTCGGCGACACGCGCGAGCCCGATCGCTGGATGGCCTGGGGCGAGAGCGACCGCCGCAACGGCAGCGCCCGCAACGTGCGCGGCGCCGACCTGTGAGGCGCGCATGAACCCGACCGACATCGAACTCTTCGCGCACGCCCAGGTCGCCGCGTGGAACGCCGGCGACAAGGCGGCCTTCTTCGCGGCGTACGCCGCGGCCGCCCCGCAAGGCTTGACCATCGAGTACGTGGGCCGCGGCCCTGTGCAGGACGGCTGGCCCGTGCTCGAGGGGATGTGGGCGCAACAGAGCGCCCGCATCGAGATCGAGGAGGTGGCCCTGATCGTCAACGGCAACGAGGCGGCCTGCCACAACCGCAACAAGCTCCGCGGCACTGCGGTGGCGATCGAAACGATCGAGCTGTATCGTCTGGACGAAGGCCGCCTGGCTGTCCGCTACTTCATCCGCGCGCCGGCCGCGCAGGCCGGCACGCCACCCTCGCAAGGCTGACCATGAGCACCGCTTCTCCCTCGTTCCATCCCGGCCGTTTCGCCGACCAGGTCGCCATCGTGACCGGAGGCGCGTCGGGCATCGGCGAGGCCACCTGCCGTCGCCTGGTGGCCGAAGGCGCGACCGTGGTCATCGCCGACGTCGACGCCGACCGCGCACATTCGCTGGCCGCCGAGCTCGGCCCGACGGCCGTGGCGCAGGTCTTCGACGCCGCCGACGTCGCCACCATCGAGCAGCTCGTCGGCGGCACGCTGGAGCGCTTCGGCCGGCTCGACGTGCTGCACAACAACGCGGCGCTCAGCTCGCCCGCCGTCCACGCGCGCGACCGCAATGCGATCGACATCGAGTTCGAGACCTGGGACCTGGTGATGGCGGTGAACCTGCGGGGCTACCTGGCGGGCTGCAAGTACGCCCTGCCCGCCATGCTCAAGCAGGGCCGCGGCGCCATCGTCAACACGGCGTCCACGGGCGGCTTGGCCGGCGACATCACGCGCATGGCGTATTCGGTCTCGAAGGCCGGCATCATCGGCCTGACGCGCCAGATCGCCACCCACTACGGTCGCCAAGGCATCCGCTGCAACGCGGTGGCCCCCGGCCTGGTCCTGACGCCCGGCACCCGCGGCGCCGCGGCCAACGTGATCGACGTGATCCAGCGCCACCTGCTCGTGCCCGAGGTCGGCGAGCCGCAGGACATCGCCGCGCTCGTCTGTTTCCTGGCGTCGGACGAGGCACGCTACATCAACGGCCAGACCTACGTCGTCGACGGCGGGATGCTGGCGCACAACCCGACGATGGCGGACCTGGTGGACATGGCGCAGCGCAAGCAGTGAAATACCGGCCGCCGCGCGGCCGGCCGATCAGCGCCGGATGCGCGCCGTGATCTTCGCGTGCGGCCCGGCCTGCTGGTCGCTCCAGGCCTTGGCCGCGTCTTCGAACGCGTACTCGGCCTGGTCGACGTGCAGGCGATGTTCGCGCGACATGCCCAGCAGCCGATGCCAGATCCGTTTCCGATCGGCTGGCGGCCGCTGGCCCGTACCGATGACCGACAGCGTGCGAAACAGCAGGTCCGCCATGTCGAGGTGGATCTGGCGTCCGGCGCCGGTGCCCACCGTGACGATGCGCGCGCCCCAGCGCGTGGCCTTCAAGGCCGCCAGCAGCGGCGCGCCGCAGACCAGGTCCAGCACGACGTCGAAGCCCGCGCCAGCGGCCGCCTTCAATGCGGCGGCGTCGTCGGAGCCGCCCAGCTGCACGATGTCGTCGGCGAGTCCGCGTTCCTTCAAGTGCGCGAGCGCCGGCGCCGATCGCGCGGCACCCACGACCCGTCCTGCGCCCATGATTCGCGCGAGCTGCAGCCCGAGCTGCCCCAACGTGCCCGTCGCGCCCAGCACGAGCACGCTGTCGCCGGCCTGCACCTTCGCCGACTCGAGCGGTACCAGCGCGCCGGTGGCCGCGATGCCCATCAGGATCGCCGTGCGATCGTCGATGCCGTCCGGTACCGCCCAGACCTCTTCCTCAGGCACCAACGTGCGCTCGGCCCAGGCGCCCCATGGCTGCACCGAGCGCTCGCCGAAATAGACGCGCTGGCCGTCCGCGGTGCGGCCGACGCCCTCGCCGCGGATGACGCAGGGATAGCTGACGCCCAGGCGATAGGCGCCCAGCACGTCCCAGCCTCCGAGACCGGCCGTGTCGACGTCGATGAAGACGCAGCCGTCCCTCGCGTCGGGGGCGGGAAAGTCGCCGATCGCGGGCGGCGCGTTGCGTTCGGAGATGATGGCGGCGCGCATGGTTAGGCGCTCCCGCGGCTTGAGTGAGTGAGGTGTCGCATCGATGTCTCCAGGCGTGAGGCGGCGTCAGCCGCCGGTGATCGTCATTCGCGAGCGCACGCTGCCCGTGGCCAGCGCCGCCGCCATGATCCAGAACAGCGTGCCGGCGCCGAGCACGGCGCCCGTCGCCCCGAACAGCAGCGGCATCGCGGCCATCGACACGTGCACGGTCAGCGAGCGCAGCGCGAGCGCCTCGCCATGGCGATCCGCCGGCGAGGCGTCGTGCACGCTGGCCAGGATTGCAGGCTGCACCGCGCCGAGGGCCAGGCCCAGCACGGCCGCGCACACACACATGGCCGCCACGCCGTGCAGCAACGGGAACGCGGCGAACACGGCGGCGGTCGCCGCCAGCGCGCCTACCATCATCGCGTTGCGCGACAGCCGGTGCGCGACCAGCGGAATCACGACGCGTACTCCCATCGATGCAGCCGCGTAGGCGAACATCACGGCCCCCAGTTCAGAGGCACTCATGCCGCGCTGGTGGCCGATGATCGGCAGCGCGAAGCCGAACACATCCCAGCTGGCGGAGACGAGCCAGTTGACCAGCAGCAACTGGCGAAACGGCGCGGCGCGCAACAACTCCCAGGCGGGACGCGCGCGCGGCGCGTCCGTGCTCGGGGCGGCGACGCGTCCCGTCTCGCGCGGCACCGCTCGAGCGATCAGCAACGTCGCGGCGGGCAGCAGGGCCAACGCTCCGAACGCGGCGCGAAAGCCGAGGTGGTCGATCAGCTCACCGGCCAGCAGCGGGCCGATCAACCCGGCGATGGCGGGGGCGAGCGCGACCCAGCTGAAGATGCGCATTCGCTCGGTCCCATCGCGGGCGAGCCGGCCCGCCGTGCGCTGGATCGCGATCATGCCGAAGCCCGACCCGGCGCCGCAGAACGCGGCGGCCAGGCACAGCACGACGTAGTGGCCCGACAGCCCCGCCGACGCGGCGCCGACCAGCGACAGCGCCGCGGCGACCCGCACCGGCCGGTGATAGCCGTGGCGGTCGGCCATGCGGCCTGCGTGCAGCGCGAGCAAGGCGGGCAGCAACGCAAAGAAGGCCATCAGTACGCCGACGGCCCAGGCCCCGCGACCGTCATGCAAGGCTTGCAGCGGTGCCGCCATGCGCACGCCCTGGGTGCAGGCATGCAACCCGATCTGGCAGGCGATCAGCGCCAGCAGGGCCGGCAGCAGGCCGGCGCGTGGCGCGGCATGTTCGAGTTCGGACATGGCGACCATGAGGCGCGAGCCGGAGCGGGCAGCGGTCAGGCCAGCCGTTCGATGATCGTCGCGGTGCCCAATCCGCCCGCGCAGCAGATCGCCTGCAGGCCGTAGCGCGCGCCGCGGCGCTCCAGCTCGTGCAGCATCGACGTCATGATGCGCGCGCCACTGGCGCCGAGCGGATGGCCCAGCGCGATTGCGCCGCCGTTGACGTTGAGCCGGCCGTGCTCGACGCCGATCTCCTTCAGCCAGGCGAGCGGCACCGAGGCGAACGCCTCGTTGATCTCGAACAGGTCGATGTCGTCCAGCGTCAGCCGCGCCTTCTCGAGCACGCGGCGCGTCGCCGCGATCGGGCCCGTGAGCATCAGCGTCGGGTCGGAGCCGACCGTGGCGATCGCGCGGATGCGCGCGCGCGGGCGCACGCCCAGGCGTTCCGCGGAGTCGGCCGACATCAACATCAGGGCCGCCGCGCCGTCGGAGATCTGCGACGCGTTACCGGCGGTGATCCGGCCGTCGGGGCGGAAGCTGGTCTTGAGCGTGCCCAGCTTGTCGGCGCTGGTGGCGGGACGAATGGTTTCGTCCGCGGAGAATTCCGCGACTTCGCCTTCGAGCGACTTCTCGCGCAGCGCCATCACGGGCACGGGCACGATCTCGTCGCGGAACCACCCGGCGGCCGCCGCGGCCGTCGCTCGCCGATGGCTCTCGACCGCGAAGGCATCCAGTTGCTCGCGCGTCAGGTGCCACTTCTCGGCCATGCGCTCGGCGGCCTCGCCCTGGCTCGTCATCTCGAATCGCTCGGCCACCTTCCAGCCGAAGGCTTCGCCATGCAGGTCGCGGTTGCTGCCCATCGGCACGCGGCTCATGTTCTCGGCACCGCCGGCGACGACGATGTCGGCGGCGCCGGCGCTGATCAGGCCCGCGGCCACGTGCACCGCCGACTCGCCGGAGCCGCACTTGCGGTCGATCGTCAGCCCGGGAATGGTCTCCGGCCAGCCCGCGCCCAGGAGCGCGGTCCGCGCGATGTTGGCCGACTGCTCGCCGATCTGCGTGACGCAGCCGAACACCACGTCCTCGACGACGGCGGGCGCGACGCCGGCGCGCCGCACCAGAGCCGACAACACATGCGCGCCGAGATGGTCGGCGCGAACGCCGGCCAGGGTGCCGCGGAACTTGCCGATCGGCGTGCGCGCCGCTGCGACGATCACGACATCGGTCACAGCGCGCTCGCCTTCAGGCCGGACGCGGGCACGCGCTGTCCGCCTTCGTACTTGTAGACACCGTGCCCCGTCTTTCGCCCGAGCCGCCCTGCCGCGACCATCTTGATGATCAGCGGACACGGCCGGAACTTGTCGCCGAGGGTCTGGTGCAAGTAGCGCAGCACGGCCAGGCGCGTGTCCCAGCCGGTGAGGTCACCGAGCTCCAGCGGCCCCATCGGGTGGTTGAAGCCCAGGCGCAGCGCGGTGTCGATGTCCTCGGCCGTGGCGGTGCCTTCCTGCAGCATCCACATCGCCTCGTTGCCCGCCAGCGCCGACATGCGGCTGGTGGTCAGGCCCGGCGATTCGTTGACGACGATCGATGTCTTGCCGATCGCGTCCGACCAGGCCCGGGCGCGCGCCACGGTCTCGTCGCTGGTGGCCAGGCCGCGCACCAGTTCCACCAGCTTCATCTTGTGCACCGGGTTGAAGAAGTGCATGCCGACGACGCGCTCGGGGCACGGGACCGACGCGGCGATCTCGGTCACGCTCAACGCCGAGGTGTTGGTCGCGATGACCGCGTTGTCGGCCAGCACCGGCAGCGATTGCGCGATGACCAGCCGCTTCACGTCGAGCTTCTCGGACACCGTCTCGACAAGCAACATGGCGCCGTGCGCCGCCGCGACCAGGTCGGAAGCGATGCGCAGTCGTGCCTTCGAGGCCGCCGCCGCATCGGCGTCGACCTTGCCCAGCTTGACGCCGTCATCGAGGATCTTGCCGATCGCCAGTTGTGCGCGTTCGAGCGCCGCGAGGTCGCTGTCGACCAGCACGGTGCTGAATCCCGAACTGGCGAAGGCGTGCGCTATCCCCGTTCCCATGAGACCGGCGCCGACGACGACGATCCGGTCCTGCTGCGTGTTTGCCATCGCGTTCACTCCCATTTCGCATTTCACGATTCAGTCGGCCGCCTTCGGGCCGACGACATTGACCAGGCTGCCGATGCCTTCGACGGTCGCCCGTACCGAATCACCCGGCTGCAGGAAGCGCCCGCTGCCCTGCCCCGTGCCTTCGGGCGAGCCGGTGAAGAGCACGTCGCCACATTCGAAGCTCGAACGCTCGTCGACGAAGCGCACCAGGAAGCCGACGTCCCACGTCATGTCGGCGCTGTTGCCGTCCTGGCGCATCTCGCCATTGACCTCGAGCGTGAGGCGCCGCTTGGGACTCCCCTCCGGGAACTCGTCGCGGGTGACGATCCAGGGCCCCAGGCCCGTCGTCCTGTCCTGGCTCTTCGCCGCGAACAGATCCATTCCGACGCCGGGGGGGCCGCTGCGTTGCAGGTCGCGCACGCTGACGTCGTTGCCCACCGTGTAGCCGAGCACGCTGCTCAACGGATCCGCACGGTCGACCTTCGTCGCGCCGATGACCGCCACCAACTCGACCTCGTGATCGAGCTCGGCCGTCAACGGCGGATAGCGGATCGGATCGGTCGCGCCGATCAGCGCGCCATGGGCCTTGAGGAAGGCAATCGGCTGGTGGTGGCTCTTGATGCCGAAGTCGCCGGCCATGTGCTTTGCGTAGTTGGCGCCGGCCACGACGACGCGCTTGTGGCGCTCGACCGGCGGCAACAGCCGCAGGTCGGCCAGCGCGATCGAGCGCGCCGACAGGCGCAGCGCCGCTGCGCCCTCGCCACGGGCCAGGCGCGGCGCCCACTCGTCGAAGGACCCGTCGATGGCGCGCACCTCGCCCGCTAGCGTGTCGACCAGCGCCCAGAACGGCTCGCCGCCCTCCGTGCAGCGGGCGATCTTCATGCCGCGACCGCCTGCGCGATGCGCGGCTGGCCCAGCTTGGACGGGTCGAGGTGCAGCAGAGAACAGGCGTTCTGCCAGCGGATCTTCTGCAGGTCGGCGTCGGACAGGCGCAGCCCGTCGGTGAGGTCGTGGCGCACGGCATCGCTGCCACCGAAGTTGCTGCCGTAGAGAATGCGATCCGCGCCGATCAGGTCGACCAGGGCCTGGCGCATCGGCAGTTCGTGGAGCTCGACGTCGAACCAGAAGTTCTTCATGTACTCGAGGAGCGGCTTCTTGTTGTGGACCACGTCGAGGTTCTTGTTCGTCTGTGCGAGACGGCCAAGCTGGTAGGGCACGTAGCCGCCGCCGTGCGTGATGTAGATCTTGAGGTCGGGGAAGCGATCGAGCACGCCGCCGCAGATCAGGTTCCAGAAGCAGCGCGTCTCGTCGTACTGCATGCCGACGATGGCCGTGGTCTCGTAGCGATCGGTGTTGGCCTGGTCGCCCCAGGTCACCGACTGGTTGTAGCCGTGGATGAACATCGGCAGGTCGAGGTCGCACAGCGCCTTCCAGACCGGATCGAGCTCGGGGGAATCGAACTCGAGGCCGCCGAAATTGGCACCGCCAGCAACCAGGCCCTTCGCACCGAGTTGCGTGCACGCGCGACGGATCTCCTTGGCCGCCTCTTCCGGCGCGTTCAGCGGCGCATGCGCCCAGAACATCAGCCGGTCGGGCGCCGCCGAGCAGTACTGCGCGAGCACGTCGTTGACCTTGCGAGCGAACGGCACGCCGAACTCCGCCGGCGCCCAGTACATGTAGCAATGCGAGGGAACGGACACGACCTGCGCGTTCTGGCCCGCGGCGTCCATGCCCGCCAGACGTGTCTGCGGATCGGCCCACTTGCCCAGGTATTCCTCGAGCTTGAGCCCCTTGCCTGCGCGCACCGCGGCCTTGCGTTCCGGCGAGCCCAGCGTCAGCACCCAGTGGCCGACGCGCAGGCGGATGTCGCCGTCCGCGCCCTGCTCGAAGAAGGGCCCCCAGTGCGGGTGCTGGTTGTAGTAGTCCGGGTGCGGCGCGTGGGCGTGAAGGTCGATCAGCATGGGGGAACCTCGTCGTTGAAGCGGCCGCCGGAAGATGGCAACCTTGGAATCGCTTGCGGCCATGATGCCAATATTAGGCAGATTACGCAAATGTGTTCAACTAATGGTTTACGACAGCATGTCGGAACGATCGGGGAGAAGGCGATGAGTCACGTTCAGCGAATGGACCACTTCACCGTGGTGACCGACCGGCTGGCCGAAACCATGCTGTTCTACGAGCGCCTGGGCCTGCGCGCCGGGAACCGCCCCGACTTCCCGTTTCCGGGCGCCTGGCTCTACGCGCAGGACCGGCCCGTGCTGCACGTCGTCGCCCACGACGGGCTGCCGTCGCAACGGCGCGGCGTGATCGACCACATCGCCTTTGCAGGCAGCGAGATCGTGCCTCTGCTGGAGATGCTCGCGCGCGAAGGGATCGCCTATCGCCTGCAGCGGCTGCCCCGGCCATGGAGCACGTGGCAGGTGTTCTTCGACGACCCGAACGGTGCCGAGGTGGAAGTGGACTTCGACGCGGCGCAGGCGGTGCCGCCGCACCTGAAGAACGGCGCGCGCACCGTCCGCTGACGGCTCAGATCAGGCCGTCGTAGGAGCCGCCGTCGACCTGCAGGTTCTGGCCGGAGATGAACGAGGCCTGCGCCGAGCACAGGTACGCGCACGCGTCCGCGAATTCCTCCGGCCGCCCGAGCCGGCCGGCGCGCACCATGCGGGCCTGCAGCACGCGCGCCTCGTCGAAGCTCACGCCGCGCTCCCGCGCGATGCGTTCGGCCATCTCGACCTGGCGACCGGTGTCGATGTGCTGCGGCAGCAGGTTGTTGATCGTGACGTTGTCGGCCACCACCTCGCGCTGCAGCCCCTTGCTGAACGCGGTGAGCCCGGTGCGCGCGGTCGTCGACAGGCTCATGCCCAGGCGCGGCGACTTGACGACCGCCGAGGTGATGTTGACGATGCGGCCGAAGCGGCGGGCCCGCATGCCGTCGACCACCGCGCTGATGAGGTGGATCGGCGCCAGCAAGGTGGACTCGAGCGCCGCGCTCCACGCCGCGTGATCCCAGTCGCCCAGCACGCCCGGCGGCGGACCGGCGTTGTTCGTGACGAGGATGTCCGGAGCGTCGCACGCGGACAGCAGCGCGTCGCGTCCTGCCGCGCCGTTCAGGTCCGCGACGACGGTGCGCGGTCGACGCCCGGTCGCCTGTTCGACCGCGTCCGCCGCGACGCCCAGGCGGTCGGGATCGCGGCCGTTGAGGACGACAGCGCAGCCTTCGCGCGCCAGCGCGGTCGCGCAGGCGAGACCGAGGCCGCGCGAGGATGCGCAGACGAGTGCCGTGCGCCCGGCGATGCCCAGGTCCACGGCGTCAGCGCCGGCCGCGCGCGATGCCGCTGCCGGCGATCGACGAGATCAGGCGACCGAGGCGGCGCGGCAGGCTGCGGCGATCGGCGTCGCCGGGCACGAGCAGTTCGCTCATCACGTAGCGGATCAGCATCTCGCAGACCAGTTCGCGGTCGAGCTTGGTGTGCAGTTGCACGTCCCAGGCGTCGAACACCGGTCGCAACGCATCCTCGAAGCGCACCACGGCGTCATGGAAGATGCGCTTGAAGAAGCCCAGTGCGTACTCGGGCGCGACGACAAGCAGTCGGCGCGCGCGACCGTGCTCGAGGTAGTTCTCGAGGTAGTCGATCAGGGCGTCCAGGCGCTCGTCCGGATCGTCGAACGGCGCAGTCGCCTCGGTCAACGCGCGGTGGAAGCTCTCGCGCTTGTGGCGCGAGAAGGCGTCGAGCAATTCGTCCTGCGACGCGAAATAGCGGTAGAAGGTGCCGCGCGAGACGGAAGCGACCTTGCAGACGTCGAGGATCGAGATGCGATCGGCGCCGGACTGCAGCACGATCTGCTCGGTGGCTGCCAGGATGTTTGAGATCGTCTCCTCCGAGCGCTTGTTGCGGCGCTTGCGGCGCGCAGGTGCCGCCGCGGCGACCGTCGCGGGCGCCGTCTCGCTCGCCGCGCCGCGCCCCGGCGCTCGTGCGCGCTTGGCGACTGGGGCAGCGACCTTCTTCGCGCGAGCGACCGACCCCGCGCCGTTGCCGCGCACGGCAGCGGCAGCCTTGTTCGGTTTCGCGGGCGCCGCCGGCTTGGCCGTCTTCACCTTCTTCGGTCGATCGACCACGGGCGAATCCTCGTTCACTGGTTGCATGGGGGTCCTGCTGTTGCGCTGCGCGACACGGGCCGAGCCTACCGCTTTCGAGACAGTTTCGGTGGATGTGTCAGGGTTAGTACGGGAGGCCATGATTTTTCTCATGCTTAGAATTGAATTCTGATATTGGAATTATTCTACAGTCGCGACAGAGCGAAGGAGACAAGATGACAGGCACAGGGCCGCTCGATACCTGGAGTGTCGGCGATCGCGACACCGTGATCGCGGCGCTCGAGCGCGCTGTCCAGGCGCACCCCGACCGCGTGCTGCTGGACTTCAGCGGCAGGCTGTTCACCTACGGCGAGGTCGATCGGCTCTCCACTCGACTGGCTCACGCACTCGAGGCGCTCGGCGTCCGCGCGGGGCACACGGTCGTGTCCATGCTGGACAACAACGAGGACGCCGCGCTGACCTGGCTCGCCGTCAACAAGCTGTGCGCGGTCAGCGTGCCGGTGAACACGGCGCTCCGCGGCGAGTTCCTGCGCCACCAGATTGCCGATGCCGATGCGGCGATCGTGATCTGCGAATCCGCCTACCTCGAGCGCATCGCCGCCGTGAGCGACGGCACGCCTGCCGTGCGCGTGCTCCTGCATCGCGGAGAGGCGCCCGCCACCGTCGACGTGGCCGCCACGCTGGCGCCGCTCGATGCCCATCGCGGCGCCGACGACACGCCGTTCGAGCGCAAGCCCGATCCAGCCGACCTGGCCTGCCTGGTCTACACCTCGGGCACGACCGGGCCGTCCAAGGGCTGCATGCTGAGCTACAACTTCATGTGCAACCTCGCGCGCCTGCAACTGCGCGCCGGGCCGGCCACGGCAGACGACGTGACGATCACGCCGCTGCCGCTGTACCACATGAACGCGCTGTGCGTGGGCATCCTGTCGAACATCCTGGTGGGCGCGCGCGTGGCGATCGTGCCGCGTTTCTCGGTGTCCAACTTCTGGCCCGAGGTGGAGCGTTCCGGCGCCACCATCGCCTCCATCCTCGGCGGCATGGGCGGGCTGCTGGCGCAAGCCCCCGACTGCGACGCCGCACGACGCTGCATCGGGCAGATCCACACCGTGCGCGGCAATCCGTTCACGGAAGAGACCAAGAAGATCTGGCGCGAGCGCTTCGGCGCGCGCCAGGTCGGCGGCAACGGCTATGGCCTGACGGAGGCCTGCGTCGTGACCTCGCTCGCCGCCGGCGAGACGGCGGCGCCGGGGTCCTCGGGTCGTCGCATTCCCGACTTCGACGTGCGCATCGTCGACGAGCTCGATCGCGAACTGCCTGCCGGCTGCGCCGGCGAGATCATCGTGCGGCCACTGCGCCCGGACATCATGTTCATGGGCTACTGGCGCCGGCCCGAAGACACCCTCAAGCTGCTGCGCAACCTGTGGTTCCACACGGGCGACATCGGCAAGTTCGACGACGACGGCTTCTTCTATTTCGTCGACCGCAAGAAGGACTACCTGCGCCGCCGCGGCGAGAACATCAGCAGCTTCGAGATGGAAGCTGCGTTCGCCGCCCACCCCGACCTCGCGGAGGTGGCCGTCCACGCAGTGCCGTCCGACAAGGGCGAGGACGACGTCAAGGTGACGGCGGTGCTGCGCTCCGGCGCGACATTGACGGCCGTGGCCCTGTTCCACTGGTCGACCGATGCCGTGCCCTTCTACGCGCTGCCGCGCTACATCGAGTTCCGCGACGACCTGCCGAAGAATCCGCAGGGCCGCGTGCTCAAGTACCAATTGCGCGACGAAGGCAGGACGGCGGATACCTGGGATCTCGAAGAGACCGACATCAAGGTCTCGAAGCGCTGAACGCCGGCGACGCGGCCGGCGCACCATCGAGGAACGCCGGCGGCGCGAAGGCATGCGCCAGCAGGGCAAGTCAGCGCTCCAGCACCGGCACGTGGGCGGGCCGCGAGTTGTAGCCCGGCAGGTGCAGGCCACCGTCCACGTGGATGGCCTCCCCCGTCATGTAGCGCGACAGGTCGGACGCCAGGAACACGACCGCCCCGCCGATGTCCTCCTCGGGATCGCCGCAGCGGCCCAGCGGCCGCATCGCCGCGGCCTTCTCGGCGAAGCCCGGGTTCTCCTCGCACATCTTGTGGAAGGTCACGCCCATGGCCGTCGGCGCGATCGCGTTGACGGTGATGTTGAAGCGGCCCCATTCGGCGGCGGCGCTGCGCGTCAGCCCCAGCAGGGCCGCCTTGCCCGTGTTGTAGTCGGCATGCAGCCAGGCGCCGATCTCGACGTCGATTGAATAGAAATTGACGATCTTGCCGCCCCCGCGCCGGCGCATGTGAGGCAGGCAGGCCTTCATGGCCCACCAGGAAGCCCACACCGTGGAATCGAGCGTGCGCGCCAGCATCTCGTCGGTCTTGTCTTCGAGCAGCACGTTGGGGCTCGGCACGAAGGCGTTGTTGACGAGGATGTCGAGCCCGCCGAAGACCTCCACCGCAGTGGCGATTGCGGCCTCCAGGCTCGCCTTGCGCGTGACATCCGTCTGGACGAACAACGCGCGGGCACCCAGGGCCTCGCACTCGGCCGCGACCGCCGGCCCGGTCGCGGTGTCGATCTCCGCGATCACGACGATGGCGCCCTCGCGTGCGAAACGGCGCGCGACGCCGCGCCCGATGCCCGTGCCGGCGCCCGTGATGAAGGCGATCTTGTCAGTGAGCAGGCCCATGTCATCTCCAGGCATTTTAATTTAAACAGTATCGCCAATATCGTACACTTTAAAGGCCAATACAGAAAGCCGACTCATGGGTGAATTTCGTCGACGGATCATCATCGAAAGCCGCGTTGCCGGCGCTCGAGGCGAAGCCAGGGCCGTGCTCGAGGATGACTTCCATCATTTCCGCGTCGCGTTGCAGCACCAGGACGGCCGCATCGCGCGCGTGGACGGGGGCGCGCCGCGGCACCCGTATTCCGCTTGCCCGGCGGCCATCGGCGAATTGCCCTTGCTCGTGGGAACCCGCCTCGACGCCGTGGCCAGCGCCGTGACGCGTGCGACCGACGCCACCGGGCAATGCACGCATCTGCTGGATCTGGCAGGCTTGGCGATGGCCGCCGCGTTACGCAGCCCGGGTCGGCGGCAATACGACATCGACGTGCCAGATCGCGTGGACGGCCGCACGCGGGCCAGCCTGATGCGTGACGGGCAACCCGCGCTGTGGTGGGACGTCGAGCAGGACATGATTGTCGGCCCGGACGACTGGGCCGGCGTCTCGCTGCGCGAGGGCTTCGCACGCCGCGCGCTCGCGTCCGGCAGCACCGACGACTCCGAGGCTGCCATCGTGCTGCGGCGCGGCGCCGCGATCTCGATCGGTCGCAGGGTCAACCTGGATCTCCAGGTTCATGCGCGCGAGACGGGCCTGTGCTTCGCACAACAGCCCGCACGCGCCACGCAGGCCCTGCGCATGGTCGGCTCGACACAGGACTTCAGCGCGCGCGAGACGGCGCTGTGCGCGTCCGATGCCGAGTGGCTGGCTTTCGACGCGCCCTCTTCGACCTAGAGAAAGATGGCCAGATTGGCCGTCCCCAGCACGGCCTGGTCGAGCAGGATCTCGCGTCGTGCCAGCTTGAACGACGCGCCGTCGCGGCGCAGCACGTCGTGGCGCTCGGCGCTGATCTGGTCGTACTCGTCGAAGTTGAAGCGGCTGCGCATCACGAGCAGGTAGCTGACGACGGCGAATTCATCCGGATTGGCGGTGGTGTTGACCATCACGTTCGTGACCAGCCGTCGCGTGCGCGACGGCGGATCCTCGGCCCACGCACTCTTGCCCGTGAGTCGCATGATGCGGCCCATGATGGAGCGGTAGTCGTCGTGGTAGTGCTGGACGGAGCGGATGTAGGTCGCCGCCTGGTGGGCGGAGCCGCGCGTCTCGCGCAGCGGCGCCGTGTAGACCAGGTCGGAGGCCAGCAGGCCGCCCCATTGCGCGAGCTTCAGGTGGTCGAGCAGCGCCGCCTCGTCGTAGAGGAACTCCACGATCAGGTTGTAGTCGGGCGTGCCGACCGAGACTCGGCGTCCGACGAACTCCGTCGTGGCTTCTCGTTCTTGTGTGTCTTGCATGCTTGTCTCCTGACGACGGAATTACGCTTCGGCGGCCATCAGTTCGCGCCAGTACATCCACCAATGCCATTGCGTGTCGTCCTTGGTGAAGCCTTCGTTGACCATGCCCGGGCCCGGCCAGCCGGCGGGCGCGCCCTTCTCGAAGCAGGCCTGGTACTTCAGCGTCATCTTGCGACCCATCGCGCCCTTGGCAGAGATCGTCATGTGCGGCCAAGTGTCGGAGTCGTCCTGTTCGACCATGCCCGAGGTGCCGAACAACTGGATCGTCTGCTTGAGGATGCGCTCGCGCAGTTCCTGCGGGGCGTCCTTCTCCGCGAAGATCCAGTTGACGAACTCGAGCTTGTCGGGGCCGCGCGGCACGTAGGCGTGCATGGTCAGCGAGCCCACCACCGTGCCGTCGGGCTGCGGGATGTAGACGAAGCCGAACAGCACGTTGGGGAACATTCCGCCCACCTGCGGCGGCATGGTGGTCATGACCTGCAGTTGCTCCGGCGACATGTTGCGGTTCAACTGTTCGACCATGTCGAGCGTCATGCCGGCCGGCGGCAGGGCCTCCAGCTTCTGCTGCACGGTGAGCTGGTCGGGATCGAGCCCGGTGAGGCGGCGGATCTTGCGGCCAAGGTCGATGCAGCGCAGCGCGTGGCCGTGCGGCGAGCTGATCTCGACGCCGTACATCTCGGGACTCAGGTCGCCCGTCACCTCGCCGTTCTCGTCCTTCTTGGCGTAGTTGCCCACCTCGCCCAGCCAGCGATGCAGGGTGAGCGTATGGAAGCCGTCGGCCGCCGACTGCTCGCCCGCGGTCTTCCAGTTGGCCCGCACCGTGAAGCGCTGTGGCGGCCCGAGCGCCTCGAGCCCGCGGTCGGAACGCTTGAAGAGCATGTCGTAGTACCACTTCGCGTCGCCCAGGAACTCGTCGAAGGACGGGCCGTCGATGTTCCAGGTCGCGAACACGAGGCCGCCGTAGAGCGTCACGCGCGCGTGCTTGAGGCCGAGGTCTTCCTTGCCCGTCATCTTGCCGTGCATGCACTCGCGCTCCACTGGCGCGCCGATGAACTCGCCGTTGGTGCGGAACGCCCAGCCGTGATAAATGCACTTGTGGATCTGCGTGTTGCCGCCGTCGAGCGTGCTGATGCGCATGCCGCGGTGCGGGCAGACATTGAGCATCACGTTGACCGTGCCCGTCTTGTCGCGCGAGAGGATCACCGAATCGGAGCCCATGTCGCGCACGACGAAGTCGCCGGAGTTCGGGATCTCGGACTCGTGGCCGAGGAACAGCCAGGTCTTGCCGAAGATCTTCTGCATCTCCAGCTCGTAGACCTCGGGATCGGACAGCGCCCGCATCTGCACTTCACGGGTCGCCGGAAGCACGAGATCGATGACCTTGGTGCCGTCGGAGAGCACCGGACTTGTCTGCGTCAACATCGTTTGACTCCTGGAGGCCGAGGCCGTTATTTATGAGACACTTTTAAGATTAGTGTGCACTAAAACATTCCGGATGCCGCTGGGGTGAACCCCAGGACGCGCTGCCTTCAGGGCCTTTCAGGCGGCGGCAGGTCGGGTGATGCGCGTTCTCAGGATGCCCAGCTGCTCGACCTCCAGCTCGACGACGTCGTCGGCCTTGAGGTTGCGCAACTGCTCCAGGCCGCAGCCGTTGCCCACCGTGCCCGAGCCGAGGAACTCGCCCACGTGGAGCGTCTCCGAGCGCGAGATGTGGGCGATGACATCCTCGAAGGTCCAGCGCATGTCGCGCGTGCTGCCGCGGCCCCACTCCTCGCCGTTGACGCGCGCAATCATGGTGAGGTCGTACGGATCCTCGATCTCGTCGGCCGTCACCAGGCAAGGCCCCATCACGTTGGCCGTGTCGAAATCCTTGCTCTTGGCCGGGCCCAGCATGCCGGGCATCTCCAGCGCCTGTGCGTCGCGGGCACTGATGTCGTTGAAGATGGTGTAGCCCGCGATGTGCCGGCGCGCACGATCACGCGGGACGTCCTTGGTCCGCCTGCCGATGTAGCAGCCGAACTCCAGCTCGAAGTCGAGCGCCTTGCTGAAGCTGGGCCACACGACGTCGTCGTCGGCGCCGATCACCGCGAAGCGGTTGCACTTGTAGTAGATCGGCTGGCGATTGAAGGTCTCGATCACGCGATCGTCGGCGCGCGTGTTCATCGCCGCCAGCGCGGCCTCCGGATCGGGCATGCGCGAGGCGCGGATCTTGCGCGCGGCGGCAAAGCTCTGCTTCAGGTGCAGCTCGAAGCACGAGCAGTCGCGCATCTGCGGCGGCGGCTGGATGGGGGCGCGCAACCGCACGTCCGATCGCGCCAGCACCGCCGCCGACGGCGCACGCGCGACCAGGGCGCGCGCATGGGCCATCGCCTCGTCGCCCGACTCGAGCAGGGCCAGCACGCTGGCCAGCTCGGGTGCCGGGACGCCGTGCACCGCCTGCTGCGCCAGCGCGAGGGACAGGACGGCCTGGCCGCCGTCGACCAGCGCGCCCGGTTGCGGCGCCTGCTGGCCGACGACAAAGGTGACGAGTCTCATGGGGAATCCTGTTTCGGGTGAGGTCAGGCGCGGCCCGCGACGGGCAGGCAGGCGCCGGTGAGGGGTTCGGCGTCGTCCGACAGCAGGAACGCGACGATGCGGGCGAGTGCCGGCGGGCTGACCCAGCGCGTGAAGTCCGCATCCGGCATGTCGACCCTGTTTGCCGGGGTGTCGACGATGCTGGGCAGCACCGCGTTGACGGTGATGCGCCTGTCCTTGAGCTCTTCCGCGAGCGACTCGGTCAGCCGCATCACGCCGGCCTTGGACGCCGTGTAGGCCCCGACCCCGACGCCGGCCTTCAGCGCCGACATGGCCCCGACATTGACGATGCGGCCGGCCCCGCGACCCAGCAGGTGCGGCAGCGCGGCCTGGCACGCAGCGACGGCGCTGCGCAGGTTCACGGCGTACATGCGATCCCAGGTGTCGAGCGAGCCGTCGGCGATCGGCTCCCAGGCGAACGCGCCGGCCACGTTGACCAGCGCGTCGATGCCGCCCCAGCGCTCGACCACGCGGGCCATCGCCGCCTGCGCCGCGCCCGCCGCGCCGAGGTCGACGCCGCCCAGCAGCAGCGTGTCCGCGTCGGCCGCCAGCGTGTCGGGCGCCGCCGAGCGATCCAGCAGCGCCACGCGCGCGCCGCCAGCCCGCAGTTCGGCGCCCAGCGCTCGCCCGACCGCTCCGAAGCCGCCCGTCACCACCACCACTCGTCCCGCCAGCATCCGCGCCATCGCGTAAACCCTTTAAATTAGACATCTTGACTGTTTCTGTTCAGCTATTAAACTTCCATCGACGCAAGACGTCAACCGGAGAACCGCCCCATGCCTGCAACGACGCGAGTCATCCCGCCCCTCGAAGGCCTGCGCGCGCTGTGCAGCTTCCCTTCGCTGCGGGGCACCTGACATGCTGCGCAAGCTCCCGCTCCTGACCCCGGCCAATACCCCCTTCTGGCAGGGCGGGGCCGTAGGTGAACTGCGCATCTGCCATTGCGCGGCATGCCGGCGCTTCTTCCATCCGCCCGCGCCCGCCTGCCCCGACTGCGGCAGCGAGGAGGTGGCCCCGCGTGCCGTGTCCGGCCAGGCGACGGTGACTACGTTCACGGTCAATCACCAGGCCTGGACCGCGGGCCTCGACGTGCCCTACGCGGTGGCCATCGTCGAGCTCGTCGAGCAGGCCGCGCTGCGGCTCGTGACGAACATCGTGGGCATGCCGATGGACGAGATCCGCATCGGCATGCCGGTGTCGGTGCGCTTCCTGCAGCAGGAAGACGTTTGGCTGCCGTTGTTCGAGAAGGCCGTGTCATGACGCGCCACTACGAGAGGGACGTCGCCGTCACGGGCATCGGTCAATCGGAGGTCGGACGGCCGTCGACCCGCAGCGCGATGCAGCTGACGCTCGATGCTTGCCGCGAGGCGATCGCCGACGCCGGATTGACGCGCGAGGACATCGACGGCGTGGCCTGCTGGCCCGGCGACAACGCCAACGGCAGCAGTTTCTCGCCCGTGGGGCCGAGCGCGCTGATCGGCGCGCTGGGCCTGAAGGTGAACTGGTACGCGGGCGGCTACGAAGGCCCGGGGCCGCTGGCCGGCGTGATCAACGGCGCGATGGCCATCGCCGCGGGGCTGTGCCGCCACGTGCTGGTGTTTCGCACGATCACGGAGGCGAGCGGGCGCCTGGTGGACAAGTCCGCCAGCGCGCTGACCAACAAGACCTCGGGGCGCGACGGTGGCACCTGGCAGTGGTACACGCCGTTCAACGTGTTCTCCGCCGCGAACCTGGTGGCGATGTATGCGCAGCGTCACTTCCACGAGTACGGAACGACGCCCGAGCAGCTCGCGCAGATCGCCCTCACCTGCCGTCGCAACGCCGCGCTGAACCCCAAGGCGGTGATGCGCAAGCCGATGACGATGGGCGACTATCTCGCCTCGAAGATGATCTCCACGCCGCTGCGTATGTTCGATTGCGACGTGCACTGCGATGCGTCCACCGCCATCGTTCTGTCTCGCGCCGACACCGCCCGTCACGGCCCGCACGCGCCGATCCGCATCGAGGCCATCGGCGCGGCGCTGCACCAGGCCTGGTCGTGGGACCAGATCTCGCTGACCGAGATGGCGGCTTTCGACGTGGGTCGCATGATGTGGTCGCGCACCGATCTGAAGCCCGCCGACGTCGGCAGTGCCCAGCTGTACGACGGCTTCTCCATCCTGACGATGATCTGGCTCGAGGCGCTGGGCCTGTGCCCGCGCGGCGAGAGCGGCCCGTTCGTCGAGGGCGGGCAACGCATCGCGCGGGACGGTGTGCTGCCGATCAATACCAACGGCGGCCAGCTGTCCGGCGGCCGCACGCACGGGCTCGGCTACCTGCACGAGGCCTGCCTGCAGCTGTGGGGCCGCGCCGGCGAGCGCCAGATCGCGCCGCATCACGTCGCCGTGGCGGCGGCCGGCGGCGGTCCGCTCGGTGGCAGCCTGCTGCTCGTGCGCGAGTGAAATGACGCCCGAGCGAGCCGTGCACGACGTTCGCCGTCCACAAGACACCAGGAGACAAGCCAGATGATTTCCACTTCGACGGAGCCGGACGTGCTCGCGAACCCAAACACGCCGGCGGCCGCCGCGCCAGGAAGGACGGCCAGCCCGCTCGCCATCGACCCGACCGAGTTCAAGCTCGGCTGGCGCATCCTGCTGATGGCGACGCTGGGCGTGGCGATCAACGCCAACTCGTCGCTGCTCTACGCGTTCGGCTCGCTCGTGCTCCCACTGCAGAAGGCGTTCGGCTGGGCGCGCGGCGACCTGCAGGCGGCGGTGAGCTTCCTGTTCGCGGGCGCCATCATCGGCTCGCAGCTGGTGGGCTGGCTCAACCTGCGCTACGGCATGCGCCGCGTCACCTGCGTCTCGCTGGTGGCGTTGTCGGGGGTGTTCCTGGCGCTGACGCAGATCGACGGGAACATCGTCGGGCTATACGCGCTGTTCACCGTGCTGCCGATCGCCAGCATGGGCACGATGCAGGTGACGTGGACCCAGCTCGTGAGCCTGGGCTTCGAGCGCAATCGCGGGCTCGCACTGGCGGTCGTCCTGTCGGGGACGGGGCTCGCCGCCGCCCTCATTCCGTCGGGCGTGACCTGGGCGACGGCCCGCTGGGGCTGGCAAGGCGCCTTCGTCCTGCTGGCCCTGCTGCCGGTGGGCCTGGTGCTGCCGTTCGTGTTGCTTTGGATGCATGCGCGCACGCCACAGGAGGCGCTGGCGCAGCGCACCCCGAAGCGCGGCGCGACCAACGTCCCGGGCGTCGCCTTCGGCGTGGCGATGCGTTCGGCGAAGTTCTGGGTCCTCAACCTCGCCATGTCGCTGGTCGTGGCCGCCATCGTCGCGATGGTCACGTGCACGGTGCCGCTGCTGCGCGACAAGGGCTTGTCCGCGGCGGATGCCGGCCGCGTCTTCGGCGCGTTCGGCCTATCGCTGATCGGCGGGCGCATGCTCGTGGGCTACCTGATCGATCGCCTCTGGGCGCCCGGCGTCGCGGCCGTTGCCCTCACGCTGCCCGCGCTCGGTTGCGCGCTGATGGCGTTCTCGGGCGCGAGCGAAACGGGTGTACTGATGGTCGCGACCTTCCTCGTGGGCTTCGGGGCCGGCGCGGAGTTCGACATCGCCGCCTACCTCGTCTCGCGCTACTTCGGCTTGCGCGACTACGGCCGCCTGTTCGGCGTCCACCTGGGCCTGATCACGCTGGCGTCCACGTTGGCGCCGTGGCTCACGGGCGCCCTCTACAAGGCCACCGGCGCCTACACAGCGACGCTGACCTGCTGCGGCGGCGCGTTCCTGGCGGGCGCCCTGATGCTGCTGCCGCTGGGCCGCTATCCCCGCTTCGACTGAAGGAACCTCCATGACGTTGCAAACCGTGGTCATTGCCGGCAGCGGCCAGGCCGGCTTCCAGGTCGCCTCATCGCTGCGCCAGGGCGGCTTCGCCGGGCACATCACGCTGGTGGGCGACGAGGAAGGCGTGCCTTATCAACGCCCCCCGTTGTCCAAGGCCTACCTTCTCGGCAAGATCGGCACGCAGGCGCTACGCTTCCGCCCCGAGGAGCACTTCGACGAGCATCGGATCGGGCGATTGCACGATCGCGTCGTGGCGATCGATCGCACCGGTCATCAGGTTCGCCTGGCCTCGGGCGCCGAGCTGCCCTATGACCACCTGGTGATCGCGACCGGCGCCCGCAACCGCGTTCCCGACATCCCTGGCGCGGGTCTCGCCGGGGTCTTCGGTTTGCGCACGCTCGCCGATGCGGATGCGCTTGCTGCGCGCCTGCCCGCGGTGCGCGACGCGGTCGTCATCGGGGCCGGTTTCATCGGCCTCGAATTCGCCGCGGTCGCCGCCGCCAAGGGCGTGAAGGTGCACGTGCTCGAGATCGCCGATCGCCCGATGGCGCGCGCGATTTCCCGGCCCATGTCCGAGCTGTTCGCGGGCGCCCATCGCAGTTGGGGCGTCACGCTGGACTTGCAGCAAGGCGTGCGCTGCCTGCTGGGCGAGGGGGGCCATGTGACCGGCGTCGAGACCACGGACGGCCGACTGCTGCGCGCCGACGTCGTGGTCTATGGCATCGGCGTGCTGCCGAACGCCGAACTGGCCGGCGACGCCGGCCTCGCGGTGGACAACGGCATCCTGGTGGACGAGTTACTGCGCACCAGCGATCCCGACATCTCGGCGTTGGGCGATGTCGCCTGCTTCTCGAGCCGCCATGCAGCGCGGCCGATCCGCCTCGAGTCGGTGCAGAACGCCGTCGACCAGGGAAAGGCCATCGCCGCGCGACTGCTGGGGCAGCCGGCGCCCTACGTCGCGCTGCCATGGTTCTGGACGGACCAAGGCGAACTGAAACTGCAGATCGCCGGCCTGTCGGAGGGCCATGACGAGACCGTGCAGATCGGCTCACCGGGGACACGCCAGGTGACAGTGCTGTGCTTCCGCGCGGGGCGCCTGATCGCCGTGGAGACGGCCAACCGGCCGGCCGACCACATGGCAGCGCGCAAGCTGCTGGTGCGCGACACGCCGCTGACGCCGGCCGAAGCGTCCGCGGCGGGCTTCGACCTCAAGGCCTACGAACTGGCGACGCGGCCGGTGGCTTGAGAACAGCGCCATCGACCCGGCCGTGCGGCGCGGCTGCAGTGCTTCCGGGAGACTGTTTCCATGACGCATGAAGGCCTTGCCATCACCGCCGCAGCGCTGTGCCTCGTCGCGGCGACGCTCGCGTGGTTCTTCTACGCGCCGATGCCCAGGCCCGCGGCGCACCCCAGCCAGGGCAAGACGGTGCGCGACGACGGCATCCTCGACGCCGCATGGGACATGCTGGATCGGCCACGGGAACCTCGCGCACAGGTGTGAGGACGCGGTCGCCGATCCCCAGCAACGCGGATGCAAGTCCCAGCTGCAACTCAGTCGACCAGCGACCCCAGGAAATCGGCCTTGCCCAGTTGCACGCCGCCCTGGCGCAGCAGTGCGTACGCCGTCGTCGCATGGAAGAAGAAGTTGGGCAACGCCCAGCGCTGCAGGAACACCTCGCCGGTGAAGTGCAACGGGTCGCCGCCGCGTTGCGGCAGCACGACGGCCCGCGTGTCGCTGCCCGCCAGCCGTTGCGCCTCGACCGACAGCAGGAACTCGCGCGTCAGGCGCACGTGCTCGCGCAGGCCGTCCAGCGTGGCCTCGCCCGCGGGGAACACCGGCGGCTCGACGTCGGCCAGGCGCGCGACGGCGAGCTTGGCGATCTCGCCGGCGGCGCGCACCTGGGCGCTCAAAGGCAGCATGTCCGGAGCGAGTCGCAGTCCCAGGTAGTTGGCGCCGTCGAAGCGCAGCGACTGCGCGTGGGCCGCCGCCTTGTCCAGCCAGGTCGACAGGTTGGCGAGCTGGCGCTCGAAGACGGGCACGCTGGCCGAGTAGATGTTGATCGTCACGCACGGACCTTTCAGAGTTTGTTGCTGCCCTGGCGCTCGAAGTACTCCCCCAGGGCCACCATGGCCGGCGAATGGCTGGTGAACCCCCCGTCGACCGGAATCGTCGCGCCGGTGATGAACGAGGATTCCTCGCTCGCCAGGAACGCCACCGCATCGGCGATCTGGCGCGGCCGTCCGAGCTCGGGCGTCAGGTGCTGTGCCAGCAGGATCTGCTTGATCTCGTCGGGCACCGTCTTCTGGGCGTGATCGTTGACGACGAAGCCGATCATGATGGCGTTCGACCGGATGCCCTTCTTGCCGTACTGCGCCGCCACGGAGCGGCTTAGCTGCATCAGCGCGGCCTTGGAGGCGGCATACGCGCTCAGCGTCACGTCGCCCAGCAGGCCGAAGCCCGAGGTCGAATGGATGATCGAGCCGCCCCCGCCGCCCAGCATCACCGGGATCACGTGCTTGCAGCACAGCATCGCGCCGCGGACATTGACGTCCAGCGCGCGATCCCAGGCCGCGATGTCGACGTTGCAGACGTCGCGATCCGCCTGGCGCTGCGCGACGTCGAGCGCCGCGGCGTTGTTGTGCAGGACGTCGATGCGGCCGTACCTGTCGACGACCGCCGCGACCATGGCGCGGATCGCATCTTCGGAAGTGACGTCGACCTGGACGGCCATCGCGACGCCACCCGCGCCCTCGATCTCCGCGACGACGGCCTGCGCCGCCTCGCGGTGGATGTCCGCGACGACGACGCGCGCGCCCTGCGAAGCGAGGACGCGCGCGGTCTCCGCGCCCAGGCCGTGGCCCGAGCCGGTGATGATGGCGACCTTGTTCTGGAGTCGGTGGGACGTCATGTCGGTTCCTCTCTGGTGATGTCGGTGCCGCGGCCGCTCAGGCGCCGACGAAACGCGGCGTGCGCTTCTCGCGGAAGGCCGATGCGGCCTCCTTCACGTCCTGCATCGGGGCCAGCAGCGAGAACAGGTTGAGCTCCAGGTCGAGGCCGGATTTCAGGTCGATGTCGAACGCGGCACGCGCCGCCTGCTTCACGTACGCCGTGGCCACCGGAGATTTGTCGGCGATGGCGCGGGCGAGCGCCTGTACTTCGGCGCGCAGCGACTCCGAGCTCGCCGAGACGCGCGTGACCAGGCCGATGGTCAGCGCCTCGTCGGCTTTCATGCGCGCGCCGGTCAGCAACAGGTCCAGCGCACGTCCAGGTCCCACCACGCGGGGCAGGCGCTGCGTTCCGCCGCCACCTGGGATCAGGCCGAGGCCCGTCTCCGGCAATGCGAATACCGCATCCGGCGCGGCGAAGCGGATGTCGCAGGCCAGTGCCAGCTCGAGGCCGCCGCCCATGCAGAAGCCGTGCAGCGCAGCGATGACCGGCTTCGCCACGCGATCCAGCGACTCGATCCAGCGCGAGCGTTCGAGTCGTGCGCGCGACTGCTGTGACGTCTCGGGGCCGCGCCGCTCCTTGATGTCGGCGCCGGCGCAGAAGCCACGTACGCCCTCGCCCCGGATCACGATGACGCGCACGTCGGCGTCCGCCTCGAGCTCGGCGAGCGCCGCCGGCACGCCGCGCCGGATGTCGTCGTTGATCGCGTTGATCTGGCCGGGGCGATCGAGGACCACCCAGCCGATGCCGTCGTCGCGCTCGATGCGCACGGCCGCAGGGGAAGAGCCTGCCTCGAGGTTTGCGGTGGCGCTGTCGATGCTCGACATCACGCCTCCTCGAATTCGACGAACTGGCCCTTCAGCTCCGCGGGGTCGACGCGGATCAGCGAACGCCCGCCGACGGCTTCGCATTCATCGATCCAGCTGAAGCGGGTGCCGCGCGCCTCCAGGTCCGCCGCCTTCGCGGCCAGGCCGTTCACGGCGATGCGGATGTAGTACGGGCCCGGGCCCCAGCTGTTCACGTACGCGCCGGCGTCGCCGTTCCAGCGCGTCGCCTCGATGACGTCCAGCGTGGCGCTGTTGGCCAGCGAGAACTTCATCGTCGCGCGCCGGTAGCCTTCGCGCGCCAGCGTCTCGACCGCGCCCGCAGGCTCCCAGTCGAAGTTGGCGGCGCAGCGGCGCAAGGTCTCGTCGAGGTCGCGCACGAGGAAGCCGCGTGCGGACACCCGCACCATCTGGCCCGGCTCGAGGTTGAGCGCCTTCGGCGCGGGCACCGTGAACGTGTCGGGCGGCATCTGCAGCGGCTCGATCGGCATCACCTCGATGCACAGGCCGCCGTCGACGGACGGCTCGTAGCGCGGATCCTCCGGCGTCACGCCCATCCACATGCGGTCGAACGGCATGTCCGCTGTGCGCTGCGCCATGCGAAAGCGCAGGCGCCGCTGCATCAGCTTCTCGATCAGGGCTGCAAACTTGTCGCCTTGCACGGCCAGCACGATCGAGTGCGTGAGCATCGGCCGATGCGGCCCCTGGTAGGCCTTCAGGCTCTCGAGGAACTCGTGGAACATCGGGTCACCCGGGTTGGGCAGGTCCAGGTGGCCCTGCGGCTCGACGCGCGTGGGCGAGACGGCCAGCGACTTGTGCACGCGCAGGAAATGGGCGATGTACGGATGGCCAGGAAAGGCCTGGCGCCACTTCTCATGGCCGTGCACACCGAGCTTGGCCACCAGCAACGCGGCCATCGCGTCGGGGTCTGCCACCATCATGTCGGCACTCATCAGCAGGTCGAACATTCGGTACTCCAGTCAAATCCGTCGAGAACTTCAGGCCGCGCGACGCGGCAGGTGTGCAGGCTGGCCGGCCCGCGGATGAGGAAGCGGTTGATCCTGCGACGGGGCCACGGAGGATCCCGCTGCCGGCTCCACCGTCTTCGGGTTGAGCAGGAAGTGCGACAGCGCGGGAATCAGGATCAGCGCGCCGAGCATGTTCCACAGGAACATGAACGTCAGCAGCAGCCCCATGTCGGCCTGGAACTTGATCGGCGACCAGGCCCAGGTGATGACGCCGGCCGCCATCGTCACGCCGACCAGGGCCACGACGCGGCCCGTGAAGTCGAGCGAGCGCCGATAGGCCACCGCGAGCGACGCGCCACGGCGCTGCATCGCGATCTGCACGCTGAGCAGGTACAGCGCGTAGTCCACGCCGACGCCCACCCCGACAGCGATGACCGGCAAGGTCGCGACCTTGAGTCCGATGCCCAGCTCGACCATCAACGCCTTGCACAGCACGGTCGTGATGATCAACGGGATCATGGCGACGATGGTGGCGCGCAGGCTGCGAAACGTCAGCAGGCACAGCAGGGCCGTGGCGCCGTAGACCGCGAGGTACATCTTCACCACACCGCGCTCGACCTCGATGTTCGTGGCCGCCTCGATGCCTGCGGATCCTGCCGCAAGAACGAAATGCGTCGGATGCGGCGCGCCCGGGGCCGTGTCGTAACGCGCCGCGAACGCTTCCGACGTGCGCAATACGCGGGTCAGCGTATCGGCCTTGTGGTCGCTCAGGTAGGCCACCAGCGGGGACACCGAGCATTTCTGGTTGGTGATGTCGGGCGAGGCGATCATGCCCGCCGACACCGCGGCATTGGTGATGGCCTGGTCGCGGCTGAGGGTCAGCCATTTCGGATTGCCTTCGGCCAAGCCGGACGTGATGAAGCGCGCGGTGTCGGCCAGCGACGTCGTCGCCTGCACGCCGGTCGTCTGGCGCAGGGTGCGGCTCAAGCGATCCATGGCCTGCAGCGAGTCGTAGTAGCGGCAGCCGTCCTCGTCCGTCGCCATGATGACGACGAACTGGTCGCTCGACAGGCCGTAGTGGCCGGTGACATAGGCGTTGTCGCGGTTGTAGCGCGAGTCCGCGCGCAGCTCGGGTGCCCCGGGATCCAGGTCGCCGACGCTCAGGTTGCGCATGACGAACACGCCCGTCACCGTCAGCAAGGCCGCACCGGCGATCGCGATCGTCGCGCCATTGCGCTCGGTCAGTCGATCCAGCCCTTGCCACAGGCGCGCCAGCACGCCGCGGCCCTGGATCGTGTCGCGATCCTCCGCCAGCGCTCGCTTGGCCGCCGCCGGGCTCACGCCGATGTAGGACAGCGCGACGGGAATCAGCACGAGCTTGGTGAAGACAAGCACCGTCACGCCCATGCTCGTCGTGATCGCCAGGTCGCGGATGACCGGAATGTCGATGATGACCAGCACGGCGAAGCCGACGATGTTGGTCAGCAGCGCAGTCAGGCCGGCCATGAAGAGCCGACGGAACGTGTAGCGCGCGGCGACGTACTTGTGGGTGCCGCGCCCGACGTCCTGCAGGATGCCGTTCATCTTCTGCGCGCCGTGTGACAGGCCGATCGCGAAGATCAGGAACGGCACGAGGATGGAATACGGATCGAGCTGGTAGCCGAAGATCTGCATCAGCCCCAGCAGCCAGGCGACGCCGGCCACCGCGACCGAGACCAGCAGCAGCGTGCTGCGGACGCATCGCGTGTAGAAGAAGACGAACAACGCGGCGACCAGCACGGAGACGCCGAAGAACATCATCACCTTGTGCAGGCCGGCGATGAGGTCGCCCACGATCTTGCCGAAGCCGACGATGTGGATGCCGACCTGGGCGCTCTCGAACACCCGCACGCGCTGCTCGAGCGCCTGCGAGAACTCGCTGTAGTCCAGTGCCTTGCCGGTGTCCGGATTGCGATCGAGCAGCGGCGCGACGATCATCGTCGACCTGCCGTCGTTGGCGATCAGGCTCCCCGCGAGATTAGCGCGCGCGATGTTGGAGCGCAGTTTCTCGATCGCCGCCGCCGACCCGTTGTAGTCGGCGGGCATCACGGCGCCTCCACTGATGCCTTCCTCCGTCACCTGGCGCCAACGCACGATCGGCATCCACAGCGACTTCATCCACGAGCGGTCGACACCCGGCACGAGGTACAGCGCGTCGTTGACCTTGCGCAGCGTCTCGAGGTAGTGCGCGTCGTAGATGTCGCCCGTCTTGTTCTCGACGACGATCCGGATGCTGTTGCCCAGGCCCGGCAACTCGGCGCGATTGGCCATGTAGTTGCGGATGTACGGGCTGGACGACGGAATCATCCGTTCGAAGCTGGCGTTGACCTGCAGGCGCGTGGCGAAGATGCCGAGCACGACCGTCGCCAGCGCGAAGATCGCCAGCACGATCGAGCGATGGTTGAAGATGAACCGCTCGAGCAGGTTGCCGGAGCGCACGTCGAAGTCGCTCAACGACCGCACGACGGGCATGGCCGGATTGCCGGCGGATTCCAGGTGTCCGCTCACGTCGTCTCCTTGGTTGTTTGCACGTCGCCGGTCACGGCGTGACCTCCGACAGGGTCGCCGCCGCGACGCCGTCGATCCGGGCGAGGACGAGATGGCGCGCATCGAGCGCGATCGCACCGGCCACGTCGCCACCGTGCGCGTCGAACACTGTCGATGACTGCCCGGTCGCCAGCGAGCCCTTCAGCACCTGGCCGGCCTGCGACACGAGCAGCACGCGCTCCGGCGACAACGAGATGGCGGCGACCAGGTTGGCATCGACCCCGGTGACGATCTTCGTCCACGGCGACGTGTCGCCGAGACGGCCGTAGGCGTTGCCGCGCAGTCCGAACGCGACGATGCGATCGCCTTGAACGTCGAGCCCGAAGAAGCTGCCGGCGTACGGTGTCTCGACCTTGGCGAACCGGGCGCTGACAGCATCCCACTTCAGCAGCAACCCTTGCTCGCCGGCGATCCAGCGCTGCGCGCCGTCCCCGCCGACCGCATAGAGGTGGAGCCGGCGATCGTTGTCCGTGCGATCCGTCCAGGGCTCCCAGCTGTCGCCGCCGTCGGCGGTGTGCAGGATCAACCCGAACGCCCCGACCAGGTAGCCCTCCTTCGCGTCGGCGAACCACACGTCCAGGAACGGCGCCGGCAACACGCCCGGCGTGGCCGACTGCGTCGCGGATCGCTCGACTTCCTTCAACAGGCGCGGCGCTGCGGTATCCCCGTTCGCCGTGCGCTGCACGTAGGCGCTGCGAAGCAACTGGAGAACCTTGCGGCCGTCCAGGACGCGCAGCCAGCTCGCGCCCCCATCCGTGCTGCGCAATGCGACCGCGTCGTGGCCGACCGCCCAGGCCGTCGTCGCGTCGGTGAACTTGACCGAGACCAGGTCAGAACCGACCGGACTGGCAACCTGCTTCCAGGTCACCGCCCCGTCCACGGACAGCAGGATGAGTCCGCGCGGCCCCACAGCGAGCACGCGATTGCCCTGGTGCGCCACGCTGGTGGTCGCGTCCCTGGAGGGCGTGGCCGCGGGCACGACCGGCATGTCCAGCACATCCTGCACCGCGGGATGCGACGCCGCCCCGACCCCCAGTGCCAGTCCGAGGCCCGCGATCAACGCCCAGCCGCGCGTTGCCGTCGTCCTGCGTTGTCGCATGGCGGATTCCCGGTTCAGCGAGCGGTCTCGCGCGCGACGATGGCTTCGGGATTGAGTTCGCGCTCGCTCTGCGCGACGGCCGGCACCTTGTAGCCGCCGACCATCACGTCGTTGACGTACGCGTACATGCCCTTGTTCAGGTCGTAGATCGTTTCCTTGCCCGAGTAGGGAATCGTCTTGTCGTACATCGGCGCCGCAGCCTGGAACATCACGCGGTAGAGCGCGCCGCTCTGGTCGAAGGCCTCGTAGTTGGCCGCGCCCGTCAGGTCTTCGTCGAAGTAGTAGGTGCGCTTCGAATAGACGTGGCGCATGCCGGGCTTCAGCGTGGCCTCGACGACCCAGACGCGATGCAGCTCCCAGCGCTCGCATTCCGGGTTCACGAACTGAGGCTTGAGCGCCATCTCGATGGTCGGGCATTCGAAGTTCATCTTGTAGGCGTTGTACTGCATGAACATTTCCTTCTTGCCTGCCAGCTTGAAGTCGAACCGATCCATCTCGCCCGAGAAGACGAACAGCTCGTCGAACAGCGCCACGCCGCCCATGCTGGCCACCGGCGTGTCGTAGGCGAACTCCGGCGACAGCTTGACCCGGCGTTGCCCGGGCGTGTAGCTCCAAGCCTTGCGCGGGCGCACGGTTGGATCGAGATAGTCGGTCAGGCCCGTCATCTCGCCGGCCTTGCGCGCGGGCGACTGGGTGATCGAGTAGACGCGCCAGGCCATGTCGGGATCGCGGTCGGCGATGTTGGTCTGGTAGAAGGTGAAGTCCGACAGTGTCTGCTGCTGCGCGGTCATCACCGGCTTGCCCGACGAGTCGACCACCCACGAGCGTGACGACGTCGTCGTGATGGCGGTGTCGCCTTGGTAGCGCAGTTGCTGGTTCCACATGGCTTCGTAGCCGGTCTTCGGAATCGGAAACGGCACGCCGCCACGACATGTGCGGTCGATCGCCAGGCCGTCCTTCAACGTCTTGCAGCCGGTGGCGTTGCGCACGGTCGCGTCGAGGACGCGCTTCGGGAAGGCTGCCGTGCGATGCGACGGATAGACGTCAATGTAGTAGGTCGGGAACTTCTTGAGCAGGGCCTTCTGGCCTTCGCTCAGCTTGTCCGAGTACTTGTCGGCGTTCTTGCTGTCGATCCGGTACAGCGGCTTTTCGTCCTTGAACGGATCGGCCCAGCTACCGCTGTCGGCCTTGAAGCCTGGTGGCGGCGTGGTCAGGCCCCCGGTGTAGGCAGGGATCGTGCCGGCGGCATTGCCGGCCTTGATTGCGCCGAATTCAGTCAGGGTCGAACCGAGCTGCTTGGCCTCATCGCCCGACACGGCGGCAAACGCGGGCGAGATCAAGGCGGCCAGCGAAGCCACGCCGAGTGCGTATCGATAGTTCATGTTTGTCTCCAATTGGATAGACGCGCCGTTTTCAGGTCAGAACGACGTCTGATGGTCAAGATCCGAGGAACTGGATGCTCGATCGACCGGCGCACGGTCCGCGCCCGCACGATCTCACATCCGGGCCGCGGTGCTTTCAGATCGAAGTCTTGTAGGTGAAAACGATCCAGCCGCGATCGGTCGCGCCGACCGAACTGCCGAGCGCGTTGCCGCCGATCGCCGCCGTTCCCGCCGCGTTGTACTTGGTCGGAACGGAGAGATCGGAATAGCGCAGAGAAAATTCGTGGCGCTGGTTGAAGGTCATCTTCGCGCCAACCGACCAGGTCATCAACTTGTTGAAGCCGCCGCCGCCGGTCGGTGCCGTTCCGTGCAGGCCGTAGTTGATCGACATCGGAAGATCCAGATCCCACGACGGCAGCACCGCCAGGTATTGCGGCGTGAAGTTGACGGCCGCCTGCAAGAAGTCGCGCGTCGAGCAGGCATCGGTGATGTCGCCGGCCTGCGCGGGCACGCCGCCGGCGCCCGTACCGGACTTGATGCAACCGGCGTAGCCGACGCCGCGATATAGCGTCGGGTTGGCCGTCACCTTGGACAGGTGGCTGTAGGCGAGTTCGCCGATGATGCTGCCCGTGTCCCAGAGCACCGTCTTGGGCATCAGGTAGACGCCGTTGACGACCGCGTGCAGCGTGTCGCCGCGCGCGCCGGTGTCCTCCAGGAAGTTGTAGGTCGTCTTGCTGTTGAGCGTCGTGTTGCGGCGGTAGGAGAGTTCAGAGCCGAAGCTGACCGGGCCGATCGATCGCGCCAGGCTGAGGCCGATCAGGCTTTCATCGCGCGCATAGACGAAGCGAAACGGGCCCGGGGCCTGCGGCGTCGTGCCCAGGAACTGGATGCCGGTTTCCGGGTTGTAGTCATTGAACTTGCGATAGTAGAGACCGACGGTGGAATCGATGGCCTCGACGTTCAGCCGTGCGCTCAGGCCCCAGTTGCCGGTCTTGCCCGGCTCGTAGGGCGACGTGCGTGCGATGGCGAAGCCCGGCGCCGCACCCAACTGATCGACGTAGGGCGACGTGTCGGCGCCCATGAGGTAGGTGCCGCCGTTCGGGACGCGCGTCGGCTCCCATTGCAGGAAGTACTGGCCGGCGATCGTCAGGTCGTTCGTGACCTGCGCCTTGAACGAGACCTGGTTCAGCGGCAGGAAGACTTCCTTGGTCTCGATGCCAGGACTGGCAACCGCCTTGACGCCATCGACCGGCGCCTGGGAATACGAGATCGCCTGGCCGCCGATCAGCAGGCCCTCGCCCCAGACGATCGTGTGGCGACCCACCTTGAGGTTGACCGGGATGTCGCCCAGGTTCATGTTGCCCCAGACGAACGCGTCGAGGAACTCGGCGGACGGACCGTTCACGTAGCGCGAGACATTGCCGCTGTACGTGTTGTTGTAGTAGCTGGTGGGTATGGCACCACCAGCGGCAGGCGAGGTGACCGTGTGGTTGTCGTAGGCGTTGTCGTACCAGGCCGCACCGACCACCCGAACGCCAAAGTCGCTCTTGTAGCGGACATCCACTTCGGACAGCAGATCCAGCCGATCCGTGACGATCTTGCCCTTCGCGAACTTGGCATCGGACTCATCGTAGCTGGGCGATGCCAGGATGCGTGGGTCCTGCTTCTCCATGCGCGCCCCGAGGTTGTAGCGCACCGTGTTGTCCCACCGGATCTTGAGATCGGGGTTGTCGAGCTCGATCTCGACCGCCGCCGCCAGCCCGCACCAGAGGGCCATCGCCCCGGCCACTGCCTGCAACGCATACGGCGCATGAATCCGTGTCATCTGTGTCATCGCTTGTCTCCGTCGTTGATCTGTATTTTTCTCAGCTCACGAGCCAGAGGCGAACGCCTCGAGTCGCAGCGATGCACAAGACGGCGGGCGGTTCAACCCGACAAATTCTGCATTGCGATAGAAATTCTATAGACAGAATCTGAACACATTCTCAGAGTTTGTACCTAGTTTCGATTTCACAGGCCTTAGGGTCGTATTCCATTCGTTCCGCAGGGCGATGGAGACGCCGTTTCCCCGGCAAAAGCACCAGGAACGCTGCTTGAATGACCATCTTAGTGGACAGTATTTGCCTTTGTGTACCGTACTTTCCAAAAGTGATCGCCGAATCGACGGAAGAGCCGCGGGTGGGGGTCGCTCCGGCTCCAGGCGCGACCACCGACCCGTGCAGCGCTCAAACCCTTGCGACGGCTTCCGGCGGAGGCACGGCGCTCGCCTGCTCGAAGCTCGTCATGAGTTCGGCGGCGCGCAGGGCCGTCGCTCGTCGAGCCGTTTCCCGGACATGCCCGAAGCCGCGCACGCCCTGCGGCAGGCGCGCCAATTCCACGGCGGTCTTCAGGCCCGGTGCCGACAAGCCGGCGACGACACGGCGCATCGACTGCTGGAACTCCGGGATGGCAGCTCGCTCGTGGCGTCGCTCGGCCGTGTAGCCGAAGATGTCGAACGGCGTGCCGCGCAGCTTACGGGCGCGCGCCAGCCAACTGAAGACGGTGCCGATCCAGGGGCCGTACGTGCTCTTGACCAGATGGCCCCGCGCATCGCGCCGCGACAGCAGCGGGGGCGCCAAGTGGTAGCGCAGCGTGTAGTCGCCATCGAAGCGCTGCGCCACCTTCTGGAGGAAGCCGGTCTGGACGTACAGGCGCGCGACTTCGTATTCGTCCTTGTAGGCCATCAGCTTGTACAGGCTTGTCGCGACCTCGCGCGCCAGTCGATCGGTGCCGGTGCGCTGCATCTCGGCCGCGGCGATCTCGCGCACGAACCCCACGAACCACCCTGCATAGGCGGCATCCTGGTAGGCCGTCAAGCGTTCGACGCGATCCGCGACGAGCGCCTCCAGCGGCAGCTTTCGCTCCGGCATCAGCATCACGTTGGCAGGTCGATCCAGGCCCGCCGCAGTTCGAACCCGCGCGATATCCAGCGCCGCCTGCCGACCCCAGGCGAACGCCGACTTGTTCATGTCGACCGCGGCGCCATTGAGCTCGATTGCCTGCATCAGCGCGGCCTCTCCCAAAGGAATCCAGCCCTTCTGCCAGGCAAATCCGAGTACGAACACATTGGTGGCCACAGCGTCACCCGTAAGGGCCGTGGCGATCGCGCTCGCATCGAGACATTCGATCTTCAACGCGGCGGCGGTGACGCGCGCCAGCATCGAATCCGGCGATGCCTGCCAATCTGGATCGCGCGTGAACGCGCCCGTCGGCGCCACGTCGGAGTTCAGCACGCAGTGCGTGCGCTCCCGCGTCATCGTGGCGAGGGCGTCCTTGCCCGCAGCCACCATGAGATCGCACCCGAGCACGACGTCTGCCTGGCGCGCCGCTACGCGCGCCGCGAACAGCCCGCTGGGCGTGGCCGCGAGGCGCACGTTCGACATGACCGCCCCGCCCTTCTGCGCCAGGCCCGCCATGTCCAGCACCAGGACGCCCTTGCCTTCGATGTGGGCGGCCATGCCCATCAGCGCGCCGATCGTCACGACGCCGGTTCCACCCACACCGGTGATGACGACATTCCACGGTTCGGAGAGGCCACGCATGACCGGTGTCGGCAGTCCTGTCGGCGCGCCGAGCGGGCTGCGCGACAGCTTGCGCAGCGTCCCCCCCTCTACCGTGACGAAGCTCGGACAGAAGCCGTTCACGCAGGCGTAGTCCTTGTTGCACGAACTCTGGTCGATCGCGCGCTTGCGGCCCAGTGGTGTCTCCAGCGGCAGGATCGCCACGCAGTTCGATTGCAGGCCGCAATCGCCGCAGCCCTCGCAGACCTCCTCGTTGATCACGACGCGCCTGGGCGGATCGATCAGCTTCTTCTGCTTGCGACGTCGGCGCTTCTCGGCCGCGCACACCTGCGCATAGACGATGACGGACACACCTTTGACGCCGCGCAATTCGCGCTGCAGGGCGTCCATCCGGTCACGATGTGCCACGACGACGCCGGCTGGCAATCCGACCATGGCCGCGTACAGGTCAGGCTCGTCGGTCACGAGGTGGAGATGGCGCACGCCTTCAGCCGCGACCTGCTGCAGGATCTGCGGCACGGTGGGGGAGCCTTCCACGGGCTGGCCACCGGTCATCGCGACCGCGTCGTTGACCAGGATCTTGTAGGTGATGTTTACCCCGGCCGCGACGGCTGCCCGGATCGCCAGCGAGCCGGAGTGCATGTAGGTGCCGTCACCTAGGTTGGCGAAGATGTGCTCCGTGGCGGTGAACGGCGCCTGGCCGATCCACGAGACACCTTCGCCGCCCATCTGCGTGAAGGTCTCCGTGCGCCTGTCCATCCATTGCGCCATGTAGTGGCAGCCGATGCCGGCCACGGCGCGCGACCCCTCAGGCACCTTCGTGGAAGTGTTGTGCGGGCATCCCGCGCAGAAGAACGGCAGCCGTTGCTGGGTGCTCTTGTCCGCGCGTGTGAAGCCATCGGCCGCGGCACAGCCGACCAGGTAGCCCCGTCCCCGCTCGCCCAGCGAGTCGGCGCCGAAGACCTTGGCGATGCGTGCAGCGATCACGCCGGCGATGGCGGCCGGCGTGAGTTCGCCGTTCGGCGACAGCAGGATGCCGTCGTGCGGAACCTGTACCCATTCGCCCGTCTCGTCGTACTTGCCGACCACCCGCGGCCGCGCGCTGCGTGGCGCGTTGTACAACTGCTCCTTCAGCTGGTACTCGATGATCTGGCGCTTCTCCTCGACGACCAGGATCTCGTCGAGGCCGTCCGCAAACTCGCGGATGCATTGCGGCTCCAACGGCCAGGAGACGCCGATCTTGAGCAGCCGCAGGCCGAGTGCCCGGGCCTTGTCGTCATCGATGCCCATCATGGCGAGCGCCTCGCGCACGTCGAGGTAGCTCTTGCCGGTGGTCACGATGCCCAGCTTCGCATCGGGCGCCTGCCACTCCTGGCGATTCAGGCGGTTCAGGCGCACGTAGTCGAGCAGTGCGTAGAGGCGCTCGCGCTGCAGGCGATTCTCCTGTTCGAGCGGCGGATCGGGCCAGCGGATATGGAAGCCGTCCGGCGGGATCGGATAGGACTCGGGAACGCGGATGTCGACCGCCATCGGATCGATCTCGAACGACGACGACGATTCGATCGTGTCGCTGATCGACTTGAAGCCGACCCAGCAACCCGAATAGCGCGACATCGCGTAGCCGTGCAGGCCGAACTCGATGAATTCGCGGACGCCCGACGGGTTCATCACCGGGATCATCGCCGCGATGAAGGCGTGCTCGCTCTGGTGCGGCAGGCTCGACGACTTGCAAGAATGATCGTCGCCTGCGACCAGCAGCACGCCGCCGTGCTTCGAGCAGCCCGCGATGTTGCCGTGCTTGAGCACGTCGCCGCTGCGGTCGACGCCCGGGCCCTTGCCGTACCAGAGCGCGAAGACGCCGTCGACCTGCACGTTCGGATCGAGGCCGACCATTTGCGAGCCCCACACTGAGGTAGCCGCGAGCTCTTCGTTCAGCCCGGGCGTGAACTTGATCTGTTCGCGTTCGAGCAGCGCCCGCGCTTTCCACAGTTCCTGGTCGACTGCGCCCAGGGGCGAGCCACGGTAGCCCGACACGAAGCCGGCGGTGCGCAGCCCCGCGGCGGCGTCGCGCTCCTTCTGCGCTAGCAACAGTCGGACGAGGGCTTGCGTGCCGGTCATGTAGACGCGCCCCTTGGGCTTCGTGTACTTGTCAGCCAGAGAGACGGGCGGCGCGGATGAAGGTTCGGTCATGAGATTGGACGACGAGGTTGGCGAAGGCCCCGCAGTCTGTAGAAACACGCCAGACATGTAAAACGCAATCGCTTGCTTTGAGATATCGAGATAATCGATATCCAATGCGTTCCTGCGAAGCGGAGTCGATGCGTTGCGAGGCGACGCTGGCCGGGCGACGCGCGCAACCTCTGCTGGACCACGCGATGACCGCCGTGTGCAATGACGAGTCGATGAGACAGATGCCGAGATCCCAGCCCAAAGCCCACTTCACGCTGCGCCAGTTGCAGTACTTCGCCACCACGGCGCGCGTCGGCCAGATCTCGCTGGCGGCCATCGACTGCCACGTCTCGCAATCGACGATGACTTCCGCCATCGCGGAGCTCGAACGGAGCCTCGGAGCATCGCTGTTCGATCGCAACCGCAATGGCGTGAACCTGACCTACCAGGGTCACCTGTTCCTGCAGCACGCCGAGACCGTTCTCGAGGCCGCGGACGAGGCAGCGCGCCAGCCATTTCGCGGCGGCAGCACGGTAGCCGGCATCTTAAATCTGGCTGCCAGCTATACGCTGCTCGGCTACTACGTGCTGCCCTTTGTCGCCAAGTTCCAGAAGTTGAATCCGCTCGCCCGCATCGTTCCGGTGGAGCAGGATCGCGTCCAGATGGAGGCCAGCATCAACTCGGGCGAAGTCGAAATCGGCCTCGCACTGACCTCGAACATGACCGAGCCCAAGCGCTTCGATCGCCTCTTCCTGGCGCGCTCAAGGCGACAGCTGTGGGTCTCTGCCAACCATCCACTGGCAGACCTGCCTCATGTATCGCTACGCGACGTCGTGCCCTACCCCTACATCCTGCCAATGGTCGACGAAGGAGACGCCGCAGCCATGCGTTACTGGGATCGTGCGCGCCTCAAGCCGACGTCGGTTCTCCGCACCTCATCGATGGAGGCGGTGCGCGAGATGGTCGCACTCGGGCTGGGCGTGACCATCCTCTCGGACATGGTGTTCCGGCCGTGGTCGCTGGACGGCCGGCGCATCCGCGCGGTGCCGCTCAGGAATGCCATTCCGCCGATGGAGGCAGGTCTCATTTGGCGCAAGGGGCAGACACTGTCGCCGTTGGCGAAGGCTTTCCGCCAGTACCTCGAGACCACGATCGCGTCAGGCGCAAGCAGATCGGAGGCGTAGCCGCTATGCGCCGTCTCCGTCTGGGGCTCCGTAGCTAAAGGGTCGATCGCCCACACGCCTGACTCGATGGTACCGATGCCGACATGCGGGCTTTGGGCTGCGATCCGGGACCTAGCTTCAGGTCGCGATCAAGCGCTCGATGGGAAACTGCAACTTGAGTGGATTTCGCAGCTGTGCCACGGCGTGGTGCGCGTCCAGGGCCGAGACGCAAATCGACTCGATGTCGGCAGCATGCAAATCATGGCACGCCTGTAGCGCCCTCGGGATGGCAGGGAGACTCGACCAGAACTCTTATCGAATGCTGCGCGGAACCGATCCAGTTTCTCACCGGTAAGTCGCAAAACATCCCAATGTTCGATCGCCCAGTACGCCTCCGGATCCCGCTCTCGAGGGCGAAACCCGAACGCACACTCCCGCGCACCGGCGTAGCCCAGGTTTTAGTCCAACAAGACACCGTCGGCGTCCAGGGCGATGATGGGTCGACTCAACATGGGCTCCTCGTGATTGCCGAATCGTACGGCGTACGACCATGCTGTTCGCAGCATATCAAGAGTCCCCGACCCCGCCGATATGTCAACTGGTTGACCACACTTCGGCGATTCGTAGTACATGTGCGTTCATGCCGGCATCGAGCGCCTGCGCAGGCAGCCTTTCTTGCAACGCCCCATGTTGATGCAAGAAGAAGAGTCTGCTGACTGGGGATGGGTTTCCGAGCGTGCCGTTGATGCTCGCGAAGATTGGGCTCTCGATCTGCGATGCTTTCGCTGGGTACCACGCCTTGCCCTGCAACCATAGGGCGAAGACCTCGCCCCACATCCTCGCCTCTTCCAATTCCGCAGGGGAGCGCCGCCACGCGGCCGCCGACGTCGAGCCGTCAACGAGTGTCCCGTCCTTCGTCCAGGACACGAGCCACGCTTGGCCTCGGGTGCATGTAAGTCTTAGGCTTTCGCTCTCCATCCCGCTATTCCTGTGGATTCTTCATGCGCAAGCCAATTCTTCAAACTGCAAAGGGCTGCCCCATCGATCGCAGGCACGGCCGCCGCGTTCAGTGGGAAATGCCGCAGCGTGAACAGCGCGTGCCGCCGCGTCTCTTGACTCCCGTGGCCCCCGAACTGAACTTCCTCAAACAGCACCCGCGCGCCGTCGATGCTGTCACCGAAGCCCTCTGGGAGCTGCGGCCGCTCGGCCTGAATCATCAGCATCAGCGTCTGCGGCGTCGGATACGTCCTGGCCAGTGTTGCGGCGCGTGCGGCAAGCGCGGGCGGGATCGACGAATCCGTTTGGAGCGCCTGCAACAGTTCCCATCCCCAGCGGAGAGACCGCATCCGTTCATGGGGCATCGTCATCGTTGACTTCAAAGAGGGACTGAGATTTCAGCACTGGGCCAGTCGGCAGCCTCCCGGTCGCGGCAGCAACCAGGGCTCTGAACACCGCGTGCGATAGCGGGCCGTCGTCTCGCTCGTAGCCAACCACCTGAGCGCGGCGTGTCGATCGCTTGTCGCTGTGTCGTGCGCGGATCTTCAGGTTTCCTCCTGGTCAGCGTTGACGAGGTCCAGCCACGCGCGGCGCCGGCGCCATAGGTTGATGCAGGTTCTATCCGGGGTCACCTTGCGAGCGCGAACCCGCGCCAGCGCCTGGCGCTTGCGTTCCAGAAGGCGACTCCGCAAGACCTCGAAGTCCAGGCGAGCGCGCTTGCGCGAAATATCCGGATCTTCGGTCTGACCTTCCCAACTGGCCAGCCGAAGACGCATCCTCGCTATGAAGAGTTGAGCATCAATGCTCCGGGATGGCAGCCCCCTCGCCTTCCTCCGCTTCTCATCGCGAAGACTCTTGGCTAACTGAGGCCAATGCCGGCGTTTGGCCGGTCGATCGACGTGTCGAATGCGCTGATCCCAGACTATGCTCATGCCATCTGCTCCCTCTCAAGCACGGCAAACGACGAAACTCTTGCGTACGCCTTCGTATCAACTCGTCGGTGCTGCATGCCCTGTCAGCGCGCCCCGATCGCAGCCAGCAAGCTTTTCTGCTGCACGGAGGGTGGAACGGGGATGGCGTCCTGACCGCAGAAGGCCGTCCCATCGGCCGCCTTGAACATGATGACCTCGATGTCATCCGCATCGCGATCCACACCGCGCCAGATCTCGCGCACTTCGCGGCAGAGCGGCTCCCCGGCCCCATCCTGCCTTGGCGATAGGTAGTGCAGCGCGTGCAGGGTTGCGGCAAGTTTGGGGCTCTCGATCATGTGGACGAGATCGGAATCCCAAGTCATGAGTAGCGTCCGTCGATGCTCGGGTGGGTCGCCCGACAACGTCATGACAGCGACGAAGAAGCCCTGCCCTATGTGCTCAAACGTGCGCCAACGAGTCTCGCCCGCCTGCTTCAATTCGGGTGGCACGACGTACTCGAACGAGGGAAACGTGAAGAACATGCTGCTCCGGCATCTCGGTCAAGTTCCCGCTGCAGACGTCGGGGCGGCGTTCGCCGAGACGCCCACACGCGCCACTAAGCGATGACGAACGAACCCATGGGCCCGCTCCATGAACAACCCCGCGTAGTCGCAGCCGTCTTCGCCAACAAAGACCACGCTTCCGTTTTCTGGCTCAAGGGGATCTGAACCCTCCCAGACCTCCCGAATTTGCCTCGAAAACCATCCTCGCTTCCTGCCTCGCACATGCGGGGCAACGAACAACAAGGAATCCAAGTCCGCGTCCAAGGACGTCAGGGCGCTGGCGACGTCGGTATCCCAGGCCAGTAAGAACGTGTCCGGGAGCGCCTCGGGCTCTCTTGACCTCAGGGTCACGACGAACCACGCCGCGCAGGTCGAAATCCCCAACGTTCGCCAATACGTGGCGTCGGGAGGGGCGATTTCGGGCGGGATGTAGAACTGGTATTCGGGCATCGAGACGAACATTGCGGCGGACTGGGTGCGCACCAGCGGCGCCCCAACGAAGATTTCGGAGCCCCGATTCTTCGCCGATACTCCCGCTACTCAAAGTCTGCATATTGCTGGGCCTGCCAGAGGCCGTGACGCCGGATGCGAGGTTTGTATACGGCCGAGCATGCGGTAGGCTCGATCGATGGTTCCCATGAAATCGTTCCACGCCACCAAACACCATGACGTCGTCCTCTCGCTGCTGCGCGACCGGCGCGAGGCGCTGGGCATTCGCCAGGCCGACCTCGCGAATAAGTTGGGGCAGACGCAGGCCATGGTCAGCCGCGTGGAAACCGGCGAGCGACGCCTGGACATCATCGAGCTGCGGGCTTGGTTAAGCGCACTCGAGGTGGGATTCCTGCCGTTCATGAAGACGCTCGACCTCAAACTGCGCAACCTGCCGGACGTCCACCTGCACCTGGGACGGCGCCCGGTGGCGCACCGCTCCCAGCGATAGGGTCGACCGCCGGCGCGCCGGGTCAGTCCTGGCGGGCGGTGTCGGGCATCCAACCCGCCTTGTGGCCGGCGTTGGTCGCGTCGTGGCGCACGTTGTCCTCGGTGTGGAGGTACAGGCTCGTGGTGGCCAGGTTTTCGTGGCCCAGGTTGTCCCGAACGACCTTGAGGTCGAGGCTGCCGCTCTGGTGCGAGCCTGCCGTGTGACGCATCCAGTGCGGCGATGCGCGCTCGATGTGTGCGGCTGCGGCCTCGTGCTCGGAGCCCAGCCGACGCACGCGCTCTGCGGTCTGGCGCACGACGTCCTTGACCAACTCGTAGACGGCGGTGCGCACCATGAACGTCGGCGGCCCGATGAGGGGCAGGAGCGCCGGCAGCGGATCCGCCACCGTCGGCAGCGGCTTTAGGCCGTTAGCTCGGCGGTAGCGCATCAGTTCGGCCATGAGCTCGTCGGTGACCGGCACCAGGCGGGTCTTGTTACCCTTGCCCGTGATCTGGAGCCACCAGCGCTGCTTGCCGTCATCACCCTGCAAAGCGTGAAACGCCCCCATCGTCGCAGTACAGACCTCGGAGACACGCAACGCCCCCAGATACAGCAGCGAAAAGAGCCACCGCGCCCGAGCCGACCGCAGCCGGTCGCGGTCGGACTCTGCCGGCATCTCCTCGATGGTTTGTCGCACAGCCGTCCAGTGCGCCTGCGGCAGGAAACGCGACATCTGCCTGGGCCGAGCCAGCGCCTTGGGACGCCGACGCAGCGCCAGCGGATTGCCGGCCAGATACCCGGCTTCCACAAGCCAGTTGAATAGACCGTTGAGGATGGCCATCGCTTGTCGCTGGCTGGTCGGCCCCAACGGCGCCGCAAAGGGCCGCCAAGCAGGCGACGTGCGACTGGCCTTCATGCCCGCCGCCATGATCCACTGCTCGGCCGGCTGCGGATCGCCCAGAAACCGCTCGAACAGCAGCATGTCCTCGTGCGTCAGGTCCGACAGCGCCCTCTTCCTCAGATGCACGCACCACAGGAGCAGCCGCTCGGCCTCTTTGCGGTAGCTCGACAACGTCGCCGGTGAGTCCGCATATCGCGCCAGCCAGGCCAAGACGGCCGAGCGATCGTCGTTGGCGTCGACCTGCCGGGCGCCATGCGCCCGGTTGCGCCCGTGCTCGCCAGTCAGAGCCGGGGGAATGGCGAGGCGGTCGAGCGGGACGAGGTCGGACATGGGCGGGCTGGAGGGAGGCGGCGGCAATCCTAGGACATAACCAGATTTATGTCGCTAAATCTTTCGCCGCCGATCCGGTGAAGAAGCGGCACGATCTGCCCTGTCGTTGCCCGCGCAGCGGGGCCGGCGCCATCCGCGGACGCCGCCGAAACTGCCGCTGGCCCCAAATGCGGCCTCTCAACCGGGGCCGGCCCGCCACCGACCCGAAGGATCGGGCCTCTTCAGCGTCTGCCTGAGCGCTGAGTTGTGGAGGGCCAGCGAACTCAATGCCCTCTCGGCGCCCGTGACCGCAGCCCCGCCGACAACGCGCAAGGACGCTGGCATTCGACCCCTCTCGCGGCCAAACCCCAGGCGACGCGCCCGCGCTTGACGCTTGAACAGCCTCGTCGTCAAAGGAACGTGGTGGTTGCGAACAATGCTGCTTTTGAGTCTACAGACTTAAAGTAGCATTCAATCCTGTCGAGCAGGATTCTCAGCCCCTCACTCGGCCCCCCCGATGCAAGCCCTCTGAGAACCAAACTACGGCGACCAGGCCGGCGCCGTCCGGACGCCAAAGGCCAAATTGCACTTCAACTGGGAGACACCCTTGATTCGCCTGATTCCCGCAGCTGCACTCGCAGCAGTTCTGGTCACCATCTCTTCGCCTGCGCAGGCCGACGAAACCTCTATCGTCTCCCTGCCGCACTTCGAACCGCTGACACTGACGTACAGAGCGTTCGACCCCGAGCATGTATTGATCAACGAGCAGACTGTTCTCTCAGAGATCGCTCAAACGCTGTCATTGCGCACCAAATGGCCGCTGCGCATTGGCCAGAAGGACACCTCGGATGCTGTGCTGGACACGGGCGGCCGCACGCAAGTGGATCCCCGGCAGCATGTACTGCGGGTCCAGTACCTGGCGCATACGAGATATTTGAGCGGCGGGACGACGGGAACGATGCTGACGATCCCCGTGAACTACTCGGTCGCGAGATCAGAAGATTCGCTGGCCATCTCCCTGACCTTCCCTGAGCAAGGAGAGAGCGTGCGGCATGGCATGCCGTTCCTAGCGCGCAAGCTATGGGCCGCCGACCAAATCGTGGATGACTACGCCCACCTCGCAGAAGTCTTGAAGTCCGTCGACGTGCATCTGAACTACCAGGCATCGGGCGAGATCGACGCGAAGTACAAGCCCGAGGCTGTCTTGGGCAATCTTGAACGACTGCTCGGCCGGCCTGTGTATGCCAACTCGCCTGGTGCGCAGATCGGAGCATCCGGCTCGGTCACCCGGGAAGGTGTCTTCGTCTACACGGATCATGGAGAACGCCGGCAAGTGCACATCTCGACTGTCCCCTATCACGAAGGCGCAAAAGTGGCTTATTCGGCATCTCTGCCCTACACGCTTCATAGCGACGGCTCCGGCACCGGCAATGAGGCGGCAATGGCGCTACGCGACCTCCTGACTAAACTCGTCAATGATTAGCTGAGCGGACGCGGTCCAGTCCCTGAAACCCCAGCGCCTCGCCCGCGACCTGCGGTCAATGGGGCCGCCCCCTACATTTCCGCTTTGTCGGCTGCCTGCCCAGCCTCCCATGATCCGGATTCGCGGATGTTTCGATCGTCGCCCCACGGGCCGGCGAGTTCAGCGCAATGTGTCAACCATTCCTTGGGAAGTCGTCGGCCCGAAAGTCTCCGCGGCCTCACGCGCTTCAACAGGCCGACGAGCGACTCATCGGAGCAAACAGGCCGGATCGATAACACCCAACCATTGTCGACCTCAGTCAGGCGCCACCCAGGCACGACGAGTTCTGGCGGAACTTGCCTTTGCCAATCAACCTCCGCTGCGCTACTTAGCGCCATTGTGTAGATCAGATTTCTAGCCATAAGCGCGACCATTTCATGGTGACCGATCACACGGTGGATGTCGCGCGACAGGAGCAAGGCGATCGACGAACGAGCGGCGATTGTTGGCGCGCGATGAAACTTGTCCCCTGACTGCTTCAACGTCAGAATAAACGCGGCCGCCACGACAGAGAGCTCGGCGTCGATGATCAGTCCGGACGAAGACGTTCGGGATATCAGAGCGCAGTGCTGCGGCCCAACGAGCATGTCACATCTCGTTGTCAGCGATCTCAAATCGCTGGCCGCTGCACTGAGAGCATCTGCAGCGAAGCCCCAGTGCGACGATGTGGCGCTCCAGGAAACTCGGTGTTGAAACGTGCGGTGCTGGCGCGTCGGAAAAGCGAAGGGCCGCTCCCAATCCACATGCCGTGATGCGACAAACGCTGCGTTCGGGCATCGGCGATGATCCATAGGGATACGCGTCTCGAAGCGCCAGTCGGTCGACCCCGCTGCACTTCCAATCGTCGTATTGGCAGCGTTGAGCTGCCTGCGCAGAACATTGAACGCCCCGCTGGGCGGGCCATGAGTTCGGACTTCTTCCCTCGATTTTGGAAATCTGCACGTGAGCGAGGCACCGCAAGCCCCGCAGCACATCGGATTCACGGCGACGTACGACAGGGTGGGAACTATGGGAAGCTGGCAGTTCGGGCACCCTGTGCGTAGTGGACATCCATGGAGCGGGCACGTTCTGACCAGGCGGTGTTGAAAGAGGATGGAGTGCCAGCCAAAGCGCATACATTCCGCACAGTAGCGAAGTCCGTCATGGAAGACGCAACGCGGCTCTCGGCCGGCCACGAGGTCCGCACCACGCATCCGAATCCATGCATCGGGCTCAAAGCCGCCGATCGCTATCGCCAAATTTTCCGCGCTGGCCTCGCTCAGTCGAAACACGGTTAGCCCCGTTCTGCATCTGCCCATGAGTGCGCCAACCTCCGATTTGCTGGCGGCCACCCGTGGGATCTCATAGCAGAGCCGGACGTAGATCGAAGCTTCGACCTCATCGCCCTCCGTTTTCGACGCTGCCAGGAGCCCCTCATCACGATCCATCGCGGCTGAGGTCGCGTCTCCTTTCATCAAATGCGCAATCGGCCGCCACAATGTGCCCGTGGACATCGACTTCTTTAACTGGACTGGAGAGTGAGATGGGCTCGTCATGCCTGCCCCAACGGAACCGAGTACAGCTTCATCACCTTTGGAAAACCGACCTCTTCGAGGCATATCTTCATAAGCTGGGAATCAACCACAACCTTGTGGCCCTCTGAGGCGTTCAGCTTGTAGAGCAGCGTGGACATGGCACCCCGCAGGTATTGCATTGGCAGCCGTATATCGCCGTCAAGTAATTTGACTGCCGCCAGAGATTCAAGTGCCTCACGCATTGGCTGGGCCGCATGGGATAGTTGAAAGTTCCTCGCCGCTCTTTCCGGGAAGAACCTCTCGATCACGCTCGATCCCTCCGGCCCGTCCATCTCCTTGAGGACATCGGCAATGTCTTCAATTGCAATACCCATGTACTCGTGACTGACCGGAAAGAACCGTCCTGTAAGTTGCATTGAATTCTTGGTTTCGAAGTGATCCATATGCGTGGAGAGGTCGGGCTGTCCGATCTGAAGAACGAACGGTCGGATATTCTCGAACACCAGCGCGTCGGTGAGGGCCGCGATCTGGTGATAGTGTGCTTCAGCGAGTTTTTGGGCTTCGTCGAAGATCATGAGAATTCGCGTTGCTCCGGAGACGCCGGCAAGTCCCACCAGGTGATCCAGCAGTCTTTGCGACAATACGCTCTCACGAGTGTGGTTGAAGCCGGGATGCTTCACCTGACGCAGGCGATCACGCAGGAACTCTGATTTCGATTGCTTGAAGTCCACCGCGCTCCACAACACGGAGATGGTGGATCTTCCAAGAATCATCGGAACTGCTTGGTGGATGTACCTGCCGCACCAGCTTTTGCCTAACCGCTGCAGCCCGTGGATGAAGGCGCCCGGGTTGTCGCAACGTGTCCAGTTCGAGACTTGTTGGCAAGCAAGATCGATTTCCGGTGTGAAGCACGGCGCTCCGCCGAAATAATCGAAATCCCGAGAAGCCAAGCGACTCGCGACCTCGTCAGCGCCGTTGTCTGCACCGTCAGCACCGACAAGGCCACTAGAGTGGTCGAGAGCGCCGTCAAGTCCTTCGTTAAGCATGCTTACCTCCGACACGTTCGCACAGAAGGCCATCGCAGTGAGACTGGCCCTGCATGAAGATGTCGATGCAGCGAGGTGACTCGCCTAGTGAGACCTGATCGGTTTGAACAGAACCCCCGGGCACGTCAGCAAGCCAGTCCAACGGTACCTGCCGATCACGCCCCGAGATCCAGGCAGGCGACACCGCTGAACATCGAGTTCTTCCGCGCTGACGACAAGCTGTATCGCTCGGCCATCGGCGACCGCCTTTCACCTCAGCCGGCGGCTCGAGGAGATCGCCGCAAGAGGTTGATGGGTCGGACAGAGTGAAGCTTGCGGCTGTCCGGATTTCACGCAGCACACTAGCGACTGGCAACACTGCGGATGCAAGGCTTGGAAAGAGTAATAGTTGCTTCATGACGTCTCCTCACGAGCGGCCGAGCCGCGGAACGACGATGCCAGAGCGCGCACCGCGGGCGCGTTGAGGCGCTGCTGCAGGCGCAGGATTGGAAGCACGGCTGGCTAACGCACCTGATGATGTATTCGGAACGAGCCGAGGTGCTCCGTCCGCTGCCTGCACTACTACAGCGTCTTCGACATCGTCGTTGGATGCACGCGTGGCAGCGCCAACACGCTCGATAGCAGCCTCGATCTCCATTTCAGCAAGCTGCAGGCCTTGGAAGTTACGCGCCAGGAAACGAACGACGTAAGCCAGCTGCAACGCCTTCGTCTTGTCAGTCTTGGCCCCCTCGTGGAGGTACTTGAAGAGCGCCTGAAGCGGTTGGTCGTCTGCACGCTCGCCGAGTCGTCCGGCGTTGCGATGGGTCGCGTAGATCTTTCTGATACGAATGTCGTTTGGATACCGGGACCAGTACCCTTCAGCCTGCAGCATGCCGAAGAAGGTACCGTCCTCGTTGAACGCAGCAACAAACTGAAGGTTGCGGTAGTCCGGCCGTATGAAAAGGACCGTTCCCTTCAGGTTGGGCCGGGCCTTCATCAGGTCGCTCGAGAATGTCCCACCGTGGAAGTTGATGTGCGGAGCTCGGGGGTGCTTCCCGTCGCCGATCGACGCGCGAACGACGCGACGGATCGGTTGCGAGAAGAAGTACGCATGACGCTTGTTGTGCGGCACGCGCACGAGTTCGAGCTTGTCCGTCGACAAGAGTCGTCTCAACCGCTCGAATGGCGGCCTATGTCCCGATGCGCCGGTAGGCAGCGAATTCGAATTCGCCGAGTACACGTCGATCGCGTGAACAAGCGCCTCCACTTCGATCCGGCCCTCGAGCTTGACGAACGCGCCCTTGCGTACGGGATCCTTCGGATGACCGCCAGTCGTCCCAGGAAGTTGATGAATGAGCCGCCGAGCGAGCAAGCCCAGTTCGGACTCAGTGGCTGCCCGTTCCTGCGGCGTCGCCGCAGCGCCGAGGAAAACCTCGCCGCCTCCCAGGTGGGTGAGGATGTTTTGAACAGCGTCTTTCAGATGGCTCAGCGCGTTGTCAAGAAAGACCACGCGCAGCGCTACCCAGCGAAGCTTTTCGTAGATGTTGGATGGGTATCCGGCACCCTCCCGGTAATCGAGGCCCGGTATCACCGTGTCCGCCTTCGGAGGGCCCGAGAGCGCCTCGTACAGCAAGATGGCGATGTCTTCGCCCGAGGCTTGTGGTGTCAGCACCAGCCGCGTGGCCATCGTGATGCCCATGGTGATCTCACGCAGGCGAATCACTGCGAAGCGACGCAGATCCAGTTGTTCCCAGTCGCCCAAGAGGCTCGGAATCTCATAGCGCGCCATCACATCTGCTGTGATCTCGTCGAGGGAGAAGGTCGTGTACGGCAGGCTTGGCAGCTTGCTGCCACCGTCTCCCTGTGCATACGCGAGCACCTGAGCAGCACTCTTGCCCTCCTCGCGTCCTAGCCACTTCAACTGGTAGCGCGGCAGGTACGTTTCCTTGAACCACTTGTCGAGAGGCCTGCGCGCCTGGGAAGTCGTGTTCAGGGGATAGGCGTCTTGAGGGAGCCTTGCCACCTCCGTCAGGATCCGCATGAACTCCACGTGAAGGACGTGTGGGGTGACCTTGTTGGGTCGCGTGTGCCTGTTGAGGAACGCCAGGAGGTCCTTCTCGATCTCGGGAGTGTTCGCGAGGAGCGCGGAGAACAGCCCCGAATACCCTGCTCGATAGGATCTGCCACCGAACTGCTCAAAGGCCTTCGATCGACCGCGTGGATTGCTCGCCTTCCAGGCAGCGAACGCCTCAAACCCCCAGATGCGCGTCTTGTCGGGCTTGACGTCCATCGCATGTCGTAGCAGGCGACAAAATTGCCTCCAGCCCACAGGGCTGACCTTAAGCACCTCCGACTTCGGCTGGTTTGCGAGGAAGACCGTGGTCGCTTGCACAAGCGATGCGAAGCGCTTGCGTACGGCCGCCGACTTGAGCCGCGACTCGTCGAACAGAGGCCAGGCATCTACTTTTCGATAGACCTCTGGGCAGCAATCCATCAACGAGGCGATGTTGTCCTTAGGGCTCTTGCAGGCGTCAGCGGCCTGCTTTCGCGCGTGAAGGACATAGGCCTGACGTCCGACGACTCCACGTCCGTCAGGCAGAAATTCAATCGCGTTGTCGTAAAGGCGAACGAACTGTCGGTGAGAGACCGGCGACGCCGCGATGACAGCGGACATGGGCGAGCCTGCAAACAACAGCCTCGTGGCTTCGACCAAAGCCAGGTAGCGCTTTCGTTCCTTCAGGTTCTCGATCGATTCGGCAGCGAAGTCCTCCCACGTGTCGACATTCCGATACTTGGCAGGGCAACGCTCGACGAGAGCGTCACAGACTGCGGACGATGACATGGCGGCCATATTCAATCCCGTTGAGTTGGAGGTGCGCGGTCCCCGAGACGTGCATGTGACCCAGTGCGGCGTCAATCTGCTCGTCTTCGAAGTCGGCCAACTTGGCGCGGAGCTCGCCGACCGTCGTCTCCTCATGCGAGCGCAGGAACTTGGCGATCGCCGTCATCGTCTCCTCGGCGAGGCCGTCGTAAGCCACCATCGCCTGACGGAGATGGCGAAGGCTGTGAATAAGCTTCGGATCTCGCCGAATCTCGCTCGCTGTGCGCATCGCGTGTTCGCAGTCCAGATAGGCTGCGAGCTTCCGAAGCCGTCGGGCGTTGACCTCATCGATCGCGCCGTCCTTGACCACCTGGTCGAACAATCGGCGACCATCGACGAAGTGGATGTCCAAGTCGGGCGTTGCGGCCACGACCTGCCCCGGCGGCCCGAACGTGATTCGCGAACTGACGAAGACTTTGTCGACCGCGGGATCGAAGCGGCGCAGAAGCCAGTTCTCGTAGAACAGCGCCGTGGGAAAGGCGATGCGGGTGGATTCGACGGGATCGATGGAGCGGTGTGTCCCGCGCCGAAATTCTTCGTAGCGACGGGCGAGCCCGCCCCACTTGTGGTCAACGATCGCAGTCATATGATTCATCCTTAGGCATGCGGCAGCCGCGCCCTGCTTGAGGCGCGAGCTACTCGCGAGGTTGCGTGCGAAGAGGTCCCTCTCAGGAGAGTCGAGATGTAGGACGCTTCGGCCCCGTTTTGGGCGCTGACGCTTGAAATCGACGCTGGCGCACCAGAGCGCTGCTGACCACGAGGTCAGAGACGTCGAGGCGGTAGGTGTTCATCGAACAGCGAGGCATTGAACGCCCCGCATAAGTGCCGGACAGAATCGATGGAGCCATACACACCCCAAGGAAGCTGTTGCTCGCGAGAGCGCAATGCTTCGCGGTCGTGGACCGTGCATGCAGTCATGTGATTCGCCCCTGGACATGCGGCAGCTGCGCCTTGGATTGAGGCGCAACCAACCGCTTGCTTCAACGAGTAGTGACCGAACCCCTCTCACGAGGGGTGCGCTTTCGCGCTCAGTCGCTGGTCAGGACGCCGGCGATCGGCGTTTCCGATTTGGGGCTGTCCGATCGACGGCACGAACTCCCAGGCTGCCCTTTCCAGCGGAGTTCCAGACGGACGTCGTCCGTGAGGGGGTCGCGAGCGCCGTTGTAGGCCTTGACCGCTGCGACGAGGCATTCCTTCCACATCTGCCTGTAGGCCTTCAGTGGTATGCGCCGTCGCGCAGGGAAGATCCCTCTCATGAACGTCGCGTCCTGGAGGTGCGCTTCGCAAACCTCATACAGTGAGAGCGAAGGCACGGTACGGCTGGCCGCTCGCCGAACCGCACGATGCTCGTGCGCCTGGCGAGTGCTAAGAGCCTCAGAGAGGTCTTGATCCGAGACCGGGCGGCGCAGCAGAACAGCGTCGATCTGCCCCGGAGGGTGACGCCGCAACAGCCCTTGCCTGACGTAGGGACTAGTCATTGCGGGCACCCGACGGCTGACCCGAGCGGATGCGAACCACGATTTCGAGGTTCCCGAGACTTTCATCGAGAGTCCAGGCCTCGTACGGCAGGTTGGGGCACTCGACGCGGACGCGAGCATTGCCGCGGATCAATGCGGCCGGAGCCTCGGATGCCGTTGTGCGCCTCTTAGAGGCTCGAAGCAGTTGGGACGCCGGTTGGATGGGGAGATCACGCGCCCGGTTGACCCAGTGGCGCAAGGCTTCCCGCCCGAGCGACATTGTGTTGAACGGATATTCCGACCGCCCGACACCGGCATCGTGCAGCATCTTCAGCATGAGATCGTGAACGAACCGCTGGTTCACTGGCTGAGTGCCAAAATCGTTGAGCACTTGCCGCAGGCGGGTCTCGACATGCGGATGCCGGGTGAGCAACGCGCTGAACGCATTCTTGCCCCCGAAGTGTTCACGGCGTCGCATCGTCTCCGTTGCACGATGGAGGTTGAGATGCTCCGGCCAGCCCGAACGCTGCGGGTTGCCGGCCAGCGCCCGCTTGGCATGCCCGCTGTGGGTCGACGAGGTCGGGCCGCGATCCATCTCTGACCGCGAGTTCCCCGGAACACCTATGGCGGACAAGTCTGGGAACTTCAGAAGCCGACCATCGTTGCCAGCGCCCGAGGAAGGGATGTTTTGCGTCGTAGTCATTGCGACTCCAATGAATTGAAATAGGTTGACAGTCGCCAAAGCGATGGCGGCAGAGATGTGCGTCGATCTGTCAGGCCGTGAGAACCGGACGGGACGGCAGAGCGTCCAACGCGAGACGCTCGCACTCGCGGAACAAGGCCTCGAGCTTGGGGCGACTGCCCCGGACGGCCTCGCTCTTGATCAGACTCCGGCGAAGGCTCCGACACCGCTGCTTTCGCAGGCGCAAGCGCCTCGAGGCTCTGGGCACGCGCGCGCACGCGGTGCGGCCGTGCCCAGGTTTTTGATCGTTCGAGCGTGGCCACGGCGCCCAGACATCCAAGTCGTTAAGGCGCGCGACGTCGGGCTGAATGGGCACGCCGTTGGACGCATGGCGTCGACCGCAGCGACCGGCAGCCGCGATCTGCAGCGTGGGGATCCGGGCGACGGGCTTCTCGCGGTGGCGTACCTCCGACAAGCCGCTGATTCGGCTGGGCAGGTGGTACATGAGCGGCAATTCACCGAAGAATTGCCCAGTCCTGGGGCGGTCAGCGCGACCTGCCCCCTGATGCATCGTCATCGTTGGCATCAACTTTCCTCGCAGTCGAGCAGCGTCGTAGTTCGACGCTGGTCGGCGCAAACGTGAGTGGGTCACCGGCAAGCCGGCAAAGACCAGGAAAGACAGAACGCGCGCGAGCGCGCCGACGAACGACCGCCGGGATGGTTGACATCTCCGACATGAGGATGGATACTCGGAGCACACAGCCTAGACAACTGTCCCCGAAGCCGCCCTTCCTCGATAGAGGTCTGGCGGTTTTCTTCATTCTCAAGGTCGCTTTTTTTGGTCCGGCCTCCGGGCTGGACCTAGGGCTCCTTTTCCGCTGGGGGTTCAGGGGGAACACCGAGGCTCGTCAGCCAGGCGAACACAACATTGGTGTAGGCGAAGGCCCCGCGTCTCCCAGGTAGGGATATCAGCTCGACAGGAATTCGCCCACGGCGACGAGCTTGGGCGAACGCCCCTTGGGACGGGTAGCCCAGAGCAGTCCAAAGATTTCGTCCCCCCATCAACGGCCCGAACTGCTCAAAATAGATTTCGAGGGCATTCGAACCGTGCCCGTCTTTCGGATGGGCTGGGATCGTCGCGGTTTTGGATGGCCGAGTTTTTGTCATGTACGGTGGTCCTCTGTCGGCCACAGTGCCCTACTTTCGAGCAGAGTTCAAAACTGCGGTAGCATTTGAAATCTAGTCCCAAAATGGGGCCAGAGTCGAGAACCTCAGCACCCGCCCCGGTCGATGAAACCGGGGCTCCGGCGAACAGGAGTGCACCCCGTGAGGAGAGCCGATTCGCTGTTCGTGGAAGCACGGCCCGACGAGGAGACCGTGACCCTTTACCCTGTGCTGCCATCGAGGCTGCCGAAGGAGTCTGCGGCGTTCAAATGGGTTGGTAGATTTCAGGCGGCAGCGCTGGGTTACCGGTGTCTCGCACTCGAAGGAACTGCCACCGCCTTCCATTGCGAACAGAAGGTGACCCTTCGGGCTGGTGAGGAATTCGATCCCCATGATCGAACTCATGTGTTCGACAAGCTGATCAAATTGGGGCAACCGTGGCGGGTGATAGAACACGCCGCAATCCCTGGATACTCGCTGAGCAAATGGATGAACCGAGTCACCGACTTGGATCGCTGCGATCAACTCTTGTGCGCGGAACTGTGGCCGTTGCTGAAGCCAATACGCTACACCGAGTTTCACCTTGACCTGATAGCAATCCGGCTGGCCAAACGACGCGAGCGCGCCATAATGTACGACTCGAATCGCAGTCCAGAATATTATGTGAGCGCACTCGTCGCGCGCGCCCATGTACCAGTGGGCTTTACTTGTATTGACGATTTTGCGTTGATCGCAATCGCTGAACTTGTACTCGAGCTGCGCTATGCGATTCTCACGATGAATCTCGTGCGATGGCAAGCGGCGCTAGAGGCTTGTCAAACGATCTTCAAAACCTGGGCCAAAAGCCCTACTCAAGTTCGGCATTTTACGGAACCCGTAGGTAAATCGAAATTTACTTTGCCGATGTACATCAATTGGGTTTTTGGCACCATCGTCGTGCCGTCGGAACCTATTCGAAAGTACATGGAGTCGAGTCAAACGTACTCGATGCGCGCACCTACCCAGGCCGAGCGAGAGGCTTATTGGCATCAGCGAAATATGTCCTTCGTTTCCGTCACGGGAACCCAGGGCGAGCGTTGACGGTCGAATGCCAAAGGGGCCCTGAAGCTCGGTAGCCTACTATCAAGTCGCCTCGGCCGCCTGCTCACACGGGCTTGGTCGGCAGCGGGGCTGTGCAACGATTCGTTCGTCTCGAGGGCGCGGAATTCCGCGACTGACATCACATCGGACACCGATCGAGGTCGCGGCTTCACATCCGGCACCGATTTTTGGGCTGCCTTCACATCCACGCGATGGATGTAAGACGTGGCGGGCTCGAGGCTACAACCTCAACTAAATCAATCGCTTAGGGTGACGGAATCGAACGCGAGTTCACATACGTCGATCACAACGCACTCGCGATCAAGGGTACGGACGTCAGCGACACCGTGCCGGACCACCCTGTCCTGCTGGCGAAAGCGAATGCCTGAACCAGCCAGGAACGCCCGTTGCTCAACAAAAGTCGTCGCGAAGCCGCGTGGGCGAAAGCGGACTCGATTCGAGGACATTCGCGCGGTCCGGTTGCCATCATCGCATCCCGAATCTCGAAATGCGGCCATTTGTCAGAACACTGCCGACTGGCAACCTGGGGCGGTTACGCTGTCCTGTCCACACAACTCCAATCCCTGACATCGTGTCTTGAGCCACCGCCCCCACATCGCCATCCTCGACGACGAGGCCGACATCACCCAGTTGCTCGCCGCCTACATGGAAAGCCGCGGGTTTCGAGCGTCGCAAGTTCATTCGGGTCGTGCGCTATTGGCTCTGATGCCCGTCGATCCGCCGGCCATCGTCCTGCTCGACCTGGGTCTGCCCGGCGAAGATGGACTGGCCATCGCTCGGCAGATACGCGCAGGCTGGCAGTGCGGGCTGGTGATCGTGACGGGCCGCGCCGACTCCGTGGACAAGGTGGTCGGTCTGGAACTCGGCGCGGACGACTATGTCACCAAGCCATTCGATCTTCGCGAATTGCTGGCGCGGGTGACCGCGGTGCTGCGGCGGACCGCCCTCTCTCCTGCAACTGTCGATTTGCCTGCGACGGCGACCAAAGGCAGCAGCGTGCCACCTGCGCGTCTCGTCTTCGAAGGCTGGCTGCTCGATGCCGGTGCCCGCCGCCTCGTGGATGCGGCCGGGGCGGAAGTGCAGTTGACGACGGGTGAGTTCGATCTCCTGACAATTTTCGCGCGCCATGCCGGTCGAGTCCTGTCGCGCGATTTCCTGCTCGAGCACACGCGGGGCCGGGAAGCCGGCCCGTACGATCGAACGATCGACGTCCAGGTGGGTCGCCTGCGCAAGAAACTGGAAATCGACCCCGAGAATCCGCAGCTCATCAAATCGGTACGCGGCGCCGGCTACATCCTGGTTTCGGTGGTCACGCCGTCATGACCCTCAACAGCGCGCCGCCCGATTTCGACCGGTACGTCCTGCCCTCCGGAACAGACGAGCAAAGCGTCTTCAAGTCGCTGTTCGCGGCCTATCCCGACGCATTGTTGCTGGTCGACCAGGCCGGCAAGATCGTTCTCGCGAACCCTGTCGCCGCGCTGCTTCTCGGATTCGACAGGCACGAATTCGTCGGCATGAACGTCGATGAGCTCGTGCCCGATACCATCCGGCCTCGCCACGCGGCGTACCGCGAGGCGTATGCCCGCGCTCCGCGCGCGCGCCCGATGGGCACGCAAATGGAACTGGTCGCCAAGCGAAAGGACGGCAGCGAAGTCGTGGTCGAGATCGCCTTGAGCCCGTTGCAGGATCACGGGTTGCCGTTCGTCGTGGTCGCGATCCGGGACATCGGCGCCTACCCGCGCGTGAAGCAGGCCCTCCTGCGCGCTCGATATGGCGAGTCCCTCGCGCAACTGGGCCGCCTCGCCGTCGACACGCGCAACCCTCAGGATCTGCTCAAGCAGGTTCCGGAAATTGCCACGCAGGCCTTGGAGGTCGAGTCGGGCATGGTGCTGCTTCTCGAGCGCGACGAACTGACCTTCAGGGTCGCGACGGCAGCCGGTGAAATCGGCCTCGCCCAGGTCGGGACATGCATGTCGGGTGGGCACGACACGCTCGCGGGTGCCGTGCTCACCTCCGGCGAGCCGATGCAGGTGGCCGACCTGGCGACGCAGCGCAGGTTCAGCATCCCGCACGAATATACGGAAGCGGGACTCCAAAGCGCGCTGGCTGTTCCCCTGTCGGATCGCGGCAGGACGATCGGCGCGTTGATCGTCCTTTCCCGGGAGCCAGGGAGATTCGGCAAGGACGAGATCGCCTTCATGGAATCGCTTGCCAACCTGCTGGCGACCAGCCTCCAGCGTGCCCAGACCGAGGACGCGCTCAATCACGCGCAACGGCTCGAGAGCGTCGGACAGTTGACGGGGGGGATCGCGCACGACTTCAACAACCTGCTCACCGTCATCCAGGGCAACCTTCAGGTGCTCGAGGAACTGGCCGAGCTCGAAGGCTCGGCGTATGGGCAGAAGCTGGTCGAGACCGCCACGCGGGCAACGCGCCGAGCGGCCGAACTCACCAACAAGCTGCTCGCCTTTTCCCGCCGCCAGGTTCTGCAGCCGACTCGAGTCGACGCGAACATCCTGCTTCGCTCGCTGGGCGACATGCTGCGACGGACCCTCGACCAGCGCATCTCCATCGAACACGAAGACCACCTGGCCAGCGCCGACGACCCGCAGTGCGCTGTCGTGGCCGACCCGGGCCAACTCGAGTCCGCGATGCTCAATATCGCGATCAACGCGCGTGACTCCATGCCGTCGGGAGGCACGCTGCGCTTCGGATGCAGGATCTGCGAGGACTTGCCTGACGAGGTTCGCTGGGAACTGCTGAATTCCGGGCGCGAGGCGAGCCACTTCGTCGCGCTCTCGATCAGCGATACCGGTTGCGGCATGAGCGCCGCCGTGCGCGCACGCGCATTCGAGCCCTTCTTCACGACGAAGGAAATGGGGCGAGGTACCGGCTTGGGCCTGAGTACCGTCCACGGCTTCGTCAAGCAGTCGAGGGGCGCGATCACGATCGACAGCATCGTCGACTCCGGCACCGTCGTGACGCTCTACCTCCCGCGCCCGACAGGAAACGAGCGGCCGGGCGTGCCCGAAGATCGCGGCGGCCCGACCGGCGGCGTTCCGGTCGGGCTTCACGTGCTTCTCGTGGAGGACGATGCCGAAGTCCGCACCGTCATCCGGACTTTCCTGGTCGCGCTCGGGTGCGACGTGTCGGCGGCAGTCAATGGCGAAGAGGCGCTTCAACTGTTGGCGCCGGACGCAAGGTTCGACCTTCTCGTCACCGACATCGCACTGGGTGCAGGCATTCGAGGAACACAACTGGCCTCGGAAGCACAGCGCCGATTCCCGCCATTGGCCGTCCTGCTGATGTCCGGCTTCTCGTCGGAACTGCTCGATGCCGATCGCGACTCTCCGAGCGATTGGGAATTGCTGCGAAAGCCCTGCAGCAGATCCGAACTCACCAACGGCGTCGCCAAGGCGATCGGAGACCGTCCGCGCCAGTGAGGGATGGCCGGGCTCAGGCGGCGCAGGCCGTCTGGGGCGAGAGCGCGCGCTGGACGAAGTTCGCGAGTGCCTGGAGGTCGGGAATGCGCACGTCGCGCCGACCCGCCCCGGTAAAGCCGATCACTTCGGTCTTGACGAGCTTCGAGAACGCCCGGCTCACCGATTCGAGCGTGAGGCCGAGGTAGTTGCCGATTTCCGCGCGTGACAGCCGGATCGTGATCTCGTCGGTGCGCAGGCCGCGTTGGCCGGCAGACTCCGCCCAGCCGCGCAGAAAGTCCGCCACCCGCGCATCCGCCGGCAATGTGCAGATGGACATCAACGATTCGCGCTCGCGGCTGATTTCGCGACTCATGGCTTCGTGCAGGCCCGTCATCAGCGCGGGATTGATCACACACGCAGCCATCAGCGCGTCATAGCGAACGCCCCACACCTCTCCGGTGTCCATGGCCACGCCATCGCAGTCGTAGGCACCACGCGCGATCCCGTCGAAGCCCATCCAGTCGCCGCGGAAATTCAGCGAGACCAGTTGCTCGCGTCCATCGGCTGCCGCCTTGACGACCTTCATGAACCCGGAATTCAGGATGTACAAGCTGGAAAACCGCTCTCCCGCCCGGTAGACCAGATCGCCGCAATGCACGACGCGGCGCTGCGGTTCGAGCGCTTGTGCAAGCGCCCGCAGCATCTGCGACACACCCGCGGCATGGTCGAACGGCAGCGCGCCGACTGCGGGCTTCGAAACAGGGGCTGACAGGATCGTTGAAGCGCTCGTCATCGGGAAACTCCGGTTGGCCTGATGGCCGATTGATCGATGACTCGATCCTAGACAGTGCCCTTCAACGGCGTGGGAACGCAGCATGGCGTTCGGTAACACTGCGTGAATGCCGGGTGACAGCGGCGCTTTGCAGATCTTCGTATCGGCCGACAAATTGCGCAGGGTCAAAGCACGCGTTTCCCGAAAGGATAGGCTGAGCACCATGACGTCGGCTCGTCGCCACGCCTGCCCCATGAACCCTGAACCCACCGCGGCAACGCGTGAACTCGACGTCGAACTCCAGCGCCACACGGCATTGCTGGGCAAGGCGCGCGCGTTGCTGCACGCGTCGCACATCGTGCCGCTGCAGCAGATTCTTCGGGGGAAGAAGCTCGCGCTGCTGTGCATCGACAGTCAATCGGAAGAGGCGCGCCTCTTCGAGAAGGCCGCAACCCAGCTCGGAGCCCACGTCGCCTGCGTTCGAGTCAACCTGAGCGACGCCAGTTCCGATGCGATCGTGGGCGAGACGGCCAGCCTCCTGAGTCGACTGTACGACGCCGTCGAGTGCCTGGACATGACACCGGCACTCACCGACCGGCTGCGTCGCGCGGCGAGCATCCCCGTGCTTGTCGGTGCGACTGCCAGCCCGCAAGATGCGCCGCTGCTCACGTCGATGCTGATGGCCGAAGGCTGCACAGCCAGCGACGCCCAGCGCCTTGGCCTGCAGGCGCGGCTGGCAATCGACCTGGCCTGAAGGCAGAGCGCAGCGTCAGAGCGCCTCGCCGCTTCCCAACGACTTGTAGATCGCGACGAGCGCCGTCTGCGCGCGTGCTCGGCTATCGGAGAGGTCACGCTGCGCATCCAGCAACAGGGTGCTGGCGCTCAGCACGGGCAAGAACGTCGTCAGCCCATTGGCGTAGCGCGCCTGCGCCAGGTCCGCATCGCTCTGCGACAGGCGCACCCGCTCGGCGATCCGGCTCGCGTTCTGCGTCTCGGCCACATAGGAGGAAATCGAATCGTCGACCTCGTGCCAGGCCTTCAGGACGACTTGCTGGTAGGCCACCGCGGCCTCCTGCTGCTGCAGTTCCCGCAGGACGATCGTCGACCGCCGTCGGCCCTGGTCGAAGACCGGGATGCTCAGGCTGGGGCCGGCGCTCCATTGCCGGCTGCCCCAATCGCCGAACTTCGAGCTGGCCACCGATTCGAGGCCGAAGCTGGCGCCCAGGGTGATCCGCGGGTACAGCTCGGCCACCGCGACGCCGATGTTGGCCGTGGCGGCGTGCAGTCGTGTTGCGGCCGCCGCGATGTCGGGACGACGCTGCGCCAGATCGGAAGGCAGCCCGAGCCTCAGATCGGGCAGCGGACGGTTGTCCAGTGGCGGACCATCGGGGGCCAGTTCGGCGTTCAGCGTCCCCGGCGTCATGCCGCAAAGCAGCGTGATCTGGTTCATTGCCAGCGCCTCCTGCGACAGCACGACAGGCAGCGTCGACTCCAGGCCGGCCACCTGGGCGCGCTGCCGGCTCACGGCGGACTCATCGGACAGTCCGCCGCGAAACTGCGCGGCCAGCAACTGCGCCGTCTCCCTTGCCGCCGCAAGTTCCGAACGCAGGAATTGCTGCTGTCTCTGCGCGGCGCGCATCGAGAAATAGGATCGGGCGAGTTCGGCCTCGACGCTCAATTGCGCCTGCCGCAACGCCGCTCGCTGCCCCTCGGTATTGGCCTTTGCGGCCTCCTCCGAGCGCAGCACGCGACCCCACAGGTCGGGCTCCCAGGACGCGTCGAAGCCCGCCTGGTAGAGCGTGAAAGGCGCGCTGAGGGCGTCCACCAGGGTCTGCTTGTCGGCGCCACCGATCACGTTGAGGAGTCGCGCCGAGGCGCCCGATTCGCTCTGGCGTTGGCGCGTGACGTCGCCGTTGCCCTGCACCTGCAGTCCGCGCTGGGCGCTGACCGTGGCCTCATCGACACGCGACTGGCGTACCCGCAAGAGCGCCGTCCTGATGTCCTGGTTGGCCGCCGATGCGATGGCCTGCAGATGCGTCAACTCCGGATCACCGAAGACGGCCCAGCGATCCGCCGGCAACGTCGCGGTCGACGCGGGGGACGCGGCAAGCTCGGGCGAGCCGCCGTGGCGTTGCGACCAGTCCGCGGCGGCATCGACGTCGGGACGGACGAAGTCCGGGCCGACGGCGCTGCAGCCCGCGAGCGTCGCCACGCAGGCGACGACCGCGGACACGGCCAGCGCGCTCGGGCAACGTACGCGCGTACGTGAGCGGGAATGCGGAAGCGATGACATGGACAGTCCTTTTCAGACCAGGCGATTGCGGAACAGCCAGGCCGCCGTGGGGAGGGTCACCGCGGCGATCAGCAACAAGGGAGCGAGGTCGGGGATCACCGCCGACAGCCCGACGCCCTCCAGGTAGACCCGCCGCACGAGGTCGATGCCGTAGCGCAGCGGGTTGGCCATCGTCGCGATCTGCAGGACGCGCGGCATCGCGGCCACCGGCGTCGTCAGGCCGGACAGCAGCATCATGGGCATCAGCAGCACGAAGGTGTAGAGCATGGCCTGCTGCATGTTGGCCGAGAGTGCGCTGATCGACAGCCCGATGCCCACGCCCGCGAGCATGAAGGCCGCGAGGCCGGCATACAGCGACCAGGCAGAGCCGGCCATCGGAATGTGGAACCAGAAACGCGTGATCAACAGCACGAGCGTCGACTGGACCAGGCCGATCATCATGGGCGGGATCGCCTTGCCGATCATGATCTCGCCGGGCGACAGCGGCGTCACCAGCAACTGGTCGAAGGTGCCCTGCTCGCGTTCGCGTGCCACCGACAGGGCCGTCAGCATCAGCGTCTGCAGCATGCTCAGCGACGCGATCAGCGCCGGCATGAAGTTCCAGCGCGTCTCCAGGTTCGGGTTGAACCAGGCACGCGTCTCGAGGGTGAGCGCCGGCGCGCCGCCGCCGCGCCGTTGCGCCTGTTCCAGGTTGAACCCGTCGACGACCGCGGCGACCGCCGCGGCCGCCGAATTCGCGGTGGTCGAATTGCGGGCGTCGAGGATCAGCTGGAGGGTCTCGGACTGCCCTTCCAGCAGTTGCTGCTCGAATCGCGGCCCGATCCGCAGGACCATCAGCGCCCGCTGCGACTCGATGATCGGCGCGATGGCGGAGTCCGACTGCAAGGTGGCGACGCGCCGGAAGAAGCCCGTGCCGTCGAGATGCGCGAGCAGGCTGGCCGAGGTCGGGCTGCGGCTCTGGTCCAGCACGGCGTAGGGCACGTTGGACAAGTCGTACGTCGCGACGTATCCGAAGATCAGGCTTTGAAGCAGCACCGGCACGAACAGGATGACGCGGCTGGACGGGTCCTTCAGCACGGACATCAGTTCCTTGCGGACGAGGGCCAGCAGGCGAAACAGGAAGTCGGTCACGGGGTCGGCCTCAGGCGATGCGCTTGCGGGTCACCAGCCGCGCGGCGGTGAGCAGGATCACGGCATACGCCGCCAGGATGGCGCAGTCCTTGGCGACGATGGGCCAGACGTTGCCGGCCAGCATCAGCGTCTTGATCAATTCGAGAAAGTGGGTGGCGGGCAGCAGCTCGCCGATGACGCGCACCGCGGTCGGCACGTTGTTGAGGTCGAACAGGAAGCCCGACAACATCATCGCGGGCAGGAAGCTCGTGAGCAATGCCATCTGGCTCGCGATGAACTGGTTCTTGGTCGCCGAGGAGATCAGCAGGCCCACGCCGAGCGCGACGAACATGTAGAGCACGGAGCTGAGCACGAGCAGCCACATCGATCCCACCATCGGCACGTGGAACAGGAAGCGCGCGGCGATCATGCACATGGCGAATCCGATCATTCCGACCACGAAGTACGGGATCAGCTTGGCCAGCAGGATCTCCAGCGGGCGCACGGGCGTGACGAAGAGGGCTTCGAGCGTGCCGCGCTCCCACTCGCGTGCCACGACCAGCGACGTGAGGAAGGCCCCGACCAGCGTCATGATGAGGACGATCAGACCGGGCACCAGGTACCAGGTGCTCGTGTTGGCCGAGTTGAACCACATGCGCGGTTCGACGACGACCGTGCCGAAGGGCGCGTCGCCGGGTGTCGATACGCGCCCGGCCTGGCTGTCGGCGGTGCGGAGCGACCACTGCGCCAACGCGCCGCCGACGTACCCCTGGATGATGCGCGCGGTGGACGCGTCGGCGCCGTGGACGATCAGTTGCAGGCGGCCCTGGCCGGCGGCAAGCTGGCTCGCGAAGTCGCTCGGGACGCGCAGGATGCCGTCCACCTCGTGCGCCTGCATCAGGCGCGTCGCCTCGGGCATGGCGCGCACATACACCGGCGTGAGGTAGGTCGACAATCGCAAGCCTTCCAGCACGTCCAGCGTCGTCGGCGACGAATCCTCGAGCACGACCGCCACCGGCGCGTTGTCGATGTCGAGCGATATCCCGTAGCCGAACAGCAGGATCAGGAGCGCCGGCAACGCGATGCCGATGGCCAGGTTGCTGCGATCGCGCAGCAACTGGCGCACCTCCTTGCGCGTGAGCGCGACGAGCCGGCTCCAGAAGCCGCCGCGGCGAGGCGTCGCGGCGACGGTCATAAGGCTACCCTCCGCCTGACGGCTGCGGTGCGAGCGCCTTCGGGCGGCCGGGCGGCGCTCATGCCGTCGTCTCCGATGCGGCGCGTTGCGGCTGCTCGTCGCGCGAGCGCTGGACGATGTGGATGAACGCCTCCTCCATGCCGAGCTGGACGGTAGCCGCGGCGCCCGCATCGCTCGCCTGCTCCCGCACTTGCTGCGGCGTGCCCAGGGCCAGCACCTTGCCCGCATCCTGGATGACGATGCGGTCGCAGTACTCCGCCTCTTCCATGAAGTGCGTGGTGACGACGATCGTCGTACCGCCTTCGGAGAGCGCGGTGATGCGACGCCAGAATTCGCGGCGCGCCAGCGGGTCGGTGCCGCTCGTGGGCTCGTCGAGGAACAGGATCTGCGGCTCGTGCAGCAGCGCCGTCGCCATGGCCAGGCGCTGGCGGTAGCCGCCGGGCAACTGGCCGCTGGGCGTGCCGCGCAGCGACTGCAGCGCGAACTGGGCTGTCACGGCGGCGATGCGCTCTTTCGCGCGCTGCCCGCGCAGGCCGTACGCGCCCGCGAAGAAGCGCAGGTTCTCGTCCACGTCCAGGTTGCCATAGAGCGCGAACTTCTGCGAGACGTAGCCGATGCGGCGGCGCGCGGCGGCACGGGCATCGCGCAGGTTCACGCCCGCCACGCTGAGGCTGCCGCCGGTGGCCGGCAGCAGGCCGCAGAGCATGCGGAACGTGGTCGTCTTGCCTGCGCCGTTGGGGCCGAGCAGTCCGAACACCTCGCCCTTGCGGACGGTGAACGAGGTGTCCTGCACCGCGACGAAGTCGCCGAACTTGCGCACCAGGTGCTTCACTTCGATCACGGGGTCCGTCGCCGGTGCCGCAGCCGATGTGTCGGCGACCGCACTCGACGCGACTGCGACGCCATCGGGCTCCTTGAGGCGCAGCAGCGCCATGAAGCCGTCTTCGAGCCGGGCCGCCACGGCGCGCACCGGTATGTCGCGCAGCGCGGCGATCGATGCGGGAACGTCCGTCCCGGGGCGCGCGATGAAGCGGACTTCGCCCGCCTGCGGAACGGCGTCGAGCACCTGGTGCGTGTCGTCCAGCAACCGCGCCTGCAGCCAACGCGCAGGGCGGTCGGCGGGCGGCGTCGCGATGTAGCAGAGGTTCTCGGCGTGGAGGCGCAGCGATTGCGGCGAGCCCTGCGCCAGAACTTGCCCCTGGCGCATCAGGAAGACCTGCGCGCAGCGCTCGGCCTCGTCCAGGTAGGCCGTGCTCACCACGACGGTCAGTTGCTCGTCGTCGACCAGCTGCTGGACGATCTGCCACAACTCGCGGCGTGACAGCGGGTCGACGCCCACCGTCGGCTCGTCCAGCAGCAGCAGTTCGGGCGAGCGCACCAGCGCGCACGCGAGTCCCAGTTTCTGCTTCATCCCGCCCGACAGCTTGCCCGCCGGCCGTGACGTGAAGCGGGCCAGGTCCGTCATGTCGAGCAGCTTCTTGTAGCGCG